>Ga0326597_10015243_pt1 | contig 10058 bp, 8 predicted proteins | sample RVTome_12_FD_203789 | JGI IMG/M metagenome (GOLD analysis project Ga0326597, IMG submission 203789) | Soil microbial communities from uranium-contaminated site in the Upper Colorado River Basin, Wyoming, United States - RVT100D185 | ecosystem: Environmental > Terrestrial > Soil > Contaminated >...
GACCCCCGTGCCCTGATCCTGGCGCCGACCCGGGAATTGGTGGTACAGATATGGGAAGATGCCAAGGGACTGGGCGAATTCTGTCCCTTCAAGATACAGCCGATCTTTGGTGGTCTCGACTACGACAAGCAACGCCAGGCCCTCAAAGATGGGGTGGATATCATCATCGCCACGCCCGGTCGACTCATCGATTATGCCAGACAGAAGGTATTTAGTTTCAACTGCATCGAAGCGCTGGTTATCGACGAAGCCGACCGCATGTTCGATATGGGTTTCATTAAGGATCTACGCTATATTCTGCGCAAACTGCCCCCTTTCGAGCAACGGCAGACCATGCTCTTTTCAGCCACACTGTCCAGCAGGGTGTTGGAACTGGCCTATGAATTCATGAATCTGGCGGAAAAAGTCAGCGTCGCTCCCAAACAGTTGACCGCCGATCGGGTGGAACAGATCCTGTATCATGTCGGCCGGCGCGAAAAATTCGCCCTGTTGCTTGGCCTGTTCCAGAGAGAGCCGGAGCCGCGACGGGTGCTGCTGTTCGTCAACACCAAGCGGGAGGCGGAACATCTCACCGGCAGGCTAAGTGCCAACGGTTTTAATGCTGAAGTGATATCCGGGGATATCCCGCAGAAGAAACGCATGCGCATCCTGGCGGATTTCAAGGAAGGCCGAATCAATTATCTGGTCGGCACCGACGTTGCTTCACGAGGGCTCCATGTCGATGATGTGACCCATGTCGTCAATTATGACCTGCCGCAGGATGCGGAAGATTACGTCCACCGGATCGGTCGCACCGCCCGGGCCGGGGCCAGCGGCAAGGCGATCAGTTTCGCTGACGAGGATACGGCCTTTTACCTGGGTGATATCGAAAGTTATATCGGTTTTCGCATCCCCTCCGAATTTGCCGAGGAAGGGGATTTCCTCCACGATTACAAGCGATATGTGCCCCGCAAGAAAGTGCCCGGAAGGGAAGGGGAACGGCCGGCGGTCAAGGGCAGACGTCCGGGACCCAGGCCTCCCGCACGGGGCAAGGGACGAAACAGGCCCGATGGAAGCAAGCCTGCCAAATGAAAAGTGTGTGCCGGAAACCGGTGCCCGGCGGTATTGCCGTCACCATGGCCATGAGTAAATGAATCTCGCCGACGAGGTTCCGGTTCCGTGGCCCTGAAATTCAATCATCTGACCGCCACGAGCCTGGAGGAAAATAATGGGACGCATTCAGGCGACCTTCGAACGATTGCAGCAGCGTGGGGAACCGGCCCTGATTCCCTTTATCACCGCAGGTGATCCCGATCTCGGCACTACCGAAAAACTGATTCATGCCCTGGTGGAAAGCGGAGCCGATCTGATCGAGCTCGGTTTCCCCTTTTCCGATCCCATGGCCGACGGGCCGACCATTCAGGCGTCCTCGGAGCGGGCCCTGGCTTCCGGCACCACTCTGGCGGCCATTCTGGACCTGGTCGGCCGGGTAAGGCAACACACCAACGTACCGATCGTGCTGATGGGCTATTACAATCCGGTATTCAGCTATGGGCCCGAAAAGTTTGCGGCCGACGCGGCACGGGCCGGAATCGATGGGCTGCTGCTGGTCGATCTGCCCCCCGAGGAAGACGGAGAATTGCTCTGTCATCTGCGGAAGGCCGGGATCTGCCTGATCCGCTTGCTGGCCCCCACGACTCCGGAAGCGCGGATGGATTCTCTCGTTGCCCGGGGTGAAGGGTTTGTCTATTATGTCTCCATGACCGGGGTTACCGGTAGCCGGCAGGTCGATGCCGAAGCTATTGAACGTCAGGTTCGGGATCTGCGTCGGCGTTGCGACCTTCCGGTTGCTGTCGGGTTCGGGATTTCCTCCCCTGCCGATGCGGCGGCGGTCGGCCGTTTTGCCGATGCCGTGGTGGTGGGCAGCGCCCTGGTGAAAATCATTGCCGAACTCGGCGCCTCACCAGAGTTGGTACCGCAAGTAAAAACTTTCGTCCGCACCCTCAAGGACGGTATTCGTTAACCCGTGGCTGTCGGCACGGCGAAGACGACGACGAAATTTTCCAAATGAGGTAAAGACATGGCGTGGTTCCGTAAAACCAAGGCACCGATCGTGCCGGTAGAAATCAAAAAGATGAAGATGCCGGAAGGCATCTGGAAAAAATGTCCCAATTGCAATGAGATTATCTATGCCAAGGAGATTGAGCGGAATCTCAACGTCTGTCCCAAGTGCGAATACCACTTTCGCATCTCGGCCCTTGAGCGGATAGCTCTGATCATTGACGAGGGTTCCTTCCGGGAAATGAACGCGGGCATGAAGTCGGTGGACTTCCTCGATTTTAAGGACAGCAAGCGTTACAAGGATCGCATCAGGGCTTCCATGAAGAAATGCGGCAGCAATTCCGCCGTTATTACCGGCGAAGGGACCATTCACGAACTGCCGGTAGTGTTAGCGGTTTTCGATTTCCAGTTCATGGGTGGCAGCATGGGGTCGGTGGTTGGCGAAAAGATCACCCGCGCTATCGAACGAGCTGTGGAAACCCGTTGTCCCTGTATCATCTTTTCTTCCTCCGGTGGGGCGCGCATGCAGGAAAGCATCCTCTCCCTGATGCAGATGGCCAAAACCAGTGCCGCCCTGGCCAAGTTGAAAGAAGCCGGACTGCCCTTTATTTCGGTGCTGACCGATCCGACCACCGGCGGAGTTACCGCCAGTTTTGCCATGCTCGGGGATATCAACATGGCCGAACCCCGGGCCCTGATCGGTTTTGCAGGCCCGAGGGTCATTGAACAGACCATTCGCCAGAAACTGCCCGACGGTTTTCAGCGCTCCGAATACCTGCTGGAGCACGGCATGGTGGACATGATCGTTTCCCGCCAGGAGATGAAAGAGCGGCTCAGCCGGATCTTGCGCATCTTTACCAAGAACTGAATCATGGATTACCGGGAGAGCCTCGACTATCTCTACGGTCTGCAGCGATTCGGTATCAAGCTCGGGCTGGATAATATCCGTGGCCTGCTGGCGGGCCTGGAACATCCTGAACGAGACTTCGCCATTGCTCACGTCGGCGGCAGCAACGGCAAAGGCTCGGTATCGGCCATGCTGGCGAGGATCGTCCAGGAAGCCGGCCTGCGGGTCGGTTTGTACACCTCTCCCCATCTTCATTCCTTTACCGAACGCATTCAGGTCAATGGCCTGCCTATCGCCGAGGACGAGGTCGCCCGGCTTGCTGTCCTGATTCGCGCCCGCTGTACGAGCATTCCGGCGACCTTTTTCGAATTTACCACCGCCCTGGCTCTGCTATATTTTCAGCATCAGCAGGTAGACCTGGCGGTTATCGAGGTGGGGATGGGCGGGCGGCTCGATGCGACCAACGTGCTGAGCCCCCGGGTGTCCGTCATTACGCCCGTCTGTCGCGACCATGCCGAACACCTCGGGTCGGATCTGGCCGCCATCGCCGGGGAAAAGGGCGGCATCATTAAATCGCGGGTGCCCCTCGTAGTGGGTTGGCAGGAGCCGGAGGCCCTCGAGGTGCTGCAACAGCAGGCCGACCGGGCCGAAGCTCCGGCCTTTCTTTTTGGTCGGGATTTTTCCGTGACGGCCGCCCCGGCCGGTCCGGCTTATGAAGGGCTCGATCTTTCCCTGGCCGACCTGCAGCCGGGATTGCCGGGCAGACATCAGTGGCAGAACATGGCACTGGCGCTGGCAGCGGCGGAAATCCTGGGTCGCCAGGGATTTGCCTTGCCGGTTATGGCGCTTCGCAACGGGGTGGCTCATGTTCATTGGCCCGGCCGGCTCGAATGGTGGCGCGGTAAAAAGACCGTGCTACTGGACGGGGCCCACAATGAAGGGGGCGCCTTGGTCCTCGCTGATTATCTGCGTTCCTTGCCGGTTTCCGGAATTCGCTGGGTGGTCGGCGCCAAGGCACAGAAGGATATCCGGAATATACTCGGACCTTTGCTGCCCCTGGTGAACAGCGTCTATGCGGCCCCGCCCCCGGTCGATACGCCGATAGCCCCGGAAGAGGTGGCGCGGATGGCATGCGAGGCCGGTGTCGCGGCACGCCCCTTTTGCTCGACGGCCGAGGCGTTGGTCTCGGCGCTGGCTGAGCGGAGTTCCGGCGAGATTGTCCTGGTGGCCGGATCTCTTTTTCTGGTGGCCGCCGCTCGTGAATTTTTGATGAATCAGGAGGATACCGGATCATGACCATGTCGATGATACGGTGGGGACGATTTTTCGCCCTGGTGAGTTGTCTGTTGATGCTTGCCTTGCCTGCCCCGGCGGCGGAAAGCGGTTCCGCGGGCGGGGACGCGGTTCCCATCGAACTTGAGGCCGAGGAACTGACCTTTGACCAGGCCAGCGGCACCTACCTGGCCGAACGGGATGTCCTGATGCGTCGGGGTGAACAGATTCTGCAGGCCGATGAGGTTCGCTGGGATGCCCGGACCAGCCAGGCAGACGCTTTCGGCGACGTATATCTTGCCGGACCCGAGGGGACCGCAACCGGCGACGAAATGCATCTCAACATGGAGAAAGAGGTCGGCCTCATTCGCAACGGCCGGATCTTCCTCCGCAAATCCAATTTCCACATCCTCGGGACCGAAATCGAAAAGACCGGCGAACGCACCTACCGGGTAGAAGACGGAACCTTCACCACCTGCGACGGCGAGGTGCCTTCCTGGAAGTTCACTGCCAGCGAACTCGACGTGACCGTCGATGGATTTGCCTGGGCCAGGCATGCCGTCTTCCATATCTACGACATACCGGTTTTTTACCTGCCGATCTTCGGTTATCCGGTCGTTACCGAACGGGAGTCCGGGTTTCTGATGCCCAATGCGGGTTATTCGGATAGCCGGGGAGCGCAGTTGTCCCTGGCCTATTACCAGGTGATGGGCCGCAACATGGACGCGACCTTTTATCTCGATTATCTTTCACGGTTGGGGCTCGGCAAAGGGGCGGAGTTCCGGTATTTTCTCGGCCATGACAACCGGGGCGAGGCGATAGCGTATCATGTCAGCGGTTTTTCCGGCATGGATGATCGTTTTGCCCTCGACTGGCGACATCTGGGCACCCTGCCCGGCGATGTGCGGCTGATCGCCGATGTCCTGTACATCAGCGAACGGGATTACTTTTCCGATTTCGGCGAAGTGGCCGGGGAATACAACCGCGACCAGGCCGAATCACTCATTGCCGCCAGTCGCAACTGGGAGAAAAACAATCTTGCCGGGCAGGTCAGGTACGTCAAAAACCTCGTGGGGGATGACGACCTGACCCTGCAGAGGCTTCCCGAAATCAGATTCGCCATGCTCCGGCACCGGATTGGCGACACCCCTTTTTATTACCGGATGGACACCGGGGCCGCCTACCTCTACCAGGATCAGGACCTGGAAGGTGGACGTTTCAGCCTGCGGCCCGCGTTGTCGGCAGTATTCCGGCCCGGCGGAGTTCTGGACTTCGTGTCCGAAGTTGCCTATCTCGAACGGTATTACACCGGTTCCTTCGGCGAAGAAAGGGAAGGGGTCTTCGATTTTTCGACCCGCCTCGCCACCCGCTTCGGCCGGGTCTATCCCGTGAACGGAAAACGGGTCCGGAAGATTCAGCATGTTGTGCAACCGGAAATCGCCTATCGTTACGTTCCTGCCGATGATTCCTCGGACCTGCCGCTGTTCGAAGCCCAGGATCGCATCGGCAGACAGAATTTGATCACCTTCGGAATTACCAACCGGTTCATTGCCCGGCTTGAATCTCCCGAAGGGCAGGTAGCCTACCACGAATTTCTCTACCTGCGAATGGCCCAGGAAATCAACCTTGAGGCTTCCGGGCAGAACCTGCTGGTGGGGGAAGAGGAGGAGGGGGGCGGTTCGACCGACAACCTGCGTCTGGAACTGATTTTACGACCGACCCAGCGGACCTTTTTCGATATCGATACCCGCTATGATGTCAGTTCCGGTGAGGATTTCCTGGATTTCAACGCTGCCACCGGCCTTCGGGACGAGCGCGGCAACAGCCTGGCTTTGTCCTACCGTTATCATAATGACGAACAGGAATACCTCGGAGCCCAAATCGGAACGTCCTTGATGAAACCTGTTTATGTCTATTATCAACATCGCTATTCCATCGACGGCAGTAACGAACTGGAAAAAGTGCTCGACCTCGAATACCGTGCCCAATGCTGGAGCTTTTTCCTGACCTGGCGGGACCGGCAGGATGAGCAGGAAATCACCTTTAACTTCGCCCTGACCGGACTCGGCCGGACTTCCCATCCGGGCAGTCGTGTCGGGCGATACGGAGAGGAGCTTTAGTCTGGCAGGCCCTTGTCTTCTTGTATAATTATAATAAAGTGATTGACGTTAAAGTTTGTACGTGTTAACTGAATGTTACAAACTGGTTGCGACATATTTTCATGGCGCAGCCGAACGACAACCTCAATAGGGAAAACAAGGAGACAACATGAAGAAGTTGTGCGGTTTTCTGGCAATGGCGGTCTGTCTGTCAATGGCTGCTCCGATGATGGTCCAGCCGGTCCTTGCCGCTGCGGAGGCGACTGCCGCCACCGCGGCAGCAATCAATATCAATACCGCTTCCGGCGAACAGTTGCAGGATCTGCCGGGCATTGGCCAAGTAGTGGCCGAGCGTATTATCGCTTACCGGACGGAAAATGGCTCCTTCGCCTCGGCGGATGATCTGCTCAAGGTCAAGGGGATCGGCGTTGCCACTCTGGAAAAAATTCGCGGCCGGATTGTCGTCCAGTAACATTTGAAGCTTTGCGCGATTCGGGGCAAATGGTAAGATAGCTATCAGTGTACGTTCCCGGTTCCTTTGTCCAGTTGCAGGCAACCCTCATGTCAATTCCCGAAGAAAACCAGGCAACCCCATTCAGGCCCAGGTTTCCCCTGGTGCCGACCCTGCTGATCCTGGTCATCCTCGGGTTTGCCCTGTTCGGCGAAAAAGGGATTCTGCGGGCTTTGCAGGCCAGCCGTCACAAAACCCAACTGGAAACGGAACTGCAGCGCGAGGAAGCCACCATTCAACGTCTGAAAAAAGACGTCGAGTCTTTGCGTTCTGATAGCGATTATCTCGAAGGGATTGCCCGGCGGGAGTTCGGTATGGTGAAGGAAGACGAACTTGTTTATCAGTTCCCCAAAAACTCCCAACGCCCCGAAACGTCTGTTCCCTGAATCGCACTAGCGAACAAAGTTAATGACCCAAGGCCCCGGATAACGCCGGGGCCTTTTTCATTATGCAAGCCACGCCTTGACAGGCAAGAGTTCAAAAGGCTAACATACGATACTTTTTTACCAACCCCCTGAAGGTCGAGTCTCGATCCGGGACGGTGTCAAGCCTGCATATACCCTGAACAGAAAGAACATCCATGAAAGAACGTTTGCGTGACCATATCCGCAAGGCCCTGCAGGACTGCTATGCACGGGGTACCTTGCAATCGGGCCTCATTCCCGAGATCGCCCTGGAAGTGCCCGGCCGGGCTGATCACGGCGATTTTTCCACCAATATTGCCATGGTGCTGGCACGACCTGAAAAACAGGCGCCGCGAAAAATCGCGGAAACCCTGGTAGCCGCCCTTGGTGAAGGTTCCTGCGCCTGGGGGCGAATAGAAATAGCCGGCCCCGGTTTCATCAACTTTTTCCTGACCGAACGCTATTGGTTCAGCATTCTTGATGAGGTGATACGGCAGGGATCGCAATACGGTCGCAGCCGTCTAGGGGCGGGGAAAAAGGTTCAGGTTGAATTTGTCAGCGCCAATCCGACCGGTCCGCTGCATATCGGGCATGGCCGCGGCGCCGCTACAGGGGATGCCGTAGCCGCGGTATTGGCAGCGGCGGGCTACGAGGTCGAACGGGAATACTATCTGAATGACGCCGGCAACCAGATGGAGACCCTCGGCCGATCGCTCTTTCTGCGTTATCGCCAACTCCTGGGGGAACCGGTCGATTTTCCCCAGGATTGCTATCAGGGTGTCTATATCAAGGATCTTGCCGGCGAGGTTCTTGAACAGGAGGGCCGGCGGCTGCTTGAAATTCCCGAAAACGAGGCGGTCAGCTATTTTGCCGCCTATGGCGGAGGCAAGATCCGGAACGGCATCGATGAAGATCTGCGGGCTTTTGGCGTGGGTTTCGACCATTGGTACAGTGAACAGAGCCTTTATGATCGGGGCGATGTGGAACGGGGCATCGCCCTGGTCAAGGAACGCGGCCTCGCCTACGAAAAGGATGGGGCCATCTGGTTCCGGACTACCGATTTCGGCGATGACAAGGACCGGGTCCTGGTTCGGTCCAACGGCGCAACCACCTATTTCGCCTCCGATGTGGCCTACCACAAGGAAAAGTACGACCGGGGCTTCGATCTGGTGATCGATGTCTGGGGTGCCGACCACCATGGTTATGTGCCCCGCATGAAGGCGGTGCTGGCCGGTCTGGGCCGCAATCCCGACGATCTGAAGGTCATTCTGGTGCAGTTGGTCAACCTGTTGCGGGGGGGCGAGCAGGTCGCCATGAGCACCCGTTCCGGGGAATTCGTCACCCTGCGCGAAGTCATCGACGAAGTCGGGCGGGATGCCTGTCGGTTCTTTTTTCTCATGCGCCGTTCCGACAGCCAGCTCGATTTCGATCTGGAACTGGCCAAAAAACAGAACAACGAAAACCCTGTATACTATGTCCAATATGCCCATGCCCGGGTCTGCAGCATCAATCGCAATGCCGCCGAGCAGGGGATCAAACAGCCGACTCTCGGCGAAGTCGATTTCGATCGCCTCACCCTGGAGGATGAGCTGACCCTGGTGAAGCTCCTGTCACGCTATCCCGAAGCAATTGAAGGGGCGGCAGTCCATTGCGAGCCGCACAGGGTGGTTTTTTACCTGCAGGATCTGGCCGCTCGCTTTCACAGTTATTACAACAAGGGGCGGGTGCTCGGTGATGACCTGGAAACTGGCAAGGCTCGCCTTTACCTGGTCAATGCTGTCCGTCTGGTTCTGGAAAACGCCCTGTTGCTCTTAGGGGTTTCGGCGCCGGAAAGGATGTAAAGAGGAGGTTCCGTCATGGCTCGTCAGGTAGTATCGCGCACCCAGCGCCGCGTGGAAAAGAAACACGCCCTCATGATTTTGGCCCTGTTGCTGGTTGGAGGTCTGATCAGTTTTTCGCTGGGGGTCATGGTCGGGGGCAGGGACGGCAGTCCGGACGATGTGGTCGAAGAACAGATTGTTCAGCAGGAACCAGTTTCGGCCGCCCCCCTTGAAACCGGGCCCGCCGGGGCAGTCCCCTCCGAGGAAGAACCGATCGAAGAGGAACTGACCTTCTACGAGACCTTGCCTCAAGGGCAGGATAACGCCCTGGGCAGTGGCATCAATCTGCCGCCGGAAAAGGAAACAACCGGGGAACAGGTTTCCTCGCCGCCTGTCAAAAAGCCGGCAGTGCCGGCTGAAGTCGGTCCGATAGCATCAAGACCCCCGGCAGCCAAACCGGTCGCTCAAAAGCCTGCCTCGTCCACTTCGGGCGATTACCTGGTGCAGGTTGCTTCCGTCAAGGATCGGCAAGGGGCAGTGGAACTGCGTGACCGGATGGCCGCCAGGGGATATACCGCATTTGTCGAGCAGACCGACCTCGGCGAAAAAGGCATCTGGCACCGGGTTTATGCCGGGCCTTTCGGCAGCAAGGAAGACGCCGACAAGACCATCGCCGCCCTGAAGGCCGACCAGTTTTCTTCGGCGCCGTTGCTCAAGAAGCGGTGACTCCAGGAATAGCTTGACAGGGGAAGGGAAAGGTACTATATTCCTCTTCTCATGACGCGGGGTGGAGCAGTTTGGTAGCTCGTCGGGCTCATAACCCGAAGGTCGCAGGTTCGAATCCTGCCCCCGCTACCAAAAATCGATAAAGGGACTTGCCATAACCGGCAGGTCCCTTTTTTTTCATCCCGGATTTTTCGAGGCCTTCCGGAGACACCAAGCGTCTCCCACCGCATGACCGGGAAAAAGTAAAGCCAGGAGTTCATCCTGGCTTATTTCGTGGGTGGCACCGCGGTTAGTGGCTTAATAGCTCTCTCTGGAATCAGTTTCGGATGGAGGATCCCA
>Ga0326597_10015244_pt1 | contig 10057 bp, 8 predicted proteins | sample RVTome_12_FD_203789 | JGI IMG/M metagenome (GOLD analysis project Ga0326597, IMG submission 203789) | Soil microbial communities from uranium-contaminated site in the Upper Colorado River Basin, Wyoming, United States - RVT100D185 | ecosystem: Environmental > Terrestrial > Soil > Contaminated >...
CAGCAGCTCCTCCCGGATGCGTTCGAAAATCAACACGTTGGCGTCGACGGCAATCCCCACGGAGAGGACGAGTCCGGCCAGGCCCGGGAGCGTCAAGGTCGCCCCCAGCATGGAGAGCCCTCCGAGGGCCAGCAGGATATAGATGCTCAGCGCCGCGACCGCGAGTACCCCAGCCATCCGGTAATACCCCAGCATGATGATGACGACCATGAGGGTCCCCACCAGCCCCGCGGTCACCCCCTGACGGATGGAATCACGACCAAGACTAGGACCCACCTGTCGCTCCTCGACGATCTTGAGGGGGACCGGCAGCGATCCCGCCTTGAGTGTCAGAGCGAGATCCTGGGCTTCCTGCAAGGTGCGGTTATAGAGGGTGATCTGACCTCGGCGGTCGATCCGGCTCTGGATCACCGGCGGCTGGCCCTGTACCTGGTCATCCAGGAGGATGGCCATATAGTCTCCCACGTGCCGGCCGGTCTCTGCGCCGAAACGCCGTCCTCCGTTCCGATTGAGCTCGAAGACGACGATGGGACCTTGGGTGATGGGATCGAGTTGCGCCGAGGCGTCGACCAAACTCGTGCCATCGACGATCGCGTCGTCTTCGAGAGCGTACAGATAGCGGTAACTATCGACACCCAGACTCACCGGTGCGTTGCTCCACCGAAGCTCGACGTTTCGCGGAAGCACCTGCTTCACGTCGGGGATGTTGAGCATGCTATCCACACGCGGATACGCCGATTCGAGTACGGCGTATTCCCCCGGCAAACTCCCTCGGTTGATCAGGGCGGACAGGATGGCAGGCCCAGTATCACCCGTCGCGGTATCGGCAGACGCTGTGCTGTCTCCACCGAGCAACTGTTCGACGGCCGAGGGAGCCGTGACTGCGGCGCCACCCGAGACACCGAGCTGCCGTAACACCCGGTCGATCCCGGGAAGCGCCTTCTGCAGAGCGTCGGTTTCGTCGGTGATCCGGAACTCGAGGAAGGCACTCTTCTGCACGATAGCCTTCGCCCGCGCCGGATCGCTGATGCCGGCGAGTTCGACGATGATACGGTCGGATCCGGATTTCTGAATCAACGGCTCCGTGACCCCAAACTCATCAATCCGTTTCCGAAGGACCGTGAGCGCGAGATCGATGTCGCGTGAGGGATCGGTGGAAACGCGCTGTTCCTGGTCGAGTTCGAGGGCTAGGTGCATGCCACCCTGGAGATCGAGCCCTCTTTTGAGCGGAACCCGGGTGACGGTCACGTCGTGCATGACACCGTCCGAGCCCCGCTCGCGCGTGGTCTGCTCCCGCGGGAAGAGGTAGAAGATCGAGATGGCGATCAGCGCCCCGATGGTCATCATTCGCTTTTGAATACCTGACATCCTCACCACTCCGTCAAAATTGCTGCGGTCACACGCGACCTTCGAGGATCACTTCGGCGGCCTGTCGATCGGCCGCGAGCTGGTGCTTCAGGGACGCGAGGGAATCGAACAACTTCACGTCCCGCAATCGTTCCACCCATTCGATCCGGATCGACGAACCATAAAGATCGCCCTCGAACCCGAAGAGGTGTACCTCCAACGTCCGAGCGAGGTCACCGACGGTCGGCCGCGCTCCGAGGTTGAGCATCCCGCCATTGCGACCCCCGGCCCACTCGACCCACACGGCGTAGACACCGTCGGGTGGCAAGAGCTTTCGTCGCGGCACTTCCAGGTTGGCGGTGCGCACCCCAATCTCACGACCGCGTCCGGCGCCTGGGACGACGTGTCCAGCCATGGAGAACCGCCGGCCAAGAAGAACTCCAGCCAAAGCAAGATCGCCGTGAGCCACGGCCGTTCGGATCCTCGTACTCGAGACTAGTCCGGCCTCCGGATCGATGACGGGCTCCACCACGTCCACGGCAAACCCGTGTTCCCCACCGAGTCGCTTCAGCAGTTCCACATCCCCACGCCGCCCCCGACCGAACCCGTGGTCCTCACCGATGACCAGTTCCCGCATGCGCCAGCGGCCGAGGAGCAGGTCGACGACGAACCGTTCCGGAGGCATGGTGCGCAAGCCCTCGTCGAACCTCAGCAAGACCACATAGTCGAGGTCCGTCGCCGCGAGCGCCTCACAACGCTCAGTGGGCGTGGTAATCAGCATCGGGGCCGCCGACGGATTCACCACCTCCAGCGGGTGTGGATCGAAGGTGACCAGCACGGTCGCCCTGCCATGCTCCGCCGCCCGCGAGGCCATTCTCTGCAGGACGGCGTGGTGCCCGCGATGCACGCCATCGAAAGACCCCACCGTGACCACCGATCCCTCGGGTAGCAGCCCTGGAGCGGTCGTCACGCGCTCTCCAGCACGACCCGGGGTCGCCACACTCCTTCAGCCCCCTCCGCCACACCAAGGAACCGGCCTTGGGCCATCATCACCGCCGCTCCTGCGGCGTCGTCGCGGCTCACCGCTCGGCCGTGCCGCACATCCTCGGCTTCTGCGACGTCCACTTCGACGCGGCGAAGATGCGGAATCAGTGCTCCGGGTTCGAGCAGTTGCATCTCGGGCCCCAGGTCGTCCATCGACACCGCATCTTCGACCCGGTGGGGTCCGATCTGTTCCCTTCTCAGTTCGGCCAAGTGCGCACCCAACCCCAAGCGTTCGCCCAGATCCCTGGCGAGCGACCGAATGTAGGTACCCGTGGACACGGTAGCCTCAAACGTGAGCCTCGGGGGCTGCCACTCGACCACCGAGATCCGATGTACCTCCACCGAGGTGGACTTCAGGTCGACGGGTTCTCCCGCACGCGCCAAGGCATAGGCCCGGCGACCTCCAATGTGCTTCGCACTGAAGCGTGGAGGTCGCTGCTGGAGCGGCCCCACAAACTCCGCCATTACCTCCACGATGCGTTCCCGGCTCGGCCACTGAGGTGCGTCCACCTGCGAGATGATGCTCCCGGTCCTATCATCGGTATCGGTTCGGACACCCAGGATCGCTTCAGCGCGATAGCGCTTCTCGAACCCGGAGATGAACCGAGCCAGACGTGTCGCCCGCCCCACCAGGAGGATCAAGAGCCCGGTCGCAAAGGGGTCCAAGGTACCGACGTGCCCCACGCTTCGCTGTCCCAAGACTCGTCTCACGATGGCGACCACGTCGTGCGAGGTCATGCCCGCGCGCTTGTCGATGCGCAGGCCGCCAGTCAGACCTCTTCTCCCTTTCGAATCGCGGCAAGGATGCTATCGATTCGCGCCGCGTGTTCGGCTCCGCGATCAATGTCAAAGACCAACTCCGGGACGATGCGTGTCGTCAGCGCGCCCGCCAGCTTCCGCCTGAGAAAACCCGTGGCACTGCGCAGACCCTCGAGCACGCGGGCTCCGTCCTCCCCCTCCTCACCGGGCACCACCATGACTCGTGCCCGGGACAGATCGGGTGTGACCGTGATGGAGGTGATGGTCACGCGCCCGATACGAGGGTCCCGGAGATCCCGGGCCAGCGCGTCAGCCAGGAGATGCCGGATGCTCTCTCCAACCTGTTCTGGTCGATGCGGGCTTCGCTTTGCCACGGCGATTATCCGTCGCTGGCGGCGCTCGCCTCGAGAGTTCGTTTTACCTCTTCGACCACGAACGCTTCGATCCGATCACCGACCTTGATGTCGTTGAAGTTCTCGATGCCGATACCGCACTCGAGTCCTTCGCGAACTTCCTTGACGTCATCCTTGAAACGCTTGAGACTGCTCGGTCGACCGGTGTAGACCGGCACACCATCGCGAACGACGCGCAGTTTCGCGGTGCGCGAAATCGTTCCCTCCCGGACGATCGATCCGGCGATGGTTCCGATGCGGCTGATCTTGAAGATCTCGAGCACCTCGGCTTCGCCGAGAATGCTCTCCTTCTCCACGGGCTTGAGCAGTCCTTCGAGGGCCTTCCGCACATCTTCAACAGCTTCGTAGATCACGCGATAAGTCCGCACGTCAACCGACTCGCGTTCCGCCGCCGCCCGGGCATTGGCATCGGGTCGAACGTGAAACCCGAGGATGATGGCCCCCGAAGCCTTGGCCAGTACGATGTCGCTCTCGGAGATGGCGCCGACCCCACGGTGGACCACATCCACCTGCACTTCGGGGGTGCTCAACTGGGCCAACGCGTCGGCAAGTGCTTCAGCCGGACCACCTTGATCGGCCTTGATGATGATCGGCAGGTTGCTGATCTCACCGGCCTGCAGCGCACGAGAAATGTCTTCCAGCGTCCCACCGCGCGTGCTCCGGCGGTTCTGGGCCTCCCGTTCGAGACGCTGGCGCTTCTGGGCAATTTCGCGTGCCTGTGCGGCGTCGGCGACGACCGTGAAGATGTCGCCGGCAAGCGGGACGCCCTCGAAGCCGAGTACCTGCACCGGGAGGGACGGTCCCACCTGTTCGACGGTATTCCCCCGTTCATCGAAGAGCGCACGTACCCGACCGGAGTAGCGGCCACAGATGAAGTTCTCCCCGGTACGCAACGTCCCTCGCTGTACCAGGATCGTGGCGAGCGGGCCCTTCCCCGGGTCGAGGGTAGCTTCCAGCACCGTCCCGTGGGCGGACCCGGTCGTCCCCGCTTTGAGATCGAGGATCTCGGCCTGCAGAAGGATCTGATCGAGCAGGGTTTCGACACCCTTGCCCGTCTTTGCCGACAGTTCCGCGGAAAGCACCTTGCCGCCAAACTCCTCGAGCACCACACTGTGCTGCAGTAAGTCCTGCTTCACCTTGGCGATGTTGGCACTCGGTAAATCGATCTTGTTGATCGCGACGACGAGGGGTACCCCAGCGTTCTTGGCGTGGCTGATGGCCTCCACGGTCTGGGGCATGACCTGATCGTCGGCGGCCACCACGAGAACCACGAGGTCGGTGACCTGCGCGCCCCGAGCACGCATGGCCGTGAAGGCCTCGTGTCCGGGTGTGTCGAGGAAGGTCACCGCCCGACCACCCGGGAGATCGACATGGTAGGCGCCGATGTGCTGGGTGATCCCTCCAGCCTCTCCGGCGACAATGCTGGCCTTCCGGATATGGTCGAGCAGGGAGGTCTTGCCGTGATCGACGTGTCCCATGATCGTCACGACCGGAGACCGGGGGACGAGCTCACCTTCATCCTCGACCTCCGCGGGCGTGACATCCGCCATGTATTCGTCTTCGCGTACCGCCTCGAAGCCAAAGGCACTGGCCATCAATTCGATCTGGTCGAAATCGAGACGCTGGTTCATGGTCACCATGAGTCCCAGTTCCTTGAACGCGAACTGGACAATCTGACTCGCGGGGATCTTCATGATCTCGGCGAGTTCCGAAACGGAGATGAACTCGTTGACTCGGATCCGGGTGCGTTCGAGTTCCTTTTCTTCGGCCGCTCGGCCCGCCATCATCTCGCGGTAGGTCGGCTCGTCGGACCGCCCTCGTCGTCGAGGACCACTCCCCCGCATTCCTGCGAGGGTCTTGAGGATGTTCGCCTGCACGGCATCCTGATCGACGTCAGGCCGCCGGCTCTTGCGGCCTTTCTTGCGCCCGCCCCCCTTGGCCGGAGCTGCGGGGCGATCGGGCGTCGCTCGTGGGGTCCGGGGAGGGACTGGACTGGCGGAACTGAATACCGGACGGGGGCCCCCTGGCGGGCGCCTGACCCTGGGTGGGATGAATGGCTTGCGAGGTTTGGTTTCGGTCGTCGTCTCGTCTTCGGCCGGTGCAGGCGGTTCCACCGGAGCAGCACTTGAGGGTGCCGAGGCGTCCGCTTCCGGCGCGCCTGGTGGGATTGCTTCCTCGGTGGCGGTGGGCTCTTCGATCTCCCGGGGGGGCAGGTCCTTGAAAAGCGCTTTGGCCCGTTCCTCGATGGAAGGCTTGGCGGCAGCCTCGAGGGAAGGTTCTGTCTCGAAGGGAACGACTCGCTCACGTTCGAACGCCATGGCCTCTTCGGCAGCCAAGGCTGCTTCGGCTTGGGCAGCTGCTTCGGCCTCAGCAACGTCTGCTGCGGTTCTCCTGCGGCGCCCTGGCCGCGCGGGGGGAGGCGCAGGTTCTGGCTCAGGGGTGGCGGCCTTGCGCTTGCGTGTCCCTTTCTTCGCTTTCGCGGGGGCCGCGGCGCGGCGCTTCTCGCGTTCCCATCGCACCCGAATGGCGGCAACCTGGCCATCATCGAGTGCCGAGGACGCTCCGCGAACGGTCACACCCATATCCCGCACCACGGGGAGCAGTTCCGCCGGGGTGATCCCGAATTCCTTCGCAAGATCCTGCACTTTCGTCTTTACCACGCAACATCCTCCATCACGTTTCGGATCCGCCGAGTTGTAACACGCCTCTGGCCAGCGCCGAATCGAGTACGCCCACTGCCATCACCGGGGGCCGGCCGAGCGCCCGCCCCATCGCCAGCGCATCGGGTCCGACGATGCGCGGTATCTTCCGCCCCTCCGCCAAACGAACCACCTTCTCGTCGACGCGGCCACTCGCATCGGAAGCCAAGACGACGCAACGACACTTCCCCTGCCGAATGGCCGATCGCACACCGTCGACTCCAACGACCAGGTTCCCTCCCCGAAGTCCAAGTCCGAGCAGACCGAGCAGACCACTCACGCAGCCGGTGGTTCCTCCCCATCGGGAGTGGTCCCGTCAGCAGCGCTCTCCGCGTCGCCACTTGGCGCAATCGCTTCCAGGAGGGCATTCTCGATCTTGGTCCCATCTTCTGCAGCGCTACCCGCGTCACCCGTCCCGGGAGAGGGCGGGCCATCATCGGCGGACGCTGCCTCGGCACTTTCGGCTTCGAGTTCCGCGAGAAACCCGAGGAGTTGGTCGGCCAGCTCCTCGGTCATGCCTTCGAGCTTGAGCATGTCCGGCCGCTCGAGATCGAGCACATCGGTCAGTAGAGCGTACTTGGCCCCATGCAGGACCTTTAGTAGCTCCGGGCTCAGGCCCTTCATCTCGGCAAGCGGTACCTGACTCACGACGTCTTCTTCGGCCAGTGGCGGCAAAGCGAAGAGCGGGCCTTCACCACCACGTTCCAGCCACTCACGGCTGGAATAGAGGTCGATCTTCCACCCGGTCAACTCCGAAGCCAACCGGACGTTCTGCCCGTTCCGGCCAATGGCAAGTGAGAGCTGATCTTCGTCGACGACCGCCTGGATTGTCTTGGTGTCCGGATCGGAAAAGACCTTGGCCACGCGCGCCGGGGCGAGAGACAGCCGAGCAAACCGTTCCGGATCGGGCGACCAGGGAACGATGTCGATCCGCTCGCCGCTCAGTTCATTCACCACCGCCTGGACCCTTGAGCCTTTGAGGCCGACGCAGGCGCCGACAGGGTCAATGGCGTCGTCCCTGGAAATCACAGCCACCTTCGTGCGGCTCCCGACCTCGCGCGCGATTGCCCGGATCTCCACGATCCCCTGTGCGATTTCAGGCACTTCGAGCTTGAAGAGGGCCGCGACGAACATCGGGTCGGCGCGGGACAGAATCAGGCGTGGGCCCTTGGGGGTCTCCTCGAGACGCTTGAGGACTGCCCGCATGGAATCGCCCTGATGGAAATGCTCGCGGTGGTTCTGTTCCCGATAGGGAATGATCGCCTCGGCCTCCCGAAACCTCGGGAGGATTAGGACCAGCTTCCCGCGTTCGATTTGTTGGATCTCGCCAGGCAACAACTCCCCAATCTTGTCCCCGAACTCCTCGCGGATCTTGGTTCGTTCGCCTTCACGCACCCGTTGGATGATCCTCTGCTTTGCTGCCTGGACCGCCAATCGACCGAAGGTCTCGAAGGGAACATCCTCTTCGAGGACGTCGCCGACCTCGAATTCGGGATCCGCAAACTGCGCCTCGTCTACCGTAACCTGCCAGCTATCGTCCTCCACCTCATCGACGACATGACGGAGCCGCACCACACGAAGGATCCCCTGCAACTCATCCACCGTGAGCTCGAACTTGACACCCGGCCCGTACTTTCGTGCGAGTGCCGCGTGAATCCCATCGTTGAGCAACGCAAGCAACTCACTGCGCTCCAATTGTTTGGTCGCGCTGAGCTCGCGAAAGGCCGCCAACATTTCTGCGGATCCTGCCATACCGCTTCTCCTAGTCGTGGTCGCATGGTACCGCGTGCTCCCGAACTTCGGCGAGACGCACCACCACCTCAGTGGGAACGGCGTCATCGTCCGGGCGGCACTACAAAGTCGGTAGCAAAAAAAATGTGGGGGAACACCCCACATCACTCGGCAAGACTTGCTCCGTTCCCCAACAGCGCAGAAAGGTATCCCCCCGGTTTCTGGCCGTCAATCCCAGGAAGGTTGTGATTCAGCTTCCGGGGGTCACACCCTCGAGCCCGAGGGTCAATTCTTGATGTTCCTGACCGTGACGCTCTTGCTGATGCTTGACTTGTTGCCCGAAAGGTCCTCCGCCTTCACCTGGAGCAGGTGAGCCCCGTCCTCGACCAAGCTCGTATCCCACGAAGTGGTATACGGCTCGGAGAGGTCATCGGCCAATACCGCCCCATCGACGAGAAACGTGACCTTCGCGACACCTGTCTCATCGATGACGTTGGCCGAGAAGCTCACCACATTGGCCACCTCGGCCTCCACGGGTGAGGTGATCGTGATGAACGGTGCAAAGCCGTCGGTCACGTCGCCAAACCCGCATGCGGGGATCGCTCCGACGAGTAGTCCAATGGCAGTCATCCTCAGTATTCTCATGTCCTTCGGGGCTCCACCTGGCTGGAAATCGTTGTCTAGTTGCACGGCAGGAACCTTATGGCAGGAGCAGCATGTAGGCAACCATTCGCCCCGCAGCCCCCGCCGACCCCCTGTGGCTAAAGAACGAGTCATGGTGGTGTTTGGTACACATGGCGGACCGAGTGGGGCGCTGAAGGCCTGCCGCCCGGCCCTGCCTGGTAAGCTCCCTACGGAGATCGAGGTGGTTTGAACCGACGCCATCGTCCGCACGAGCCATGGCCTCAATGACTTCATGTCCCACTTCATAACATGACCCGCAAATACCGGGGCCACAGTGCATTACGATGTCCTCGGCACGGGCCCCGGCCCGTGCCTCGAGTAGTTCGATCCCCGAATTGAGCACACCCGCCGCCGTACCACGCCAGCCCGCATGGAGGAGCGCGATGCTTCTGGTGACCGGATCGTGGAGGTAGACCGGGATACAATCGGCCACGGTGATGGCGAGAAGGAGACCCGGTTCCGATGTTCCGTGTCCGTCTTTCCCTTCGAGGATGCAGACACCTTCGTCCCACCCTCCCGAGTGCCATTTGACCAGGGTACCGTGAATTTGGCGCGAGACAACCACCCCTCGGGCCTGGAGTTCTTCCTGAAGGTGCGCCCAGCGATCGAGGGTGTGTGCTTCGGGGGGTTGGCGGAGGGCAAAATCGAGGGGAGCATCGGGGTCACCCCGACTGGTGATCCCGGCCACGACGCCGAACCTCGTCCGCCACTCATCCAGCTCAAACCGAGGGAGAGAGCCAACGACAAACCGCTCGGCCAGCAACGAGTCAGTCGACTCGCTCGATCTCTGCGCCAAGACCCCGGAGTCGTTCGTCGATCTGCTCATAACCTCGGTCGATCTGCCCAACATTATTGATCACGCTCTCTCCTTCAGCGGCGAGCGCCGCGAGGAGTATCGCCATCCCAGCCCTGATGTCCGGTGACTCGACCGTCCCGCCCCGGAGCTTCGAGGGGCCGGACACCACGGCACGGTGCGGGTCACAGAGCACGATCCGAGCTCCCATGCCAATGAGCTTGTCGACAAAGTAGAGACGTGATTCGAACATCTTCTCGAAGAGGAGGATCTGGCCGGCACTCTGGGTTGCGGTCACCAGGGCGATCGCCACGGCGTCGGCCGGGAACGCCGGCCAGGGGCCATCTTCGAGCTTGGGAATGTGGTCGCCAAGATCCTGACGCACACGGCGCTCCTGATTGTCATCGATGGTCAGCCGCGAACCATCGAGACGCGGACGGACTCCTAGCCGATCGAACCCGAGGAGAATACTCCGCAGATCCTCCCCCCTGACCCCGTCAATGACGAGGGCACTATTGGTCACTGCTGCAAGCCCGATGAAACTGGCAACCTCGATATGATCCGGGCCGATCTCGAATGCCGCGCCG
>Ga0326597_10015245_pt1 | contig 10057 bp, 5 predicted proteins | sample RVTome_12_FD_203789 | JGI IMG/M metagenome (GOLD analysis project Ga0326597, IMG submission 203789) | Soil microbial communities from uranium-contaminated site in the Upper Colorado River Basin, Wyoming, United States - RVT100D185 | ecosystem: Environmental > Terrestrial > Soil > Contaminated >...
GACCTAGGGGAGTACTAGAGCAGGCGAAGGAGCCCCGGAGATCAAGGAAAGGACGGAGAGCCAGACCTGTGGCATGAATCCTCCTGGAAGGAAGGCGTCAAAGACTCTGGCGGTTGGAATGGGGACCTTCTAAGATTGCAGGGAAGGGGCCGCCGGGGTAGTCATGGGGCTCCCAACCCCAACAGGACGGCCGGTCCCTCGGTTCACGGGGACCTCCGATGCCACCGATGCATCCCTGGTCCCCCACCCACGCACCGCCAGTCCCGCCGCCCACCAGCCGGCGGGTCATGGATGAGTGCGTGGACCGCCTTCGGGCAGGGGCCGGGCGGTTCGCCCGCCTCTCACTTGATGATCGCATCCGGCTCGCTCGCGCCATGCGCGCAGGGTACGCCCGCATCGCCGGCCGCGCGGTGGACGCCTCCTGTCGGGCGAAGCGAATCGGGATCGGCACGCCAATGGAAGGCGAAGAGTGGTCGCTCGGGCCCTGGCCGGTGCTGCGACAGCTTCGGCTCATCATCGAGGCGCTGACCCTGTTGCGTCGCCGGAGGGAAGCCCCGATCGGTGAGGCCGGCCGCACGATCGATGGACGGCTGAGCCTCGAGATCTTCCCCGGTAGTCCGCTCGACTCGGTGTTGCTGGCCGGGCTGCGAGCCGAGGTGCATGTGCGGGCCGGGATCAGCGAGCGGGAAGTGCGCTCCTCCAGTGCCCGCTTCTACCGCCAGTCCTCCCCCGCGGGTCAGGTCGATCTGATCCTGGGCGGCGGCACCGTGGCGGCCATCCCCTGCCAAGACGTGCTCACCAAGATGTTCAACGAGGGCGCGGCATGCCTCCTCAAGCTGCACCCGCTCAACGCGTACCTGGGTCCCTGGCTGGAGGAAGCCTTCGCCGATGCCATCGCCCGCGATTTCCTCCGCATCGTGTACGGGGGCGCCGAGGAGGGCGGGTATCTCGCCGAGCACCCAGGAATCGACAACATCCATCTCACCGGCTCGGCGGCGACACACGAGAGACTACTCTGGGGAAGAGACGCCGGCCCGCGGCCGGAATATTCCGGCCACCTGCATCCCTACCTGTCCAAGCAGATCACCGCCGGACTGGGGAATGTCTCGCCGGTATTGATCGTGCCCGGTCCCTATCTCGACCGACAGCTCGCGTTCCAGGCTGAGGCCGTGGCCGGCGCCTTCGCCCACAACGCCGCCTATAGTTGCTGTACCCCTCGGCTCCTGGTGAGCCCGCGCGGCTGGGCCCAGCGGGGCACCTTCTTGCGGTACCTGGAGGCCGCCCTCTCCCGGGTTCCCCGCCGCTTCGCGTTTTACCCTGGCGCGACCGAACGGTGGGAGGAGCTCATTCGCGATCGACCCAACGTGAGAGTGTCGGGACCGCCCACGGCCGGGGTGCTTCCGTGGACCCTGGTGCCGGGACTGGACCCGAGTGATCGCCGGGACCCGTTGTTTGCCACCGAGTCGTTCTGCCCCATTCTGGGAGAAACCGAAGTCGGCAGTACCGACCCGCTGGAGTACCTCCAGCAAGCGGTCGGGTTCGTGAACGAGCGGGTGTGGGGCAACCTCTCCGCAGCCATGATCGTGCATCCCAAGATTCTGGGCGATCGGCACCTGGGCCCCGCCGTGGAGCGGGCGATCACCCAGCTCCGCTACGGGACGGTCGGGGTCAACACCTGGCCTGGTCTCGGCTTCTCGCTGGGCGTGGTTCCGTGGGGCGCGCACCCGAGCTCCAGCCTGCGAGACATCCAGAGCGGGCGAGGGTGGGTCCACAACACCGCCATGCTGGAGGAGGTTGAAAAGACCGTCCTCCGCCACCCCATTACGACTCAATTGAAGCCGGGCTACACCGCAGCCCACCGGACCGCCCATCTTCTATTTCGGCGTCTTGCCGCGGTCGAGCGGGGACAGGGATGGACCGGCCTCCCCGGCGTCCTCGACGCGGCCAGGCGCGCCTGAACTCGGTCGCGGCCGCGGGGCCGGGCTCATACCCGTAGACGCAGCGTGACCGTGGTTCCCCCCGCCGCTTCGCTCTCCACGTCGATGTGCCCTCCCCAACTGTCGACCAGCCTGCGAACGATCGCCAGCCCGAGCCCCGATCCGCTGGTCCTGGTCGAGAATCGTGGCTCGAAGATGCGAGGGAGCAACTCCGGTGGGATACCGACCCCGTCATCGGAGACCCTGATCAGACCAGGTCCAACGGAGACCTCGACCACGGCCGCACCCGCGTTCCGAGCGTTCTCCAGGAGATTGACGACCACCTCCTTGACCTCATCGACCCGGGCGGCACCGAGCGAGCCGGGACTGGTGCGAAGCCGTACCTCACACCCGTTCTCCGCCAGGCGATAGAGCTGCACCACCTCTCCGACCGCGATCGCCAAATCGACCGGCGCCAGGGGCGGCCGATCGTCGGCCGGCGCCCCGAAGCGGCTGAAGGCCCGGGCAATGGTATCGAGACGATCGATCTCGGCCAGCATCCGGTCCGCCGTGTCCTGCAGGATCCGATCGAACTCGTCGCTCCGGTCGTGATAGACCCGGCGCAGATGCTGTAACCCGAGCCGCATCGGGGTCAGCGGGTTCTTGATCTCGTGGGCCACTTGCCGCGCCATTTCGCCCCAGGCCAGCACCCGCTCGGCGCGGGACACGTCGGTGACATCGTTGAGCGCGATCACCACACCCCGGAGGTCGGGGCCGAGAGAAGCCATCTGCACCGAGACCCGCCGGCCGCCCACCTCGAGCTCGGCCGTCGAATCGTGCGTCGGATCCTGCAGGAATCGGCGGGCGCTTCGCCTGAGATCATCCCATTCGGGAGGCAGGCCCTCCAGGAATGGATCGCCCTCCGCCAGATCTTTCCCCAGCAGGTCGAGGGCTTGCCGGTTGGCGATCAGCACGCGGCCGCCGGGATCGAGTCCGACGACTCCCGTCGCCACCGTGGCCAGCACCGTGGCCGTCCGACGCCGGGCCTCCTCCAGCGCGTCGTGACTGGAACGGATGTCGGCGGCCATCCGCTCGAACGCTCCGAAGACCGGCTCGAATTCGAGCGGCGGCGCCGCGTGAGCCGGCATCGCCTGCCCTCTCCCGAGCGCCAGCGCCGACCGGCGCAGCTCGGCCACCGGCCGGGAGAGGGCCCGGGACACTCGCTGCGCGCCGACCAGCGCCGCCGCGATCCCCACCAGCGTGGCGAGCAGGAGAACCAGCGCCAGATCGAGCTGCCGGACCGCGAGAGAGGTGTCGTCCGCGACCTGTGGAGTCGCCAGCACGCCGATATCCTGCGGGGGCCCTGGCTGTACCACCCGATACCCCACCCGCTCGGCGAACTGCGGAATCGATCCGTCCCGGGTCACCTCGAGCTCACCACGGACGGCCAGCGCCTGGAAGGCGCCCGGCTCCATCAATCGCGGGAGGACGCCCAAGTCCTCGAGAACCCGGGTGCTGGAGCCGGTCAGGCGGCCGCCCTGATAGAAGGCGAGATCGGCGTCGATCCGCCGACTCAGCTCCCGCAGACTATCCTCGACCTCGGCGCCCCCGCTGGTGAGGCCCGCCGCCGTCGGCACCGCATCGCGAAGGGTCTGGGTGATCAGCAGATCGCGGCTCCGCTCGACCTCCTGCCCGAGGCGCGCGAAGCTCCAGGTGGCAAATCCGATGGCCGGCAGCAGGAAAAACATGGCCAGGGTGGTGGCGAGACGGACCCGGAAGGACCGCGCCAGACCGAGCCAGCGGGGCGCCCGGAGCCGGGCCCCGGAGACGAACTCCGCGAGAAACCAGAGCATCGCAAGCACCGCGACATCGAGCAGCACCACCAGCACTCCGCGCACCAAGAGCGGGACCGGGCCGCGCAGATCCACAACCGCGTGGACCGTGCGCATGCCCGCGGCCAGTTGGAGCGGGTACTCGTTGCGTAGCAGCCACCCTTCCCGGCGCCAGCGCGGCCGAGGAGGCAAAGCCGCGGGAACGGCCGGCGGGGCGAGCGTCAACTGATACAAGGGAGACCGGGCCCCGGTGGGATCCAGCAGGCGTCCGACTCGACCCGGCAGGATCAGCTCCGATCTGGGTCCAATGGAGGCGGTCATGACCGCACCGGCGCCGGCCCTCACGATCACGACGTAGTGCATGCCCGGCACCCGGAATACCTGGGTGACACGAACATCGTCCTCCGGAGGGAGGCTTCGAATCATGGTCGACACCAGCGACGCCGGAAGATCGAGCGAATCGAGCACCAGCTCGTCGAGCAAGACCCCCTGATCCGACCATAAACCCAGGCGCGCCGGGTAGCGTTGGGCCCCCAGGGCGGAGCCCCTCCACAGCGCGTACATCTCCGACCCGGTCGCGGGAACGGACGTCCGCCGCACCTGGTCCGCAAAGCGCTCGAGCAGCGGGACCGCAAGCGGGTCAGGCTCCCTCCCGAGCCGGGCGATGTCGCGCTGCGCCACCTGCACCCTTCCGGACAGCTCGGCCCCCCAGGTAACCAGCGCGGAACTGCTGCCCGCCACCAGGGCAATCCCGGTGATCACCGCCCAACGGGGCGCGGGCAGTACCACGAGGAGGAGGGCCGGGGTCCAAAGAAAGGTGTACCAGCCGGGCCAGCCGCCCCGTGGGCTCCAGACGACCACACCGATCACCGACGCCACCAGGGCGATGGTCACACCGGCGGCGATCGGCCACCAGACCAGCCGATCCGATCCGGTTCCTCGAAGCAAGGCGGCGGTCGGGATGATGAGCGCCGCTGCTGACACCAGTAGCCCGAGCTGCCAGGTCAACCAGAGGCCGACCGAGACCCCGTCCGCCGGCGGAGTGATGCCGCGGCCAAGGCTGCTGACGAGATACGGGGAGGCCAGCAGGAGGGCACCCACGATCAGGACCCCGTACCACCGACGCCGTGTCCGTTGGCGCCAGAGCCAAACCCCACCGATCGTGAGCAGAGTCCCCGCCAGCGCCAGGACTCCCGCCGACCCGGACACCGGACCCAGCAGGGGACTGAAGAACGTGGCCGGGGAGAAGAGGGGCTGCAGACCCAGCGCCGGACCGATGGGCGCCCGGGTGGTCAGCCAGAGGATGGATCCGAGCAGGGCAAGCCGGTCGGTCGGTTGGGCGGCAACGCTCAGGCCCAGTGCCAGCACCAGCAGAATCAACCAGGTCGCCAGCCGACTGCCTCGCTCGAAGACCAGCTCTCTGGCCGTCCCCTGTTCTGGAGGGATAGGTTGGACGCTGAAGAGAATCCGCCCTCCCACCAGGGCTGGCTCCCGGTAGTCGAATACGTCCGCGCTGTCCGGAGCGGTCCCGAGGGGATACACCCTCAGACCGACTTCGGTTCGGGCCCGGAACAGCTCGGCCAGGCTCCGGCCTCCGTCGGGAACGGCCGGGTGGGCCCAGATCAAGACGCTGGCGATCACGACACCACCGTCCCCGGTGTGGCGCCGCGCCTCGAGGACCACGTAATATCCAGTCGCGCGAGCGCCGATGGAGTCCCCCTTGGCCTCCGGCGAGAGCCGATGGCGTCCCGCCCAGGCCCATGGCCGCCCGAGGGAATCCAGCACCGCGATGCTGGTCTCGGGCCCGCGGGAAGGCAGCAGTCGGGCGAGCGCATCGAACGCGGCGACACGGCTGGTGAGGTCGGCGGCGGCCCCGGCCTGCGCCAGGTGCTCCGCCTGATGGTAGACGGCGTGCAGGTCACCGTCGAGGCGGCGCGACGCCGCCTCGACTCGCCGCTCCCGCTCCAGCGGCCACCGGCGTTCGACGCCGGCGAGTCGCTGCTGGCTGGAGCCCAGGACAAGGATCCAACCGAGCAGCGCGGCGAGCACGCCACCCCGCCGCCAGTTGCCCGGGGGCCACCGGGCCAGGAGACTCGCCGTGCATGCCGTGACGCCCAGGATAACCCATAGCGGATCTGGCCGGCGCACCCATTCCGCCGTGGCCACGACCGCGGTGACCACGACCATCACCCACCACCGCACGCGATGAATCACCCGCGACGTCCCTGGCGAATAAAGGAGATGACCCCGGGGGCGGTGCGCGAGCGCCTGCTGGTGAGATCGACCCTGCTCATACCGGTCGGGACCACGGAGCCCCACGGGCCCCATCTCCCGCTCGGATGCGACACGATCATCGTCGAGCGACTCGCCGACGATCTCTCAGCCGACCTCGGTATCATTCGCGCCCCCACCGTCGAGTACGGAGTCCATGCGTCGGCCCGGTTTCTTCCCGGCGGGGCCGCCCTTCGCCGCCGAACGCTGCATCGGGTCATGAACGAACTTATCGAATCGTGGGAAGAGGGGGCAGGCATCACCGAGTTCGTCATCCTGACCGCCCAAGCGAGCGAGGCGCATCTGGAGGCGTTGAGCACGATTCGCACCAACGGCGCCACGGTAACAGTGATGGACATCTTCGGCATCGAGCTCGGGAGCCTCATCGAGCGACCCGGATCGCCGATCCAGGGTGGTGAGCTCGACACCTCACTCTTGCTCTACCTCGCCCCGGAGCTGGCCCGGATGGACTTGGCCGCCGACTTTCCCGCCAGCGAAGAGATCATATCACGGTTTCGTCCCGGGCACAGCAGGAGGCTCCCCAAAGGCTCGCCGGGATCCGTCGGCTACCCCAGCCTCGCATCAGCCCAAAAAGGTGCGACCCTGTATAGATTTATCCGCGATCGGATCAGCAGCTCACTGGCCGAACCCTGAGGCACGGAGTCCGGCATGCGTAGTACTGCCCTCCTCCTCCTGGCGATGATGTACATCGTCCCAGCCGAGGCCCAGACCCCTCTGGAGACCACGCTCGTGGTCCAGCAGGGGGGACGGGAGATTGGCCGGGAGGAGTTCACCCTCCGGCCGGGCCGGGGCCGGGGGGCGCCTGGGACTACCCTCATCGCGGCCGCGCGTTATCCCGCACGAAATCCGACCACCCAGCTGGCCGCGACCCTCGAACGCACTGCGGAATTCGCGCTCGCCAAGTTCCAGCTCGACGTTGAGACTGATGGCGCGGTCACCGTGATCCTCGCAGCCGGTTCCGGCGCGCGGCTCATCGTGCGCACCGTCGCGGCCGGGTCGGAGTCCGGACGGGAGCTCCCGGGCGGCCCCGACGTGGTCCTGCTCGATGACCGGGTGTACTCCCTCTACGCGACCGTGGCCGACCTGGCAACGCCCGCGGGGAGGAGGCTAACGGCAATCTTTCCCCGCACTGGAACGCGGGCCACACTCACGGCCAGGAAGGAAGCCGGGAGTCCAGGCGGCACCGTCAAGGTTGCTCTAACCGGCGATGTCGCCGGAACCCTCTTGGCCGATGCCCAGGGGCGTCTGCTGCGACTCGATCTGCCCGCCCAGGGGATTGTGGTGGTCAGGGCCGAGTAGATCCCGCCTCAAGTCGTTTGTCGGCAACTACAGACCCGTTCCTTGTCGCAAACTGGAACCTCGAATGCACCGGCCCCGTATGGGGCCCAGTCAAAGGCCATAGCCCAAAGGACGGCATCCATGAATCGGTGGCTCGGACTACTCGCGCTCGCCTCCCTCGTTTCCGGGACCGGTGCCGCGCAGGACACCACCGCCGGGCTGCGTCTCGCGCCGGCGGTGGGTCTGTCGTTGGAGGAGGCCATTCGTCAGGCTCGGCAGAACAGTCCGACCTATCACCAGACCCTCAATAACGCCGGGCCGGCCAGGTGGGGCGTCCGCAACGCCTACGGGAGCCTGCTGCCGTCGGTGAACGTTGCGGCGGATCTCGGATACACCGGTTCGGGTCAGTCCAATTTCGGCGGCGGGTTTATTCGTCCCACTCCGGCGTTCCGCACCTCGGGCTACAGCCTCGGCCTGCAGTGGCAGCTGGATGGCCGGATCCTGTCCGGACCGGGGCAGCAAAAGGCGCTCCAGCGGGCCGCCGACGAGGATATCAGCGGCGCGGGAGTCGCGCTGCGGGCCGAGATCACGAACCAATATCTGAGCACGCTCCAGGCCGAGGCGCAGGTCGAGGTGGCCCGCCAACAGGTGAGCCGCAACGCCGATTTCCTGGAGCTGGCACGAGCCCGCCACCAGGTCGGTCAGGCCACGCTGCTGGATGTTCGGCAGGCCGAGGTCATCAAAGCTCAGTCGGACGTCGCGCTGCTCAGAGGAATTCAAGCCGACCGTGAGGCCAAGCTGGACCTCCTCCGGCGAATGGGAGTCGAGTCCCCGGTACCGATCGACCAGATCGCCGTGAGCGACTCCTTTCCCGTCATGCCGCCGGCATTCGATCTGGACAGCCTGCTGGCCGTCGCGGAGACGCAGAACCCCACCCTCCGGGGGCTCCAAGCCCGCCGGACGGCCTCCTGGTGGGGTGTCAGGGCCGCCAAGTCGGAGTTCCTGCCGACCCTGTCGGTGCAGGCCGGTTGGAGCGGGTTCACCCAGGAATTCACCGACCAGAACCTGCTGCTGGGCGGAGCGCTGACCGAGGCGCAGGCGCGGCTGGCCGACTGCACCTTCAACAATGCGGTCCGCGCAGGCCTCAACCTGGGCGGCGAGGTCCCCAACTGCGCCACCTCCGTGGGTGTTACCAGCGCCGGGGACGCGTTGCTCGATCCCGTGGCCCAGCAGATCCGGGACGACAACAACGTGTTCCCGTTCGACTACACCGGACAGCCGTTCCGGGCCAGCTTGACGATTTCCCTTCCCATCTTCACCGGGTTCGGGCGCTCCCTGCGGCTGGCGGAGGCCCGAGCTCAACAGGACGATCTCGAGCAAAGCGTACGAGCCGCTCGGCTGCAGGTGCGGACCGACGTCCGCGGCCGGTTACTGGCCCTGGAGACCGCTTACCGATCGATCGAGGTCCAGGAAGCCAGTCGGGCGGCCGCGCGCGATCAGTCGCGGCTGGCCCAGGAACGGTATCGCGTCGGGGCGGGCGCGTCGCTGGAGGTCTCCGATGCTCAAAACGCGGTGCAGCGCGCCGAGGGCGATTATGTGAACGCCGTCTACGACTATCACAAGGCCATCGCCGCGCTGGAAGCGGCGGTCGGTCGGTCCCTTCGCTGAGCGAGGAGCGCACATGTCGCGTGGGACGAAGATCGGCCTCCTGGTGCTGGGAGCCAGCGCCGTGGCCGGCGGGGTCATCGCCTACCGGATCAACCGGGCGAAACACGCCGGCACCGAAGTGCGCCTGGAGCAGGCACGCCGGCGTGACCTGGTGAGCTCGGTCACCGCCAGCGGCAAGATCGAAGCCCTGATCTCGGTGGACATCAGCGCGGACATTACCGGCCGGATCATCCGTATCGGGGTCCGCGAGGGCGACGTCGTCGCGAAGGGGCAGTTTCTCCTCCAGATCGATCCCGCCCAGTACCAGGCCGCGGTCTCGAGAGCGGAGGGAGTGGTCGGCTCCACCCAAGCTACGCTGCTGCAGACCAAGGCCAACCGGGACCAGGCGGAGCGAGCCTGGCAGCGGGCCCGCCAGCTCACCGAGCTGGGCACCACCCTGATCGCGCCCGAGACCGCCGAGCAGGCGCAGACCGGGTTACAAGTGGCGGAGGCAAACTATCAGGCCACTCGCGCGCAGCTCGAGCAGGCCCGGGCGAGCCTCCAGGAGGCGCGGGACAACCTGGCGAGGACGAGGTTGGTGTCGCCGATTTCCGGGAGGGTGGTCCGGCTGGCCGTCGAGGAGGGGGAGGTGGCGGTCCCGGGCACCTTCTCCCGGGAGACCGGACTCCTGATGACTGTCGCCGATCTCTCGGTGATCCTGGCCAAGGTCCAGGTCGATGAGACCGACGTGGTCCGGGTGGCCCACGGCGATTCGGTACGGGTCGTGATCGATGCCTATCCGGACACCTCCTTCACCGGTCGCGTTACGAAAGTGAGCCACAGCGCCCGGCTGAGGTCCACCCAGACCGCGTCGGGGTCGAATGACCGCGCGGTCGATTTCGACGTGGAAGTGACGCTCGACCGCCCACCGGAGGACATCCGGCCGGACTTGAGTTGCACCGCGCGCATTGTCACGGATACTCGCTCCAATGTGTTGAGCATTCCGATTCTGGCGCTGACCGTGCGGGGCCATGAGCGGCTTCCCAGCGAGCTCGCACCTGCCACCGACACCACTCGCCTTCGCCTAGGAGA
>Ga0326597_10015246_pt1 | contig 10057 bp, 5 predicted proteins | sample RVTome_12_FD_203789 | JGI IMG/M metagenome (GOLD analysis project Ga0326597, IMG submission 203789) | Soil microbial communities from uranium-contaminated site in the Upper Colorado River Basin, Wyoming, United States - RVT100D185 | ecosystem: Environmental > Terrestrial > Soil > Contaminated >...
AACAACGCCTGGCTCTGGCTCGAATACCGCCAGCCGCTCGGCAACTACGACTCGGCTCTTCCTTATTCTCAGGTCTATGGCGGGGCCCTGGTCCACTATCAGGACTCCACCACCGGAACACGTTCCTACCTGATCGACATGACACCCGGCAGCAGCGGCGCGTTTCACGACCCGGCCAAGCTCCCCGGCGCCGGAACGTTTGAGGACCCCTACACCAACCTCTCCTTCAGCGTGGACAGCGCCACTTCCTCCGCGTTGGGCGTTTCCGTCTTCTACGGCACCGTCCCGTGCTCTTCGGCCGACCCGACAGTCTCGATCTCGCCCCCGAACCCCAGCGGCCAGGCCGGCAGCCCCATCGGCTACACCGTAACCGTCACCAACAACGATACCTCCGGCTGCACAGCCAGCAACTTCCTGCTCAGCAGCGCTTTGCCCGACGGCTGGGACACTTCCCTGGCTGCTTCCCTCAACATCGCGCCCGGCCTCAGCGCGTCCACCAGCATGACCAAGACGGCTCCGGCGGGCACGTCGCCGGGGACCTACCAGGTGGCCGCCACCGCGACCCGCGGTTCCGACAGCGGCGCCGCCTACGCCAATGCCACCATCGTGGTGCCCCCCACACTCTCGCTGCAAGTTCCCGCGGGCACCGTCTCCCAGCGCTCGACGGCTTCCTTCACCGCCACCGTTATGAGCGGCGGCAATGGCGCCAATGGCGCTTCTGTCAATTTCACGATCTCGCACGCTTCCGGCGCTTCCTATTCGGGCTCCGCAGCGGCAGGCTCGAACGGCCAAGCTGAGTGGAGTTATCGCTTTAAGCCGAAGGACCCGGAGGGTGAGTGGACCGCCGCTGCAGTTGCAACCTGGAACTCCATGAGCGACAGCGACAGCGACACCTTCAACTATGTCACCGGCCCGGTCACCTGCACCCCCGGTAACCCTGGCATCGCCATTTCTCCGTCCAGCCAGACGGGTCCCGACGGGAGCGCCGTCAGCTACACTGTAACCGTCACCAACAACGATTCCTCCTGCCCGGCCGCCACCTTCGGCCTTGCTTCCTCGGTCCCCAGCGGGTGGTCAGCCTCGTTCAACCCGGATTCGCTCAGTCTCAACTCCGGGCAGAACGGCAGCAGTACCATGACTGTGAACGTTCCGGTTGGTGCTTCGGGAACGAACCCCTTCTCTGCGACCGCGACCAACCAGGCCGACAGTGCGTACGCGGCCTCCGATGGCGCCAGCTACACCGTCGGTGAGGTGGCCCCGGTCACGGTTTCCGTCGCGGTCCAAGGGTCCTCCTTTGCGAACCGCGATACGGTCCCGATCTCCGCCCTGGTCAACAGCAACGGCCCTGCCGACGGTGCCTCCGTCGTGTTCACGATGCTCAAGCCTGACGGGAAGACTTCCACCTATACGGCGACGGCCGACGCTTCGGGGACCGCTTCGTGGAGCTACCGGGTGCATCCCAAAGACCCGACCGGAACCTATTTCGTGAGCGCGGAAGCCACCTATAGCGGCGGCTCCGGCGCATCCGAGGAGGACGCCATGTTCGAGGTTCAATAATTCGAGGTTCAATAAGAAGTTACAAGTCGGTGTGATCACTCCGCCCCGCGTTCCGGGAAACCGCAGCGCGGGACCTTTCTTTGTAGCCGCGGTCCCGCCTCGCCCGGATGCCGTGACAAAGCCGGCGTCGTTACAGATGGATTCGTTCTTGATCCGAGCTGCGACTTGTCGAGGAGCGACTCTGTGGCCCATTCTCAGTATTGGTGTATCCGGAAACCGCTGCTCCGGCATTCCTCCCAATCCCCCGGCTGTCATCCCGAGGGCGAAACGAGATGTTGATCTCGTTTCGGCGACGAGGGACCTGCACTTCGATTTTTCTATGTATCTCCTGACCCTTGCTTTCTTGCTCGTTGCTCGTCACTCGTCACTTGTCACTCATCACTGCCTTTCGGTTCCTTCGGTTCTTTCGGTTCTTTCGGAACTCTCGGTAGAATCTCCTTGACCTCGTTTCCCATTGGACACATGCTGGCATGGGAGGTGTGTGTGTGTGGACGGCTCGCTGGCGTGACGGAATCTGTAAAAAATGGCCAGACCCCACTGCGGGAATTGTTATTGGTAACCTATTGACAAAATAGCAAGTTACGCGTAGATAGACGGTTTTTTACGAAACGAACCCAAAATAGTACGTCTAGGACTTGCGCGCCCGATGCGCGGCGCCCTCCCCTGCTTGCACGCGTGGGGTTGCTTCCCCCCACGATCCTTAAAACCAATTGAATACAAAGGAGATAACTTCTGGCTAGCGCTCGGCCACTTTCACCACGCTCAGCGTCTCCACATAAGCCACGATACCGGAATAGAGCGCCTCGGCGATCTTCTGGCGATGCGATTCGGTCTTCAACAGCTTCTCTTCCGCCGGGTTGCTCAGGAAGGCGACCTCGGCCAGCGCCGAAGGCATGTTCGCCCCGATCAGAACCACGAAGGGCGCTTTCTTCACGCCCCGGTCCGCCACCTTGCGATTCAGTACGGCTTGCGTTTTCCAGACCTTTGCCTGAACGTGGTTGGCGAATTCTCTCGACTCGTCCACTTTCTCGGCCAGCGCGATCTTCTTCACCAACCCTTGCAGCTGGGAGATCCGCTCCTGCGAGATCGCGTTCTCGCGCGCCGCCACTTCCAGGGCGTCCGCGTCGGTCGTGAAGTTCAAATAGTAGGTCTCCACCCCGCGCGCCCGCGGGCTCCGGCTGGAGTTGGCATGGATCGAAAGGAACAGGTCCGCCTCCTGCTGATTCGCAACCGCCGTTCGCGTTTCGAGTGGCACGAAGGAATCGTCCTGCCGCGTAAAGACCACCTCGCTGCCGAGCTGCTCTTCAATCAACTTGCCCAGCCGCTTGGCGATGTCCAGCACCAGGTCCTTTTCCTGATAGCCGGACGGCCCGATCGTTCCCGTGTCCGAGCCGCCATGACCCGGATCAATCAGGATCTTGCTGATCTTGAGTCCCAAGGCCCGCGTGAGGGACCGGGTACCGTCCAGGTTGGGCTGCGCCGCTTCGACTTTTTCGAACACGGGGCCATCCGCGACTTCCGCCACTTCGACCGGCTCGGCTCTTTCGGTTTCCTCGGCTTTTTCGCTACTCTTGGGTTCCTCCACTGCCACGGTTGGAGGAGCCGCAGGGCTTTTCGCGGCCATCACTGGGGGAGGCGCCGGCGGCTCGGGTTCTTTCGGCTCGGGAGCGGTTGCTCTGGACACCAGCTCCGCCCCTGCCGCCGCCGGTCCTTCGCGGTCCCGGATGTCCACGACCACCCGATACGGATTGGGCAGCTCAAACACGGAGTACTCGGTGAGGTCGCCCACGTAGAGGACCACGCGCGTCACATTCGCCGTGTGCCTTCCGGTTTTCACGCCCTTCAGCAGCCCGTTCTCAACCGCAAACGTCTGGTTGGTGATCTCAGGAGCCGGCCGGGACCCGAACAGGTCCACGTAAACGCGCGGCGGGTTGCCCACTCGGCCGATGCCGTACTTGACGTCCTTCCCGACGTCGATCACGAGGCGCGTGTAATCCGGCGTAACCCAATGGCGGACGCCGGACACCAGCGCCAGATTGTCCGATGTTTCCGCCGCAGGAGCGGCCGCCGGTTCCGCGGAAGCGGCTGGCTCGGTCTCTTCGCGCTTGTTTTCGGATGCCAGTTGGGCTTCCGCTTCGAGCGCCTTTTCCGCGGCCTGGATCTCCTCCATTGCCTGCACCGCGTCTTTGAGCTCCGGCGCGCCCGGGTTGTCGGCGACGAACTTTTCATACTGCCGCATGGCCTCTGCGGGCCGCTTCAAATCGTCTCGATAGATGCGGGCAATAGCGAGGCTCGCTTGGCGGCGGAACTTGCTGCCCGGATACTCGCGGACCAGAAAGCTGTACGCCTCGACCGCCGCTTCGAGCGCCGCTTCCCTCTCCCAGCGCTGGCCCATCTCCTCATAGAGAGCGCCGATCGCCATCAGGCAGATCGTATCGTTCCCGTAGGAGGGATCGGTCCAATAGACGCGCCGAAACGCCTCGATCACCCGCTGGTAATCTTTCGCATCCCGTTCTTCCAACGGAATCTTCTCGAACTTCTCCTGGATGTCGAGCGCCTGGCGATAATATTGGATCGCCAGCCCGCGTCTGGATGCTCGCTGCGCGTGAGCCAATGGGGCGAGACAGCAGGCTGCCGCCAGCAGCCCGAGCAGCACCTTGCCGAGGAACAAGCGGCCCGAGCGCCGGCGCGTGTTCCTCGGACGCGCGACCAGGGCAAGCCCGGAAGAACCACTGCCGGATCGTCCCCACCTGGTTTGTTCCCACCCGGTTTGTCCCAACCCAGACTGTCCCAACCAAAGATTCGGCATAGCTCTCTGACGGCTCACGGCTGCCCCGTGTTGGTAAAGCGCACGATCCCGTCGTCGCCCACCGTTTTCACGATGATCCGCGCTTCGCGGGAGTCGAGCGCCGCGCTCACACTGTTGCGGGGGCGGCGCAATGGATAGATTCCGTTAATCTTTCTCAGATAGTCGCGCGTCTCGCGGATCGGGGGCACGCCCCGGCTGCGCGTAACGGCGTTTTCTCCCGCGTTATAGGCCGCGAGCGATAATTCCAGGTTTCCGTCGAACATCTCCATGAGGTACTTCAAATACCGCACCCCGCCATCCAGGTTTTGGACCGGATCGAAAACGTTCGACACCCCGAAGCGCTGCGCGGTGGGCCGGATCAATTGCATCAGGCCCATTGCGCCGCGCGGAGATACCGCCAGCGGATTGAAGTTCGATTCCACCTCGACAACGGCCCGGATCAGCTCCGGGTCCATGCGATGGTGGCTCGCGGCCTCTTCGATCAGCCCCGCGATGTACGTCCGGGTGTCCGTGGAGGAGCGGGATCGCTGCGGTTGCAACGGCGGCGGTTGGACGGGCGCCGGGTCGTTATTGAAAACAACCTTGCCTTTCGAATCGACATACGCCGAGATGCGCTGCGCGCGGACCGGCGAAGCAAGGCAGAGGAGCACCACGAAGAGCAGAGCCGACGCCGCCAGGCTCCTCGAGACGACACCGAAAAACGAATTGGAAATTCCCATGAGCGCCCTGCCCCACAAGCCTGCCGAGCGGCCGTTGCGCCTCGCCAATTCCTGCTGCGGCGACACCACCAGACACCTCTTCCAGATCACAGCAGCCGGAGGGCGAACTAACCGCAAGAAACCGCAGTTATTTTACCATCTCGCCGACAATAGCAAGCACTTCATTCAGGACCGCGTCAAGCAGGTTTACATTCTTGCCACCTGCCTCGGCGATATCGGGGCGGCCGCCGCCGGAGCCGCCGAGGCGCTTGGCAACGGCCTGGGCGATCTTTCCGGCGTGGAGACGGGAGGTAAGATCAGGCGTAAGCGCCGCGATGAGAGAGACCTTGTCGTCCGCTGCGGTGGCCAGCACGACCACTCCGGACTTGAGCCGCTGCCGCAGGATATCCGCCATCGAGCGCAGTTGCGCGCGGTCGAGACCTTCAAGACGCAGCGCCAGAACCCGGACGTCTTTGACCGTGCGCACCTGTTGTTCGATGTCGGAGACTTGCGCCTGAGCCGACTTGAGCTTGAGCGACTCGACCTGCTTTTCGAGCTGACGCTGGGATTCGAGGAGCCGCTCGACCATCTCGGGAACTTCCGCCGGGGAGGTCTTGAGCGCGGCTGCGGTGCGATGTACCAAATCAGTTACCGCCTGAAACTCCCGCAAAGCCCGCTCTCCAGTGACCGCCTCGACGCGGCGAACTCCGGCTGAGATGCTGCCCTCCGAGGTTACTTTGAGCAGACCGATGTCCCCGGTCCGGCTAACGTGCGTGCCTCCGCATAGCTCTTTGCTGAAGAAGTCCCTTTCTCCTCCAACGGTTACGACTCGGACACGGTCTGGATACTTCTCACCGAAGAACGCCAGCGCCCCTGACTCAAGTGCACGGTCCAACTCCAAGACTTCCGTTGAGACAGCATCGTTTCGAATAATCGCTTCGTTAGCAAGCCCCTCTATTTCCTGCAGTTCGTCCTCGCTTACGCCAGCGAAATGGGAGAAGTCGAAGCGCAGTCTGTCTGGATCAACTACCGAGCCTGCCTGCTTCACGTGCGTACCCAGCACTTGACGCAGAGCGGCATGCAGAAGATGGGTTCCAGTGTGATTCCGCATCGTGGCGCGTCGCTTCCCGACATCCACAACGGCAGTCAGTCGGTCGCCAACCTTGATCGGGGCTTTAGTTGTGATCCTATGTGCAATTACCCGAGAGATTGGGCTATACGTATCTTCGACTGTTGCAACAACTTCCTGCGTATCATCCCGAAACAAGACCCCCTTATCACCGACCTGCCCTCCGGCTTCGGCGTAGAACGGCGTGTGGTCCAGCACTACCTCGCCGTGTGCCCCCGCAGGGAGTTCCTGGACTGGAACACTTTTGAATCCTCTCTCAACTAGGGGTGACGAGTACGGCTCTCTTTTCAGCAGTACCACCACCGCGCAGTCTTGCGAGTTTGTCTGCTCATAACCATCAAATATGGTTTCTTTGCTCCAGGCTTCTACATAGACAGGGTGTATAGGAGATAGAATTCCTCGCTTCCAACTTGCCCGGGCGCGTTGCCGTTGGCGGGTCATAGCCTCGTCAAACCCTGCCCGGTCGAGTACCAAATCCTGCTCGTTCGCTAGCTCTTCCATCAAGTCCCAAGACATACCATAGGTGTCATAAAGTCGAAAAATCCTTTCGCCAGGTAGCACGAGCCCTTTCGTGTATGAGAAAAGGGCTAGTAAGTTTTTGGGGTTCAGGTCTGGATTACGCTTGGCGGCTTCTTCCGAGACCAGTTTATCGAACTGCTGCAAGGCAATAGCCGTTGTGTCAGCGAAGCGCTGCTCTTCGGACTTGACGACGGCGGCGACGCGCTGCGTGGATTCGAGCAGTTCCGGGTAGGCGTCCGACATCATCTCGGCGACCTTGCCGGTGAGTTGATAGATAAATGGGTCATTCAGACCGAGCAGCTTGCCGTGGCGGGCGGCGCGACGGAGAATCTTCCGCAGGACGTAGCCGCGGCCGTCGTTCGAGGGAAGCACGCCGTCGTGAACCAGGAAAGCTCCGGCGCGGGCGTGGTCAGCCAGGATGCGGAGGGAAACATCGTTCTCGGGCTTCTCGCCGTACTCGATCCCGGCCAGCTCCGCCCCAGCCTCGACCAGCGGAAAGAGCAGATCGGTTTCAAAGTTCGAGAGCTTCCCTTGGAGGACCGCCGTGAGCCGTTCGAGACCCATGCCGGTGTCGACGCAAGGCTTCGGCAGAGGGGTCAGCTTGCCGCCCGCGTCGCGGTCAAACTGCATGAAGACCAGGTTCCAGATCTCGACGTAGCGGCCGCACTCGCAGGGGAATTTGCAGTCCGCGTGACCTTCATCGCTGGCGCCGGGGCCGAGGTCGTAGTGAATCTCCGAGCACGGCCCGCAAGGCCCGGTGTCGCCCATCTGCCAGAAGTTGTCCTTCACGTCGCCGTCGCGCACGCGGTCGGCAGGCGCGCCGACCGCCTTCCAAAATTCGGCTGCTTCGGCGTCCCTCGGCACGCCGATCCCGCCTTCAAACACCGTGAAGTAGAGCCTCCTGGGCGCGAGGCCGTATTGCCGGGTGATTAGCTCCCAGGCGAACTCGATGGCTTCCTTCTTGAAGTAGTCGCCGAAGGAAAAGTTGCCGAGCATCTCGAAGAAGGTATGGTGGCGGCGGGTGCGTCCGACGTTTTCGAGGTCGTTGTGCTTGCCGCCGGCGCGGACGCACTTCTGCGAGGAGGCGGCGCGGGAGTAGTCGCGGAGGTCGCGGCCGAGGAAGACGTCCTTGAATTGGTTCATGCCGGCGTTGGTGAACAGCAGCGTGGGGTCGTTCGCCGGTACGAGCGAGGAGCTGCGGACGACGCGGTGGCCGCGCCCGGCGAAGAAGTCGAGAAATTTCTTGCGAATTTCACTGCCAGTCATCTAGGTACCAGGTGCTAAGTGCAAAAGTGTCACGGACCCCGTGCCGGTGGGTAGCAATGGGTGCCCGCTCAGGGCTGCTTGGTCGCTCCTTTACAGTCGCGGCTCGGACTCCGGCTCATCGGTTTCCGCGAGGGAGTCGAGCAGTTCGTCCCAGCGGAGCGAAACGACATCTCTATGTCGTTTCGCGTCATCCCCTCCCTCACCCAAAGAATGCTGGGAGGAGACGCGCAGAAGCCGCTTCAGCTCGCCGACAATTGTGTCAGAGCGAAACCCGGCGCGCAAGAGGCGGCGGTGAAGCGCCTGGACTTTGGCGGGCTTCTCAAGATGCTGGCTGATGCGAATCTTGCGCCGCAGGTGCTCGCGGAGTAATTTCGCCTCGTCCAGGGTGTCGAACGCGCCACGGACGGCAGTCTCGGCAACCTCGGGATGGACCCTCCGCGCGGCGAGGTCGCGCCGGACGCGCACCCGGCCGTGCAGATCGTTCTCGACCCGGGAGGCCACGAAGGAGCGGGCGAACCGTGCGTCATCGAGGTACCCATGATCGCGCAGCCGTTGAATGACGGCCTCGACGTCGGCCTGGGCGGCCTTGCGGCGGAGGAGCAGGGCGCGCATCTCACCGGTCGCACGTGCGCGGCGGGCGAGCGCGCGGACGGCTGCGTCGTAGAGGGACTCCTGGTCCGTCGCGGGAGGTTTCGTCCCTTTTCTGGATTTCTGCATGCGCGGCTTCCCCGGCCTATTCTAGACCCACTCTCCATTGCGTGGATACCCACAGTGCGGCGAGAAATTTCCGGGATACAATTAGCCGAAATGCTTCCAAAAAGAGGAGCGCCCATGCGTATCCGTTTCAGCCTGGAGAACCTTGCCATCGCCATATTCCTGTCAGGCGGGGTTGCGGCTCTCGTCTTCCACGAACTCTCGATGGAAACCGCGTTGAACGTCAGCGTTGGGGTGGTAATGACGGGCATTGGCGTCTGGGGACTCGATATGATCGTGAAGAGGAAGGCCGAGATTGCCACGCGGTATTCCGATTCGACGCTTCCCTCATTTCACGTGTTTCGGGGCGTGCCCGCGATCGCGTGGGGTGTCACCATCATTCTGTTCGTGGGCCTCATTCTCGGCTATAGCGTCATCGAATGGACCGGCTGGACCAGCGCAAAAACATTCTTCGGCGAGCGGCCGGGAATCGTTATCGCCCTGGTGGGTGTGATGATCACGGCGTGGGGCGTCGCCAATGCAGGGAAGGCGACCTATCGGCGCCGGAAAGAAGAGCGTCCGGTATCGCGCCTGGGGCGCCTGGGAGACCGGATCACCGGGGCCTTGCTGATTTCCGTCGGGCTGTGCATCACTGCGATGGGCGTGCTGTATCTGGTTGCTCCCGCAGCGGCGGCAGCGCTCCGGGAGGCAGGGCGCGCGTGGGGCCTTAGCTTGATCTACCGATTGAAAGACTACCTGGAGAGCTCACGGATGTAACGGTCGATGGGAAACGGCCTGGGCTCATTTCGGTCCTCAAGATGACAGCGAGAAGGAAAGATCCCCGCTAGCGGCGGTGAGAAGCGCCTCCGCTGCCGGCGCCTTCGAAGCCTTCGATGGCGGCCTGCATGTCCTCGCGGGCGGCGTCGGCGGTGGAGCGGATGCCCTGGACGCGCAGCTTGAAGTCGTCGGGGTTCGAGGCGTTGTTCAGCGCTTCGTCGTAGGTGATGAGGCTGCTGGAATAGAGGTCGTAGAGCGACTGGTCGAAGGTCTGCATGCCGTACTGCGAGGTGCCGGCGGCGATGGCTTCGCGGATCATGCGCGTCTTGTCGGGATTGATGATGCAGTCCCGCACGAAGGAGGTGGAAATCAGGACCTCGACGGCGGGGACGCGGCCCACGTCGTCGCTCTTGCGCACGAGGCGCTGCGAGACGACGGCTTTCAAAGTGCCGGCGAGTTGCAGGCGAATCTGCTTCTGCTCGGGCGGCGGAAAGACGGCGATGATGCGCTGGATGGTCTCGACGGCGTCCAGGGTGTGCAACGTCGAGAAGACCAGGTGGCCGGTTTCGGCGGCGAGCAGCGCGGTGCCGATGGTTTCGAGGTCGCGCA
>Ga0326597_10015247_pt1 | contig 10057 bp, 9 predicted proteins | sample RVTome_12_FD_203789 | JGI IMG/M metagenome (GOLD analysis project Ga0326597, IMG submission 203789) | Soil microbial communities from uranium-contaminated site in the Upper Colorado River Basin, Wyoming, United States - RVT100D185 | ecosystem: Environmental > Terrestrial > Soil > Contaminated >...
CGACATTTGACCAAGGTCGACCCAGCCGTGAAAAGCATCGCGGCGGTCAATACGGTCTTGTTCGACGGCACGGAAGTGATCGGTTACAACACCGACTACAACGCGGCCATGGATTGCATCGAGCACGCGCTGGGCACAATCGGCGCGAAACCGAGCCCCGTGAAAAACAAGCGCGTGCTGGTGCTGGGGGCGGGGGGCGTGGCGCGGCCGATCGTCTATGGACTCAAGAGCCGAGGGGCGCTGGTGACGGTCGCCTCGCGGACCCGGCAGCGGAGCGACAAGCTGGCCCGTGCCTTCGACTGCAAGGCGCTCGATTGGGACGCCCGCCAGCGGGTGCAGTGCGAGATTCTGATCAACTGCACGCCCGTCGGCATGCATCCGAACGTCGACGAGTCGCCCGTGAGCAAAACCTTCCTGAAGCCGTCGATGTTGGTGTTCGACACGGTGTACAACCCCGAATCGACGCTGTTGGTGAAAGACGGCCGCGCGCGGAATTGCAACGTGATCACCGGCGTCGAGATGTTCATCCGCCAGGCGATGTTGCAGTTCTATCTGTTTACCCGCCAGGAAGCCCCCGCTGAACTGATGCGCGAAGTTCTCAAGAAGCAGATCGGACCCGTGCGAGTGTGAGACAGCTGCACGAAGTCCCAAGGGTTTGGGGCGCTGGTAAGCAAAGTATGGCCGCGACTACGATTGCATTGATTGGCTATCGAGGGACGGGCAAGACGACGATTGCCCGGCTGCTGGCGTTGCGCTTAGCGTACGATTGGGTCGACGCCGACGTGGAAGTGGAGCTGGCGATCGGAATGAGCATTGCCGAGTTCTTCGAACAGGCAAGCGAGGAGCGCTTTCGCGAAGTCGAGGCGCGGGTCGTAGCCGAGCTGTGCGGACGCGCGCGGACGGTGTTGGCCCTGGGAGGGGGGGCGGTGCTGCGGGATGACAACTGTCGGCGGCTTTCCGATTGCGGCGCCGTGGTCTGGTTGCGAGCCTCGGCGGAGACCCTCCAGCGGCGGATCGGCCATGACCCCAGTTCGCTGGGGCGGCGTCCCAACTTGACTAATTACGGCGGTCAGTCCGAAATTGAGGCCCTGTTGGCCCAGCGGGAACCAATTTACCGCGCGTGTGCTACGCTTGAAGTCGATACGGAAGATAGGACCCCGGACGAGATCGCCGACGAAATCGTCGCCGCCCTGGGTCATGCCGGCTGAGCCGTGCATAAGCCTTTCCCACCCTGCCAAGCGACTTCCGCATGTTTTTTTTTGCCGCGCTACCGTTGTCGGCTCGGCTGCTAGCCGTGTGCCTCGCCGGGATGGCGTTGGGCGGGCTGGTGAATTGGGCCATCTATCGGTTGGCCTGGAACTGGCGGGAGATCAGCCCCTGGGGCCCCGCGCCCGCGGGTGTGCCGCCCCGCACCTGGGCCGATCGCATTCCGGTGCTCGGTTGGCTGCGGCTGCGCCGCGAACGCGCGCTCCATGGCCGCGGCTTCTGGCTGCGGCCGATGGCGATTGAACTGACGCTGGGCGTCGGGCTGGCCGTGCTTTACTGGTGGGAGATCGCGCGACAGGGTCTCATTGTTCAACAGGTGCAGGAGTTTTTCGCGGTGGTCTTCGGAGGGCCGATCCCTCCACTGGAATTGCCTCTCATCTCGGGCGAATGGGCGCACGCAATGTTCTTCGGTCACGCCGTGCTGATAGGTCTCATGGCGGCGGCCAGTTTCATTGACATCGATGAAAAAATCATCCCCGACGAAGTGACGGTGCCGGGAACGCTGTTCGGGTTGGTGCTGATGACCCTCATGCCGCAGGCACTGTTGCCACACGTGGGTATGCGACCAGCATTGCCGATCGTGGGCGAACTTGTGAAACTGCCGCCCGCACTGGCGGGAGCCAATCTCTATGTCGAGCCGGTCACGCTGGCCGCGCCGAATGAGTGGCCCAACCACCTCAGCGGCTGGTGGGGACTGGCGCTGGGGCAGGCCTGCTGGTGGTTGTGGTGCTTTGCATTGGCGCCGAGAACATGGCGCGGGCGACGCGGCATGGTTCAAGCCATGCGGGTCATCTTGCGTCGCGTGGTGCGAGAACTCACCCGCGCGCCATTGGGGCCCATCGCCTGGGTTGGCAGCGCAGCGATCCTCGCCGTGTGGTGGTTTGGTCAGGCCGCGTGGGTAGGGCTGTTGACCTCTCTCGTAGGCATGGCCGTCAGCGGCGGCATCGTCTGGGTGGTGCGCCTGGTGGGCACTGGGGCCCTGGGTCGTGAGGCGATGGGCTTCGGCGACGTGACGCTGATGATGATGGTCGGCGCGTTCGTCGGCTGGCAAGCGAGTGTATTGATTTTCTTCGTCGCCCCGTTCGCCGCATTGGTGATTGGCATACTGCAATTGGTGCTCAAGCGCGATCACGTCATACCCTATGGACCGTTTCTCTGCTTGGGAACTCTTGTCGTGGTCGCGGACTGGACCGTATTCTGGTCGCGCCATGCGGATGAGCTCGATGTGCAGAACCTGTTCGGCATGGGATGGTTTATTCCAGTGGTGCTCTTCGTGAGCTTTGCATTGATGGGCGCGTTGCTCATGATTTGGCAGCGGATTAAACTGGCCCTCTTCGGCCCTCGCGACAACTCTGAGGAGTGAGTGATGCGGACGATCATGCTGCGCGACGCCAATGAATGGAAGACCGCCGAAGAGACGATCCGGCGGCAACGCTATGGTGTGATCGAAACCGCAGGTGGCGCGCTGGCGGCGATCCATTTTCGGACTTGGCCCAAATTGTTCGCTTGGCCGGAACTATGGCCGGTGGGGCCCGTGTATCACGCCAGCGGTCAGCCCGATCGGTGCCTGCTCTACTATAATCAGCCGCTGCGGTTTTCCAATTTCCTGGCGCTTAAATACATGGTCTCGACGCGAGGTACGAGTTTCGCCACGGTTCGGGCCGCGCTCGTGGCCCTGGACGATGTGGCGCGAATCAAAGGGAGCGACGCCCTCTTGTGCGACGCCTTTAACGTTCGCCTTTCGGACCGCTTGATGCGGCGGTTCGGTTGGGAGTCGCATCGACCCCAGCGCTGGCACCGCAACTACGTCAAGCGATTCTACGGGTGCTATCCCGATAGCCCATTTCCTTGGCAAGCCTCGGCGACGCCACCTGCTAGCAGGGCCAAAGTGGAGTTGGCCTTGTGAACGGCTAGCGTGCTTGCTACCGTTCGCACCCCATGTCCACCGCGTCTCCGAAAATCGCGGCGCGCGCCGCGACTTCGTTCGGTCTCTTGTTGCTGCTTCTTACCAGCGGCTGCGGCCGGGTCGTGTTTCAGCCCAACCAGAACAGCGGCGCGCAGGCGATGCAGCAACAGATGCAGACCCTGGCGCAGCAGGCGCAGGAATATCAGAACCGCGCCACGGCGCTGGACAAGGACAACCAGGAACTGGAAACCTTGCTCGCCCAGTCGCGACAGCAGATTCAATTGCTCAACGACGAGGTGACCGCCACCCGTCAGCAGCTCAAGACCACGACCGACCAATTCCTCGCCCTCCGCGAGAACAACACGCAACTGCAGTCAAAAACCTCCGCCCTGATGGCGTCGGTCGACCAACGGGCCGGGGCGGAGATTCGGGCCAACAACAGTCTGCTCAAGAACCTCGCGACCACCAACATCCCCGGCGCGACCGTGCGCCAAGACGGCGACGTGGTCCGGGTGGAATTGGCCGGCGACCAGCTCTTCATGCCGGGAAGTCCCTACGTGAAGGGAGGCGCCGAGCAATTGATCCAAAGCGTCGCCGCGGATCTGCGGCGGAACTTCCCCGACCAGATCATCGGCATCGAAGGCCACACCGACGACCAGCCGACTCATTCGCAGCAGTTCCCGTCGAACCACCATCTGTCGGTGGCCCAGGCGCTGGCGGTGTATAACGTGATCGTCCAACGCAACACGATCCCCGCCCCGCAATTGTTCGTCATCGGCCACGGCTCAAACCACCCGGTGGTCTCCAACGCCACGGACAGCGGCAAGGCCCGCAACCGTCGGGTCGAAATGGTCGTCTACCCCGAACGAATGTCTAGGCAGTAGAAAACTCGAAGCTTGTCAGCGCTGGAACACGGGCAGAAGCTGATTCGGCGCGCCCAGGGAAAGCAACATGAGCGCGGTTGTGTAAGCGTTGCCATATTTGTTATCACTGGTGTGACTCTCCGCCGCCCAAGAGCCGTCGGCCTGTTGGTTTTCGAGCAAGACTTTGACGGTTGGCGGGAAAAACTCGCGCCAATACCGCCCTCCCAACTGAAATGTCGCTTGCGTGCAGTAGAAAACACCATAGTGATACCGGTCGTCGAGCCAACCTCGCTGCCCAAAAGGTTCGATGACGTTATAACGCTCGAAGCCGTGTTCCAGAATCCAATCTCCCGCCGTTTGAGCTTCCTGAGACCTGTGCATGCCGGCCAGAGCGAGGGCGATCACTCCCGCACCCGCCATGCCACGAGTGCGATGGTCCTGATGGGAGGGCATCAACACAAACGTGCGATAGCGGTCGTGAAAGCATGACTTGATGAATCGTACCGCATCGTCGATCGGTTGCTGTGAGACGTCGAACCCGGCGTTTTTAGCCGAACGCAGGAACAACATTTGCCAGACCGTGTTGGACAGATTTGAGTCGACCGGTTCGCCGCTGGTTTGTAAGAGATCCAAGTATCGCCAACCACCTTGGTCGATTTTGCGAACCTTCGGCCAACGCTGCATGGCAAGAGAGGCCTCGATCGATTTCTCGATCGCCAATCTGATATCCGCTGCTGACGTGTCGTTGGTTGAGGAGTAGACTTCGCTCAATGTGAGAGAAGAGATGCCATGATTGTAGGTAGCGGTACCGCCCATGATTCGGGAAACGTTGCGTGTGATCTCAGGTCCCCGCGGCGCCACGACGGCCACCAGGCCATTGGGCTTCTGGCACGAGATGATGTAAGCGATGGCTTTCTCCAGCAATTCTCCATACGGTCCGATGCCCGGCTGGTGACCATGAGTCAGGTAGGCGAGCACGCACAAGCCGGTGACTCCTGGTTGTCCATAAGGTGCGGTGGGAAACGACCCGTCCGTTTGTTGTTGAGTGGCAAGCCACTCCAATCCACGCTCAACCGATTCGTCGAGTTGAGACCATTGTTCGGGAGTGAGCACCTCACTTGAAGGCGAATCTTCCTGGCTGGAGAACTGGGCGACAGCCGAACTGAAGAGGGCTGGCAAGAAGAACAGTGCAACAAGAAATCTGGGGCTGAGCTTAAACATTGCGGTGGGCGTCCTATCTCATTCCACCTACTGTAGCTGGAAGTGCCCAACTTGACGGGCAGTCAGATTTTCATGTTGTGTCCATGTTATCACTTGGGTCGGTGGATACCAGCCACTTTTGCGGTAGAATGGCCTCCCATCTGATGTGAACTTCTTGCCTTAGCTGAATGTCTAAGGTTCGTGAGCCAGGAACAAGGTCTGACAAGCGAATGATTGTGATTGTCGATTACCAGATGGGCAACTTGCGGAGCGTCCAGAAGGCGTTTGAGCGCGTCGGTCATGCCGCGGCGATCAGCAGCGATCCGGCCATCATCGCCCAGGCCTCAAAGCTGGTGCTCCCCGGCGTGGGGGCGTTTGCCGACGCGATGTCCGAACTTCAGCGGCGGGAACTGGTCGCACCTATCTGCACAGCGATCGACGCCGGCAAGCCCTTTTTGGGCATTTGTCTGGGGCTGCAACTGTTGTTCGACCGTAGCTACGAAGATGGCGTGCATGAAGGACTGGGGATCCTCCGCGGCGATGTGAAAAAGTTCGATGTTCCGGGCGAGTACAAGGTGCCGCACATGGGGTGGAACGTCGTCGACTGGCCGCGTCGTCCGCCGATCTTCGCGGGACTGGCCGAGAATTGTCACTTTTATTTTGTCCACTCCTACTATGTCGCGCCGACAGACCCCGGTGTCGTGGCCGGCATGGCCTCGTATCCCGACCCGTTCTGCGCCGCGGTGTGGCGCGACAATCTCTTCGCCACGCAGTTCCACCCGGAGAAAAGCCAGTCGGCCGGGCTTGCGGTGCTGAAAAACTTCGCCGAGCTTGCTTAGCCTGCCTGCCGCAACGAGGGTCTCTGAGCGGTCCCGCGCCGCTTGAAATATGACCCGTGGTGTGCGATATTCACGGGTTCTACACTCTTCGCCCAGCGGGCATTCACCAGCGGTGGCGCGACATGCAGATTTGGCCTGCAATTGATCTACGAAATGGCAAGTGCGTCCGCTTGCAGCAGGGCGACTATCGCCGGGAGACGGTCTACTCGGACGATCCCGTCGCCGTGGCCCGCCGCTTTCAGGAGCAAGGCGCAACCCGTCTCCACATCGTGGATCTCGACGGCGCCCGCGACGGCGCGCCGACCAACGTGGAAACCGTCCGCCAGATTGTCGAGGCGGTCGATCTGGAGTGCGAACTGGGCGGAGGGATTCGCGAACGGGCGACGATCGAGACCTTGCTCAACGCGACCGGATTGGACCGCTTGGTGCTGGGCACGTCGGCGCTCAAGCAGGCCGACTGGTTTCGAAAAATGTGCCATGAGTTTCCCCAACAATTGGTGCTGGGGATCGACGCCCGCAATGGCATGGTCGCGACCGACGGTTGGCGTGAGACCAGCCAGACGTCAGCCCTGGAGCTGGCGAACCAGTTCCGCGGCCTGCCTCTGGCAGCCATCGTCTATACCGACATCACCGTCGACGGCATGATGAGTGGGCCCAATGTCTCCGCCATGGCCGAGATGCAGTCGCAAGTTCTCGTGCCGGTGATCGCTTCGGGAGGCGTGACGACGGTCGGGAACGTCCAGCAATTGGCCGCGGCTGGTCTGGCGGGGGCCATTATTGGTCGCGCTCTTTATGAAGGCACGATCACGTTGCCGGAGGCGCTCTCCGCGGCGGATGATTCCGGCCAGATACGAACGACGAAAACAGTGAGCTAAACAGCGAGGCACAATCGCCGCCTTCCAAGGCTTTTCATAGGGAGTCATCATGGCCAGGAACGTAGGAGATATTCGTAACATCGTTGTCTGCGGACACAGCGGCGTCGGCAAAACGATGCTGGTCGACCAGTTGTTGGTCCAGAGCGGGGCCGTCAACTCGAAGCCCAGTGTCGACGCCGGCACAAGCATCTGCGATTTCGACGAAGAGGAAAAACATCACAAGCACTCTATCGAAGCGTCCGTCGTACACTTCGACCATGCCGGCAAGTATTTCCAGGTGATCGACACGCCCGGGTATCCCGATTTGGTGGGACAGTTGATCGGTTCCCTGCGGGCGGTGGAGACCGCGCTCATTGCGATCGACGCCCACTCCGGCATCAAGGTCAACACGCGTCGCGCCTGGAACGAAGCGGGTAAGGCCGGCTGCGGGCGGATTCTGGTCATCACCAAGCTCGACACGGAGAATGTCGATTTTCCGGGACTCGTCGAGACGATCAAGAGCGTGTTCGGCAATAGCTGCGCACTGCTCAACGTGCCGCTGGGCTTGGGCGATTCGTTTCGCGGCGTAGCCAGCACGCTGGAGGTGCCCGCCGTTGCCGAGGGGGCGGTCATCGATCCGGCCGAGATTCACGAGTCGCTCATCGAGTCGATCATCGAAGTCGACGAGGCGGTGATGGAAAGATACTTCGAAGGTGAAATGCCGTCCGCCGAGGAGCTGAGCCGGCTGATGGTCCAGGCGGTCGCGGCGGGGACGTTGACGCCGGTGGTCTGCGTGTCGACGAAGAAGGAGGTGGGAGTTCAAGAGCTCTTGGACGTGCTGGTCCAAGCCGCGCTGCCGCCCGACGCGGTCGTCCGCACGGCCGCCAAGGACGGCGACAACATCACACTCAAGCCCGATCCGGCCGCCCCGCTCGCTGCGCAGGTGTTCAAGACGCGCATCGACCCGTTTGTGCAGCGGCTGAGCTTCATCCGGGTCTTCTCGGGCACGCTCCAGAAAGACGCCACGATCGAGTCTCCCGGCGCACGCAAGGGCATCAAGCTCGGTCCGCTGCTCTCCGTACAGGCGAACGAAACCGCGCCGGTCGACGAGGCCGGTCCCGGGGAAATCGTGGCGGTCGCCAAGTGCGAGGACCTGCACACGGGCACGTCGCTGGGCGCGGTGCAGTTGCCGCCGCTCAAGTTCCCCACGCCAATGGCGGGTCTGGCGGTCGCTCCCAAGAGCCGCGGCGACGAGGCGAAACTCTCCGGGGCGCTCCACAAGATCACCGAAGAGGATCCGACGGTGCACCTCGATCACGATGCGGAGACCAAGGAGATGGTGCTCACTGGCATGAGTGAACTGCATCTGAAATTGATTCAGGAACGGCTCAAGCGGCGCGACAAGGTCGAAGTCGAGACCAAAGAGCCGAAGATTCCCTATCGCGAGACGATCCAGACCAATGCCGAGGGGAGCTATCGCCACAAGAAGCAGTCCGGCGGTTCCGGGCAGTTCGGCGAGGTCCACATCCGCATGTATCCTTTTCCCGAAGGTGCTGATCCCGACGAATTCGCCGTCAAGGATCGCTTCCCGCAACTCAAATCCGTGCACTTTCACGAAAAGGGCCATTTCCTCTGGATCAATTCGGTCGTGGGTGCTTCGATTCCCGGCAACTTCATGCCGGCGATTGAAAAGGGCTTTCTGGAGCGGATTCGCACGGGCGTAGTCGCCGGCTACCCGGTGCAGAACGTGTGCGTGGAGGTTTACTTCGGCAAGGACCACCCGGTAGACAGCAATGAAACGGCGTTCCGCATCGCCGCTAGTAAGGCGTTCGCCCAGGTGTTCAAGACCGCCCGTCCCAGCTTGCTCGAACCGGTGGTGAACATGCACATCACCGTGCCCGCGGACAACGTCGGCGACGTCTCCAGCGATCTGTCGGGGCGCCGCGGGCAGATGACGGGCATGGAATCGGTGGGCGGCGGGATGACCACCGTCGAAGCCAAAGTGCCGTTGGCCGAAGCCTCTACTTACGCCCGCACGCTCTCCTCGATGACCGGCGGTCAGGGAAGCTATACGATGGAGTTTTCCCACTACGAAGTCGTCCCCGGCAACGTCCAGCAAGAGATCATCTCCAAGTCGAAGCTCAAGGAAGCGGAAGACTGAGTGAGGGTTCAGGGGGCAGGGTTCCGTGAGCAGCCGCGACTGGCGACGGTTTCTGCGATTGGCAATCGTTCTGCAGGGAATGATCTCCCAGGCGAAGCTGAAGTAGGTCTGATACGGCTGCGTGACCCTCTTCCAAGGGGGTTCCTGTCGTGTCCGCCTGTACAGATTTGACGCCGCGGCCGACACTTGATCCAATTATTTTGCTTCTTCGCTTCGGCAGCGCTCGTCAGATTGGTGGTCATGCATCGCATGCGGAAGCTGGTGTTTGCTTTTGTGTTCCGATTGCTGTTTCTACGTGGAGGTTGACTATCATGAGAATCGCGATTGCAGTGATTGGGGCCACGATGGCCTGCCAGGCGTTGTCTGTGAAAGCAGATGAGGGCCTGCCGAGCAAGGAAGTGATTGCCGAGATGGGCCTTTCCGGCATGCAAATCATGTCCGACAGCGAAGCTTACCAGATTCGTGGAAGTGGCTTCGTTTCCGACTGGGGGAGAAGTAAAATCCACTTCTCGAAAAGCTTTGTTTTCAAGCTCAAACTACTTGTGTTCAAACTAGAGCGGCACATCAAGCAACTCGAAAGAAAGTTTCACTTCCCGAAGCCTCACCCACGTCCCAATCCTAAGCCTTGGTCAGGAAAGATGCACAAGTCGGGCGGCTTTGGCTGGTGATCAAACTGCGGATTTCGAATTTGGACTTTGATCCACACGATTACGCCTCTGCGTAGTCTGCAAGCGTGATTTGGGTGGAAAACCAGTCTTACTTCCTCTCCTTTGAATCGAGAGACAAGCCGTAAGGCAATGCCGTTTGGCAACCGCCTCGAGGCTGATGCTTTCGCGGAGCGAGAGGAAGTTTTTTTCGCCGCTGCCGAATTGACTTGCCAACGAAGCCTGGTTGTATTCCGGGAACGTCCTGGGCCTCAACTTCCGGTGTTGCTTCTCCCTGGCTAGTACAAGGTGCCCTCCCGTTTT
>Ga0326597_10015248_pt1 | contig 10057 bp, 9 predicted proteins | sample RVTome_12_FD_203789 | JGI IMG/M metagenome (GOLD analysis project Ga0326597, IMG submission 203789) | Soil microbial communities from uranium-contaminated site in the Upper Colorado River Basin, Wyoming, United States - RVT100D185 | ecosystem: Environmental > Terrestrial > Soil > Contaminated >...
GTAGCGTGGCTTCAACATTTATTCGGGCCGGGCTCGTTCGAGATCGTTGCCTTTCTTTGTCCCGATCCGTGCGGCCCCACCGGGACCGCACCGCAAGACGGCTGCGGAGTCGATCTATCCGATTTCGCCCGCGCCCTCGAGGACCTGATTGCGGAGGACGCGCTGGATACTCTGATCGTCGCGGGGGCGGACTTGAGCCACGTGGGCAAGGCGTTCGGCGATGAGCGCATGCTGGACGCCGCGTATCTCGATGAGGTAAGAGCGCGTGATCGCCGCGCCCTTAGCCAGCTCGAGGCCAACGCCCCCGAGCGCTGGGTTTCGTGCATCGCCGAGGACAACAATAGAAGCAACATTTGCAGCGCCGGATGCATCTACGTGCTGGCGACGGCCGTGAGGAGCGTTTCGGGCAAAGTGTTGAGGTATCATCAGGCCGTCGACCAGGCTTCCCAGACTTGTGTCACCTGCGCCGCGGTTGCGTTCGCCTGACCAGCGACATGGCAAGTAGGCCGCTTCGCCAACGAATCCTCGAAGGAGACTCGGGCCCGTGCGTAACGCCTCTGCGCGGGGCGTTGCGGCTTGGGGAATTCGCATACTCCACGGCGGTATCGATTCGCAATCGCCGCTATGACACGGCGGGCCCACGGCATACTCTGCCCGTCCCCGTAATAAGTGTCGGCAATCTCACGGTCGGCGGCACGGGAAAAACGCCGTTCGTTATGGAGCTCGTGCAGCGTCTGGAGAAAATGGGCTACAGCCCGGCCGTGGTGTCACGAGGTTACAAGGCCGTTGGCGGCTCACCCAACGACGAGGAGCTTGTCATTCGCAAGAACTGCCCCGCCGCCGTATGTGTCTCCCATCCCGACCGTTTCCGCGCCGGTGAAATCGCCGTTTCGAGGTTCGGTGCGGACGTTATCGTTCTGGACGACGGGTTCCAGCATCGCCGGCTTGCCCGCGACCTCGACATCGTTTTGATAGACGCGACGTGCCCGTTCGGCCACGGGCACCTTTTGCCCCGTGGTCTGCTGCGCGAGCCGGTTTCGAGCCTGTCGCGCGCTCACGTTGTCGTCACGACCCGTTATAACCAGGCTGCCCCCGCGGAACTGGAGCGTATCGGCCGGCGCCTACGGGAAATCGCGCCCGACGCAGTACACTTGCAGTGCGCACACGTGGTGAAAGCGATCGAAACTCTTGACGGAAAGCCGTTTGACGGCAACACAGCCAGTTCGCAGGGCCGACCGACTGGAAAGTCGGTCCCACAACCGCAAAGCCGGAGCTTTGCCCTACCCACACCATCGGTCGCCTTCACCGGTAAACGTGTGGTGCTTTTCGCGGGAATCGGCCGGCCACGGGCCTTCGCTACTACCGTGGGGGTGTTGGGCGCCGACGTCGTGGGTGAGCGCTGGTGGCCCGATCATCATCACTACCGCAAACGGGACATCGACTCCCTGCTCGAGGCCGGCCGGTTTCCAGACTTCGACTGGCTGGTCACGACCGAGAAGGACGCGATGAAGCTCCGGGTGCTCGGCGGCGTGGAGCACGTTCCCATCGCCGTTGTCACGATTGCCATTGAATTCCCGGGCGACTCCGCGGCGCAATTGCGTCATGCACTTGACGGCGTCGTAAGACGCCGCGAATCGGGCTAAGGCAGTGCCATCAGGGTCCTTACAATTGGATGTCTTGATCTTCGGCGGCGGCGCGGCGGGCCTGTGGCTGCTCGACGAGCTTGTTTCCCGCGGGTATTCCGTGGTCCTGCTCGAGCGTGACGCCCTCGGCGCCGGACAGACCGTCGCCTCGCAGGGGATCATCCACGGCGGAATCAAGTATACGTTGAGCGGCGCGCTCACCGGCTCGGCACGGGCGATTCGCGAGATGCCCGAGCGCTGGCGGGAATGTATGGCCGGCCGCGGGCTTCCACGGCTCGGCAACACGCGCGTGCTTTCCGAATGCTGTTACCTTTGGCGAACGGAGTCTCTCAAGTCGAAGATGGGCATGGTTGGTGCCCGTGTGGGCCTGCGCAGCGGGGTGACGCACGTGGAGCGTGAGCAGCGGCCCGCGCCGTTGCGAGATGTCGTCGGCCCGATCTTTCGCGTCGAAGAGCAAGTGATCGATGTCATGTCATTCCTCGCCGACCTTTCTGCGCCGCATCGGACGCGACTGCTCAGGATCGGCGACGGCGTCGAGGTGGACTTTACCCTGTCCCGGCCGGGACGCGTGAGTCAGGTCGCGCTGCGGCACCACGATACGAACGTGGAGGTGGCCCACAGCCCCGTTCGCAAGCAACCACGACCGACTGGAAAGTCGGTTCCCCAGGGGCTGGATCAGGCTCCACCACAGCCCTGTTCGCACCAGGTCCCAGGTTCAAGGTCGAAGGTCGAAGGTGGAAGGTGCCCTCGGTCGCCTGCACCGCTCGCCTTCAGCCCACGGCACGTGGTCTTCGCGGCCGGGGCCGGAAATCACGAACTGCGGCAACGGGTCCAATTCGCCACGGACGCCATGCAGCGGCGCCCGCTGCACATGATCCTCGCGCGCGGCGACCTGCCGCGTCTCTATGGTCACTGCGTGGATGGAGCCAGGACGCGCGTGACGGTTACGACCGCGGTGGACGCAAAAGACCGCAGCGTCTGGCACATCGGCGGGAAGATTGCCGAGGACGGTGTCGACATGAGCGCGGCCGAGTTGATCGCGCGCGCCAAGGGCGAACTGCGCGCAGTTCTTCCCGGGGTAAACCTTGACGGAATCGAGTGGGCCACGTATCGAATCGATCGGGCGGAAGGGAGAACGGCCGCAGGTTCGAGGCCCGAAGGACCTACCGTGCTTTACGAGGACAACGTGATCACTGCCTGGCCGACGAAGCTCGCCTTGGTGCCGGACTTGGCGCGGCGCATCGCCGGCCGACTGGCGCCGCCGTCATTCGGGGATGGTCCGGCGCTGCACGAGCAGGCGCTGGCCGGCTGGGCGCGTCCCGAGATCGCCAATCCGCCGTGGGAGGCCGTAGATCAATGGCGGGAATAGAACGCGCGCTGTCTTCGATCGGCTTCGGCGCCTTCAAGATCGGCCGCAATGAGGGCATCAAGTACCCTTCCGGCTACGAACTTCCGGATATGAGTGCGGTCGAGCGTTTGCTCAACGGCGTGTTGGATTGCGGAATCAGCTACATCGACACGGCGCCGGCCTACGGCTTGAGCGAAGAGCGCATCGGTCAGGCCATCGCCCATCGCCGCCACGAATGCACGATCTCGACCAAGGTGGGCGAGTCCTTCGAGAACGGTGCATCGACGCATGACTATTCGCGGGAGGCCGTGCAACGATGCGTCGAGCGCAGCCTGCAACGGCTGGGCCGCGGCCGGCTCGACCTCGTATTCGTTCACGCCCGTCGCGACGACGTGCACGTGCTCGCGCAAACCGACGTGGTTGAGGCCCTGTGCGGCCTTCGCGATCAAGCCGTAATCGCGGCCATCGGCCTGTCCGGCTATACCGCGGCGGCGTTTCGTGCCAGTTTTGAATGGGCGGACGCGATCATGCTCGAGTACCATCCGCTCGATCGCACGCTCGAGCCCGTCATTGCGGAAGCGGCCCAGCGCAGGATCGCAGTGGTCGTCAAGAAGCCGCTGGCTTCCGGGCGGTTGAAGCCCGCGGAGTCGTTTGAGCTCATTCTGGGCAATCCGGGCGTGACGAGCGTCGTGGTGGGCAGCCTCGACCCGGCGCACATGGAAGAGAACATGCGCATCGCGCAGCGCGTTCGCGGTGAGTCGCGTGCGGCGCAAGTTTCCGCGAATGAGCGCATCAGGAACTGACCATGTCCCAACCGGCCGTATTTCTCGACCGCGACGGAACGATCATCGAAGACCGCGGCTACATCGGCGATCCCGACGAAGTTCAGCTACTCCCGGGCGCGGCCGGCGCCGTCCGCCGTTTCGCGCAGGCCGGATACAAAGTCGTCGTCGTCTCCAACCAATCGGGCGTGGCCCGCGGCCTGTTCGACGTGGATGAAATGAACGCCGTCCACGCCCGGTTCGCGGAGCTCTTGAGCGCCGAAGACGCCGTGCTGGACGGTGCGCACTACTGCCCATACCTGGCGGGCCCGGAGGCCACGGTGAAGGCCTATAGAAAAAAGAGCAACCTGCGCAAGCCGATGCCGGGCATGCTCCTTCAGGCCGCCCGCGAGCAGGGCATCGACCTCAAGCGCTCGTGGATGATCGGCAATTCCCCACACGACGTGGAGGCCGGAAAACGTGCGGGCTGCAAGACGATTCACATAACCGGCTCCGCGCGCCCCCCCGGTGCCAAGGCGCCCCACGCCGCCTTCACCGTCGCTTCGCTGGCGGAGGCGGCGGATCTCGTCGAGCAGTACGCGGGTGATCCTGCGCCCCGCGCCGCGGAAGCCGGCATCGGGGGCCCCGCGGCCGCCCAAGACGCGGACGCCAGGGAACCCGCCGCCGCCGGAGAAATCGTAAAGATGCTTTCCAAAATTCACGATCAGCTCGACCGCAGCCGCAGGCACGAGCGCCAGAGGGACTTTTCGCTGCTGAGACTTTTCGGCGCCCTCTTGCAGATGTTCGCGATCATGGCGGCGCTGTGGGGCACGGCCGCCTTGCTCGGCGACGAGCACCAAATCTCCTCCGCACGTCTGGCCCTGGCCTGCTTTCTTCAGCTCGCGTCCATCAGTGCGTTTGCCATCGACCGCTTCAGTTGACGATGGAGGGTCTCTCGACTCGATCGCCCGACGTTCAGTCGCGCCCGCGGTGCCGGGCAACGGCCGACTTCTCCGAACCGTTCCGCGGGGCCGGGATTGGGAAGGGGGATAATCGGCGGTCCGCCGCGCATGGCGCGCGATCCTATTCCATAACGTATAACGAATAACAGGGCGAGTCCAGGACGGGCGTCGAACTGATAATGACGAATCGCGGCCCGGCGCAACCGCAAGTGCGGAGGTTGGCGGAACACCCAGGCGGAACAATCAGCCGTTTATCGCAGCCTGAAATCCTCCGCGCACAACGCGCCGCGTCCGTTCAACCGGCGCATCGTCGTGCCGGCCCGTGTCGGCTTATCCGGCGGCCTTATGACCCCAAAAGCGTGGAGAAGTCGGGCGCGTTTTACTTCCGTTTGTAGACATCAGTGCTAAGATACTTCAATCCTGAATCCACCATCAGTGTAACTACCCTGGAATCCCGTCCCAATTGTCGTGCGACTCGAATCGCCGCAATCACATTGGCCCCCGAAGACGTTCCGGCAAACAGCGCTTCCTCTCGGGCCAAACGCCTGGCCATGTCTTTGGCGTCGTCCGTTCTGACGGCGATGATCTCATCCACCAGGGCGGGTTCCCAGAGGGGCGGAGTGAAACCTATGCCGACTCCCTCGATCTTGTGCGGGCCGGCTTGGCCGCCAAGTAATACCGCGGATTCGGCCGGCTCGACCACTACTATCTTGACGTTCGGCTTGTAACGTTTGAGGACGGTTGCGACGCCGCGCGACGACGCCGAAGTGCCGACGCATTGGACAAAGGCATCCACTTCCCCGCCCGTTTGAGCCCAAATCTCGTCGGCCAGCGGATAGTAGCCCGAAACACTGTCCGCGTTGTTCAGTTGGTCGGTCCAGTATGTGTGCGGGGCCCGGCTCAGTTCCTCGGCGGCCTTGATCATGTCCAGAATCAGTTTCTTGGTCGTGAGCCCTGCCTCACTCGGCACCAACGTGAGCTGGGCGCCGCAGGCCGACATGTGATCCCGCTTCTCCCGGCTGAAGGCATCGGAAGTGACGATGTGCAGTCGATAGCCCCGCGCGGCGCAGATGAACGCCAGAGACGTGCCGGTGCTTCCACCCGTAAATTCGACAACCGTATCCCCGGGCCGCAGTCGCCCGCCCTCCTCGGCCCGCGCGATCATGGCCCGCGCCGCACGATCCTTCATGCTTCCCGACGGGTTCTCCCACTCGAGCTTTGCGAAGACCTTTCCACAATCGGGTGGAACAACGTGCGCAAGCTCAACCAGGGACGTGTTTCCAATGGCCTGCAGAATGTCGCCGACAATTCGCAATGCGTTCCCTTTCACGCGACGTTAACCAACTGCCCTAATTCCGGCGGGCGCCGGTTGAGCCTCGTACACCGGCGACCCGTTGCGAAACGCCCAACTAATGTTAGACCGGTCCCGGCGCGCCGGGATCGTCCATCTTGCCGGTAACAAGACGGTCCGGCGGACTGGAACGTCCGTCCCCCAGGTTCTTTCAACGGGATCCTACCGCTACGCCGGCCCGTCGAACAGGCCGCTTCCGCGGACTTTCCCGAACGGCTCTAGTACTACAACGCTAAGAGCACCGGCCTGAAAACCGCAGATAAACGCGGATGAACGCGGATTCGCAGGCACGGGCAGGAGGACATATCCGCTCATTCGTGCGCGGCGCCCCCCGCTCATCGGGCAACGCACCCACCGCGATTCAGCTTATTTGCGTTCATCTGCCTGCCTGCCGGCAGGCGGGCGTTCATCCGCGGTTCAGATTTATAGCGTTGTAGTGCCAGGCCGGGTTTTTTGGGGTCCGGTGAGGCGGCCGCCCGGCGCGTAGAGCGGGAGCGCACAGGGACAGGTGAGAAGGTGAAGGACGAAAGATCGTCGCGGGTCGCGTTCGCACGTCGCACAAGCTATAAGTACGCGGCGATGGCGCGGAATCGTCTTTACACGGTGCTCGGCTTTCTGTTCGCGGCGGCGTTTGCGTGCCGTATCGGCTACGGCGCTGCGACGATCGGATTGGGGAAGTCACGCAGTCCCGACCACCGTGAGTACATAATGGTCGCGACGCGGTTGCTCGACCAGGGCACGCTTGGCAGCCCGCTCGTCGCCGCCGACAGCGCCGTTAAGCCGTCCAACCTGATGCCTCCGCTGTACGCAGCGGCGGTTGCGGCGACATACGCGATGTTCGGCGTGGACTCGTTCACGGCCACGTTGATCCTGCAAATCATCAACGCGCTGGCGACGTCCCTGGCCGTTTGCTTCGTATTCCTGAGCGCACGCGCCGTCGCGGGCGGCCGGGCCGGATGGGCGGCGGCCGCGATCGCCTTGTTCAATCCCGCGTTGTTCGGCTACACCGGCCATATGTGGGACACGAGCCTGTTTACGCTTGCGGCTGCTTTCAGCGTTTGGTTCTCCCTGAGACTTTCGGATCAGCCCGTCCGTTGGCAAGTGTGGGGAGCGTTCGGGTTGCTGCTCGGCACAATCGCGCTGCTCAACCCGGCGTTGACGATTTGCTACCCGCTATTGGTGTTGTGGCCGCTGCACCGATCCGGACGATTTTGTCGGCGGCACGTGCGCACCGCCGCAGGTTCGGCGGTGTTGGGTTGGCTCGTCGTGATCGCGCCCTGGACGGTGCGCAACTACGTTCATTTCGGCGAGCTAAGCTACATTCGCGGGGGATTCGCCCTGGAAATCTGGCTGGGTGTCTGTCCGGAGGCCGACGACCCGAGGGCGAGCGTCTACTCCGTCAATTTCCCCTTGAAAAATCCTGACGTACTCGAGCGCGTCAGCGCGATCGGTGAGCGGGCGTACATCGCGGAGTGCCGGCGGAAGGGACTCGCGGCGATAGCGGACGATCCGGGGCGCTTCGTGCGCTTGACGGCGGTCAGGTTCGTCGACTATTGGCTGGGGAGCACGCTCAGCCATCGGCGCCCGGGGCAGGGCGGCTGGCCGGAATCGAAGCCGCGGGCGGCGGTGGCGCTGTTTCTGACCGCGGAAGCCGCGTTATTGCTGATCGGCGTAGGCGTCGGCCGCGGCACCAAGCTCGACTATCGATGGCTCCTTGCGATCGTGATTGGCTTCTCATTCGTCTATTGCCTGACGCACGTGGAGGTCCGCTACCGGGCCCCGTCGGAGCCCGTCGTGGCGATTCTGGTCGGAGCGACGATTGCGGGGCTCGCACGGTCGCGGCGCCAAGCGGCTGAGTTGCACCGCTCAACGGCGGTAACGTAGTTGCGCCGCGCAGGGTGTTGGCTCGTTGCGAAGTGCTTTCGGCGCAGGCCCCGTTGCACGGGGACAACTCTCAGGGAACGCTCGACAATAACATGAACACCTGCAGAAGACATGATTTACAAGATGAACAGGATCGCGGCGCTTCAACACCTGTGACGACCGCAGGCCCGGGTTCCTGTTAATCAGGTAAATCCCGTCTATTCCCTCAGAAATCGTCCAAGTTGTTTTTGAGCGCTGCCTTAGCGCAGCCTCTTGAAGGCCTCGTCGAGGTCGGCGCAGATATCGAACCACGCGTCGAGACGGGTGGCGCTGAAGATGCCGGCGACGAAGGGTGAAGGATTCACCAGGACCAGCCGGCCGTTGCCGAGCCGGGCCCGGGCGGTGAGCTCCATTAGTGCGGAAAGCCCCAGCGAGTTGATAAGCGTGAGGCCGGAGAGGTCCACGGCCAGGGCCGCACCCTCGCCCACCACCAGTTCGCGGAGCACCTCCGTAAGCGCATCCGCGTCGTTGCCGGTCAGCTCTCCCGAAACCGTTGCCACGGGATACGGTCTGGAACTGTCGATCCGAATGTCGATCATTGTCAAAGAACTACCTGTTTGATTGGCGTTGGCTACTCAGCGTGACGGAAGTCTCAAAGTCGACAAGGCCGCCACGGTTGTCGGATCTCCACGCGCTTTCCCGGCGTGTCCGAAGTGCAGACCGCCCGCGGCTCGGCACAAACGGCATCTGCCGCTCAATGCCTCAAGTTTCCGGAGTCGATCCGCCGCATGACCGTGCGCGCCAGGACGTAATTCTCACCCTCGAAGGCGGTTATCTCGCCGGACACGACAAAGACCAATCCGTCGCGGCCTTGCGCGGCGGCCTCGATCATCAGTTCCAGGTTTCTGTTGGGGAGCAGTTTCAAAGGCGGCTCCGGATACTGAGGGCTGTCCGCTTCGAGGGTGAACGTCCACGAACCGCCATCGCTGATGAGTCGTCCCGGACGATCGACGAGCGGCGCCCCGTCCGGCCGGAGCGAACGCGAGGCCCTCGGCCCGTCCCGACGGGCTTCGCCGCGAGTGGTCTCCGCAACGGGAACCATGGAGCGCTCGGGGGTTTCCTGCTGAAGAATCGCGAGTACGTCTTCCGCAGAGGGATCGTCACGGCCGGCTCGCTCGGACGCCGCGTGACCGGTGCTGCCGGCGCCTTCAACCTTGGCCTGAGGGGGGCGGTTTTGCGGCGCGGTGCCAGGTGGTTCGGCTGCCCGGCCCTCGGCGCGCAACGCGAGGCGCGGCAGGAGATAATTAGCACCATTGAATACAGTGACTTCGCCCGAAACGACGAAGCGGACTTCAGACGCAGCGCCGCCGCTCATCCGCACCATCCCTTCGAGAACGGCGTTCTCGAGGAGCTTGAAGGCGGGCGGGCCTTCTACCCTTTCGGGAAGAAACAGCCACTCAAGGTCGCCGCGAACGAGCCGCCCGGCGGTGTCGACCATGCTCCACCCCTCTGGAAAGAGAGGGTCGCGGGCCTCCCGGCGCGCGCCGGAACGGGCGCTCTCCGGGCGAATCAGCACGCTAGTGGGGCGCAGCTCGCGCAGGGCCCGAAGCACGTCCTCCGCGGTCGAGTAGACGGGGGCCCCATCGGCTTCGGCCGCCGCGTCCGCCCGGCCGTTCGCCCGCGCAGCGTCGGTCACACCGTGTTGACGCGCGTCCGTGCCGCCGAGCGCGGATGCGCCGCAGATGGTGACCGCAACGATCACAATGCCGACGCGAATCAATTCGACTCCCCTTTCAAGGCCGCCGCGCCCGGTGTGTCATGGCCGTTACCCAATATCCCGGTCTTCGGCGCGGACGCATCGACGCCTTGTATTCGTTCGATCGGACGATCCGCACGAGCGTAATCACCGACGGCGAACGTCTCCCGGCGGCCCTGCGTCATTCCCGAGAGTGCGATTATGAGTTCTTCGTGCCGGCTCGTCCAGTCGTTCGAGCACTGGGCAAGCGGATGCAACGACGCTAGCAGGCTGTCGGACTTATTGGCGCGCTTTTTTCGGCGATCCGTGTTAGACTCCCGGCATGGCTACCAGATTTGTGAACGTCGATCGGGAGACGCCCATGCTATTGCCG
>Ga0326597_10015249_pt1 | contig 10056 bp, 7 predicted proteins | sample RVTome_12_FD_203789 | JGI IMG/M metagenome (GOLD analysis project Ga0326597, IMG submission 203789) | Soil microbial communities from uranium-contaminated site in the Upper Colorado River Basin, Wyoming, United States - RVT100D185 | ecosystem: Environmental > Terrestrial > Soil > Contaminated >...
TCCGGCATCGAGGAGCTCGAGCACGTCCTGATAGCGCTTCTCGTTCTTCGAGCCGGGAACGTTGGTATGGGCCAGCTCGTCCACGATTGCGACCTGGGGCTTTCGCGCGACAATCCCCGCGACGTCCATCTCCTCCATGTCGACCCCGCGATATCGCACCTTCCGCCGGGGCACGACCTCTAGTTCGCCTATCTGCTCCTCCGTCTCCGTTCGGCCGTACGTCTCGACGAAACCGATCACCACGTCGAGCCCGCTTCGCTTCAGGACGTGCGCTTCCTCGAGCATGGTGAAGGTCTTCCCCACCCCGGGAGCCGCCCCGATGTAGATCCGAAGGCGGGCGCGTTCCTGGTCGTCGAGCCGGGCCAGGAGGGCTTCGGGCGTCGGGCGGCGGTTCTCCCCCACGGATTGATTCTACGAGAGTTCCTACGCCGGACACCGGGTCTTTATGAACTTTTGGCGGATCTTTTAGCCCTTTTTTTCGAGCGGGTTTCTAGACTCAGCCTATGAGGGACCCATTCGTGAGTCTCGCTCTCGCGTCGTTCCTCGTCCTTTCCGGAGCAACCGCGGGGGCGCAGTCCCCGAGCGAATCGCAGCCCAAATGGACGCTGAACGCGACCCTCGAGGGCTATTACGAATACAACTTCAACCCTCCCTACGACCGCGTGAACCGGCTTCGGGCGTACGATACCGGGCCAACTCTTTCAGCATCCAGCAGCTGGGACTGGTGTTCGATGCTCCCCCGGCGGTGGAAGAAGGCCGCCGCTTCGGCCTTCGCGCCGATCTCCAGTTCGGACAGGCTACGGAGACGGTGCAAGGCTCGCCGGCGAACGAGCCTCGGCCCGAGGTCTATCGAAATCTCTGGCAGGCCTGCGGCTCGTACGTCTTTCCCGTCTCGAAGGGGCTTCGCACGGACTTCGGAAAGTTTGCCTCGATGCTCGGATACGAGACCAACTACGCGAAAGACAACGATCACTTTTCGAGAGCCTATCTTTTCAACTTCCTTCCCTTCTACCACAGCGGGTTGCGCGTGAGTTACCCGCTCGACGACCGCGTGACGCTCCTTTATATGCTGACGAACGGCATCCAGCAGACGGAGGACTTCAACGACTTCAAGTCGAGCCATATGGCTGCGATCTTGAAGCCGGCGCCGCCTCTCACCTGGACCATCAACTACTATTTCGGCCACGAGCAGCCCGATAGCGCCGCGGGTGAGGGGCCCGATGGTCGATTCCGTGTTTTCGACACATACGTCACGGCGACTCCCAAGGGTCGGTTCACGCTCGGGCTGGATTTCAATTACACCACCAGCGAGGTGATGGCTTCCGACCCTTCGGGCGCCCTGACCGGCCTCGGTCTCTACGGCCGGTATCAAGCCTCTCCCAAGGCGGCGCTCTCCGCGCGCTACGAGCGGCTGGATGACGAAGGAGGGCTTTTCGGAGGAGTGCCCCAGCTTCTCCAGGAGGTCACCTTCACCGCCGAGTACCGGTTTGACGACGGCTTTCCCCTTCGGGGCGAGCTCCGGCGCGACTGGTCGGATGTTCCGTCTTCGTGGGAGAGGACCCTTCGTCGCCGCAGGAAAGCCAGAGCACCCTTTTGATCGGGATGGTCTGGTGGATCGGCGGCAAGAAAGGAGCCTGGTAATGATGACCGCGCTCATGTTCCTCCTGGGTATCGCCACGTTCGTTCTGATGCTGGGATTTATTTCCCTGTGTGAAAAGGTGTAGCGCCATGAACCTGCTTCTACTCGTCCTGAGCATTCTCGTTGGAGCGTACTTGCTCTACGCCATGCTCCGACCTGAGCGGTTCTGAAGGGGGACGTCATGTCGACCGAGATTTTTGCCGTCATCTTCATTCTCGCGATTCCGATCGCGACCAGCATCCCGCTCGGCCTCTACATGGCGCGGGTGTTCTCGGGTCAGCGCACGTTTCTCGATCCGGTTCTGGTGCCCGTGGAGAAAGCGGTCCTGAAGCTCGCCGCGGTAAACGCCGCCGAAGAGATGGACTGGAAGCGCTACTCCCGCGCGCTGGTGCTTTCGAACGTCTGCGTGTGGATGGTGACGTTCTTCGTGGTCTCGCTCCAGGGGATTCTGCCCTTGAACCCGGACGGAATCGCGGGCATGGAGCCGACGCTCGCCTTCAATACCATCTCGAGCTTCGTCACCAACACCAACCTGCAGCACTACAGCGGTGAGAGCCGGCTTTCCTATCTCTCCCAGATGATCGCCATCACGTTTCTCCAATTCGTGACCGCGGCGACGGGAATGGCCGCGCTCGTCGCCATCATCCGCGCGCTCGGTGGAAGCGGGCTCGAGAAGCTCGGGAACTTCTACGTTGATCTCACTCGCGCCGGCGCGCGTGTGCTGCTTCCGCTCGCCGTGGTCGTCGCCCTGGTGCTGATTTCCCAGGGAACGCCGATGACGTTCGAAGGCGCCGCCCGGGCCACCACCCTCGAAGGCGCCGAGCAGGCCATCGCTCGCGGCCCGGTCGCCGCCGAGGTCGCCATCAAGCAGCTGGGGACCAACGGTGGAGGCTATTTCGGGTCGAACTCCACGCATCCCTACGAGAACCCCACGCCCCTCTCGAACCTCCTCGAGACCTGGGCGATTACCTGCATCCCCATGGCGATGGTGGTGACGCTCGGGGCCATGGTTCGCAGACGTCGGTTCGCGCTCACGATTTTTCTGACCATGCTGGCCCTCTACATTCCGCTCGTGGCCGTCGCCGTCCACCAGGAGCTCCGCGGCTCCTCCGCCATTGCCGCCTTGGGAATCGACCAGTCCTCGGGCTCGATGGAGGGTAAGGAGGTCCGCTTCGGCGCCGGAGCGAGCGCTCTCTGGGCGGTGACCACGACAGTGACCTCGAACGGCTCGGTGAACGCGATGCACGATTCGCTGACGCCTATCGCCGGGCTCATGCCGATGATCGGCATGTGGCTCAACAACATCTTCGGCGGCGTCGGAGTCGGCTTCATCAACATGCTGATTTACATCATCGTTACCGTGTTCGTCGCCGGAATGATGGTGGGACGCACTCCCGAGTTCCTGGGGAAGAAAGTCGAGGCCTACGAGATGAAGCTCGCGAGCCTCGCGCTCCTGCTCCATCCGCTCTTGATCCTCGGGGGAACGGCAATCGCCTGCTACTTCTGGGCTAATACCGCCGATCCCGGGAGCGCACTCGCCTGGATCAAGAACCGGGGTCCCCACGGCTTTTCCGAGATGCTGTACGAGTTCAGCTCCGCCTCCGCGAACAACGGCTCGGGCTTCGAGGGCCTTTCTGATAACACTCCGTTCTGGAACCTCTCGACGGGGCTCGTCATGCTCCTCGCGCGCTATATCCCGATCATTGCACCTCTCGCCCTCGCGGCTTCGCTCGGTCGCAAGAACGCGGCGCCTCAGACCGAGGGCTCGTTCGGAGTCGATACGTTCACGTTCGGTTTCACCCTCTGGGCGGTGGTGGTGATTCTCGGTGTCCTGATGTTCATGCCGGCGGCGGTGCTCGGACCTATCGCCGAGCATCTCGCCATGCCGAGGTGACACTATGTTCAAAGAAATCAAAGAAGGTTTTCTCTTCACTCTGGTGACCCTGGTTCTGTTCGGGCTCGTCTACCCGCTTCTCGTCTGGGGAGTGGGGCGGATCGTCTTTCCTCGAAAAGCCGAGGGAAGTTTCATTCGGAAGGCCGACGGCACCATCATGGGCTCGGAGCTCGTGGGACAGGCCTTCACCCAGCCCGAGTACTTTCACGGCCGGCCCTCCGGCGTGGATTACAACGCCGCCTCGACGGGAGGAACGAACTACGGTCCCTCCAATCCCGATCACCTGGCTGCCGTCCAGGAACGCGCGGCGGCCATCGTCGAGAGGGAGGGCGTTTCCCTCGACGAGATTCCATCGGACCTGGTCACGGCATCGGGAGGCGGGCTCGACCCCCACATCTCTCCCGCGTCCGCTCTCATCCAGGTCGAGCGTGTTGCCCGTGAGCGCCGAATCGCGCCTGATCGGGTCCGGGAGCTCGTGGAGGCACATACCGAAGGAGCCGCTCTGGGGTTTCTCGGCCGACCGCGGGTCAACGTTCTGCGGCTCAACCTTGCTCTCGATGAGGAGACCAACCCGTGACCGTCCACAGTCGGAAAATCTCTCCATGGGATCCGGAGATCTTTCGGGGAGCGGTGCGCGACTCCTTCGTCAAGCTCGATCCTCGCGTCCAGATCAAGAACCCGGTGATGTTCATCGTAGAGATCGGAAGTCTCCTGAGCACCCTGGTCTTCCTGAACGAGCTCGCGACCGGACAGGGGAACCCTCTTTTCACCGGTCAGGTCAGCTTCTGGCTGTGGTTCACGGTGCTCTTCGCCAACTTTGCCGAAGCGATGGCCGAGGGGCGCGGAAAGGCGCAGGCGGCAGCGCTGCGGCGCACCAAGGCCGAGACGATGGCCACGCGCCTTCTCGAGGACGGCTCGACCGAGGACGTTCCCGCGACCTCTCTGCGAAAGGACGACGTCGTTCTCGTCAGCGCGGGTCAGGTCATTCCCGGTGACGGAGACGTTATCGAAGGTGTCGCCAGCGTCGATGAGTCAGCCATCACCGGCGAGTCGGCGCCCGTCATCCGCGAGTCGGGCGGCGACCGTTCCGCGGTTACCGCGGGAACGCGGGTCCTTTCCGACTGGATCAAAGTTCGCGTCACGTCGAACCCCGGCGAGACGTTCCTCGACCGGATGATCGCTCTCGTCGAAGGTGCGGGGCGCCACAAGACTCCGAACGAGATTGCGCTCGCGATCCTCCTGACCGTTCTCACGCTCGTCTTCCTGTGCGTCGTGGTGACGCTCCAGCCGTTCGCGCTCTACAGCGGTGAGTCCATCTCCATCCCCGTGCTCATCGCCCTTCTCGTCTGTCTCATCCCCACCACGATCGGCGCCCTTCTCTCCGCCATCGGTATCGCGGGAATGGACCGCCTCGTCCAACACAACGTTCTCGCGATGTCGGGCCGCTCGGTCGAGGCGGCGGGAGACGTGAACACGCTCCTCATGGACAAGACCGGCACCATCACCCTGGGCAACCGCCAGGCGACCGCCTTCCTTCCCCTCCAGGGTGTTTCCGAGTACCGCCTGGCGGAGGCGGCGCAGCTCGCTTCCCTGTCGGACGAGACCCCGGAAGGGCGATCGATCGTCGTCCTGGCCAAGCAGAAGCACGGGATCCGCGGCCGGGAGCTCCGCTCGCACGAAGCCACGTTCCTCGCCTTTTCGGCGCACACCCGCATCTCGGGGGTGAACCTCGACGGTCGTGAGATTCGCAAAGGCGCCGTCGATGCCATCGAGAAGCTCATCGGGGAGTCGGGCAAGCCCGCGGTCGCCGAGCTGCGCTCGATCGCCGACCGGATCGCACGCGCGGGAGGCACCCCTCTCGCGGTCGTCGAGAACCAGCGGGCTCTCGGTGTCGTCCACCTTAAGGACATCGTCAAGGGCGGAATTCGGGAGCGCTTCGCCCACCTGCGAGCGATGGGCATCCGCACGGTGATGATCACCGGCGACAACCCGCTGACCGCAGCCTCGATCGCCGCCGAAGCGGGAGTCGACGACTTCATGGCCGAAGCCTCTCCCGAGGACAAGCTCGAGCTCATCCGAAAGGAGCAGGCCGCCGGACGGATGGTGGCGATGACCGGAGACGGCACCAACGACGCCCCGGCGCTCGCTCAGGCCGACGTTGGAGTCGCGATGAACACCGGAACCATGGCCGCCAAGGAGGCGGGCAACATGGTGGATCTCGACTCGAACCCGACGAAGCTCATCGAGATCGTGGAGATCGGAAAGCAGCTCCTGATGACGCGTGGAGCCCTCACCACGTTTTCGATCGCCAACGACGTCGCCAAGTACTTCGCCATCATCCCCGCGATGTTCATCCTCGCGTTTCCCCAGCTCGCGGTCTTGAACGTCATGCGGCTGGCGACACCGGAGTCCGCCATCCTCTCCGCCGTCATCTTCAACGCGATCATCATCATCGCTCTCATCCCGCTAGCGCTCCGAGGAGTCCGCTACCGACCGCTGGGTGCTGCCGCGGTCCTGCGGCGGAACATGCTGATCTACGGCCTCGGCGGAATCGTGGCCCCGTTCGTGGGAATCAAAGCCATCGACCTGTTGCTGACGGCCGTGGGGCTCGCTTAACTGGATGATAGGATGGCGACATGATGCACCGAAGGACAATTCTCGGAGGCCTCGGGGCGATGGCGCTAGTCGGAAATCGTTCGGCACGTGCCGAAAGGCTCCAGTCGATCGGCCTCCAGCTCTATACGGTTCGACGGGATCTGGAAAGGGACTTCGAGGGAACGCTCGCCCAGGTGGCGGAGGTGGGATTCCAGGAGGTGGAGCTCGCGGGGCTCTTCGGGCGAACCGCGAAGGATGTACGTGCATCCCTGGATCGACATGGTCTGAAGGCGCCCTCGATGCACGTGGACCTTCCCGAGATCCAGACCGGCTTCCAGAAAACCCTCGAGGCGGGGAGCGCTCTCGGGGTGCGGTACGTCATCTGCGCCTGGCTCGCGCCCGAGGAGCGAGGGAGCCTCGACGATTACAAGCGGCACACCGAGACCTTCAACCGGGCGGGAGAGGAGGCGAAGAAGGCGGGAATTCAGTTCGGCTTTCATTGCCATGATTTCGAGTTCGCTCCCCTGGAAGGAGTCGTCCCCTATGACCTGCTTCTGAAGGAGACGGATGCTTCTCTGGTCCAGATGGAGATGGATCTCTACTGGATCACCAAGGCCGGCGCCGATCCCCTCCACTACTTCCGGGAGTACCCGGGGCGGTTTCCGCTGGTGCACGTCAAGGATATGGACCGGACTCCGCAGAAGTACTTCACCGAAGTAGGAAAGGGAGTCGTGGACTTCAAGCGGGTTTTCGCTCAAGCGAAGCTCGGCGGCATCCGCCACTTCTTCGTGGAGCAGGACGAGACGCCGGGCCCCGCCATCGAGAGCGCTCGCGAAAGCTGCGAGTACCTGAAGAAGCTCGACTTCTGACTCCTATGGAGCCGGCGTTTCAGAACCCCGCCTTTCTCTGGCGCAATCCCCGCCCGAAGCCCGCCTACGACGTGGTGATCGTCGGCGGTGGCCTCCACGGCCTCGCCACGGCCTACTATCTCGCGAAGAACCACGCCGTACAGAACGTGGCCGTTTTGGAGCGCGGTTGGCTGGGGAACGGGAACGCCGTCAGGAACACCACCATCATCCGTTCCAACTACCTCCGGGACGAGAGCATGCCGCTCTACGAGCTCTCGCTGAAGCTCTGGGAGACGCTCGCGGCGGAGCTCGACTACGACGTCCTCTTCGATCAGCGGGGTCTCTTGCAGCTCGCTCACACGAGGGCCGAGGCGAACGACGCGAGGCGGACCGTGTACGCCAATCGGCTCGCGGGGATCGACGCGGAATGGCTCGAGCCCGAGGAGGTCAAGGCGTTTTGCCCGATCCTGAACATCTCGCCGCGAGTGCGTTACCCCGTGGTCGGCGCCTCGCTGCAGCGGCGAGGCGGCATCGCGCGCCACGACCTCGTGATGTTCGCTCTCGCCCGGGCCGCGAGCGCGAGAGGCGTCGATCTCCTCCAGGGCTGCGAGGTCACGGGCTTCCGAATCGAGAATAACCGTGTTCAGGGCGTCGAGACGTCAGCGGGAGCGATCGCCGCCGGGAAGGTCGGGCTCGCCAGCGCCGGACGGACACCGCTTCTGGCGCGGATGGCCGGGTTCGATCTCCCCATCCAGAGCACGCCGCTCCAAGCCTTGGTGTCCGACGGCCTCGAGCCCGTGCTGAACAGCGTCGTCATGTCCGGGCTCCTCCACGTCTACGTGAGCCAGGCGAAAAACGGAGGCCTCGTCATGGGGGCGGCGCGCGACAACTACGTCTCTTACGCGCAGCGCGGCTCGTTCAATATCCTCGAATGGCAGATCCAGGCGGCGCTCGAGCTCTACCCCATCATGAGCCGCGCCCATATGCTGCGCACCTGGGCGGGCATCGTCGACGTGAGCCCCGATGCATCGCCCATCATCGGCCGAACTCCGGTCGAGAACCTGTTCGTCAACTGCGGCTGGGGCACGGGAGGCTTCAAAGCGACACCGGTTTCGGGCTGGGTCTACGCGCATACTCTCGCCCACGGCGAGCCTCACGAGCTCAACGCCGCGTTCTCGCTGGAACGGTTCGAGACAGGAGCGCTCATCGACGAGCACGGCGCCGCGGCGGTGGCGCATTAGCATGCTGCTTATCGGCTGTCCCTATTGCGGGCCTCGGGAAGAGAACGAGTTCCGCTACGGGGGCGAAGGGGTCCCGATCCCGACCGATGCCGACGACCGCGCCTGGGCGCGTTTTCTCTACTACCGAGACTCCCCCGCCGGACTCTTCACCGAACGCTGGGTGCATACCCATGGATGCCGACAGTGGTTCACCGTCGTGCGGGACACCCTCACCCACGAGATCTCAGCAACCGGCAAGCTCGATGAGGCGGCGCGGTGAGACGGCTGCCTACCGGCGGACGCATCCGTCGCGATCGTCCGCTTGGATTCACCTGGGACGGCCGCGAGCTCTTGGGCTTCGAAGGCGACACTCTGGCGTCGGCGCTCCTCGGGGCAGGCGTCGACGTCGTGGGGACGAGCGCGTCTTTTGGGCGGCCGCGCGGGATCACGAGCGCGGGCCTCGAGGAAGCGAGCGGCTTCGCCCAGATCCTGTCGGGAGGCGCGAGCGAGCCCCTCGTTCGCATGACCGGCGTTGCGCTCTACGAGGGCCTGGCCGCGGAGAGCCGGATCCCGAAGGGTGTTCTCGCCGGAGAGGAGGACGGCGGGCGATTCGACAAGCGGTACGCGCACTGCGATGTGCTCGTGGTCGGAGCCGGCCCCGCGGGGATCGCGGCGGCGCTCGTCGCATCCGCAGCGGGTGCGAGAGTGATGGTGGTCGAGACCGACGACGAGGTGGGAGGTACTCTCCTCCGTGACCAGGAGCTCCTCGACTGGAAGGACCAATCCCTTGCCACTCTGGCCGCGGCCCCCGAGACGCGCGTCCTCACGTCGGCGACCGCGGCGATCACGCTGGACCAGAACGGAGTGATGGTCGCCGAGCGCATCGCCTGCCGGCTGTCCCCGAGCGCGCGGGGAGGACTTAGTGAGCAGCGACTCTGGCACGTGCGGGCGAAGGCCATCGTCCTTTCGACCGGCGCCCTCGAGCGGCCGATCGTGTTTCAGGATAACGATCGGCCGGGAATCCAGCTCGCTTCGGGGGCGCGGGCGTATTTGCATCGCTACGCGCTCGCGCCGAACCGCGGGCTCGTCTTCACCACCACCGACGACGGATACCGGACCGCCTTCCATTGGCACGCTGCCGGAGTGGAAGTGGCCGGGGTCATCGACCCTCGGCCCCGGGGGCGAGGCGAGCTTCCGAAAAAGACCGCGTCAGCCGGCATTCGCGTGCTGCACGAATCGGTGGTCGAGACGACCTTCGGCGACGAGGCAGGCCGCGTTCGCGCCGTGCGTGTGCGAACGCCGTCCGGTGCGGAGGAGATCCAGACGGACCTCCTGGCGGTTTCGGGAGGGTTCGAGCCCTTCCTCGATCTCCACCTGCAGAGACGAGGACCCACGAGATACGACGCGACCCTCGGCGCACCGGTGCCGTCGTCGACTCTTCCCGGTCAGTGGATCGCGGGCGCGGCCAACGGTTCGATGACGCTCCGCGACTCACTCGCGGAAGGCGCCCGGGCGGCCCGGGAAGCGCTCGCGGCCGTGGGCTTCACCGCAAAGGACTGGACTCCCCCCAGCACCGCGCACATGGAAGAAGACGCGCCGTCGCTTCTGTGGCGGGTGCCCGCGCCGGACGGCGACGAGTCGCGGTCGTTCGTCGACCTCTTCCGCGACGGCACCGTCCTCGGCGTCGAGCGCGCCGTCGGAGCCGGCATCCGGCACATCGAGCACGTCAAGCGGTACACCGTCATCGGCACCGGAGTCGAGCAGGGGCGAAGCGCGAAGACGAACGCGGCGGCATTGACCGCCCGCCTGACCGAGCGTCCCCTCGCAACGGTGGGCACCTCGGGGAGCCGCCCCCCGGTC
>Ga0326597_10015250_pt1 | contig 10055 bp, 18 predicted proteins | sample RVTome_12_FD_203789 | JGI IMG/M metagenome (GOLD analysis project Ga0326597, IMG submission 203789) | Soil microbial communities from uranium-contaminated site in the Upper Colorado River Basin, Wyoming, United States - RVT100D185 | ecosystem: Environmental > Terrestrial > Soil > Contaminated >...
TAGTACTAACCTCGATTATACTTATTCTTAAGTCCCCTTGAGGGGATTTAGGGGGGAACATGAACTCTAATCGTTTTCGATATATCCCTGAATATATCCCTGAATATATCCTTAACTTGCCAAACCTCTCTTCTTTTTTTCAGATAATACTTTTACACCTCTTCGTTTTTATCAAATATCTCTAAAGCTTTTTTAATCATCTTATCTTTAAATATTATATCTGTACAATTAGGATATTTTTTATTTACAAAATCAATAGCCCTTAATAATTCGTGTGGTGTAACCATTTTAAAACCTCTCTAATACTTTATCTTGTTCTGTTTCGCAACATTCACAAAAACCTTTATGTTCATTTTCATAAAATGAAGTATCGTCGTATTTGTTCCTTAATTCTCGTATGCAAGATATACATATGTTTTTTTGATAATAATATCTTGCTTTACTTTTTGGACTCCCTATATAATTCATAAATTCCACACTCCATTTATTTTTAATCTTACAATAGGGCAGATATAACCGCCTTTAATAGTGATGTTTTTAAGTCCATGTATTGTCATAATTGTTATTTGTTTCATTCTTATTTACCTCTTTATTCTTTTCTTAATAGCCACTCTTTTCTTAATAGGCACTCTTTTCTTAATAGCCACTCTTTTCTTAATAGCCACCTTTGAAATTTGGTTATTGGCTGACCGTATTGTTTATTTATGTGTGTGTAGTACCAAAAGGTTATCTCTAATATTATTGTGTATATATTCATTTTATTGACCTCTCATAATCTTATGATAACACTTATTACAATATCCATCTTGATAATGGATCATAATATCATTAATAATAACACTACTATCACCACAACATAAGCATAAAGTTATAATGCTTATAACTGATCCATTATTAAATGAATTTGTTTGTTCTTGTAGTATTGTATTATTGTTGTTTGTTCTCATACTAATGGAGATGTTGTACTACTATATAAACCTTTCGGTTTTCTTATCTTTTGTCACGGGGAGGGGGTACAAAAAAAGTATTTGTATTGGTGTGGTAAGTGGAGTTATAATTTTTTTATAATTTTTAAGATTATAATATGTATAATATAGTTTTAGATACCGAAATCTTTATAAATACTTAGGTATCTAACAAAGTGTTATGAAACTACTAAAACAAGTTAGCCGAGCATACAAAGACAAATCATATCATAAACACTGGATAGTAATCCCTAACAATTTAATTAAAGAACTTAAATGGGATGAAGGTATAGAACTTAAAGCAGAAGTCAAAAACAACAAACTTATAATAGAAAAAAATGGAAAATGATTGTGAGAATTGCTTGGAATGATATTTCTTTAGATAAATGGGACATTACTATATGTTACATAATTATTTATGTGAAAATTGTTGGGTAAGTCAACCTGAAAGTGATTTTAAAAAGTGACGTTAACTTAACAGCTCAATTAATAGATATATTTATATACTTGTAGTTATAGATATGTATTTCATGAAGGTTTTAGTTGCTTGTGAGGAAAGTCAAGAAGTGTGTAAAGCTGAGCAGTGGGGTTGTTTTTGATGGAATTCTACGGTTTCAAGGATGTCATTGAAAATGACATACAAGAAGACGGAGGATTCTAATGGAATTCTACGGCTTCACTAGGAAGAATAATAGCAGTGTTGTAATTACTATCCCTTCTAAGCTTAATATTAAAGAGAATGTTCAGGTTAGGGTTATTGTTGAAGTAATTAATCCTATGCTTAAAGATAATGTTGAGGTATTGAATTAAATGAAACTTTATTCTTATCGTAAAAAAGATCCTGTTACAAATATTGAAACATATTTTGAGATTGAGATTAATTTAGTGGTTTTATTCTATTTTATTCTAGGCTTAGTTATTGGTTGGTGGTTGTTATAATGAGTCCCGCTTTGATACCCAGTCCTGAGAATTATAAAAAGAATTTAGAAAATTCTGATGTTAAAACCAAATACCAAAAAATGCCTTATGGCAATCTTGTCCCTTTGGATAATTTTAATGGATTTAAGGGTAAGAACATTGATAAGTATAATCGTCATGGTGGTGGTTTAAGTTCTGTAGTTAAGGTGTTTGGCTGTAAAGGGTGTCGTTGGGTTAATACCAAGTTATGTCCGCACAAGGGGGACGTTACGCATATGAAGGCACATGCTAATGGTGTTTGCAGTCAGCGTCTTGAATTGGCAATGTCGTTGCATGATGATGGTGTTAAGATGACAGGCAAGCAGATGATGCAAGTTAAGGTTTTGATGGATGCAGAATATTTTGATAAGTACATCCAGGATGCGGCTTTTGAAGGCAAGCGTGATATTAGTGATTGTTTGCCTTGGGTTAAGTTAAGGGCTGACATCTTGAAGGATATGAGAAAGCAAGATGAAGGCAACAAATTAAATGTTAATAATACCAAAACTATCAGTGTAAGTGATTTTAATAAGATGTTAAATAATAATGAAACCATTATTGATGCTGAATATGATGAGATAGATACTCTTACTGACGATGATTGAAACCTTAAAATATGATACTGAACTTGAAAATCTTAATTTAAAGATTAATTATGGTGATATTGATTTTAATAGCGATATAACCCGTGATGATTTAAATAATGATATATATGAGAATAAGTTTAAGTTTGTTGATAAATTCAAATCAATGACCAACCCTCATCCAAAATACATTTCCATCATTAATCAGGATTTGACCATGCGAAGTTATTTTTTTTTAAAGATTAATAATGCACCTTTAAAGCTTTACCCATATCAGGACTTGATAGGTAATGATACGCATAGGTACAGGTATTTTCGTGCTGCTAACCAGATTGGTAAGAGTTTATTTCTTGATGTTGAGTTGGCTAACAATTTCACAAAAGACCATGGTTTTGGATATAATGCTGCTATTGTAAGTAAAAGTTTACCGCAAAGTATGCACCAGATGCGGCGTCTTAAAGGATTACTTAACAGCATGAACTTTTTAGATTGGAAAATAGATAAAGGTAGTACTGATAATATGAGTATTATAAGTATTGATTTTAAGGATAATGATAATAAATACAAGTATAGTAATTTGATAATCTGTGCACCGTGTACTGAAGGATTGTTAGGTTATGATCTGCATGACTTGTATCTTGACGAGTTTGAGTTTTGGGAAGTTGATATTAAATTCTTTTTTAACCAGATTGCACAGCCAAGAACATACCATACTAAAGGCAGGATAACTATAACTACAAACCCTAACGGTGGTGAGAATTTCGGTGCGGAGCTTGAAAAACAAATAACTTTATCAGGCAATAAGAAATGGCATGTGTATGTATTTAATTTCCTTGACAAGCCAGGTAATACTATTGAAGAGTATAATGAGCTCAAGAATGAATTATCAAGGCAGGAGTTTGAGAGCACAGTTGATGCTGTACGTAGTATAAGTGATAAAAAGTATTTCACTGCTGATGAGATTGAACGCAGTGAAGATAAAAGTTTAACAGAATTATCCATGATAGGCAAACAGCCGTTCATGTTCTTTGATGTTGGTTCTAAACATGACCAGTGCTGTTTAGGCATAGGTTATATTGAATTGGGCAAGGATTATGATATTAATAAGGATATACGATCTAATATGCCGCATATAGCAGTATATTTGCCAATAATCCATTTGTATCCTGTTGGTTATCCCTTAAGTCGTGCTGTTGGCAGTGTTGATGAGAACCAAGACAATGATGGGTGGCATTATGAGAAGAGTGTTAAAGAGTATAATGATGAATGGTGTGTTAATGGCATAATCCCTAATTTTGGTTATGATATCACAGGCAATGCCGGTATGAAACCTTTGTTTAACAGTATAGGCTTAACAAATGCGATTGATATAACCTTTAGCGGTCCAAGCAAGAGCGGTTATTATCAGCGGTTCAAATATGTCCTGGAGAAAGGATTATTGCACAGGATTAAACATAAAGAGTGGGATAGTCAGGCAAGGCAGCTTGAAGCTAAGAAAGGTGCAAGAGGTTATCTGTTGATTAACAGCGATAAGTTAGGCAGTAAAGAGGCAAGTCAGAAAAAGAAGATTCCTGATGATTGTATGGACATGACAGCTGGATTAATACATCTAATGGATAATCCATTATATATTGAACCTTCAGTTTCCGTTGTATCTTATGAAGAAGAAGTAAAAGAAGAATGGACAGATGAAGATGACATTAACGATATGAACGAGTTGAATAACATATGGAAGAGATAATTTGCAGGAGATGTTTGGCATGCTGTTATTTAATTGATAACAATGGCATGCCAACAAGTAAGCTATGCAAATACGCTATAAAGTTGGGCAATGGTCGCGGCATATGCAGAATATATAAAACCAGATTAAATAAAAAAATAGGTGAAGCAAAAGATGGGACTGAGAATAGATGTATCAGAAGAGAACAAAGCAACTTATCATATCCTGGTTGCCCTTATAATAATTAGCATATTAAGCTTTTATTGCGGATATGTATTGGCTAAAGATACATATAATAATAAAGATATTAACATTAATAAATTTGAAAGTATTATGGATGATATTATGATGAATGACAGCAATAATTTAACTAATCCAGTATTATACACAACTAAAAGATTCATTTATCCTGATATGACATTGCGTCAAATATATAATTTTTATTATGGTATGAAACCATATAGTGCTGGTGTAGCTTATGAAGTATTGAGAAGTGTATGTGAATGATTAAAAGAACTAAATTTTTAAAGATGTTATTTTATGCTGATACTGGCAGAGGCAAGGTTGCAGGCAGAATATGGGGTTATTGGTCAGAGATATTATTGGTGTTTACATTTTTGAAAGTATATGATATTAATGCCTCTTTTAGTATAATCATTTTAACATTTATATTATTATTCATATGTTTTTTATTGTTCGGATATTATTATATCAGGTTTGGTTTATTTGAGATAGAACAGGAATTCAGCAATAAATATAATCCGATGTTAAAAAGAATAGATGAAGGAATTAAATCAAGGAGTTATAAATGATAACAATAACAGATAGTATAATAAAGGCTATAAAGACTAAAGCTACTAAAGACATCAATAAAACCAATAGGGATAATGATTTAACAGATAATATTTACGGTATTAAAGGAAAATTTAAAGATATGAAAAATATGCAGAAACGTATCTTTGGTTGGTTTAAATATGGGTTTATTGTCCCAGCGTTACTCATAGGAAAGCGTATTGCTGGCAGATGGTTAGTGACAGAAATACCTGATGAACCGAAATATGAAGTTTTGAAAGTGTTTGATGATAGTGTTGAGCAGGGATTACTTGTTTGGCAGGACGTATTTCAGGGACAAATGATTCCAGGAAGCCATAATATTGATAACATTAAAAAGATAGTTAAAGAAGGCAACAATGGTATTGGTTATGTTCGGTTAGCAAAACAATTAGGATTAACGGGGGTTAAGCATGATAGTGCATATCTTGAAATGTTTAATATAATCGCGTTCGTGTTTTATGAGAACATGTATAAGACTTTCGGTACTAACCCGAAACATTTATTATATACAAGCAGAAATGTTAATGATACGACTTATTTCATATGCAAGAAAACATTAACTAATTTGTGTGTTGAAGAGATTAAAAAGCTATCAAAGGAGGAGAATGAGAATGGTGAAAAAAAATAGTAAAATAACAAAAAAACAAAATAAAATGTTTAAAGAATTAAGAAATAATGAAATTCCCGATAATATTAAAGATATTCTTGAAAATAATAATGCGAAAGCTATAAGCGGCAGAGAACGTGATTTCGTTAACTTACAGAAAGATTTGCATGAGAATTTCTATAATCTTAAAATTATTGAATCTGAACTGCAAATTATGATAGAACAGATTAAATTGCCATTATCAGAACGAACAATGAAATGGAACGGCATGATAATACCTGATATTGTACTTAAAGCCCGTACAGGGAAAAAGAACGTTGATTATATAGCAATGATACATTTTATTGAAGGTATGAAAAAGAATTTGATCTTGCAGGGATTAACAGAAAAACAGCTTGAAATTATAATGCTTGAAGGGAAATATGTTAAGGAATTGCCAAATAAAAGCATCAATACTGGTGAGGTTGGTGAATAAATGTTAATATTATTAAAAACCAAAACCTTTATTAAGCAGAAGATTAATATACTAAAAAGTAAGTTAAAACATTATCATAAAATAATCTTACAAACTAAAGAGTCTGACCTTGATAAAAAGTTTGATAGGAATTTTTATGATATATTTACTGATTGGATATTGGAAATAATCCAATATGGTACATTACTAAGCATATCACTAATAATATTTAATATTAATATCATCCAATTCCTAGCATGGATAATCCCCTTAGGAATAATAAGATGGCTGGTATTTGATACTATAAAAACATATAAACAAATAAAATGAGTGTATTATCTAGTTTTATGCGAAATGTAACGTCACCAAATAAATTACAATCTAATCAGTATAATGCTCATTCTATGTCACCGATGTTGAACGAACTTAACATTAATCTTCGTTCATTCTTTAACCAGAAATCCCAGATAGGCAAAAAGAAGAAACTGATGGATTGGGTTAAGAATACTCTTGAACTTAAAAATCTTGTATCTAAAGTTTCTCGTGACATGACTGGTAAATTTCATTTTGAACAGATTAATCCGTCAGCTAGTGGCAGAAATAATATATTGCGTGCTAACAGGTTCGCAGCAGAAGTACAATATAAACGAAATAAGTTTGAACAGAATTTTGATAAATTAGCCACAGGTGAATGTTTTGGTTGGAAAGGTTTTATTAGTGATAATCAACTAAAAGATGCAATAACAAAATCTATCGGCAATAGACCATTCATGGAAATGAAAGAGATTAAACAGCTTTCTAATGAGATATTCAATGAGATTAAGGCAACACAAGGATTTTCTAATATTAACGGTATTGATGAGGATTTATTAAGACCAAGAAAGTATCGTACAATAGCGAGTAGCAGTATGGAAATATTGTACGATAAGAATGACATATTAGGTTATGTTCAGGATGTTGGCGGGACCAAAATCAATTATAGCACTAAAGAGATAATACGCCAAACCCTTGAAGATATTGACGGTAAAGTTAACGGTTTTACAAGTGTTGAAAGTGCAATCGTACAATTAGAACTATTGCGTTTCATGTGGGGTAATTTAATTTCATATGAAAAGAATGGCGGTACGATGGATAATATATTTATCCTTGAAGATACGCAAGTTAATAGCGAATCATATAGAAGAATAAAGCAGCAATTACAGAAATATAAGCTTGTAGAGAATAAGCATGGCAGCATGGTATTTACTGGCAAAATCAAAGTTGAACATCTAGAACAGCTTGATAAGATGCAATTTAAAGATATGGGGATTTATATCACTTCTTTATTAGCTAAGATGTGGAACGTTCCAAATAGTCAAGGTTCTGTTAGCATATCTGAAAGCAACACTAAAGATGATACAGGCGGTAATAGTGAGAAAGCATATTGGGAAATGATAGAGTTTTATCAGGAACGTGATGCTGAGATAGATAACATACAATTATGGATACCACATTTTGGTGTTAAGATAGTATATGATAAACAATATGTTCAGAAAGATGTACAGGAAGAAACAGCTAAACAGCTTAAACTTAATAACATTAAAATCATTGATGAACTTGCAGGAAATAATAATAAACGGTTAAGATTTGAAGATAAGATGAAACTGCTTAATCTTGACAAAGAAATGTTTGAAGATATACCTGAAGGAGAAAATCCATTAAGAATTATGAAAGATGACATTACTGGTACAGCTAATCAATTAAGCAAGAATAATGTTAACGATACTCAAGAAAAATCTGATTTGCGTAAAAAGAAGAAAAGTGAACAGGAAACTACACAAGGTAAAGGAATCAATACTGGTACAGGCAAACAATGGGATAGTAATGCTGAACTTGAATATAAACAGATAATCGGTTCAGATGATGAGATATTGCCATTAAAAGATTTTGTTAAGATATATAATAGTGACAGGGCATTAAATCCTGGTATGAGTCCACGATTATTCCGTAGAGAAAATTATAATTTCATAACATATAAATTTAAAAGTACAGATTTCGTTTTTAAAACCATTATAGATAAATCCATGGAGGAAGATAACCGAGTACTTATCATGAATCTTGGTGGCAATATCTATAATTTATAATGACTGCTGCACAAATAATTCCTAGTACTTCAGGTAAATTCCAAAAAGTTTATGCGGGTTCAATTAATTCTGATAATGATATTGTAAATCCAGCGACAGAAGACAAGCAGGATGATATTATTGATGCCATTGGAGGTAATTTAATGGTGCAAGGTAGACATCTAACAAGCACTAGCAATTCAACAACCACACCGTTGGCGGGAGATGGGGTTTATACTGGTACTGGGGAAATTATTGCAGCTTATCAAGCAACACATATTTCCATTGTAACCGATGTTGACAGTGCCGTTAATGGGCTAGAAATACAATATTCTCAAGATAATACAAACTGGGATAATGTTGAAACCCATACTGTTATAGGTGGAAAACCAGAACAAATTGTAAGTCCTCACAATGGTCTTTATTTTAGACTTAAATTTACTAACGGTTCTGTCGCTCAATCATATCTTAGGGTGCAGGTTATGCATCACGGAATGCCTATCGGTAATAAGCTCGAAAGAATTGATGGTGATATTCAAGATAATCACATGGTGCAATCAGTAAGAGCATTGCTTGCTGGGAAAGGTTCTAATGGAAGCTATTATAATGTAGAAACTAATAGGGATAATAGCATTAAGACTTCAGTTGTTGAAAGAGACGTCTTTGAGAATTTAATAACTACTTCTAGAGAAAATCAAGTTTCTGTTAATTTTTTTGAAGATACTCCTGAAAATCTAGTGACAGTAACAACAAGTAGCACTGGGACAGCGACAGCTTCTGGAGGGTTAGCTTTGTTCTCAACTGGGACAGGCACCACAGCTTTTGCTAAGGGAGTTACTACGCAATCAACTAGGTATTTAGGGTTTGAGGTATATTCTATGTTCACGGCCGCATTTACAACTCCGACTAATGCTGATTCCTACCAAAGAATAGGAATATATGATACTACAAATGGATTTTTTATTGGTTTCGAAGGAACATCTTTTGGAGCAACACATAGAAATAACACATCTGATGAAATAATTGCTCAAGCTAGTTTTAGTGAGGATTTATTGGATGGGGGTGTTAGTTCTAAGTTCACTAGTAATGGTTCTCCTGTAGTGTTGGATAAGACTAAGCTTAATATTTATAGGGTTAGATTTGCTTGGCTTGGTGGTGGTCCAGTATTTTTTGATGTTTTATCACCAGATGGGAACTGGGTTACTTTTCATAAAATAAGATACCCGAACACTTCTGCCTTAGCTAGTTTGACTAGTCCAAATCTACCAATAACAGCGGATGTTTCCAAGACATCTTCTGACGCTACTGATTTGATTATTAGGTCTGGTTGTTGGACTGCTGGGTCTACTTCTAATTTGGAGGATTTAGCTGCGACTATCACTGATAGTTCCTTGGCTCAAAAAGTAAGAGCTGTTTTGTCAGCTAAAAAACCAAACGGAACTTATGCTAATATAAGTTCTACTACGGGTGGAAATTTGAAAGTATCAGTTGAAGAATTTGAGTCTCAAGTAGTTGAACAAATTAGTTTATATCCAGTTGGTACTGGCTCAAATGGTAGTGTTACTTTGACAAGTGCTGACACTGCTTATTCAATCCCTGCCACTCCACCAACTGCTAGTTATGTAATGAACGGAGTTAATAATTCTGGCTACGATATTTATATTGGTTATGCAAATTCAAACTCAAACGGAACATTAATCAAAGACGGTCAACCTTTTGAAGCGGCACTTGGAGCAAGTCAATCATTATACACTTATACAGCTCAAGCTGGCATAAGTGTAAGTTATACAACTAAGGAAATAAATTAAAATGACAACAATAAATTCAAACGG
>Ga0326597_10015251_pt1 | contig 10055 bp, 7 predicted proteins | sample RVTome_12_FD_203789 | JGI IMG/M metagenome (GOLD analysis project Ga0326597, IMG submission 203789) | Soil microbial communities from uranium-contaminated site in the Upper Colorado River Basin, Wyoming, United States - RVT100D185 | ecosystem: Environmental > Terrestrial > Soil > Contaminated >...
GAGGTGACGCGCCCGCTTCAACCATTCGCGTGCCACGGCCGGCAGTCCGCGTCGCCGATAAAGGGTCGAGGTATGCAAACAGCCAAAAATGATCCACGGGCTACTGTCGATTCTTGTCGATACCGAGAGAGCCTCCCCGAATAACTCAGCTGCCTGAATCGCCAGCCCAACGTCGCAGTAGACCTCGGCCATCCCGTACAAGACGACTGCTTCCCGTAAATCGCTCCCTACGAGCCGAGCTTCCCGCAGGGCCTCCGAATACTGCTGGATCGCCGTGTCGTATCGTCCTAGCCTATGCGAACTATCGGCCAGGTTGTTGAGATGGGAGGCAAGGGAAAGAGCCGGGGCTTCCTCACGGACAAGCCGATAGGCCTCCGCACTGGCAGCCGCGAATTGGATGATGTCCCCCCGGGCGCGGTGAAGCCCACCCCTCATGCGGAGCCAGTCGGCCCGCAGGAGTCGATCCTTGCCATCGCGCAGAAGGCCGAAGGCCTCCTCGGCAACCTGCTCCGCGTCGGCCAGCCCGCCACGAATGTTGGCCAACCCCGAGGCGCGCAGAATCAGCGCGCGCACCCGGACTTCGCGATCCGCCGCCTTCTCCGTCAGGCCGAGGCTGAGTTCAGTATGGTGAAGGACGCCCGCGTAATCGCCCTTGAAGTACGCAACCAGACCCAAGGCGTTCTCCAGCAGGGCTCGGACAGCAGGGACCGAGTCGGTCGTTATCGCCCGATGGGCCCGGTCCAGGAAATTCTCGGCCTCAGCGATCTGACCCAGGTCGGCGTAGGCGACGGCCAGATAGCGAAGCGTCACCGGCGACTCGACCCCCGCCCCGCGCAGCCGATCCGTCCACATCTCCAACGTCTGAACCCGGGCCTGGTCGAACATCTCCTTGGCATAGCGCTCCGCCAGTCGCAGCGCAGGTTGGGGTTGGCCGCTGTCCAGATAGAGCTCGACGGCATTCTCGATCTGCTGGTTGCGCTCGGCGAAACGCGCCGCCCGCAGGCGAACTCGCTGCAGGCGGCCCGGCTCGCTTTCGGCCAGCGTGGCTTGCAGGAATTCGCGGAACTGCGGATGGTACTCGTAGGAGCGTGGCGATTCCTTGGAGGCGGTGACGAAGATCCCTTCCTTGGCCAGGCGGGCGAGCATGCGCGAGCTGTCGGTCCGCCTCAGGATCGAATCGCACGCCTCGGCGGTCATGAAGGGAAGGACCGACGACTCGAGCAGGAAGGTGCGCAGGGCCTCCGGCTGACGGTTGAGGACCACCGACGACAGGTAGTCATGCACCAGCGGTCGGCTCGGATCGATCGGACCGGCGCTGCGGCGGCCCTGCAGGACGCCCGATAACAGAACGCCCGCCAGCCATCCGCGCGTCTCTTCCAGGATGCGCAGGAAATCGCGATCGCTCAGCCCGCTCGATCCCCGCTGGGTGGCGAGGGAACGCAGCTCGTCCTCGGTCAGCGAGAGGTCCTGCGGGCCGAGCCCGGCCAGACTCTCCTCCGCCATCAACTTGGCCAGCGACACCTCGAGCACTTCGCGCCCGGAGGCGATCAGAGAGGCGTCCACCGGCATGGCCTCGAGCAGCGCATCCATCAGCGCCAGCGCGGGCTTGGACGTGTTCAGGTAGTGGACGTCGTCCAGCACCAGGACGAACGGCTCCGCGACGGCCCCCATCGCCTCGCCCAGAGCACGGCCGAGGGCCTCGGCGGTGGCGCCGGCCAGGGCGTTGAGGCGAGTTTCCCGCATGACACGGCGAAACCGCCGGCGCAGCGTGGCGACGATCATCTCCGCCAGACGCCGCTCGTCGTGATCCGCCGGCGTCAGTCGGACCCAGAAGACGGGGAAATCGCTGTGGGCGGTGAAATCCGCCAGCAGAGTCGTCTTGCCGTAGCCCGCCGGCGCGGCGACGACGATCAGCTTGCGCGGCAGGTAGGAGTGGACCAGGTCGACCAGGCGCTCGCGATGGATCTTCGTCGGGTCGAAGGCGGGAGCGGTCGTGGCGTGGCGCAGAACCGGGTCGAGGCGGGGCATCGGGATCGGCTCGCTATCCTGGCCCGCGGCGTCGGGCGTCAGGTGTGATCATCGGCGGCCGGCTCCAGGACGAAGCGTTCTTCACGGATGTCCTGCTTTGGAGAAGAAGTGTACGAAAGAGAACCGCGCAGGGTGTACTCGCCGTCTTGCGGCGCCTCCCGCAAGTGCATCGTAAGGGAGAAGCTCGGACTGTCGGCCTCGACGACTGTCGTCCTCACAAGCGATTCGCCGATAGGGTTCAAGACGTCCAGATCGAGTGTGGGCCGCTCCAAGAACGGCGTCAGCTCGATGTCGATGCGCAGCCGCCGACCGTCCGGCATCGGCGTCACCGCCAATTGGCGCAGGCGGACTTCGTCGCGCGGCCGAGGCACGTCTTCGGGATCGACAAGATTGAGGTCCACCGTGGCCCCCGCCCGGATTACAAAGTGAGTTTCATTATATGCGTCAGGTACAGGGTTTTGACGGATCGGTGGCACAAAACTAGAATGAGAATCGGAGGATCGAGAATGGTGAAATCCCAAGCGTTCGAGACCCTGGCTATCCATGCCGGTCAGCCGCCCGATCCGGCCACGGGTGCCGTCATGACACCGGTCTATCTGACCTCGACCTACCGGCAACGAGCGGTAGGGGTAACGCTAGGCTTCGAGTACTCCCGGACAGGAAACCCCACTCGCAAGGCGCTGGAGGCCTGCCTGGCAGCACTGGAAGGCGGGACCGCCGGATTGGCCTTCGCCTCAGGGATGGCTGCCATCGACGCCGTCGTCCACCTGCTTTCGCCCGGGGATCATGTTCTGGCCGTAGGCGACCTGTACGGAGGGACTTATCGGCTCTTCCAACGCCTCTATGCGCAATACGGGCTGACCTTCTCCTACGCAGACGCTCAGGACCCACAGCGATTCCTGGCTTCCGCCCGACCCGAGACGCGCCTGATCGTCCTCGAGAGCCCGACCAATCCGATGCTGACTCTGGCCGACATCTCGGCCATCGCCGACCTCGCCCATCGCCTGCCGGCGAATCCGTGGTTGTGCGTCGACAACACCTTCGCCACACCCTACCTGCAGCAGCCGCTCGCCCTCGGCGCGGACATCGTCGTGCATTCCACGACCAAGTATCTCGGGGGCCATTCGGACGTCGTCGGCGGCGCCATCGTCGTCCGCGACCCGACCCTCGGTGAGCGGCTGGCCTTCATTCAGAACGCCGTCGGGGGAGTCCCGGGGCCGCTCGATTCGTTTCTGGTGCTGCGGGGGATCAAGACGCTGCCGGTGCGGATGGACCGGCACGCCGTCAATGCGCAGGCCGTGGCCGAGGTCCTGTCGCAGCATCCCGGCGTCGAGCAGGTCTACTACCCGGGTCTGCCGGGTCATCCGCAATTCGACCTGGCCCGCCGCCAGATGCGAAACGCCGGTGGAATGGTCTCCTTCCGCGTGCGAGGCGGCCCACCCGCCGCCCGGCGGTTCGCCGAAGCGACGCAGATCTTCGCCCTGGGTGAGTCGCTGGGGGGCGTCGAGTCGCTGGTGGAAGTGCCGGCGGCGATGACCCACCTGTCCACGGCCGACTCGGGCCTGGCGGTCGATCCGGCGCTGGTGCGCTTGTCCGTCGGGTTGGAGGGTGCGGCAGATCTGGTCGAGGACGTAGAACGCGGGCTGAAGGCGGCGGGCTGAGGCCCTTAACTAGGTCGCTGAAAAAGGCGGTGTTCACTTCCGTCCCCCACCCCTACCCCTCCCCCGGCAAGAAGAAGCAACGATGGCGGGGGGCTGAGCCGGGGGAGGGAAGAGGTTTTCAAGGAGGCGGGGGCCGAAGGCCCCCGCCTCCTTGAGATTCTCCACCCCCTCTCCGCTCGACCGTAACTTGACGAAGGCAAGTTGGCCGCGGAGAGGGGGCAGGGGGTGAGGGCGAAGGCTTTGTTCCGTAACGCTATTCGTCGAACAGGTAAGTCGCCTCGGCGTAGTACCGCACCTTGCGCTGGACGACCCGTTCGTGGACCCAGCGGGTCAGCGCTTGCTCCTTCGCCTCTCGGCTTTCCTCGAGAGCGAGGGCCTGCAACGGATAATTGACGCGCAGGGCCCTGGGAGAAATGATGAAGCGCGTCAGTCCCGCCGGCAGCAGCAAGCCTTCGGCGACGGCATCGACGATATCCTGCACCGTGAAGGCGAGAAAGACAACCAGGCCGGCGGCGGCCGGGAAAGCCCGCTCCACCTCGGCCACCGTCGCGGCGTTGGTCCGCTCGATGCGGCCGCGCGACTGGTAGGCATTCACCAGCCGATTGAGACCGGCGACGCGGCTGCGCAGGTCTGGGACCGTCGCCGCCACGCTCACAACCCGATCCGACCGCAGCGACAGGTAGGCCAGGGCGCTTCTCTGGATCATGTCGGCGGTCGCCTGTTCGGCGTCCGACTCCTGGATCTCGGCCTCGCCCATGCCGCGCAAGCCAGCCAGCAGCTCATCTTCCGTCATGCCCAAGACGGCATGGTTCCATGTTTCCACGCCGACCTGGTTGTCGCCCGGGTGGACGACCTGCGCCAGGACATACTTGAGCCCGAGCTGCTGGAAGGCGGTCGTTCGATTGGCGCCGTCGAGGACGACGTAGCGCTCCTCGTGTCCGCTCAGTGGAAGGACGATCGGCGGATTGCGCAAGACTCCTTCGCGACGCAAGGCTTCGGCCAGCGGCGCCGCCCGACGGTCCTCGTGGTGCTCGTGAGGGCGGAGCGCTTCTGCCGGGAGGATGTGCAGGTCCGGCAGGTCGGGGAGGATTCTCATTCGGCCCTGTGTCCCGTTCCGGAGGGAGGTCGACGCATTGCCTCTTATTTCCGTCGGACCTGCCCCATCGCGTTCCTCACCTGTGAGGGCGCCCTCTCTCGGCGGCGTTGATTCGAACCCGGCGACCGGCCTGGACTGCCCGAAGACCAATGCGATCCGCCTTCGGAGGGGCCGCAACGGGACGCTAGGCGGCGAGGAACTCGAGCGCGTCGATCATCGTCAGGATGCCGCGCGGCCGCCCGGCCTCATCCACCAACACCACAACCTTGGCCCCGGTCAAGTCCGGCAGGATGTCCTCGAACGGCGTGTCGGCCGGGACGGCGCGCACGTCGGGGCCGGCCAGCTGCGCCACGGTGTGTTCCGCCGCCTCCGACCCGCCCGTGAGGAGATGGCGGAGCAGGTCGACTTCGGTGACCAGGCCCACCAGCGCCCCGCTGTCATCGACGACGGGCAGCTGCGAGACGGCGTCCGCCCGCATCCGGCCGACCACGACGCTGACCTTGTCTCCCGGTTGAGCCGTGACCAGCATCGGCAGACCGCGTGCCTGCGCCACCTGCAGGGCGGTCGCCCGGCGGCGGTCGAGCTCGAGGAAACCGTGCTCGCGCATCCAATCGTCGTCGAAAATCTTCGACAGGTAACGGGTTCCCGAATCGGGCAGCAGGACGACGACCAGCCGCTCGGGCCCGAGGCCTTGCGCGTACTTGACGGCCCCGGCCAGGGCGGCGCCGGACGATCCGCCGCAGAAGATGCCCTCCTCGCGGACCAGGCGCCGCGTCCAGGTAAACGACTCCCCGTCGTCCACGACGACCACGTCGTCCACCAGCCGCAGATCGAGCGTCGAGGGAATGAAGTCCTCTCCGAACCCTTCCACCTTGTAGGGAAACGCCTGCAGGCCGTCGCTGTCGCCGCCGCGCTTCCAGGCCTCGGCCAGGATCGAACCGACGGGATCGACCCCCACAATCCGGACCCCGTGCTTGTGGTCGCGCATCCAGCCGGCGATGCCGCTGATCGTGCCGCCGGTCCCCATGGCGACGACGATATCGGTCACCTTGCCCGTGGTCTGCTCCCAGATCTCGGGAGCGGTCGTCTCGTAGTGACTCCGCGGATTGACCGGGTTGTGATACTGGTTGGCCAGCACGGCGTTCGGCGTTTCGGCGACGAGCCGCCGCGCCACCGAGTAGTACGAGTGCGGGTCGTCCGGCCCGACGGCCGTCGGCGTGATGATCACCCGGGCGCCGAATGCTCGCAGAAGCGCGCGCTTCTCCTCGCTCATCTTGTCCGGCATGACGAAGACCGCCTGATAGCCCTTCAGGGCGCAGGCGATGGCCAGCCCGATGCCGGTGTTCCCGGACGTGGCCTCGACCACCGTCCCCCCGGCGCGAAGCTTGCCCTCTCGTTCGTAGGCTTCCAGAATAGGAAGGCCGATGCGGTCCTTGACCGATCCGCCGGGGTTGAACTGCTCCAACTTGGCGAACAGGGCGCATGACAGTCCGCGGGCTACGCGATTCAGACGGACCAGAGGGGTCCGTCCGATCGTCGTCAAAATGCTGTCGTGAACGTTGCGTTGGGCGTCCGCGCTGAGGCTCACCGCCGCTCCCCCGGCGAGGCTACCATGAAAGACGACGAGGGAAAAGGCCGTCGACAGCGACGTGTCTGAGCCCGTCGACCCTATCGTCCATTTCGATGAAAGTAGCGAGGATAGGAGCGATCGTACTCCCCACCCCCTACCCCTCCCCGAAGCGGCGAACACTGGTCTCGGCCGCGATCCGGGGAGGGGTGATTCCGAAAGCCCAACGCTCGACTCAAATCCCGCCAGCCTGACCCGATTCCTTCCAGCCGGTATAATCCGTGGAGTCCATGAGCTCTTCGCAAATCCGGTCGGAGCTTTTCCGCAGCCAGGTGCTGCAGGGGAACGCGCTGGATGACCCCATCGAGCGCGCGGTCCACGCCGTCCTGCCGGCTGCCTATGCCGAGAGTCGGGACCGCTTCCCGGTCGTCTTCTTGCTGGCCGGTTTCACCGGGACGGGCGCCAGTTTCCTGAAGTACGAGGCCTGGGAAGAGGACATCCTCCAGCGAATGGACCGTCTGGTGGCCGGAGGCCGCGTCCGCCCGATGATCCTGATCCTGCCGGATGCGATGACCCGCTTCGGCGGGTCGCAGTACATCAATTCGTCCGCCACCGGGCGCTACCAGGACTATCTGCTCGAGCTGGTCGACTGGACCGATCACACCTTCCGCACCGAGCCGCGCCGAGAGGCCCGCGCCATCGCCGGCAAGAGCTCCGGCGGATTCGGCGCCGTGCGCATGGCGATGGACCATCCGGAGGCCTTCGGTCTCGTCGGCGACCACAGCGGGGACAAGTATTTCGAGTACTGCTACTTCCCCGAGCTGCCCCGCTTCCATCGGGCGCTCGAAGGGCAGCCGGACCTGGACGGGCTGCTGCGTGACCCGCGGCGCGCCCGACCGCACGATCAGGCCTTCCGCGGCGTGATGGAACTGGCGGCAATGTCATCGAGCTATTCCCCCCGTCCGGAGGCCCCTCTCGGCTTTGACTTCCCGATCGACGTGGCGACGGGCGCCGTCCGGCTGGACGTCTGGGAGCGCTGGCGGTCGCACGATCCGCTGCTCCGCCTGAGTTCGGCGGTCGAAGCATTGCGCAGCCTGCGGCTGCTCTACCTCGATTGCGGCGCCCAGGACGAGTTCTACTTGAATGTCGGGATGCGTTTGTTCCATCAAGCTCTGGAAGACGAACGAATCCCGCACCAGTACCAGGAGCACGCCGGCGGCCATTTCGCCCTCAACGACCGTCTCGACCATTCCCTGGAAGCCATCAGCCGTGCCCTCGGCTGAGGAGGAGCGAGTCATGCCCAAGATCGAACCGGCGCTGGCCTACGCCCGCAAGAATCGCGAGCAAGCCGTCGAGGACCTGCGTCAACTCATCCGAATCCCTTCGATCTCGATGACTCCCGAGAATCAGCCGGACGTCCTGCGCGGCGCCGAATGGGTCGCTCAGCGACTGCGGACGCTGGGAGTCGAAGACATACAGATCATGCCGACGGCCGGCCATCCGGTGGTCTACGGCCATTGGCGCGGCGCCGGCCAAGCGCCGACGATCCTGGTCTACGGACACTATGACGTGCAGCCGGTCGATCCGCTCGATTTGTGGAAGAGCGATCCCTTCGAGGCCGAGCAACGCGGGGAAAACCTGTACGGCCGCGGCGCTTCTGATATGAAGGGGCAGCTGATCGCGCTGCTCCAGGCCTTCGAGGCGGTGGGGAAGGCCGGGAAAGCCGCCGTCAATCTCAAGTTCTTGATCGAAGGCGAGGAGGAGACCGGCTCGCCCAGCCTGGAGGCCTTCCTCAAGGCCAACGCCGCCTTGTTCGCCTGCGATGCGTGCCTCAACATCGACGGCTCGATCCTGGCCCCGGATGAGCCGATGATCGTCTACGGCGTGCGCGGCCTGGCATACTTCGAAGTCCACGTCCAGGCCGCCGACCACGATCTGCACTCGGGGATGTTCGGCGGCGCGGTCGACAACCCGGCCATCGTCTTGTCCCGGGCCATCGCCGGCATGCGCGACCCCAACGGGCATGTCTCGCTTCCCGGGTTCTACGACGACGTGCAGACCCTATCGGCGGAGGAACGCCAGGAACTTTCCCGCCTGCCGCAAGGGGACGACTGGTGGTTGGGTCAAACGGGCGCACCATCTCTCTTCGGCGAGCAGGGCTTCAGCGTCAACGAGCGCGTCCTCGCCCGGCCGACCCTGGATGTCAACGGGTTCTTGAGCGGTTTCACCGGAGTAGGCTCGAAAACCGTCCTGCCCGCCCGCGCCATGGCCAAGATCTCCATGCGCCTGGTCCCCGATCAAGTTCCATCGAAGGTCCATCAGTCGCTCCAGACCTACCTGAAGAAGGTCATGCCGCCGTCCGTCACGTGGGAGGTGAAGCAACTGGCGCACAGCCTGCCGGGCGTGGCCGCCCGCGACTCGGCCGTCATCCACGCCGCCTCGGACGCCCTGGAAGCGGTTTGGGGCAAGCGCCCGATCTTGGGACGGACCGGTGGGACGATCCCGATCGTCGCCATGATCCAGGATGTCCTGCACTCGGATAGCGTGCTGGTGGGCTTCGGCCTGCCCGACGACAACCTGCACTCCCCCAACGAGAAGATCCATTTGCCCACCTTCCACCGCGGCGTAGAGGCGTTCATCCATTTCCTGAGCGAATACCGCGGATGACGGCCGCGCGCACGCGCCGGCCGCCCCCGCCGCCGATGTACGGCGGACAGGCAGTCCTCGAGGGCGTCATGATGCGCGGCCGCACGGCCTGCGCTACGGCCGTGCGTGCGCCGGACCATTCCATCCGGTTCGACATCCATACTTTCGCTTCGCCCGCTCGCCGGCGCACCGCACGCTGGCCGCTGGTGCGCGGGCTCTTCATCCTGGTCGACACGCTGCAGTTGGGCTTTCGTTCGCTGGCTTTCTCGGCCAGCGTCCAGGCGGGCCCGGAAGAGGAAGAGGTCAAGACCCCTCTGGCCCTCTCGATGGTCGCCGCCGTCGTGATCGGCCTCAGCCTGTTCTTTCTGCTGCCGGCCGCGGCGGCGTTCGCCGTGGAGCGGCTGCTCGGGCTGCCGGCCCCCATCGGAACGATCCTCGAGGGGCTGCTCAGGCTCGTTCTGCTGCTGGGATACTTATGGGCCATCGGTCGCATTCCGGAGATCCGCCGTGTCTACGCCTACCACGGCGCGGAACACAAGACGATCCATGCCCACGAAGCCGGCCGCCCCCTGGAGGTAAGCGAAGTTGCGCCCTTCCCCTGCGAGCACCCGCGCTGCGGGACGGCCTTCCTGCTGACGATCGTCGTCTTGTCGATCATCCTTTTCAGCCTGATCGGCCCCCTGCCCTTGGGATGGCGGATGGCCAGCCGCGTGCTGGCCGTGCCGATCCTGGCCGGGCTGGCGTATGAGTACATCCGCTGGTCGGCCAGCATCCAACACCACGCCTGGGCCAGGCCGCTCGTCCTGCCCAATCTGGCCCTTCAACGGCTGACGACGCGCGAGCCCGACGAGGAGATGATCGAGGTCGCCATCGCCGCGTTCGAGGCGATGCGCAGGGCGGAGACTCCGCTTCCTCAGGTTTAGGCCCCTCACCCCCTCCCTGACCTCGCGCAGCAGCCTGCAAAGGCCTCCCCCAGCATCGGCCTGGCCGTCTACCCTCAAGAGGGCCTGCAGGGGGGAGGACATTCTCCCGGGGAGGGGTATGGGGTGGGGACTCG
>Ga0326597_10015252_pt1 | contig 10055 bp, 8 predicted proteins | sample RVTome_12_FD_203789 | JGI IMG/M metagenome (GOLD analysis project Ga0326597, IMG submission 203789) | Soil microbial communities from uranium-contaminated site in the Upper Colorado River Basin, Wyoming, United States - RVT100D185 | ecosystem: Environmental > Terrestrial > Soil > Contaminated >...
GCCATACGTTCGAGTGCTCGTGAGACCTGGGTCGACGGCGTTACCGTGACGGGCCGACGGGTCATCACCTCACCAACCGTCATCTCGTGGGACCCGGTCCCCGCCCGAACGATGTCACTGACGGTGACGATGCCAACCACCTCGTTGCCGTCGATCACCGCCACCCCGTTATACCGGTATCGCTCCATTTCCTGGCTGACCTCGCCGACGAGCTGGTCGGGCCGGGCCACCATATGCGGTCGGTGCATCACGTCTCCCACCATGACTGTATCGAGCAGGTCGACGTCGCCATGAGTCGCTACTGCGACACCACGGCGACGCAGGGCCGACGTGTAAATGCTCCCCGGATACGCGCGCTCTGCCAGGAAAGTGGCGAGAGTTGTTCCAAGCATCAGAGGGAGGATGAGTCCGTAGTCGCCCCCTCCTGTGATCTCGAAGACGAGCATCATGGCCGTAAGTGGCGCCCGGGCCACCGCCGCCACCATCGTGGCCATTCCCACCACCGCCAGGGCTCCTGGTTCCAGGGTCCCAAACGACCACACGGGATCGAGTAGTCGTCCGGCGGCGGCTCCCAGCACGCCACCGATAAACAGGCTAGGAAAGAACGAACCCCCGGCCCCGCCGGAGGTGGTGGTGAAGGCGGTGGCGACTAGCTTGGCGAGGGCCAGGATCCCAAGCGCCCACCAGGCAGCCAGGTCGAGCACGCTCGTGCCGCCAGTTACCTGTTCGGCTATTTCCGACTCAAAGAGGAGCCGCTGGAGGAACCCCTGGCCGGTGCCCAGAATGTCGGGTACAAAGAATCCGATCGAAGCCACCACCAGGCCGAACCCCACCGGCCGGCGCCACCCGCGTGGCCGCCTTCGTACCGAGCGGTCCACCAAGTCGATGAGTTTTAAGAATGCGATGCCGGCGAAAGCAGCCAGCAGGGCCAGGCCGATATAGAGGAAGAGCAGGCGGAAGTCGTCGAAGGTGTAAGAGGTTGCCCGTAGGGTCAACTCAGCACCGACCAGGCTCCGGGTGGTGATGGCCGCCACCACCGAGGCAATCACGATCGCCGAGACATGGCGCACCGCAAAGCTGCCGATGATCACTTCGAGGGCAAAGAGCATTCCGGCGATGGGGGCGTTGAAACTGGCGCCGATGCCGGCCCCGGCTCCGGCGGCCACCATGCTGCGGATCTGATCCTCTCCCATCCGGAAAAACCGGGAGACCACCGAGCCGATGCCGGCCCCGATCTGCACGATGGGGCCCTCCCGTCCCCCGGAACCTCCCCCACCGAGGGTGAGGGCGGTTGCCACCATCTTGGCGGGAACCACCCGGCCCCGAATCCGTCCGCCGCGAATGGTAAGACCGGTTATCACGTCGGGAACGCCGTCGCCTTCTACTTCGGGCGCCACCCGCTGCGCCACCAACCAAGCCAACCAGAACCCAAGCGGCACCGCGACAAACACCCACCAACGGCTTCCTCCCGCCCATGCTTCCAGGGCGGCAAAGCCATCTTCGATGCCATCGATGACAAGAACCAGCCCGGCCGCCCCCACCCCGATCCCGCCGCCCACCACCGCCGCCACCGCGAGCAGGCCGGTCGTCTGCCGTTCGGTCAATACTTCGACGGCGGGGAGCCGACGCCATCGATTGAAGAGGCTCTTTACGGTGGTCACTACAAGCCCGGCGAGGGTAACCGCCTGTCGTTAGTTTTTGGAACACGATGTTTGCCACCCCGTCAGGCCGAGCCGTCCTGGCGCGGTTCATCTCCCGAGTTGGAGGAGAGGCGGCCTTCTTTGTTGGGGTCTGGGGCAAGGCCACCTTTGAGTTCAGGGCCACCGCCGCAGAGCTGGCGGTGGTGATGAGGGCCCCTGGGTTTGGCGTCGCTGGTGGGTTCGCTGTGGTCGGGCTACCTGACCGCTTCGGACCCGTTATGAGACAGTCCCTTCGGAGTCATAGTCTGGGGGAATGTGCAGGTCAATCAAACAACTCCGCGAGGGCAACGAAGTAGCGACCCCGGCCGAGGTCGAGGCCGCTGCCCTTCAATTCGTCAGAAAGATCTCGGGCTTCCGCCAGCCTTCCAAGCGCAACCAGGATGCGTTCGATCACGCAGTGGCCGATGTGGCCAGTGCGGCTACCCGTCTTCTCGATCAGATCACCGCGTTGCGTTCGGCCTGAACGGTTGTGGAGCCACAAGCGGTTGAGGTCGACCACTTCCAACAGAAGTGGTGGGTGTTTGGCACCGTGGCCGCCGGAGTGCTGCTCGCCACCATTGATGGAAGCATCGTCAACATCGCGCTTCCCACCTTGGTGGGCGAGTTCGCGACGACTTTCGCTGTCGTGCAATGGGTCGCGCTCGGTTATTTGCTGACCCTGGCCGCCCTCAGCCTTGGAGTTGGCCGTCTCGGGGACGTTGTGGGAAAGAAGCGGATCTACGTCGTCGGGATGGCGGCCTTCACAGTCGCCTCGATTCTCTGCGGCCTGGCGCCAGGGGTTGAGTGGCTCATCGCTTTCAGGGTGATCCAGGCGGTCGGGGCGACCATGATCCTTTCGCTGGGAGCCGCCATCCTCACCGAAGCCTTCCCGTTCAAGGAGAGGGGTCGGGCCTTGGGATGGATCGGCACCGCCGTATCACTGGGAGTCGTAACGGGTCCGGTGGTGGGCGGGATCCTGCTGTCCTCGTTTTCCTGGCGCTCGATCTTCTGGGTCAATCTGCCGGTGGGAATCGCCGGGACCCTGCTGGCGTGGCGTCATGTCCCGGAGACACCTCCTCATCCCGGACAACGATTCGACCTGAGGGGGGCGATGGTGTTGGGAGGAGCACTATTGTCGTTCGCCCTCGGTCTCACGGTCGCCCAAAGCCGCCGGTTCAATGATCCTTTGGTGGTTGGCCTACTCGGTGTCTCAATGTTGGCAATTCTCGTTTTCATCCGAGTGGAGCGCCGGCATCCCCATCCGATGATCGACCTTTCGCTCTTTTCAAATAGGCGTCTGACTGCCAGCGTCGCCACAGGGTTCGTCACGTTTGTGACGGTGAGCGCGTTCTTCCTGCTGATGCCGTTCTACCTGGAGGGGGTGCTAGGACTTTCGACCCGGGAGATGGGGCTGGTGATGGCAGCGGGACCTCTCGCATTGGGGATCGTCGCTCCAATCGCAGGAAACCTTTCCGACCGGGTGGGCGTGCGGGGCATCACTTTGACCGGCCTGGTCGTCCTCACATTGGCCTACCTGCGGCTGAGCGGACTATCCCAGAATCTGAGCATTCCCGGGTACCTGGCGCTAGCCATTCCCATCGGTATTGGCATGGGCATCTTCCAATCACCTAACAATGTCACCATCATGAGCTCAGTCCCACCTCAATATCTGGGCATCGGCAGCGGCCTCCTCAACATCACGCGACTGCTCGGCCAGATCACCGGAGCGGCCGCGCTAGGGACCTTGTGGGCCGCCCGGGTCCGGTTCTACGCGGGTGGAGCCCTTCCACCGGGTGGAGTCACTTCTGCCTCACCGGCTGCTCAGGTCGCCGGCCTCGGCGACACATTCCTAGTGGCGGGCTGTCTGCTCGCCCTTGCCACCCTGATCGGCTGGTGGACAACCCGCTCCCCCCGTTCCTCCGCGAGCAATGACCTCAGGCGACAGTGACCCGGTAGTCATCCACGGCGTCGTCCCATTCCAGGCTCAACAGACCTTTGGTGGCGGCGGCCTTGAGAAACTGAAGAAATCCCCCGTAGCCGTATTTCTTCTCGGAAAAGTCGGGGTTGCGCTTGCGGACCTGATTCTTCAAACCCGAAAGGAGCGGACCACCATTGCGCTTCTGGAGATCTTTGACGACGTTAACGACTAGCTCGAAGGCTTCTTGTTCTCCCCCACCAGACTCGGGGAACTGCACAACCGGGTCGCCCTTGGCCGGACCTTCGGCCAGCTCCACCACTCCCTTTTCATCGAGGTGGCGCAGCAACTCGCCAAAGGCGCGGAACCCGTAGTCGGCTTCGGAGAATGTCGAGTCCTTGCGCAAGAGAGCCCGCTTTAGCGAGGAGGCCAGCACGGCCTCGCCGCTGGTTCGTTGCAAGCCACCGAGGGTGCGGGTAATCAGCGTGTCGAGATCCTCTACCCGATCATCGCCTTCCACCCGATCAAACCCTTCAACTCGATCAGGGCCTTCAACTCGATCAAGCATCGCTGTCTCGACGGTCTTCGGCTCGGGTGGGGCCACTGCTGCCCTGGGCTCTTCTGTCCTGCGTTCCACCCCTTCCATGTTCTCATAGAAGAGGAATTCGTCGCAGGCTGGGGGAAGCAGCGCTGAAGTGGAGGCACGGACGCCGACACCGATCACTTTCTTGTTGAGTTCGCGCAGCTTGTGCACCAGCGGCGTGAAGTCGGAATCGCCGGTCCCGATCACGAAGGTCGTGACGTACTCCCGCTCGTAGGCCAACTCGATGGCATCAACGGCCAGTTTGATGTCGGCGGCGTTCTTGCGCGATGCTCCCAGCCGCTGTGGAATCTCGATCAACTCGACGTGTTGGCGAGTGAGCATCCGGCGGTCGTCGTCAAACATGGACCAGTCGGCGTATGCGCGCCTGGAAACCACCCTTCCCCGCTCCGCCAGGGCTTCGGCGATGGGCTTGAGGTCGAATCTCATGCCGCCCAGGGCATCGCGCGCCCCTATCGCCAGGTTCTCGTAGTCGAGAAAGAGAGCGATGCGTTCTTCTTCAGGGGTCATGGCCGAAGTCTACGGTGCCCGTACACTCGGACTGGCCTCTGGCTCAAAGCACCGAGAAGGACCGAATTTATGACGCCAACAATTGCCCGGGTGGTAGCCGTGGGAGCCACGGCCTTGTGGTTCGTGCACGTCCAGGGCGGATCGCAAATCTTCGGCTGGACTGCCTGAGAAGCTTGGCGCATGCGTCCGATCAGAGTTGCCGCCCAACTCCACCCTCAGCACGGCGATTACCCGAGCCTGCGACGGGCGGTGTCCGAGACCGAGCAGCTCGGCTACGACCTTCTCTACACCTGGGACCACTTCCACCCGCTCTATGGCGGGCGTGAAGGCGCCCACTTCGAATGCTGGAGCATGCTCGCCGCCTGGGCGGAACAAACACAGGGCATCGAGATCGGTGCCCTGGTCACCTGCAACTCCTATCGCAACCCCGACCTGCTTGCCGACATGGCCCGGACGGTCGATCACATCGCCGGCGGCCGCCTGGTATTCGGCATCGGTTCCGGCTGGTTCCGTCACGACTACGAGCAATATGGATACGAATTCGGGACCGCCGCCTCGCGGCTGGCCGACCTCGGCTACGCCATGCCCCGAATCATCGCCCGTTGGGACAAGCTCAACCCGGCCCCGCTGCGCCATCCGCCCATCCTGATAGGCGGTACCGGCGAGCAGGTCACTTTGCGGTTGGTCGCCCGGTACGCCAACAGCTGGCACGCAAGCTTTCCCGACGATCCTTCGGAACTAGAACCGAAGGTGGCCGCCCTCTTGAGATGGTGTGATAGATACGACCGGGATCCGAAGGCGATCGAATGGGGTCTGGGAGTCGAGCCCAATGATCTTGACCGCTTCCTGACTGAAGACGCTTCCAGCTATGTCGAGATGGGCTTCACCCAATTCACACTTGGGTTCAACGGGCCCGAATGGAACGTGACAGCCGGCGCCGACTGGCTGGCCTGGCGGGACCAGGTCAACCGGTCAACTGCCGAATGATGGTTCAATGGGGCCCGTTGCGCCCGTAGCTCAGGGGATAGAGCGCCGCCGTCCTAAGGCGGGCGTCGGGGGTTCGAATCCCTCCGGGCGCACCCGGCATTTGAACCGAGTGATTTCCGGCAGCCCCGGTGACCCGATAACGTGGCTCAAAGCGCCTTGGTGTCGGCGTGAGGAGTTTGGTTCGTTGGGCTGACTTCAAGCGTCGGCTGATCGGAAGGCCACTGGCTTCAGACCAGGCAGAGCATCAACTGCTGCCTAAGACCTTGGCGCTTCCCGTCTTTGCATCCGACCCACTGTCTTCTGTCGCTTACGCGACCGAGGAAGCGATGCTTGTCTTGGCCCTGGCCGGAGCGGGTGCCTTTGTCTTCCTGACACCGATCTCAATAGCGATCGCGACGCTCTTGGCCGTCGTGGTCATCAGCTATCGCCAGACGATCCGTGCCTACCCAAGCGGAGGCGGGGCCTTCATCGTGGCCAATGAGAACCTCGGCCTCGGTGCCGGGGTGATAGCCGCCGCAGCCCTACTCACCGACTACACGCTGACGGTGGCAGTATCGGTGACGGCCGGGGTAGCCGCCATCACCTCCGCATACCCCCAACTGCTGGACAACCGGGTGGCGATCGCGATCGGATTCGTGATCCTGGTCACGGTGGTCAACCTCCGTGGAGCGAAGGAGTCTTCGACTCTCTTCGCCATTCCAACCTACGCGTTCGTGACCACGGTGTTCACAATGATCGTCTTTGGTTTCGCAGAATGCCTCGACGGTGAATGCCCCCGAGCCATCTCGGCGGGAGTCGATCTCGAACCAGTAACCGCCATCGGTGCCCTGGTGATCCTCCGGGCGTTCGCCTCCGGATCCACAGCCCTGACCGGAGTCGAGGCGGTCGCCGATGGGGTGCAGGCCTTTCGTCCCCCCAAGGCCAGAAACGCCGCCGCCACTCTCGGAATCATGGGCGTCATCTCGATCACCATGTTTCTCGGGATCTCCACCCTGGCCAGGCTCTTTGGCGTTCGGATCTCGGAAGAGACCGTCGACACCTACGGGACCGTGATCTCTCAGATCGGGCGAGCGGCCTTCAACGGAGGAGTCGGGTTCTGGATTCTCCAGGTATTTACGGCCGGCATCCTCCTGCTGGCCGCCAACACCGCCTATCAGGACTTCCCGCGGCTGTCAGCGATCCTCGCCCGACACAAGTTGATGCCTCGCCAATTCCGCAACCTGGGCGACCGGCTCGTCTTCTCGAATGGTGTCCTGGTGCTGGCGACAATCGCCAGCCTGCTCATCTGGGTATTCGACGCCCAGGTTTCCAGGCTGATCCAGCTCTACGTCGTTGGCGTCTTCCTCAGCTTCACCCTCAGCCAGAGCGGGATGGTCCGGCGCAGGATCCGGATGAAAGGGCCGGGCTGGGGCCGGGGAGCCATCATCAATGCGATCGGAGCTTTGGTCACCGGTGTCGTCTTGATCGTGATCGCCAGCGTCAAGTTCGTGCACGGAGCGTGGATCGTCATCATCGCTATCGCCCTTCTCTCGGCGGGCATGCTCAGCATCCGTCGTCATTATCTCGGCGTCGCCGACCGCCTGCGGCTGGCCGCTGAACCACCCGCCCCCATCTCCAATCGAGCCATCGTCCTGGCCAGCCACACCGGCCGGGCTACCCAGCGAGCGATCGAATACGCCGAGATGATCCACCCGGAAGCGATCACAGTGGTCCATGTGCGAGAGCCCGGCGACGAAGATTTGCTCGACACATGGGATCGGCTCTATCCACAGCATCCACTCCACCTGCTCGAGAGCGACCAGGGCAGACCGTTCCGAACGCTGCGCGATTTCGTCGAGGAGCAGGTCGAAGCCGATCCGGACGCCTTCATCACCGTGATCACTCCCGAGCTGGTGCGGAGAAGGCGCCTCGGTTCGCTGGTCACCCATCCCCACGGGCTCGTGGTCAAGCTGTTGCTGCTGTTTGTACCCCGGGTGGTCGTCACCGACCTCACCTATCACCGGCCCCGGATTCGCCGCCGAGACGAAATCGCCGACCCCGATCACATCACGCGTCAAGAGGTCGTGGTGCTCACCGCCGACATGACCATCCCGGTGCGCCGGGCCATGGGCTACGTCCGCATGTTGGGTGCCGAAGAGGTGGTGGCCGCCCATCTCAATACCGATGAAGAGCAGCGGGATCGCATGCTGCGAAGCTGGGATCCCGAGTTGGGACCATTGACGATCCTCGAAAGCCCCTATCGAGGTGTGACCAGGCCGCTCCTTCGATATGTCCGCCGGCTCCGCCGGGATGCTCCCGACGGGACCCTGATCCACGTTGTCATCCCCGAGTTCGTCGTGCCCGGTTTCTGGAGTCAAATACTCCACAACCAAACGGCGTTTGCCATCAAGGCCACCTTCATTTTCGAGCCAGGTGTCGCTGTGACATCCGTGCCCTGGCACCTGGCAACCATGGAAACAACCGAAGAGCGCGAGCTGAGACCTGGCTGACCTTCCCGAGTCGGGGTTAGGCATCGCTTAGTCCCTATGGACTGGTGGCATGGCCTGCGACGCCTCGGAATCAACGGGTTTGTGTCAGCTAAGAACGGATGTCAGGGGCCATGGCGGCTTTCTTTGGTGTCTCAGCGTCGCTTCAGTGCTTGTTTGGTATCACACCTACCGTTTTCGTATGTGACACACCAGAGAACGTCGGGGCCGACGGCCACACGCCAAAGAACTTTCGCTGCCATTCGTTCCTTGTTCAAGCCAAACTGCCCCTGGCCAAGACCGGGTTAGCCCGGTTGGGATAACCTTGCGGTGACAATGTCGACCCCGTACTTCGAGCCCCTCTCCCATCTGGACGCCTCATTTTTGGCATTGGAGACTCCCACCACCCATATGCATGTCGCCGGGGTAGCTATCTTTGAAGCAGGTCCCTTGTCGCGGCCGGATGGGGGGATCGACATAGAGCGCATCAAGGCTCACATCCACGGCAAGCTGCAGTACATCCCGCGCTACCGACAGCGGCTGGCTTTTGTTCCTGCCATCAACCGGCCGGTCTGGGTCGACGACGATCACTTCAACTTCGAGTACCACGTACGTCACACGAGCCTCCCCCACCCCGGGAGGGACGATCAACTCAAACTCCTAGCTGGCCGGATCGTCAGTCAGCAGCTCGACCGGGCCAAACCGCTGTGGGAGTTGTGGGTGGTCGAAGGATTGCGCGAGAACCGCTTCGCCGTGATCGCCAAGATTCACCATTGCATGATCGACGGCGTGTCCGGGGTGGATCTCACCACCATCCTCCTCAACGTTGTTCCGACTGAAAGCGTCGAGCAGGCGCCGCAGTGGACTCCACGGCCTGTGCCCAACAACAGCCATCTGGTAGTGGCAGAAGCGGCCCGGGTCGCCCGCCGCACCGTGGATACCTTGACCAGCCTCCCGGCCATGCGAAGCCGGGGGTTGGAGGTGGCGAAGACAATAGGGGGCCGAGCGATAGCGGCTTATGCCTCTCTGCGCTCAGGATGGTTGACGACGGCCTCCCGAACCCCCCTCAACCCCGACCTGGGACCAAACCGCCGGTTTGATTGGACCGAGACAACCCTCGAAGAGGTCAAGGAGATCAAGAGATCATTAGGAGGATCCGTCAACGACATCGTCCTCGCCATCGTGGCGGGGGCGATCCGACGCTTCCTGGTCGAAGATCGTGGCTTCGACATCGCCGACACCGAGTTCCGGGTGATGAACCCGGTGTCGACCCGTTCGGCTGATCAGAGAGGGGCATTGGGAAATCAGGTGGCGATGTGGTTGGTTCAACTGCCGATCAATGAACCCGATCCGGTGGCGCGACTGCGGGCTATCAAAGGCGAGACGAGCCGTCTCAAGTCGACCAATCAGGCTCTAGGCGCCTCCACACTGGTCGAGTTATCGCGAGGCACACCCTTGACACTGATCTCCATCGCCAACCGGGTCGTAGGCCCGATGATCCGGCCGTTCAACCTAACGGTCACCAACGTGCCCGGTCCGCAGTTTCCGATGTATCTCCTCGAGTCAAAGATGATGGCCAACTATCCGATCGTTCCCCTGTGGTCGCAGCATGGGTTGGGGTTGGCCGTCTTCTCCTATGACGGACGCCTGCAATGGGGGATACACGCCGACTTCGATGCGGTTCCCGACACCGAACGGGTGGCGGGCGCCGTCCAGACCGCTACCTCCGAGTTGCTGGCCGCCGCCCGCGCCTGACTTGCCTGCTCAGCCGCCGAACACTCCAACCACCAGCAATCCGTAGGGTCCTGCCACCACCCCGATCCCGACCCGGTCGTAGGCGGTGGAAGTCACTACCTCACGGTTGGGAGGCGACTCCATGAATGCAGCCTGGACGGCTC
>Ga0326597_10015253_pt1 | contig 10054 bp, 10 predicted proteins | sample RVTome_12_FD_203789 | JGI IMG/M metagenome (GOLD analysis project Ga0326597, IMG submission 203789) | Soil microbial communities from uranium-contaminated site in the Upper Colorado River Basin, Wyoming, United States - RVT100D185 | ecosystem: Environmental > Terrestrial > Soil > Contaminated >...
CCATCGTGCTCGCGAGTGGCAGCAGCCGGGCCGCGCCCACCTGCCGGACACCCGGGATCTCTCCGACGCGGCGCTGCAGCTCCTGGTAGAAGCCGACGACCGATTCGGTGTCGGGGTACGTCCCGCTCGGCGCCGTGGTCCGGAACGTCAGCACGTTCTCCGCGCTGAAGCCGGGATCGACCTCGACGAGGGCGACGAACGTGCGGATCATGAGCGCGGATCCCGTGAGCAGGATGACCGCCATGGCCATCTGGCCGGCGACGAGGAGTGCTTGCAAGCGGCTGGCGGCGGCACTGCCGCTCCCGCGGCGTTCCTTCAGCGCGCTGATCGCACTGCTTCGGACGACGCGCGCCGCGGGGACCATGCCGAAGACCCCCGACGTGAGCAGTGAAGCACCCAGAGCGAACAGGAGCACTGGTCCGTCCACCGATACGGAAGTCGCGCGCGGCACTGCTGACGGGTCGATCGCGAAGAGCGCGCGGACTCCGAGAGACGCGATCGCCACGCCGAGCGCGCCGCCGAGCACCGCGAGGACCATGCTTTCGGTCAGAAGCTGCCGCACGAGGCGTCCGCGCCCGGCCCCGAGCGCGGTGCGGAGCGACATCTCGCGGATCCGTGCCTCCGAGCGTGACAGCAGCAGGTTCGCCACGTTTCCGCACGCGATCAGCAACACGAGCACCACGGCGCCGAGCAGGAGCAGGATGGTGCTTCTGGCCGAGCCGACGATGTCCTCCTTGGCGCCGAATACGCGGAACGCGAAGCCGACCTCCGGCGCGTAGAGGCCGATGTGCGCGACGTTCTGCTCGAAGATGCGGGCGACGTCCGCCTGTGCGTCCTCCACGGTCCGTCCTTCCATGAGGCGGGCGACGCCGTAGGAGCCATGGTTGCCTCCCCCGCCGAGGTCGGGGGCCCGGGACTCCAGGTCGATCCATCGCGGGCCAAACACCTCGGCGACGGAAGAGGAGCCGTAATCCGCCGGTAGGATGAAGCCGGGCGGCAGGACGCCGAGCACCGTGGCGCTGCCGCCATCGATCTCGACGGTGCCGCCCACGACGGAGGGGTCGCCGTCCCACCGCCGCTGCCACGTCTCGTATGCGATCAGCACCACGGAGGCCTCGTCCCGTGCCTCATCCCAGGTGAACGCACGACCCGTGACCGGCTCACGCCCGAGGACGGAGAAGGTGTTGGGCGTGACCGAGGCCGCCCCGACACGCTCCGGACTGTCGACCGAAGTGAAGTTGGCGGAGCCGAGCCCGTAGAGCGCCACGTCCTCGAAGGTCTGCGTCTCCTGGTGGAGCAACTGATACTCGGGCTCCGACAGCCACGTCCGGTCCGGGAAGTTGTTCCAGCTCGCCCACACCGTCGCGACGCGGTCCGGCTCCTCGTAGGGCAAAGGCTCGAAGAGCACGCCGTCGGCGACGCTGTAGATCGCGGTCGCGGCCCCGATGCCGAGCCCGAGCGTGAGCACAGCGACCGCCGAGAATCCCGGGCTCTTCCGCAGTGACCGTCCTGCGAAGCGCAGGTCCTGGATCAGCTTCCCCATACCGCCCCCTCCCATCCACGGATGAATCCATCGCCACACCTTCCGCATCACCGCTCCGGACACCGGAGCGTCCGCGCCCCTGAGCGTCACCACCACGATCCGTCGCTCGCCTGGATGCGCCACGCAGACAAGCACGAGATCGCCCGCGGGTACGAGGCACGCGATCTCAGCGCCGGCGCCGCCGCTCACCCCGGGTGGTCCCGATTCCTGCAACGCCCGGATGCGCGCGGCCACCATGAGCTGCCGCTCGCGAGGCAGCGATCGGAGCGTGGCGATCGCGGCGGGCGAGAGGTCGATGCGCCAGCTCACCGGGTCCATCTACAGGTCCAGTGTTCGCCGCACCTCGTCCCAGGGCACGGTCCCCGTCTCCGTGATCTCACGCAGCGCCGACTCGTACTCACGCCTGGCCACCAGACTGCGAAGCCGGTCGAGCAACGTGACGTCCTCGAGCGGGACTATGGCGACCAGCTCCTTGCCGTGGCGTGTGACGACGAACCGCTCACCGCCATACGCGGCGCGGTTGACGAGCTCGGCCATGTTCTTTCGGACATCCGCCGTGGTGACGTGCTTCATTCCTGCTCCTCGTGGTGGGTCTCACACATCCAGACGGGTCGACGTGTCTCGTGGTTGGAAGAAGTTGGTGTTTTTGTACAAAACGTGCAAGCTGGTCGCCTTTGGTGCTCTATCTCGCGATCAGGAAAGCGAGCGAACGCTGCACCCGACCCGTGCGGGACTGGACGGCTGCACTGAACCACCTGCAAGGGAGAGCTGCACTCGGGTCACGCTGAGTGGGCGGTTCCGGTGTCGTGTATCACGAAGTTGCCCACGAACAGGAAGCGACCCGGTTCCGATTCGCCGACGGGCGTTGACGCGCACCACACCTCCGACCGATAGCGGTGCCCCATCACGTCGAGAGTGAGCGATTCTTTTCCCCCTCCACGCACATCATACGCGCAGGGGATGCAGGATGTAGGGCGCACCGCCCATGTCGGTCTGGCCGGCGTGGGCCTCTGCTGCGATGCTAATCCCGCGTTCCGGAGCCGCTGTTCGATCCGTTCCCTGAGCCTGGACCTCAGCCGACACGGGGTGCAGGGAAAGGCCAGGGCCAATGCCCGGAAGGTCACTCGGGCCGTCGTCGCCCCACGTGCCCGCCTACCGCTGGAACCCTTCCCTCGGCAGACCCGGCATGAGCCGCAGCGCGTTCTCGTGATAGAGCTTCCGGAGGACTTCGTCGGGTAGGTCCATCCCGTACATCTTCCAGAACGCGTGATAGTCGCGGTAGTAATCGAAGTACTCGTCCGTCGTCTCGAACACTCGCCAGAAGTACGGATACTCCGACGGCTGGAAGCTGTCCTTCCCGAACATGACCCGGTCCTGGTACTCGATGAAGAACTCGCGCGCCGCCCGGGGCTGGCGCCCGAATTCGTAGAGCACCGCGCCCACCTCGTAGTGGACGTTGGGGAACTCGTCGAGTAGCCTGCCCGCCCGCCCGAGGTCGTTGCCGTGCCACCCGAAGTGGGCCGCGATGAACGTGGTCTCCGGATGCTTCCGGAAGACGTTGTCCCGCTCGGTCATGAGCTGTTCGAACCCGATCTTGTCCTCGCCGTAGTTGCGCCGGTCGGGGAAGAGGGCGAGCTCGAGCCAGCGCTCGTTCTCCATCGTCGGCGGCTCGAAGAAAGCGGGAGGCTCGGCCGTGTGGATGAAGACGGGGATCCCGAGGCGTCCCGCTGCTTGCCAGACGGGATCCAACTCGGGATCGTCAATGGCGAGCCGTGAGCCGTCGGCCTTCCGGGTCGTCATTCCGAAGCTCTTGGAGATCTCGCCGATGCCGACGGCGCCCGCTTCGACGTCCTCCTCGAGCTGGCGCACGGCGCGCTCGGCCCATCCGGGGCTTCCCACGCCGCTGAAATCGATGCCCGTCATGACACGGAACCGGTCGGCGTGCCCGCTCGCGCGGATGTTGTCCATGGCCTGCCGGAGGCGGTCGCCCGAGACGTTGTCCGAGGCGATGTAGACCTGGATGTTCAATTCGTCCAGGTAGCCGATCATGTCGTCGATGGTGCCCGCATTGGTGAGCCCGCGCGCGTGTCCGTGCACGTCCACGACGGGAAACTTCGCTCGAGGGGTCATCGTCTCTTCGGTGACCAGCATCGAGGTCGGGTCGTAGTCGGTGATCGCCGGCGGCTCGAACTCCGGCGCCATGCACGTCTGCGGACGGATCTCCGTCATCCCCGACGGGCAGCGCTCACCCTCCTGGATGTGGACGGTTCCCCGCATCTGCGCATCACATGCTACCGCGCCCAGGGCGAAGACGAGTGCGAGAACCGGGAAGAAGCGGGCGTGGCCCATGGCGTCTACTCTCTGTTTCATGGCGTCGAACGGAGTTCTGGCAAGCGATTCCCTACCCCCGAACGGCTCGCTGCGATCCGGGCCATTGACGCGGGCTTTCCGGTGAATACGATTGCAGAAGGCCGCCGACGCGGCCAGCCGGGCCCCCTGTCGGGGCTTCCCCTGAATGCGAGGAGTGAGATGCGGAACCACCGAACTGGAATCAGCAACACAACCATCCGGCTCGGGAGCTCCGTATGGCACACCCTTCATCTCCGTTCCTGTCCGCCGACCAGCTTGGCCTGACCCTACCCGACGGCCGCCGTCTCTTCGGCGGCCTGACCCTTCCGGGCCGTCAGGGACACGGGCGCGGCGGCCGCGGAGGCGGAACTGGCGGAGGCCGAGGCCGCGAAACAGCGGGCTCGCGACGAGGCACAGCGCGTCCGCGAGCGTGAGAGCGGGTGTGATCGGACGGGGGTGTGCCCAAGGTGCTCCTCAACAGAATGCGGGACAGGAGTGAGGTCAGCACCGGTCGAATTGGCAAGGTGATGGAGGGCGTGGAGGATGCTGCCACGCGTCGTGTGCACGCTGCCGGCGAACGCGTCGAGGAGGTCGGGGCGCTCCGCATGGACGTGGCGCCGAGTCGCGTCCCGGCGGGCAAGGACATCCTCGTGATCGAGGACCTGGAGTTGCCGGGCGTCCGCATCGGCAAGATATCCGTAGCGTGCCGAACGGGAGCGGACACTGCGGGATCTGGGGGCACTGGCCCGAGGGTAACGGGGGTCTTGTAGGGCCGGCGGGCACGCAGTTTCGGTTGCGTCCCGCTTCCCCGCCGCGTAATTCAACCGCTGCAGCCGACGGCGCCATTCGCCGCCGGATCCGGATCCATGGGAGCCCGCTGACGATGTCGTCGAAGAAGCAGTTGCGGAGGAAGCGCCAGAAGGAAAAGGAGGAACGCCCACGCGGGAAGGTCAACCCGGCGGTTCTCTTCATCGTGGGCATCGCGGCCGTGGTTCTGGCGCTCGTCGTGGGGGTGGCCCTGTTCGGTGGTGAGTCGGGGCCGGGAGAGCCTCCATGGCCAGGGGCCGTCTGGTCTCCCGCCCACAACCACTGGCATTAGGACAGCGGATTCGGGGGCGTTCGGCGCCGGCAGGACGTGACGCCCGGGGCGCGTTCGCGACCTCGCCCGACCGCCCCCTGGTACGCTTCGTGTACTACCTCCGGCCGGTGATCAAAGCTACCGACGGGAGGACATCCAATGGCGACCTGTGAGCTCTGCGGCAACGAGTACGACAAGACCTTCGACGTCGTCATGGGGGGTGTGAAGCACACGTTCGACAGCTTCGAATGCGCGATCCAGGCGCTCGCGCCGACGTGCGAGCACTGTTCCTGCCGGATCATCGGCCATGGACTCGAGAAGGACGGGGTGTACTACTGCTGCGCTCACTGCGCGGGCAAGGAAGGGGTGGAGGCGCTCGTGGACCGGGTTTGAGCCCGGCCGCGGCCGCTCCGCGAGGGTCCGTCATCGATCGACGAGGAACGTGACCTTCATCGCCACGCGGTAGGTCTTCACCTTGTCGCCTTCGACGACGCCCGTCATCTCCTTGACCCAGATGCCCTTGATGTTCTTCACGGTCTTGGAGGCGTCGGTGACGCCCTGGCTGACCGCGTGGTCGAAGGATTGACTCGATTCGGCGATGACCTCGATCACTTTGGCGATGGACATGCGGTGTCGCTCCTGCTGAAGGGACGATGCGTGCCGAGATGAGGTGCAGAAAGCGTTCCAACGGCCCGCTCCAGGACATTCCGCGTCGATCCCCGCGCGTGCGCTGCGGGAACGGTTTTTGCATCGATGGCGCGCGGATGGAGTTGTCGTCGCGCGGACGCGGCGCCACGGAGCCCGCCTCTTGGACGGCGAGAGCCACGACACGGTGCGCACGTTGGTATCGCATGGGTCTCGATGTCGGGGGGGCAACTCGGCGCGTGACATGCGGCCAGCCAGGGCCAGCGCGGAGGATCATGACGGGGCCTGCGCGGGGCGTCTGATGTCCACTTCGCCCGGTCCGGTCCTGCCCAGTGCTCCACGGTCCACCTTGCCCAGGTGCGTTCGGGGCAGCGCGTCCATGAAGGCGACCGCACGCGGATACTTGAAAGGCTCCAGCCGGTCCTTCGCCCACTGCTGCAGCTCGAGCGCGAGCGAGGCCGGATCGCCGGCTCCATCGCGGACGACGAATGCCTTGGGGATGACCAGACCGTCCTCGTTCTTCACTCCGACCACGGCGACCTCCTTCACCGCCGGGTGCTCCTGCAGACAGTCCTCGAGCGCCTTCGGAGAGAGCCACTTCCCGCTCACCTTGAGCATGTCGTCCGCGCGCCCTTCATAGGTCACGTATCCGTCCGCGTCCACGCGGATCATGTCGCCCGAGGCATACCATTCGCCCTGGAATGCACGCCGGGTATCGTCCATACGCTGCCAATAAGCGATGGCGCGGGAGTCGCCGCGCACCCAGAGACGACCCACCGAGCCGCGGGGGACCTCCTTACCGTCCTCGTCGCGAGCCTCGACCTCGAAGCCGGGGACCGCGCGGCCGAGTGAGCCGGGGCGCACGTCGTCCGGGCGGTTGGAAAGGAAGACGTGCCACATCTCGGCCGTGCCGAGACCGTCCAGCAGAGGCACGCCGAACAGCTCGTCCCATTTCCTGTGGAGGTCGACGGGCAGGGCCTCGCCCGCGGAGGTTGCGAGCCGAAGGCTGGAGAGGTCCCGCTCGGCCGCCCCAGGATGGCTGATGAGATGATTGACCATGGTCGGCACGTTCACGAGCACCGTGGGCCGGAACATCTCGATCCTGTCGAAGAGTGCGTCCGCGGTGCACCGCTCGGCGAAGAGGGCGGTGGTCGCGCCCACGGAGAACGGGAACAGCAGGTTCGTCCCGGTGGCGTATCCGAAAAACAGCTTGGGCACCGAGATCGTCACGTCGTCGGGTCCTATCTCCAGCAGCCCCTGTCCATAGAGCCGCGTCGTGTTGGCATAGGAGCGGTGAGGCTGCACGACCGCCTTCGGAACCCCGGTTGTGCCTCCGCTGAACAGCCAGATGGCGGGGTCGTCAGGGTGGGAAGGGAAGGTAGGCACGTTCGGGTTGGCCGCGGCCAGGGCTGTCGTGAACCCAGCTCCCCCGACTTCGATGAGCGACGGAGAATGTCGAGAACCCTCCAGCGCTTCGCGGAACGCCGGGGCGTGACCGTCGTCCGTGAAGACGGCCCGCGCTCGCGTGTACTCGTAGAACTGCCGGATCTGGTCGGGCTTCAGGTCCGGGTTGACCATGACCACTACGCCCCCCATCCGGAGAATCCCGAAGAACGCGGCCACCCAGTCAGGCCCGTCGGGCAGCGCGACAATCACGCGCTCCTCGGGGCGGACTTCCTGATCCAAAAGGACTCGCGCGTATCGTCCCGAGGCATCGTGGACCTCGCCGTACGTCATCGATCCCCCGTCCCACAGGAGCGCCCGCCGCTCGGCGTTCCCCTCGCGGAGGCGGGCACCCAGGAAGTAGTCGAAGATGTTGAACGGGACAGGCGGGCTGAAGCTCACGAAGACGCCTCGGGCGGTGCGGGTCACGGAGATCGCTGCGTCAGAATAGGCCGCGGGGAGAAGCGTGGTCAATTCGAACGGAGCGGGCGGTGGTCCGGTCTAACGACCTTGCGCCCGGCGCTGTCCGGGGAGCGTAGGACTCGAGACACCTGGTGCGATCATGGAACAACGTCCCCGTGGCTCTGGCCTGAGCCGACTCGCCGCCCTGGCGCGGCGGGCGCAACGCCAGGCGGACTTCATGTCGGTGGCCCTCGTGGACCGGGGCGAGCCGATCCACTCGCTCGCGGTGCTCCCGTTCGACGATTTCTCGGTCGTGCCGAGCGCGGACATGGACGCGTTCGTGGCGGGCATGCACGAAGCGTTGATCCTCCAGTTGAGCCAGCTCGGCACGGTCGGCGTGGTCTCGAGGGCCTCGACCGAGGCGTACAGCCGACAGGGCAAGTCCCTCGCAGGCATCGCCTCGGATCTCGGGGTCGACCGCATTGTCGAGAGCTCGGTGCTCCGTGCGGACGGTCGCGTGAGGATCACCATGCATCTCGTCGAAGCATCGACCGATCGGGTCGTTTTGGCCCGGGAGTACGACCGCGCGCTCGAGGACGTCATCGCCCTCCAGCGGGAGGTCGGACGCCATGCCGCCAGCGAGACCGGCGCGGTGCTCGGCGCCGCTTCCCACGGCGCGGCGGGGCCGACGGTGGCGGCGTCGGTGGGCTTTGGCGCAGAGCTTACGGAAGCAATCGGCATTCTCGCCGCGGCCACCGTGAGGAGGTCGCTCGAACGTCCGACGCTGCAGCTTCGGTCACCGGCGGCGGCGCGCGCCGACTCGGAGGCGGCCGCCGTGGCCGCGGCCAATGTGGAGCTTCTCCTGAACGATTGAGTCGCAGGGGGCGCCGAGACTGTCCAGTTGTGTGAGCCGCGATGGTGCGTCAGGATACGCGGCGGCTAGAATATCGGCCGATCCCGATGATTCCGCGCAGGCTCGCCCCGCAGGAGGACGCTCCACCGCATGCCCGTCCACCACTTCGCCGACATGACGTGGGAGGAAGTCCGCGACGTCGAGCGGTCCCGCGCCGTCGCGATCCTTCCCGTGGGCGCCGTCGAGGCGCACGGGCCGCATCTGCCTCTCGGTACGGACGTGGTGATCGCGCGCGGGATGGCCCGCGCCTGTGCCGACCTGCTGGCCGCTCGGGGCCGCGACGTCTTCCTGCTGCCGCCGATGTGGTATACGGCCGCGTCGTTCGCGGAGGCGTTTCCGGGTACGGTGAGCATCGCAGCGGATACGACGCGCGACACCATCGTTCAGATCGCGGCTGCGCTGGGTGCGCAGGGGATCCGTACGCTCGCGATCGCGAACGCGCACCTCGATCCGGTGCACCTGAGCTCGCTGCGGGACGCCGTCCTCGTGTCGGAGCGACACGGTGCCGGCGCGGGGGAAGCCGCACGGGTCGTTTTCCTGGACCTCACGCGCCGCCGCTCGGCCGAGCGCCTGACTGACGAGTTCCGGACCGGCGCCTGTCACGCGGGACGATTCGAAGGCAGTATCGTGCTCGCCGAGGCGCCGGAGCTGGTACGCTCCGAAGTCGCCGCCGGCCTTCGTCCGGTGCCCTCCTCGCTCTCCGAGGCCATCCGGGAGGGGAAGCGCTCGTTCGCCGAAGCAGGGGGAGCGCGGGCCTACTTCGGATGGCCGGCGGACGCGACCGCGGCGGAAGGGCGGGCGAGCGTGGAGGTCCTGGGCGAGATGCTGGCCGAAGCGGTGCTCGAAGGCGGCCCGGCCGGGGAGACGGGCTCGTGACCCTGTCAGGACGGGTGGCCGTGGTCACCGGCGCGGGCCGCGGCATCGGTGCCGAGACCGCGCGCGCGCTGGCCGCCGCCGGCTGCCAGGTGGTGCTGGCGGCCCGCTCGGAGGACGAGACCACCGCGGTGGCCGCGGATATCGTCCGCCAGGGCGGAGAGGCCAAGGCGGTCTCCTGTGACGTGACGGACGAGGCTCGGGTCGCCCGGCTGATGGACGCGGCGGCCGAGGCGTACGGGCCCGTCGACATCCTCGTAAACAACGCCGGGACCGCCACCTCGAACCGACTCGGACGCACCACGCTCGAGGAGTGGAACCGACTGCTCTCCGTGAACGCGACCAGCGCGTTCCTCTGCACCCGCGCGGTCTTCGACGGCATGACGGAGCGAGGCTGGGGGCGGGTGGTGAATGTCGCGTCCATGGCGGGCCTGGAGGGGAAGCGCTATGTGAGCGCATACACCGCGGCGAAGCACGCCGTCGTCGGCTTCACCCGCGCAGTCGCGGCCGAAGCAGCCGGGACGGGCGTCGCGGTGAGCGCGGTCTGCCCGGGGTACGTGGACACCCCGCTCACCGAGCAGACCATCGACCGCGTGGTCGACAGGACGGGAAAGTCCGCGGCCGATGCGCTCCGGGCGGTGCTCGCCGCCGCCGGGCAGGACCGACTCGTGACCATGGACGAGGTCGCCGCCACGATCGTCGATCTGTGTGCCGACGGTCCTGAAGACCGTAACGGCGAGCTCGTCATCCTCGATGGAAAGGACGGAGTGCCCTTGAGCTTCGATCATATCAACCCGGACGCCCTCGG
>Ga0326597_10015254_pt1 | contig 10054 bp, 7 predicted proteins | sample RVTome_12_FD_203789 | JGI IMG/M metagenome (GOLD analysis project Ga0326597, IMG submission 203789) | Soil microbial communities from uranium-contaminated site in the Upper Colorado River Basin, Wyoming, United States - RVT100D185 | ecosystem: Environmental > Terrestrial > Soil > Contaminated >...
GCCCCGGGCCATCTCCAGACAGTCGTGGCAGAACACCGGCCCGTCGTAGCCCTGGGGCGGCGGCGTGACCACCCGCAGGCAGAGGCCGCAGGCCGCCGCGCCGATCTCCAGCCCGTCCCCCAGCACCGCCGCATCGAGCGACTGCCCCTCCCGGTTCAGCGTCCGCTCCATTTCCAGGACGGCGATTTCCCCTTTCAGGGCTTCAATCTCCAGCCGGCCCACTGCGTGCGCCAGGGCCTCCTCCATGAAGGCCTCCCGCGACGTCGCCAGCAGCTCGGCGATGCGGTCGATCCGCGCCACCAGGTCCGCGGGCAGCCGGAGGGTGATTCGGTGGGGGCGCTCCATGGGGTCGCTCCTGTGCTGGGGTGGAAGGATGGGCCGGCGGCCCGGGCGCCGCGCAGTGGCCCGGCCATTGAAAGCCGATCGGCGCGAAAAGGCAACCGCCCTGCGACCCCCGGCCCCGCCCCGGAGGCCGCCACGGGGCGGGGAGCGGGGCCGGGCCCCGCCCTTTACCAAACGCAGGATTTGGGGGTATGGTGTTGCGCGAAAGGCTGCCGGGCCGGAGCAGGGAAACCGCCGGCGGCCCGCCGGGCCCCGCTGCCGTGCGGGGAGCGGGGGTGCACCCCGCCGCGCCGTGTCCACCCACCAGGAGACCCACCATGGCCAAAGATCGCGTCAATTCCAAGTACGAGCGGGCCCGCCCCTCCTACCGACCCACGGTGCAGGGGCAGCGGGGGATGGTCTCCTCCGGCCACTCCCTGGCCACGCTGGCCGGGCTGCGCATCCTGGAGCGGGGCGGCAACGCCATCGACGCGGGTGTGGCGGCGGGCATCTGCCTGGGCGTGATGCAGACCGACATGGTGAACTTCGGCGGCGTGGCCCCGATCCTGGTCTACCAGGCCGGCACGCGGAAGGTGAAGAGCATCAGCGGGCTGGGGCGCTGGCCCAAGCTGGCGTCGGTGGACTACTTCCGCAAGCACCACAACGGCGAGATTCCGCCCGGCGTGCACCGCTCCATCGTCCCCGCCGCGCCGGACGCCTGGATTCTGGCCCTGCGCCGGTTCGGCACCATGACCTTCGAGGACGTGAGCCGCGACGCCATCGACTACGCGGAAAACGGCTTCCCCATGCACTCGTTCATGTCCAACAACCTGAAGGAGGAGATCGACACCCTGCGCCAGTGGCCCACCTCCGCCAAAGTGTTCCTCCCCAACGGGCGGCCCCCGGAGCCCGGCGAGGTATTCTACCAGCGCGACCTGGCCGAAACGCTCAAGTGCATGGTGCGCGCCGAGCGCCGGCAGCGCTTCTCGGGCCGCGACGCGGCCCTCCAGGCCTGCCGGGACGAGTTCTACAAGGGAGAGATCGCCCAGGCCCTGCTGGACTTCCAGAAAAAGCACGACGGCCTGCTGCGCCGCGAAGACCTGACCGGTTACCGCTCGGAGGTGGAGGACGCCCCCGGCGTGAGCTATCGCGGTACCGACGTGTACGCCTGCGGGCCGTGGTGCCAGGGGCCCACGCTGCTGCTGACCCTGAACCTGCTGGAGACCTTCGACCTCAAGGCCATGGGCCACAACTCCCTGGAGTATGTGCACACGCTGGTGGAAGCCCTCAAGCTGGCCTTCGCCGACCGGGAGCGCTTCATCGGCGACCCGCGCTACGTGAAGGTGCCCCTGGCCGGGCTGCTCTCCAGGGCCTACGCCAAGGTGCGCCGCGGCGACATCGACCCGGCCCGGGCCTGGAGCGAGATGCCGCCGGCCGGCGACCCCTGGCGGTTCGATACCGCGCCTGGCCGCGCAGCCGGGGGCCGCGGCGGCGAGCGCCTGAGCGCCTCCCCGGGCCCCACGGGCAACCGGTGGGACACCAGCTACGCCTGCGCCATGGACCGCTGGGGCAACGCCTTTTCGGCCACCCCCTCCGACGGCGCCGGCAACACGCCCATCGTCGAGGGGCTGGGCATCGTCTGCTCCGGCCGCGGCTCGCAGTCGTGGGTGGACCCGGATCACCCCTCCTCGGTGGAAGGGGGCAAGCGGCCCCGGCTGACGCCCAACCCGGCCCTGGCCCTGCGCGACGGCAAGCCCTACCTGGCCTGGGGCACGCCGGGCGGCGACGTGCAGATCCAGTCCATGGTGCAGTTCTTCCTCAACATCGTCGAGTTCGGCATGGACCCCCAGGAGGCCGTGGAAGCCGCCCGGTTCGCCACCTACAACTACCCGGGCTCCTTCTACCCCCATGCCTACAACCCCGGCCTGCTGCGGATGGAGCGGCGCATCGACGCCGCCGTGCAGCAGGCGCTGGTCGAGCGCGGCAACCGGCTGGAGCCCTGGGAGGACTTCTCCTGGAAGGGCGGCGGGGTGTGCGGCACGCTCTACGATGCGGACAAGGGCATCCTCCAGGGCGCAGCCGACCCGCGCCGCGAGTGCTACGCCATGGGCTGGTAGCGCCGCCGTCCGGCCACGGTGCGCCCGCCCCGGCGGGCGCGGCGCCCCTTCGCCCCCCCCCGCGCCCGGCCCGCCCCCCCCTCCAGGCCGGGGGACGGGCCAGCACCTCCCATCTTCGGAAGGCCTATCGTCAATGGAAAAGGAAAAGAAGAGCACCCGCCTGCGCAAGCTGCTGAACTCCGGCGAGCTGGTGCGGCCCATCCTGGGCGGGACGGCGCACCACGCGCAACTGGCCGAGATGACCGGGTTCAAGATGTTCGGGGTCTCCGGCTCCCACACCGCCTCGCAGATCCTGGGCCTGCCCGACGCGGGGCTGCTCACCCAGACCGAGCTGGTGGAGAACGTGCAGCGCATCGCCCGCGCCGTGGACATTCCCGTGCTGGTGGACTGCGACACGGGCTTCGGCAACGCGATCAACGTGCGCCGCACCACCGAGCTCATCATCCGCGCCGGTGCCGCGGGCATGTTCCTGGAGGACCAGGTGTCGCCCAAGCGCTGCGGATTCGTGAAGGGCAAAGAGCTGATCCCCATCGAGGAGGCGGTGGGCAAGTACCGCGCGGCCATCGACACCCGCAACGAGATGGACCCCGACTTCGTGGTGATGGCCCGCACCGACGCCCGCGGCGCCGTGGGCGGCAGCGTGGCGGAGGTGATCCGGCGCGGCGTGGCCTACCGCGACGCGGGCGTGGACATCCTCTACGCCGAGGCGCTCCAGTCGCGCGAGGAGATCCGCGCCGTGCGCGAGGGCATCGGGCCCGACCTGCTGTTCCGGGCCACCACCCAGGCCATCCAGCCACCGGTGACCGACCAGGAGATGATCGACCTGGGGCTGTGCATGGCGGGCAGCGTGCACATCTCCCGCATCGGCATGGTGGCCATGCACGACTTCCTGGTGGACTACCAGAAGCGGGGCATGGACGCCTTCAACGAGTTCATGACCAACACCGCGGACCACCCGCTGGGGCTGTTCGGCATCTTCGACCTGGTGGGCTTCCCGCAGGTGCTGGAATGGGAGAAGAAGTACCTGCCCGCCGAGCAGCTTGAAAAGTACGAGAACACCATCGGCATGTACGACCCCCGCGTGGGGCATCGCGGCAACAAGACGCCCGCCAACTGACCGGCCCGCCCCGGGGCGCCCCGCGCCGCCGACCCCGGCACGGCCCCACCCGAACACCGGCCGCGGAGCTGCCGCGGCGCCCTGCCGGGCTGCGCCCGGCGAACGGATCGAACCGCCATGAGCACCCCCCGCCCCTTGCGGGCCGACAACGACGTGGTCATCATCGGCGCCGGCATCATCGGTTGTGCCGCCGCCTATTATCTCGCCCGGCGCGGGCTCACCGTGACCCTGCTGGAAAAGGGCCGCCTGGGCTGGGAGCAGTCCGGCCGCAACTGGGGCTTCGTGCGCCAGCAGCGCCGCGGCCCGGTCGAAACGCCCGTGATGGCCCTGGGCATCCGCCTGTGGCGCGAGCTCTCCGCGGAGCTGGAGGCCGACGTGGCGTTCGTGCAGGGGGGCGGCCTCACCATCGCCAAGACCGAGGCCGAGCTGCCGGCCCTGGAGGAGGCGCGCCGGGTGTGCGTGGAGCACGGCATCGAGACCAACCTGCTGACCCCGGATCAGGTGCGGGGGCTCCTGCCGGGGATCGAGGGGAACTTCGCGGGCGGCCTGCACACCCCCTCGGACGGCGTGGCCCATCCGCTCCAGTCCACCCTGGCCCTGGCCGCCGCCGCCGAGCGTCACGGGGCGGAGCTGCACCCCTACACGCCCGTGGAGGGCTTCGTCACCGCCGGGGGCGCCGTGACCGGCGTGGTCACGCCGCGGGGCGAGGTGCGTGGCCGCACGGTGATCTGCGCCGCGGGCGTGCACTCGGCCCGGCTGGCGCGGATGCTGGGGGTGAACCTGCCCCAGCGCGGCGTGCGGGTCACGGTGGCGGCCACGGTGCCCCTACCGCCCGTCACGCAAATGGCGGTGTTCTACCGCGACGTGTGCTTCCGCCAGCACCGGGACGGCAGCCTGGTGCTGGCCCGCACCTTCACCGGCGCGGCGGACTACGACGTGACCCTGGACGCCTTCCGCAACCTGGGGATGTTCCTGCCCACCCTGCTCCGCAACCGGGGCATGGTGCGGCTCCACGTGGGCCGGCCCCTGTGGGAGGATCTGAAGCGGGCCCTGCCCTGGTCCGAAGCCCGCCGCCACCCCTTCGCCGACGCCGTGGACCTGGAGCCGCCACCCAACCCGCGCCTGGTGGAGGCCTGCCGGCAGGCGTTCATGGCGCACTTCCCGGCCCTGGGGGACGTCCCCATCGACCGCACCTGGGGCGGCATCATCGACAGTACGCCGGACCTGACGCCGGTGGTGGGGCCCGTGCCGGGGCGGGAGGGCCTGTTCTTCGCCACCGGCTTCAGCGGCCACGGGTTCGCCATGGGCCCCCCCATGGGGCTGCTGATCGCCGAGTGGCTCACCGAGGGCCGGCCCTCGCTGGACCTGCACGGCATGCGCTTCGAGCGCTTCCGCGAAGGCGCCTATGCGGCCAAGAAGGTGGGCTGAGCCACAGCCGGCCTCCCCCGCGCCGGCGCCCGCGCTGCCCGCCACACGCCGTACGAAGCTCGGGCTGGCCCTGGTGGTGGCGGTCCTGGTGGCGGTCCTGGTGGCGCTGCCGGCGGCTCGGCCCGCGGCGGGGGCGCCGGATGCCGCGGCCGCCTGGGCCGAGGCGCGGGCGCGGAGCGGATGGGGGCCCTTCCTGCTGCCGGCCCAGGGGCCCTACCAGCAGATGCGCTTCGCCTACCTGCACGAGTCCCCCGAGCTGCTACCCGCCGGCACGGTGCAGGCGGCGGTGGCGCTCACCGGCAACAACATCTGGGCCCGCGACCGCGGGGCGCACCTGGTGGACGGGGAGTGGTGGCGCGCGGTACCCCTGGCGCGCCGGGCGCTCACCGACCGCCTCGACGCCTCGTTCCAGTGGCCGCTGCTCTACCTCACCCCGGGATTCGCCGATCGCAGCATCGAGGACTACCACCGCCTCACCGACCTGCCCAACGACAGCCGGCAGGACCACCCCCGCAACCGGCTGCGCTTCGAGCGCACCGGTGCGGACGGCACCACCACCGTGCTGCTGGGCGACTCGGACGAGGGCCTGTCCGCGCGGGCCCCGGTGGTGGCCCTGCGGCTGGGCCTCTCGGCGCCTGGGGCGCGCATCCCCGTCACCGCCAAGCTGGCTGTCTCCCTGCCCGAGCTGGAGGCCGAATCGCCCGTGGTGGCCCGCACCTACCGCGACTGGGCGCTGGGCCTGGCCGCCGCGGCGCGCCTGTGGGGGCCCCTGGCCGGCACGGTCTCGGGCGCCTACGTGCGCACCCGGCCCGGCCCGGCCGACCTGGCCCGCGCACAGTGGTCCGGGCTGGTGAGCCTGGACCTCACCGTGTGGGACACCCTGGCTGTCGTGGGGCAACTGGTGGCCGAAACACCGGTCGGTCGCCGCAGCGACTCGGGCTTCGACAACCCCACCTATGAGGTGGCATTGGGGGGAAAGTGGGACAACGGCGCCGGGCTGCGGGTCGAGGCAGGGTTCACCGAAAACTTCATCAATCACGACAACACCATCGACGTCGGACTGCACGCCGGGGTCGCCCTCGTGTTTCCCTGAGCCGGTCCGCTCCGCCGTTGCATTTCCCCGCGGGTCCCCGGTACCGGGGGGCTTCACCGCCCCGCGGCACATACATTTCCCTCAAAGAATTGGCATTGTCAGCGCCGTGGTTCGCTGACAGCAGATGCCGCGCCGCCTTCCACCATCTTCCCAAAATACGCATCCAACGCTAACATTTCCGGGGATATTGATCGGAATAATGTGTCCCAGTTGAAAAACAATACCGACCAGTTGTTTTTTCAGTCTGGTTGATTTTCGGGCCACTTTTTGATATTCTTGCACATATTAAACGTCACGAATACTTCTTTGGCATCCGTTGATTTTCTGCCAGGAAACCATCAAGGGCCTAAGCCCCTGGTTTTCTTGAGGATCATCGGGCACCTGGGCGCGGCGCGATGGCTCGGGAAAGCATTCTGGCTGCTTTTCCGTGCCGTAAATGGCCTCCACCGGGACTTCCCCACAGCGGATCGCGCCAGAAGCGCCTGTGAAAGCCGATCCGGAGCGTTCCGCGAGGGCTCGGGGCCATTTTCTGCCCGGGTCGGAAACGCCCGGAAAGCCCTGAAACAGGGTGATTTGCGCCGAGTTTTGGCCGGAAATTTCCTGCGCCGTGTCCCGATTAGGGTTGACAAAGCAGGTGTCACATATTATCTTTTTACATCATTCGATTTCTTAACGATAAAATCTAATTTTTTGTCCCGATACTTTGAAAGCGTGTCCGGCCCAGGGCATGGACACGACGCATTTTCTATTTTCTGTTGATTTCACTCGGAAACCGGGCGTGCGGTCCGGTGGGCAGAGCGGGGGCCACGGCGGCCCAGGCCTCCCCGCCGCGCCGCGGCATCCCGGCAACCAGCCAAGCCGGTGACCCATGAAAGTCCTGACGAACCTGCACGAGGCGCGCGGCACGGCGCAGCGTTCCGCCGCCGACGTCATCACCTTCCGCCCCCCCCGCGTCCAGGACGGCAGCGCGGTGTGGGAGCTCGTGGCCGAATCCACGCTGGATTCCAACTCCCCCTATAGCTACCTGATGATGTTCGAGTACTTCGCCGACACCTGTCTGGTGGCGGAGCTGGACGGGCAGGTGGTGGGGTTCGTGACCGGGTTTCGTCCACCCGAAGAGCCGGAGACGCTGTTCATCTGGCAGATCGGGGTGGCCGAGGCCGCCCGCGGCCGGGGCTTGGCCCGGGCGCTGCTGAGCGACCTGCTGGCCCGGCAGCCCGGCAAGGTGCGCTACCTGAAGGCCACGGTGAACCCTTCCAACCAGGCGTCGCTGGGCCTGTTCCGCTCCATGGCGGCTCAGCTCGATACGCGCTGCCGGGAACGGGAGATCTTCGAGGAAGGGCTGTTCCCGGGCACGACCCACGAGGCCGAGATGCTGTTGCAGATCGGTCCGTTCAGCGCCTCCGAGGCGTCCCTGAAGGTTTCCTGACGCGGTCCCGCGGCGCCCTGGGGGCCCGGCTCCGGCCGGTGCCCCGCGCCGCGGCGCATCACACCGCCAGACCCGAATCTACCACCGGAGGGCAACCATGAAGGTATTTGAACAACTCGAATCGGAAGTGCGCGGCTACTGCCGGGCGTTTCCCACGGTGTTCGAAAAGGCCCAGGGGTATCGCCTGCAGGACGAAGGCGGCCGGCAGTACGTGGACTTCTTCGCCGGCGCCGGCGCCCTGAACTACGGCCACAACGACCCGGGCATGAAGGCGCGCCTGATCGACTACCTCACCGCCGACGGCGTCACCCACAGCCTGGACATGGCCACGTCGGCCAAGGCGACGTTCCTGGAGCGCTTCAACGAGGTGATCCTCAAGCCCCGCGGGATGCGCTACAAGGTGCAGTTCCCCGGGCCCACGGGCACCAACTCGGTGGAGGCGGCGCTCAAGCTGGCCCGCAAGATCACCGGACGCGAGATCGTGATCGGCTTCACCAACGCGTTCCATGGCATGACCCTGGGCTCCCTGGCCGTGACGGGCAACGGCTTCAAGCGCAGCGGGGCCGGCGTGCCGCTCAACCACGGCGTGAGCATGCCCTACGAGGGCTTCCTGGGCGACGACCAGGACACCCTGGCCTACCTGGAGGCCTACCTGGCCGACAAGGGGAGCGGCGTGGAGCTGCCCGCGGCCATCATCGTGGAAACGGTGCAGGGCGAGGGCGGGCTCAACACTGCCAGCACGGAATGGCTCCAGAAGCTGGAGCGCCTCTGCCGCGAGTGGGAGATCCTGCTCATCGTGGACGACATCCAGGCCGGTTGCGGCCGCACGGGCACCTTCTTCAGCTTCGAGCCCGCGGGCCTGAGCCCGGACATCATCTGCCTGTCCAAGTCCCTGAGCGGCTACGGGCTGCCCATGGCCATCACGCTCATCAAGCCGGAGCACGACGTGTGGGCGCCCGGCGAGCACAACGGCACCTTCCGCGGCCACAACCTGGCTTTCGTCACGGCCACCGAGGCCCTGCGCTTCTGGGAGAGCGACGACTTCGCCGCCGACGTGCGGCGCAAGAGCCAGCTCCTGACCGACTTCCTGGCGGAGGCGGCGGCGGCCTTTCCGGCGCTGAAGCTCACGCCGCGCGGGCGCGGCTTTCTGCAGGGCGTGGCCTGCGAGGAGCCGGAGGTGGCCAAACGCATCACCGGCGCGGCCTTCGAGCGCGGGCTGATCATGGAAACCTCGGGCCCGGAGGACGAGGTGTGCAAGCTGATGCCGCCCCTGACCATCGACGACGCCGGGCTCACCGAAGGGCTGGAGGCCCTGCGGGGCGCCATGGCCCAGGTGGCCGGCGAGCTGGAGGGCGACCGCAAGGGGCGCCAGATCGCCTGACCCGAAACGAACGAGGAAAGCGTACCTGATGATCGTCAAATCCCTGGAAGAGGTGCTGGGCACCGAGCGCGAAGTGGTTACCCCCCAATGGACCTCCCGGCGGCTGCTGCTGCGCCGGGAGGGGATGGGCTTCTCCCTCCACGACACGGTGATTCGGGCCGGGGCCGAGGTGCCCATGTGCTACCAGAACCACCTGGAGGCCGTGTACTGCATCGAGGGGGAGGGCGAGGTGGAAACCGAGGCCGACGGCCGCGTCTACCCGCTCCGCCCGGGCACGGTGTACGCCCTCAACGAGCACGACCGGCACATCCTGCGCGCGCGCACCCCCATGCGGATGGTGTGCGTGTTCAACCCGCCGGTTTCCGGGGACGAAGTGCACGACGAGACCGGCGCCTACCCGCTGGTGGAAGACGAGGGGGCGGCAGGCACCGCATCCTGACACCCCGTCGCCGGCTGCCCGGGCGCCCCGACAGCGTGGAAAACGCTGTAGAGCAGCCGTTCGGGGAGGACCGGGCGCCGCGGCCGACCTTCATCCGCAGCACCGACCCCCACCCCCTGCACCCGGCGTGGTAGCGGCCTGCGGGCGCCCGCGGCGCCGCCGCTGCCCCCGGCCCGAACCGGAGCGACGTTCATGATTCGTTTTGCATGGCCCCGGCCGTCCCTGCGGGCGGCCCTGGCGCTGGTGTTGCTGCTGCCGCTGGCGGCCCTGGCGGCCCGGGCGGAAAGCACCCTGGAGCGCGTGCAGCGCACGGGCACCATCAAGGTGGGCTTCGCCAACGAGGCCCCCTACGGTTACCTGACCGACGACGGCCGGCTCACCGGCGAGGCGCCGGAGGTGGCCCGGGCGGTGCTCAAACGGATGGGCGTGACCAAGCTGGAAGGCGTGCTCACCGAGTTCGGGGCGCTCATCCCCGGGCTGAAGGCGGGCCGGTTCGACATCATCGCCGCCGGCATGTACGTGATCCCCAAGCGCTGCCGGCAGGTGGCCTTCTCCGAGCCCAGCTATTCCATCGGCGAGGCCTTCGCCGTGCCGGAAGGCAACCCCAAGGGGCTGCACGGCTACATGGACGTGAAGCGCAAGGAGGACGTGCGGCTGGGCGTCATGGCCGGGGCGGTGGAGGGCGGCTATGCCCGTGCCCTGGGCGTTCCCCGGGACCGCATCGTCTAC
>Ga0326597_10015255_pt1 | contig 10053 bp, 6 predicted proteins | sample RVTome_12_FD_203789 | JGI IMG/M metagenome (GOLD analysis project Ga0326597, IMG submission 203789) | Soil microbial communities from uranium-contaminated site in the Upper Colorado River Basin, Wyoming, United States - RVT100D185 | ecosystem: Environmental > Terrestrial > Soil > Contaminated >...
GCCATGTCGAGATCGCCGTCAGCACGCATCGCCCACATCATCCGGAGCTGGCCTGGGAGCCGTTTCGGCGCGAGCGCATGGTATTGTTTGTTTCTTCAGCCCACCCGTTGGCGCGGAAAAGCAAGGTGACCTTAGTTGATGTGCAAGCTTTCCCGCTTGTCATCAGGTATGTCAGGGGAGTTCAGGGAGCGACGCTGCGGCTGTTGAACGAATTGGCCGGTCAGGGATTGAAGTTCAAAATCGGCATGCGCTGCGAGTCGCCTGACGCGATCAAAGAGGCGGTCAAGAAAAATGCCGGTATCGGTATTGTGTTCGAGGACGTGGTGAAGCGCGAAGTCGACCGCGGAGAGTTCAAAATTCCCAAAGGGCATGGGTTAAAACTGGAATCCGACAGCTACATTCTATATCGGGATGATAAACCGCTGTCCGGCCTGGGACAAGAATTTCTCGAACTCCTGCGCAAGGTGCGCTCCGGGAGTCGGCGCGCGAATGCCCCGGCGTCCGTCGATTCCTCGGCGAATCACAGGATAACCAACGTGATTTCCAGCGGCGCACACTCCCCGGCTCACGAACCCGCGCTGTAAATGTTCTTAACGCCCTGACAAGCGGCTGCTTTCGGAGGCGAGGCAAGTTAGACTGCTTCAAGAATGGGAGTGCTAGCGGTCAGCCGTGATAGTTGTGATACGGTCAAAATGTCACGTGCCACGCCTGCTTGCTAATGGGTGACCCCCTTCGTCCCTTCGTTCTGACCCCTTCGTCCGCTGGGCGTTTACGTCAATCTCTTTAGTGTTCTTGCCGCTAACCCTATATGCGCGGCCCGGTCTCCATTAGCTTCACGTCACACTCAAGTGAGATCACGGCCGCTTGTGTCTTAAAGACTACCACCGCGCGAACAGCGAGATCAGCCCACGCCAGTTCTTTCAGCTTGAATTTTGTCTGCCGGTCGTCTACTCGCCTGGGTGAAGAGGTGGCCGGCCAAGCCGGAGGCAAGCGGTACTCGACATATTCTATGCGGTCCAGGACATCCTCAGGAGCTTCCACAACGACGTCGAACCGATAGACATCCTGCCCGAACTGGGCATCCCATTTGGGGGTTCGCCAGGAACTGTAGGCTAACCTCAGCCCCAAGTTCACCTCCCAGACGCGCACGGACCGCTCTTCATCGGTCAGCGTCGCCAGCACGTATCGCGATGGGTGCCAGGCCATCCCCGCGAGGGTGAACCATGCCGCAGTCTCCTCTAGTTCAGCCACCATCTCCCACGTATCGCAGCGCCAGAACCGTACTCGATTATCGAGCCCCTTGGATGCGAGCAGGAATTCGTCGTATGCGAAGGACAGCGCGGTGATCCCCCGGTCGTGCGCGCGCGGTGGTCCCTTTTTGGTCGTTGGCCCGGTGAGATAACGAGGCAAGGAGCCGGGCTGGGACGGGTTCAAAATGGCGAGGGAGCCTTCTTTTGTCCCGATGGCGAGAAGGTATCGCCGTGGAGACCAGGCTAGTGCCGTGATTGCGCGCGGTGCATCCTGCGAGCGGTCGATGTGCGTGGCTGTAGTCAGGTCTTCGACGCGGTCGAGCGCGTCCCGACGGATGAGCGCGACCGCGCCGCTCTCGCAGCCGAACGCAAGGAGTCGCCCGTCCGGGGACCAGCCCAGGACGTTCACTCCACGGTCGTCTCGTCGCCCCACGAGCGCGAGTTGAGACCACTGCCGCGTGTCCCAGAAGCGCACAGTTCCGCCTTCTGTTCCCGTTGCCAGCAGCGCTCCTTCTTCGGTGCCGTTGGCCAGCAGCGCTCTTTTCGGCGACCAAGCACCGCAGCGAACGTCGCTATTATGCTGCTTTAGTTCCACGCGCACGGCCAAGTGGCGACCGTCAAGCGACACCGACCACACACGCGTAATGTGGTCGAAGCAGGCGGCAGCGAGGTGCGTCCCGTCAGGAGACCACGTCACCTGATTTACGCCGTATCGACTGACTGACACCTCGCAAAGCATCTGCCCGGTCAGAGCATCCCATAGGCGCAACGTGCCGTCCACACATGGAGTAGCTACCCGCTGCCCATCTGGGGACCAGGCGAGACGAAAGATATTGCGGCGGTGTCCCGTGAGTGTGTACAGCAAACTAAGCCCTGCGGGTTGCTGCTCCAACCGCTGCAGCCGCCGACCGGTTGATTCGACGCCGCGGCTCTCGATTTCCATTTCTTCATACAGTGCCTGCGGTGTGCCCGGCGGTATCGTCTCGGCGAATTTGGCTGCCACCGACGACAGCACTTCCTCGGAAAGGCCGACCCGGTCCGACAAGAGACCAAGATTGCGAACGAGTGATTCCGGGCTGTTCACCCGGAAGCGCGTAAGAATACCCGTTCTGTCGTCCCACTCCCGGAGATACGAAAGTAATTTGCTGGTAGCCTCCGACAACATCGTGTCGGAACCCAATCCAAAGAGCTGCACCAGGCGAACGAGTAACGCCGGAACACGAGTTCCCACTTGTTCCGCGAGGTCGCGCGCCAGCAGGTTGTAAAGCGAAAGACGCGTTTCCGGCACACGGCCGGCAATTTCGGCCAGTAGGTCCTGAAATTGCGCGCGGAACCACGCATCGTGAATACTCACCAGGCGATGGAGGCCGAACCGGAGGACGCGCGGATCGTCACCAAATCGTCGATTAATGCGGGTGAACTCCTGTGTTGCTTCCTTTTCATCGAGCGCTTCACCATATAAACGATCAACCCAGGAGGCCATGACCGTCAACTTGAGCAGGGAATCCGGATCCTGGAGCTCCCGCAATCCCGTCGCGATGGCGGCGCGCGCGGCCGTCAGATCGCCAGCCAGAATAAGTGCCTGAGCCTGCACCACGTATACCGGACTCGCATAAGTTCGTGCCGCTCGCTCACGCAGGACGTCCAGAGCGACTTCAGGCTTCGCAAGCCGCAGGTTGTCGGTCACGCGTTGCACCGCGTAGAGCTCCCAGTCGGGCAATTCAGTATGGCTGAGTGTCGACTGATCGATGTCACGGCCAATACGAGGAGCCAGCCAGGCTCGGGAAGGCGGCGGGAGTTCTTCCAGAACGTCGCCGACGTAGCGATCGAGTCCTGGCGTCCAAACCTTTTCCAGCTCATCGCGCGGGCGGCCAAGCGCAAGCATGTGATATAACCGCTCAGCGCGAGCAGTGAGCCAGCGGGGCTCCGGCTCGCTCGCCAGGGCCAGCTCCAACTGATCATAGTAGCCAATTGCGCGTTCCTGGATATCGCGGACCTTTACCGGATCGTCCTTGCGCAGCAGCTCGATCATGACGCGCCGCACTTCCGGCAGGTGGCGCAGTGACCCGTCTTCGGCTACGGTCACCAGCGACACTTCACGCTGCATCTCGCCAAAGAGGGACCGAGCGGCATCTATATCTGGTACGGACACGCCGCACGGCTGTGCCAGCACTTCGTATATGAGATCCGCCGTGATACGCCGCAGGACCAACCCGGGATGCGCGAGCCTTGCGACGTCATCGCGGTGAATATGTCCAAGGATGCGGCGGTAGAGTTGTCCCTGGATTTGGCTGTCCTGCAGTCGTATGTAAATCGCATTGCGTGTTTGCAACCCCTCAATACCGCGACGGCCGGCACCCTCCTTATTAATCACCTCTAAGGCCAGGCGCAGGCTTAGCGGGTTGCCACCGACCTGATCCGCCACCGCTTCGGCGAGCTTTGAGCTTAGCCCTCGCGTGCGCATATAATACTTTGCGTCATCGCTACTTAGGGGACCCAGAGCGTTATTCTCGGTAGGGTACTTATCGAGGGAGACTGGCGCGCGCCCGATCACGACCACGCGCAGCCGCGGAACACTCTGTTGCAGCAGCGCCAAGAAGCGAAATACCTCCTCGACGAAGTCACGGCTGCGGTATTGCACCTCTTCAAATGTGTCAAGGACGAACAGCAGCGGACGTTCGAGCAGCTGACCGCTCTGCAGCAGCCGCATGAAATCCGCCGGCATGCGGCTTAAGAGATCAGCAGACGGAGTTGGTCGTTGCAGCTCCCCGGTCCATTGCGGCTGAATCTGATGCCACGCGCGCGCTGTTTTGGGGAATTGGGCTGAAAGCTGTCTGCCGGCTTCCAGCAAGAGTGCGAGCGGACGCTCGGGAACCAAGCTGGCGCGGTCGAAGTCGAGGTAGACAAACGGCAACTCATCCAGAATGTCGTTTCCCGGTTCAAGGTGATTCAGAATGAAGCGCGCAACGAGCGCCGATTTGCCCATCCCTCCTGGTCCGTGGATAACCATGGGCGGCTTTTCGTGCCAGTTAAAAAACGAGCGGGCATTGCGGCCAAGCGTCTCTAGAAGAGATGTAGAGGGAAGAAACGCGACGTACTTTTGAAGCCGGCCGAGTTCATCCTGGCGCCCCGCAAAGGCCTGTCCGGCAAGTTCGCGGAATGGCCGGAGAAGGCTTTCGCGCTCTAATCGCCGCTGTACCTCGCTAGTGTCGGGAAGACCGGGCGCAATGTCTTTCAGCCATTCGGCGGTCTGAAGCGTAGCCGCGAGTTCGGCGAGCGATTGTCGTTCCACGACAGGCGCCTTACCGTAGACAAAAGCTTCAAAGACCTGCTGGACTGTCGACTGCGGGCGCGGGTTACGGTCCAGCGCTTCCCGGATGCCATCGAGCTTCATTTGCTCGAGCGCGGCGCGGCGGCGCTCTGAACGCAGCATGGCGCGGAGATGGCCGTCCTGGTCCCAAACCACTGTGCTGTTCGCCAATAGCTGCTGCTTGGTGGAAGGCTGCTCGCCCGAGGCGGGCTTCAGTTCATTCGGATCGAAATACTCCAGCACCGCGGCAGCCTTTTCGTATCCATCCACCGGTGTGGTTACCGGCGTCTCGATGGTCGCCGAAAGCGAGCTAAGCTTCTCCTGAACGTACTCGGCGCTCCACTCCTCGCCCCATTGCGGTGTATCGCTCATGTCAATTCCTTCGCGGCCTCTGTGACGGTATGATTGAGTAGTTCGTTGTAATTGTGTGCGGCGGCCGCCACTTTAGCCGTAACCGATTGCACGATTAAGTCAATGACTTTAGGGTCCGGTGTGCGCCCTTTCTGCCGGTAAAGCGTGCTAAAGAAATCGGTGAGTTCAGACGCGGTTAGCACCGAGACGTCATCGTATTGAATCGGGCCGAGCAGATTGGGCGGTATGAGATCCTTTGGAAAATTAAGAAGCAGGAGCCGGATATTGGAAGTGTTCGCGCTCACTTGGCGAATAAGCTCCTGAACCATGTTGCGTGTTTCGCCGTAGAGATCGGGGTGGTGGAAACCATCCAGCACCACTAGAACCATGCCGTTTCGCTGGTTCGACTGGCCGAGAAGCCAACGGCAAACTTCCCGGACGTAGCGCGTAGAAGGTTTCTTCGGCATCGAACCGGTGTCCCATCCGACTTGGCTGGCTATGTCTGCCGCCAGCGTCTCGGGCTCATACTTGCCATAGATTTCATCTTTCAAGTCTACAAGTGCGACGGCGTAGGAGCTTCCGCCTTGCTCGATGAAAGCGCGCCGTACGTAGGCCACCAATTGGAACGAGTAGGTCTTGCCCATTTGCGTAACACCATTGACCACCAGCACTGGAATGTTTAGCGCAGTGTTCACATGGCGAGTGAAACTGCGTAGCGCCGGCCTGCCGATGAACGCTTGGGCACTCGCCTGCGGGCCGGGGACGAAACAGGTTTCGTGGGGATCCCTCGGCGGGCGATACCAGGGCACAGGCTGCGTCCGCTGAATACGGTCCAGGATCTCCTGCCCGAGGATCTGAAGGGTGTCGTTCAGGGGCACACGTGTCATCGCCGCGCGGATCAGATCCTCGGTCCGCCCGCGCGCTTCGAACCAATTGATTACGCGCTTGATCATTTCAGGCATCGTATCGTTGGCGGTGATATCATTTAGCGGTGTGCTCAGGTCTAGCCGAGTCAGATCGTCGAGCGCTCCATTAGTGTTGAACGCGCCCGCAAGTCCCAACGCCAGTCTCTTGAATTCGTCCGGCAGTAGCGGTTCCATAAGTCACCCCTTCAGAGAGATGTTTCGATTCTGAAGTTCTTCCAGGATGGCTGAGAAGCGAATTCCACGATTGTGATGTTGTCCGCCCCAATGGTGCAGCGCGACTAGAGTCCAGTCGCTTGTGAAACACGGCGAACCGGAAGATCCTCCGTCGGTATTTACGTCGTGAGTGAGGTAAGCCAGGCCGGCCGGAGGGACTTGGGCCCTGACCGAGCCAAGCGCGAATTTGAGGGGGACCGCATTAGGATGCTGGATGATCATCAGTGGGTCTCCGTCGGCGGGATTTTTCGCGGTCGGGGTCAGGAACCCCCGCACGGGCGCATTCGGCTGCCCGCCCAGCGTGGTTTCCCCGGGGCTGCCGGTCAGGCGCACGAGCGCGAAGTCGAGCTTCTCCTCCGGACTGGAGTGCACTTTCCAATCCGGCGCCAGCTTGTACTTCGCCCCTTTCAGCAGTTTGCCCTCATGCTTCTTATAGTCAAAATGAAAGCTGACTCGGCTCGGATTAAGCTGGTCGAGCAGGAAATCGCCGAGGACGTGGTAGTTCGTGATGAGCAGGTCGTTGGTAATGAGGAAACCCGTTCCGCGGCCCTCATCTGCCCCCGTGATGTCGACCTCGACCCGGCAGACGGCCTGCTCAGTGCGAACCATGTTGCCGCGCCACTGCTCGACGTCTTCGAATTGCACCTGCTGGCGCACGATGCTCTCGAAGTGCCCGGCGCCGCCATCCATTTCAAGATCGCGAGCAACCTGACGGAGCAACTGATTTTTGGGCGCGTCGTTAAGGGCCGCCGCCAACAGTTCGTCGGTTCTCCCCTGGCTCTCGGTCCAGACGATGAGATCGCGCGCGACATAGTCGAGCTCGACAGGCAGGGCGACGATTCTCGCGAGCGGCTGGTTCAATCCATAAAGGGCGAGATCCCTCAGCGCGTTCTGGCTGGGATACGCAGAGAGCAGACCGTCCCTCAACTTTCTGATCTGTGGGCCGCTGAGCTGTTTCATTTCTGCAACTCCTCGCGCAGTGCGTCAGTTCGCACGAATCCGCCGTGAATCGCTACCACATCGCCGGCCAGCACCCTACCGTTGGCCCCTGCCAACAACAGGTAAGTAACCGTCGCCCCACCCATATGGTACAGAGGCATCTCGGCACCCAGTCCGGTCCATAGGTTCTTTTTCAGTAGGTATCCGCCGCCTGTATTTTCAAGCCGGAGCAACAGCACGCTGGCGCCGACTTGAAGCGCCGCGTCAATCGCGTGCTCCTGCACCAGGAGGCTGACCGGCACCGTGCCGCTGGCGTCCGGCGTAGTCAACGCGCTGGCGAACGCGTCATACAATGCGATCACTCCGTTGAGCTGGTCCGTTTTGGACTTGAGCCGGGCGATGACTCTGAGGATTTCATCTTTTTTCGCGCCATCCTCGTCAACCGCCGCATCGCTAGCATCTGCCTGCTTCTCCAGTTCGGCGGCCTGTTTTTTCAGATCAGCAATTTGCTTGTTCATCTCATCGAGCTGCGTCGCCGCACGGCCGCGCAGTTCCACTAGCTCCGACAGTTCTGCGGCCAGCGCAGCGATAGCGCCGGTCTGCGCCACAGGTGCATAGACCAGCGGCAGATGGACTTCCCTCTCCGCCAGCCGACCGGCCACGGAATACAATAGCAGCGACTCATCGAGCTTTACCTCAAGGCCGCCGACAGTATAATCGGTTTTGAAAAAGCCGAGGATCTTGGAAAAAGCATCCAGCCCGGCGGAGACCAGGGCCGGTGTCGCCACCGCCTCCATCCCTGCCTTTGGGGCCTTAGGCTTCTCGACGCCCGCCGCGCCGAAGGCCTGCTTGATCAGCTCCTTTCGGAAACGATACGTAAGAAGTCGCTGAAAATTCGGGAATTCCTTTGCGGCGAAAATGTGGATGATTAGCGGTGCGTTTTGAATCGTCGTCACCGCCTGGGCCACTTTAGCCGCGGCCTCCTTGACGGCACGGGCGCCGAGCAATAGGGCCTCCTCGGTCCCAGCGTTCGGCTTCATGTCGACGGTGCCCGAGTAGGGCCCAGCTTTGACGTCGCCAATTAATCTAGCGATGACCGACTGCGTCTGCGCATCTGAGAGCGCCTTCTGCGCGTCAGCGATTGCTTTTTGGTTTTGCAGATCCGTTAATTGCTGAACCGAGCCGCTCTTCGCCTGATCCAGCGCCTTTTGTGAATCGGCAAGCGCTTTCTGAGCATCCGTGATGGATTTTTGATTCTGTAACTGAGCCACTTGCTGAGCTGTCGGGTCCTTCGACTGCTCTAGCCCCTTTTGGGCCTCGGCCAGCGCTTTGTTAGCTTCGGCCACCGCCTTTTGGTTCTGAAGATCGTTGAGCCGCCGGCTAAATTCTTCGCTAACATTGGCGAGAGCCCTTTCCGATTCGCGCTTGGCCTTCTCGGCGTCGAGGAGGGCCTTTTGAGCATCGAGTTGCTCTTTCTGCTTTTTCAGTTCATCGATCCTTTTTTGCAGGTCTCCATCACTGGGTGCTTCCATAACGATTCCTCCCAAAAGCCAGGTCAATTGCTGAATGGACCTAAGATCCTATAATGTTACGATTCTGGATTGTAATGAACTGCGCGACAGTTCAAACGCTTAAAAAGAAACTGATGAAACCTTCCTTCATAATCAAACGGTTTATTTCGGCGCGGCCCACGACGTATTCGATCGACTTGTCGACGGGAAAGAGGCTCGTGATACTTTCGTCGAGCAGTTTCTCTTAACGAACGCTTATCATCTCAATCGTCACCTCTGCTGCAGCAACGTTCGGATCGAGGAGTGCTACCGGGGCAGCGGGAACGCGACCACCTTCTCGTCCACGGGCGACCGATTAGCCTACCAGGTTGCTCCAGCAGCAAGCTGATAGTTAACATACAAGTGGCCATGCTACTAAAAAGAGTGCTCATCCCAACAAGATCCGTTCCATTGTCAAAAGGACACAGCCCAATACCCTAAACGTTAAAAGCAAAATTTGGCTTGACTCACCCTCCTGGCGTTCTGTTGCCAGTATTGTGTCCCATCGAAATCTACATGGCAAAGTCGGTTATCACATTTAGATAATACGCTGTCCGTCACGGTGGGTGCCACTGCCCGTCCTAAGCGGTCCAGCCCGGCTCACCTCGAATTTAGGCTCTCCCCTGCGTTCTCGGCAGGCGACAGATGTTAACAGGTACTCGACAATCTGCTTATCGCTATTCTCGCTCAGCCTTCTGATTGAGCACCTTGGTTTATCACTATTTATTGCGCTTTTTCTTAGGTCGAGTGACTGTCTCCCACTCTCGTTTGGGGGCGCGAGGGGCCGGCATCGCATTACATCTTCGAATCGCTCTTGATGCGCTAACGCCGCTGATTGGCTCGGGCCAATGTTAGATTGGGATGGAACTCGAAATGGGGTTTGTCTTTGAAGCTCTGAAAGTCTCCACCCCAGACTCATCCCGCCTGTTTGCCATGCTCTCCGATGCGGTTCCAGAAAGGGGAGTCCCAGATGGCTTTTCCGTTAACAAGCGGTACGACGTCGAAAGCCAAGCCGAAGTTGTGCCAGGATTTGCCGGGTTCGGCATTGGTCACGATGTCCCCAGGCTTTGTGCGGCCGATCGCGAATAACTCGGCTTGTTCTTCATGAGGTGCGCAGAGTGCTGGTTATCAGGATCTCTATTCCTGCGTCCTGAGCCAATTCTATTAGCTGTTGGGCTTTCTCGGCGATCAAGGGATGCAGGTCTTCAAGTCTTCGGGACGACATGATTCTTCCTTTGGCTTTGTTTCAGCTACCCGCGCCTTTTATCCCGAACTCGCGCCCCAGTCCAATATTAAATACCTATAGATCGGATATAGGTTTTTCTTATAACAGATCTTGACGTTCATGGGCCGTTTGGCGTACATTTGCGCGGGTTAAAGTGGGGTTTTTGGGCGGGGATGCCTCTACAAGGACGTAGACCATGACACTCAATCAATTCACATTCTTCGCGGCGATCGCCAAGCACGGCAGCCTCACCAGGGCGTCGCAGGAGCTGCGCATCAGCCAGCCTTCG
>Ga0326597_10015256_pt1 | contig 10053 bp, 10 predicted proteins | sample RVTome_12_FD_203789 | JGI IMG/M metagenome (GOLD analysis project Ga0326597, IMG submission 203789) | Soil microbial communities from uranium-contaminated site in the Upper Colorado River Basin, Wyoming, United States - RVT100D185 | ecosystem: Environmental > Terrestrial > Soil > Contaminated >...
CGTGGCAACTCCCGAAGATGCTCGAGCCGCTTTTCCAGGAACTTGGGGCATCCGTTCATGTGACGCCTGTGATGAACGCGGAAGACCTGCAGCGGGGACTCAATGAAGCGGGTGTGTAAGGCCGGATCCCGCCGATGATCCGAGTCGAAGACGTGACGGAATCGAGCGGTCGAGCGACCGGCTGCACTCGCTGCGGCTTGGTGCAGAAAGGCGCGTGTGGCCAATGGCGTACAAAGGAAAGACTCACCTGACGTTCCTCTTCAAGGCGAATCCGGGCGACGTCGCGGAGGGCGACCGCCTGTTCGCCAGCCACAACGAGTGGATGGCAAGCACGCACCACCGTCAAGGCGAGAAAGCGTTGCTCACGTACAACGTGTCGAAGGGTAGCGATCCGTCGAACACGTTCGATCCCAACTCCGCACCCAGTGGCAAGACCGTCTACGTTCTCGACGAAATCTACGAGAGCCCGGCGGGCATCGCCGACCACTGGCAGCAGGCGATGTCGAGCTGGAAGGACTTCCAGGCCTTTATGGCCTGGGCGCAGAAGTGTGACGCGGTGGCCCAGCACTCGGGGAACGTGGTGAATTCGCTCTGGTAGGAGTGCGGGACGCGTGTATTCGCGGTTCACCGAGGGCCAGATGTGTACGGCGCGGACGGGGAGTCCTGGCATCGCGCCGTCGTCGCCGGATCGGCAATACTCGATCGTGACGGCGACGTGAATTCCCATCAAGCACTCGACGGTCTCGTTGGACGGATGCCGGTCGTCCGAGGCCGCAGTCGGCGGCATCGCAGAGGAAAAGGGGTCTCGCTCAATGGCCAAGATACCGACCGACGCAATCGCCGAATTAAGGAGCAAGACCCAAGGGCAGGTCATCCTTCCCGACGACGCCACGTACGACGAGGTCCGCTCGATCTGGAACGCCATGATCGACAAGCGACCGGCCGTGATCGTGCGATGTGCAGGGAAAGACGATGTCCCGGTTGCCCTCCGGTTCGCGCGCCAACACCGGCTCGATGTTGCCATCCGGGGCGCGGGGCACAACATTGCGGGCAATGCTCTCTGCGACGGTGGTCTGGTGATCGATCATTCCAACCTGAAGGGAGTCACGGTCGACCGCAACACGAAACGGGCCTACGTGGAGCCCGGCGCCACGCTCGCTGATGTCGATGCGGCTGTTCAGGCGCATGGGCTTGCGACACCGGTCGGCATCAACTCGACGACGGGCATTGCCGGCCTGACCCTGGGCGGCGGGTTCGGATGGCTGACACGCAAGCATGGCATGACCATCGACGCGCTCGTCTCGGCGGACGTGGTGACGGCCGATGGCCGGCAGCTGCACGCCAGCTTGAGCGAGAACGACGACCTGTTCTGGGCTCTCCGAGGCGGGGGCGGAAACTTTGGCGTCGTGACGCGGTTCGAGTTCCAGCTCTACCCGGTTGGGCCCGAGGTGACCGCCGGGCTCATCGTCTTCCCAGCTGCACAATCAAGGCAGGTGCTTGCCAGCTATCGCGGCTACGTGGAGTCGACACCGGAAGAGTTCAATACCTGGGTGGTGATGCGACAGGCCCCTCCGCTGCCGTTCCTCCCGGAGAGTGTGCATGGGACGGACGTCCTCGTGCTCGCACTTTTCCATGCCGGCGCCCAGGCCGAGGCCCAACAGCTCATCGCGCCGCTCCGCGGGTGGGGCACGCCGGTCGGCGAACACGTCGGTGCGATGCCGTATGTGCAGTGGCAACAGGCGTTCGACCCGCTCCTCACGCCGGGTGCTCGCAACTACTGGAAATCGCACAACTTCACCGAGCTCTCAGACGGGCTGTTTACCGCCATGATCGAGTACGCGGGCAAGATGCCGTCGCCTCAATGTGAAATCTTCATCGGACTGATCGCCGGCGCGCCGAATCGCGTCGCGCCTGATGCCATGGCCTGGGGGCACCGTGACGCCAAATATGTGCTGAACGTGCACGGTCGATGGGACACCCCGTCCGACGATGACAAGGTCATCGAATGGGCACGGGCGTTTTTCAAGGCGTCCCAACCTTTTGCGTCCGGCGGAGCATACGTGAACTTCATGACTGAGGACGAAGGCGGGCGGGTCGAGAACGCATACGGCGCTAATTTCGCGCGCCTTCAGGCCATCAAACGAAAATACGATCCGGAAAACGTGTTCCACCACAACCAGAACATCAAGCCGTAGGCCAGATCGCCTCTACGGCTTCGTCCTCGCTTCGCAGATGGCCGGGTGGGGCGGCCTCCGCTTGGTGACGAACCGCGACGGCTGATCGCGATCCGCGTCGACTCGAGCGTCCTCGAATCGTTCCGCAAGGAAGCGCGCCGCCGACACGTCGGCTACCAGACGCTGATCAACGAGGTACTCGCGGAACACATCCGCAGAGACGTCGCGTAAGTGACCCCCGGCCGAGGGGCTCAACACCGCCTTCGAAACCGGCCGTTCCTACATTGACCATCGATTCCTGGAGACTCGCATGACCAATCCGTCGACGGCGCCTGAGAAGTTCCATGGAGCAACCTCTGTTTCCCTCACGGTGAAAGACATTCACAAGAGTGTCGCCTGGTACCAGAACGTCGTGGGCTTTGGCATTGAGCGGACATTCGAGCGGGAGGGCCGGCTTGTCCTTGTCGCGCTCAAGGCCGGCGATGTGCGCCTCCACCTGAATCAGGATGACGGTGCCAAGGGATGGGACCGTATCAAGGGTCTCGGCTTCTCGATCAACATCTGGACCACCGAGGACATCGACGCCATCGCCGATCGCATCAAAGCCAGCGGTGGCACCCTCGACTCCGACCCCGTCGACGCCCCCTGGGGCGCGCGCTACTTCCGTCTCACTGACCCTGATGGGTTCAAGCTGGCCGTGCTGAAATCGCTGGCGTAGCAAGTCCGTAACGCCCCAGTGCTCAACGACCCGGCCACCCTCAAGACGAACAATGTCGGCAAACGGCACAGCCATCTGCTTGCCGCTCCGCCGAAATGCCCATGAAGTCCGCTTTCTGGGTGCCCTTCATCGTCGCACGAATGAAAATCTTGTCACCCTCCGCGACCATGTCCTCAATCGTCATCGAGAAGTCGGGAAAGGCGGTACGAATCATCTCGAAGAACTGGCGAAGCCCTTCGCGGCCGCCTGCAAGGCCGGAGAATTCCTCGTGCTCCACATAGTTCTCGCCGACGACCTCATCAATGATCTCAAGCCTGCAGTTGAATCAGTGGAACCTCGTATTCGTCAATATTCTACGGACGCTGGCCGCGAGGTCAACAGCCCGTTCCTTGCGGGCCAGTTCGTTTGGTGTGCCCTGCAGTCAGCAAGCTGACCTCTGGACCGGCGTCACCGCTCTGTGGCACCTCAGCCATAGCTGCTGGATGGTACGCGGTTGCCGTTACGGCGCCAGCAGCGGCGGCATCGGCGCACCGAGCGAGGCGGAGATGGCGCGGAGCAGCTCGGCCTCGGCGGCGGTCACCGTGCGGTCGGCCACAATCGTGGCAACGGCAGCTTGCAGGATCCGGCGCTTGGCCTGAGGCGCCGCTTTCTCCAACGTCACGAGCGCGGCGTCGAGCGCGTCGAGCCGCAGGTCGGCGCCCGGGCGCAAACGCGCGTGCGGCATCTGCAGACGCTGCCGCCCCTGCTCGAACGCGTGTCGTGCTCCTTCGGCGTCGCGATGGCCGGCATGGGCGAGCATCGAGAGCAGCAGCTCGCAGGCGGCCTGGGCGGAGGGCAACGCGCGAGAGGCGACGGCGGAGGGGCGAGCCTTTCCGCGATGCGCGTCCAGATCGTGCAGCAAGATCCGCTGAAGCGACCACTCGAACAGTGCGATCTCGTTGTCGGCCTGCACGAGGGTGACGACGTTCTGTCTGAAGACCTCTTCTTGCGCCGGCGTCAGCTCGCGCAGAGCGGGCAGCGCGATTTCGACCAATGGCAGCCGCGCACGCACGTCGAGCTCGGCCACGAGCGGGGCCAGCCTCAGGGTCTCCTGGTACACCCCGGGGTCGGCCGCGTCAGCCAGGTGGGCGAGCTGGACCTGTCGCGGCCCGGTCTCGCGGTCGAGCAGCAGCGTGTAGACGACGGCCCGTGCGCCGTAGGGCTCGTGGGCGGCACTGACGAGCGCCTTCGGCAGGCTCTCGAGCAGTCGGGCGGCGTAGCGGACGTGCGCCTCGCTCGGCTGCCCGACGCTCTCCACCGCGTGCGCCATGGCCGCGTGCGCGCCGGCGGCGGGGCGCCACCCGCCCTCGCCACCCGCCATTGCCGAAACTCCTGCCATGTCCCCCCGGGCCGTTGCCGGTCTCGGCGACGCCTGGGGGAGCTCGACTTCCTCGGGCAGCGTGCCGTCCCAGGACGGGTCGATTCGGCGAATGCGCTGTTCGAGCGGAGGATGCGTGGAAAACATCGCCGAAAAGCCGCTGGTAGCCCGGCCGAAGAACATGTGGCTGGCTTCGGGTGCGTTCGGGCTCTGCACGCTGGAGCCGGCAGAAAAGCCGCCGATCTTCTTCAGCGCGCCCGCGATCCCATCAGGGTGGCGGGTGAACTGCACCGCCGACGCATCGGCCAGGAACTCCCGCTGGCGGCTTACGGCCGCCTTGATCAGATTCCCGAAGAACGTGCCGAAGAAGCCGACGGCCGCCAGCCCCGCCCCGAGCGCGAGGAAGGCCATCGCGCTGCCGCCCTGGTCCCGCGAGCCTCTGCGGCGGTGCCCGGAGAACATGCTGGCGCGCAGGATGAAATAGCCGAGCAGGCCGATGATCAGGATCCCGTGCAGGATCCCGATCAGCCGGATGTTGAGCCGCATATCGCCGTTCAGGATGTGGCTGAACTCGTGCGCTACCACGCCTTGCAGCTCGTCGCGCGTCAGGCGCTCGGCCGTGCCGCGCGTGATGCCGATCACCGCGTCACCCGGCGTGAACCCTGCGGCAAAGGCGTTGATGCCCTGCTCGCGGTCGAGGAGATAGACCGGTGGCGTCGGGGTACCGGAGGCGATCGCCATCTCCTGGACGACGTTCAGTAGCTGCTGTTCTGTGAGATTCGACGTGTCCGGATGGAGAAGCCGCCCGCCCAGTTCCTCCGCGACGACTTTTCCTCCGCCGCGCAGCTGAGCGATCTTGAAGAGGCTGCCGCCGCCCACGACGACCAGCGTGCCGATGACGGCCATGCCGACGAGCCCGGGATCGGTGGCGATGGCCCAGTAGTCGCCCGGGCCGCCCTCAGGACCGCCGCTCGCATAGCCGATCGTGGCCGCCAGCAGGAGATCGATGGAGACGATGATCGCCAGCACGGCCAGCACGAAGAGAACCACCAGGCGGGTGGTGTTCCGCCGAGCCGTGTCCTGCCGGGTGAAGAAATCGGTGGCCACCGTTCAGATCAGAAGGACACCTTCGGCGCCTGCTGAATCGGCTCGCCCTCGAATTCCAGCAGGGTGGCGTTCTGGCCGTGGCCGAACATCCCGGCGAAGACGGCAGGCGGAAACGTCTGCTTATAGATGTTGTAGGCCGTGGCGCTGTCGTTGAAGGCCTGCCGGGCAAACGCCACCTTGTTCTCGGTGGACCGCATCTCCTCGGTGAGCTGCATCATGTTCTGGTTGGCTTTGAGGTCCGGATAGGCCTCGGCCAGCGCGAACAGCCGCCCGATTGTGCCGGTGAGCACGCCCTCGGCCGCTGCCAGCTTCTGGATGGCGTCGGCGTCGCCTGGGTCAGCCGCCGCTTTCCGGAGGCCACCGGCCGCCTGGTTCCGGGCCTGAATCACTGCCTCGAGCGTCTCGCGCTCGTGCTTCATGTAGCCCTTGGCGACTTCCACCAGGTTCGGGATGAGGTCGTACCGCCGCTTGAGCTGCACCTCGATCTGGGCGAAGGCGTTCTTGTAGCGGGCCTTGAGCGTGACCAACTGGTTGAAGATGCCGACGATCCACGCGCCGAGCACGATGACAACGAGGACGAGCACGCTCAACAGAATCAGGGTCGTGGACATTCTGGAACCTCGATCGGACGCGGCAGCCGCGGCGGTCGCCCGGCTCGCCGACCCCGTCCCGCCCATCGTGCCACAGAAAGGCGGAAGTCCATACCTGGGATCCGCCCCCTCACCCGACGACGGCGTGTTGCATGGCCCACAGGGCGGCCGCGGCCCGCGTCGAGACGCCGATCTTGTTGTAGATGTGCTGGATGTGGTGGTCGGCGGTTTTCGGCGAGATATGGAGCCGGTCGGCGATCTCCTTCGTCGTGAGTCCGCGCGCCGCAAGGTCCAACACGTCGACCTCGCGGCGTGACAGCCCACCCGGGTTTACGACCTTCACAACTGGGACGCGTTCTGCTGGTGACTCAGGGATCGGCCATCACGATGATCGGCGTCATCAGCCACTGGCCGTTGCCGAGCCGGTTCAGCGAGGCCTCGGCGTCGAAGTCCAGCGTCACCGTGGTGGTGCCGCCCTCCTCGACGCTCAACCCGCCGAGGATCTTGATCTCTTCGCTCGGAATACGCAGCGGCTGCGGCACGCCGGCCCGATCGACGTCGTCCGCGGCTGGCTCGCTTCTGCCGGGCTGCGGCTCATCGGTGAGGTGTCGCTCCCGATCGACGCCGTCTACTCGCTCGCCGCACCGACGACTCCGGCCCGCGCTCCTGCCGGTGCACCGGCATCCGTGCGTGCTGGCCGTCGCCTCGTGCATCCCGGACCACGGGTTCGATCCCGACCGGATCGACACCCGCCATGTGGTCACGCGATTCAACAACCTCGCGCAGCGCAATCTGTCAGTGCTCAGGAGCACGTCAGAGAGCATCGAGTGGCTGCCCTTCGCCATCGGGCATCCGAAGAATCCGGATCCGGAAGCCGAGCTCCTCATCGAGGCCGATCCGCGACTCGTCGGCGCGATGCGTCTGTGGCTGGCGGGCTCCGGGATGGCTCTCTCCGCCGCGGCCGTCAGGCGGCGCACAGCGACGGCCGCGTCCCATCGGGTGAGGCGATCGCCTGCGACGGCTCGGTCGTGTTCCTGGATCGGACGCGGGTAACTGACCACGTTCGGTGGGTGCTGCGGAGCGCTGACGATCGAAAACGGATGAGCTATCGCACTCCCACCTGGAGCCCTTTGCATGAACGGTTCTCAGGTACCAGCTCGAGCGTAGCCACTCGAGGACCGCTTAGCGACATGTTTTTGGCCTGTTTTTGCGGGTCAGGATCTTGCACGTGAAAACGGCGGAGGTGCAATGATGACCTACGGGAACGGGTTGGCGCTTGCGCTCGGCTTTGTCGGTGCGACGGCAATCGGCGTGGCCATCGGCCCTTACGTGATCGATCATCCGGCGGCGGCGCGCCACTGGTCACCCGCTGTCGTTCAGCAGGCCGAGCAGCCTGCCGACAGTGCGAAGCCGGCCGCGGCCGGGACCCGCGCGGCGCGCAAAAGCAACACCACGACCGCGGGCCGCGGGAACATGGCGGCTGCGGCCGCAGCGTCCATGACCACGGCGTCGCCGGATCTCCACGCAAAGCTTCGACCGCTGTTCGTGTTCGCTGGGGAGCCCGACATGACGCGAGTGTCTGCAGGCTTCCACGATGCGGAGCAGTTTGCGGCCGTGGCGCACGCAGCGCGCAACACGGACATTCCGTTCGCGCTGCTCAGGCATCGGGTCATCGAGAAAAACAAGAGCCTCGAAGCGGCTATTCGTGAGCTGAAGCCTGATGTCAACGCGGCGATCGAAACAGAGCGTGCGGTGGCAGAGGCGCGATCTGACATCGCGGCCATCGAAGGGTAAGCGCGACCGGTAAACGTGGCGATCGAGCGGTCCGGGCACCGCACCCGGGCCGCTCACAGGGTGATAGGTGCGGAGTATTCCCGGGGATGTGCCGGATCCCCGTGATTCGACGAGGCTATCGGGCTCCGCGAACGTCCCGGTATGCGATGAGCCCCGTCATCGTCACCGTCGCAAACAGCGCGCCGGCGAAGAAGGTCGCCGACGGACTGATCGTGCTCCAGAGCGCCCCTGCGATGGCGCTCGCCAGGAGTTGCGCTCCGCCGCTCACGATGTTGAAGATGCCGAACGCCGTGCCGCGGAGCGCCGCCGCCGATGTGTCAGCTACCAGCTTGGACAGAAGGCCCTGCGTGAGTCCCATGTGGAGTCCCCAGCACGCGGTCCCGATGAAGACGTGCGCGGGCGTCGTCGCGGCAGCCAGGATGACGTCCGCGACCATCAGGATGCCGACACCCGCCATGAGCAGTGTCCGTGGGCGCAGGCGATCGGCGGCCCGGCCAGCCGGATAGGCGATTCCGGCATACGCGACGTTCATGACGACCATCACGGCGGGCACGTAGCCAATCGCCAGGCCCACATCCTGGGCGCGCAGCACGAGGAACGCTTCGCTGAAACGGGCCAACGTGAAGACGGCGCCGAGCAGGACGACCCACCAGAACGCTCGGGACAGCCTCCTGACGTCCGTCGGCGTGACGCGGCGCCGTTCATCGGCCGGATGAGGCGCGTGTTCGGGTTCACGAATCGCGACCGCCAGCAGGACCACGGCGATGACGGCGGGAATGACGGCGGCCCACAGCACGGCCCTGATGTCGTTCGCCATCGATGCCATGAGGACGATCGCCAGCAGTGGACCGACGAACGCGCCGACCGAATCGAGCGCCTGGCGCAGTCCGTAGGCGGCCCCGCGGAGCTCGGGTGGCGTGATGTCGGCGATGAGCGCATCCCGAGGAGCGCCTCGGATCCCCTTGCCAATGCGATCCGTGAAGCGACCGACGAACACCCAGGACACCGACGATGCAAGCGGGAAGAGCGGCTTCGCGATAGCGCCAAGGCCGTAGCCGGCGACGACCACCCACTTGCGCTTGCGGAGGTAGTCGCTGAGCGCGCCCGAAAAGACCTTGGTGATGGAGGCTGTGGCCTCGGCCACGCCTTCGATCAGCCCGACGGTGACCATGCCCGCGCCCAGCACCGACGTCATGAGCACGGGCACGAGACTGTGGACCAGCTCGGATGAGGCGTCCATGAACAGCGAGCCGAAGCCGAGCGCCCAGATGCCGCCCGGCAGAGCGCGCAACGTGCGAGGCGACGATGAGTCCAGCCACTCGCGTGTCTCGACGGCGCGGCGGTCGTCGCTCGGTCCGGGCGGTGGCGTCGTGGGCGTCATGGCCCCTCGCTACAGCTTCGTGTACAGCCAGGCCTTCTCGACCCAGACCTTCCCCAGATGAAAGCGCCAGCTCGGCATCCGTAACGCCACCGTTGGCGTCGGCTCGGCGTAGAAGTCCCCTCCACCGAATCCCGCCTTCCCGTCGCCGATCTCGATGAAGCACTCCCCGTGTCCGTTGAAGCGCGCAGAGGCAGGCTTGCCCGCGATCTCGTGAGCGATGTTCTCGGCGACGACGTCCGCTTCTCGATGCGCAAACACGCCCGCCTTGGGGAGCGGCTTCCCGAGCGCCAGCGGAATCGAGACGACATCTCCGATCGCGTAGACCCGTGGCCATCGGGTCTGAAGCGTGTGTCGATCCACCGGCACCCAGCCGCCGTCATCGGTCAGTGCGCTCTCGCGAACGACTGCTGGTGCGCGGTGCGGTGGGACATAGGCGAGCAGATCGAAGTCCGCCTGTGCGCCGTTCGCGAATGCGAGGCGCTTGGCTGCGGGATCGACCGAGGTCACCTGGTGTGCCGGGTGATACGGGATGCGGCGCGCGGCGAGCAACTGCGTGACGGCGCTCGACACGTGGGGCCCTGCCACGCCCATGGGCGCCGGCTCGGCGGCGTAGACCTCGATCTGCACCTGGTCCCGCAGACCCTGCTTGCGATACCACGCCTCGATGAGCATCGCTCCCTCGTAGGGCGCGGCCGGGCACTTGTACGCGGCCGCCGCGGTCAGCACGACGATCCGGCCGGCGCGCGCGCCCTGGAGCGCCACCCAGAGCGACTGGGCGCCGCCGAGCGAGTAGAAGTTGTGGCCGGCCTCGGCCAGGCCCGGAATGGCGTCGGGTGCGAGCTCGGCCCCGAGCGCGACGACCAGATAGTCGGCGGCCAGCCGATCCCCGGCCACCGTCACGGTCCGCCGCTCCGGATCGATGTGCTCGACGG
>Ga0326597_10015257_pt1 | contig 10053 bp, 9 predicted proteins | sample RVTome_12_FD_203789 | JGI IMG/M metagenome (GOLD analysis project Ga0326597, IMG submission 203789) | Soil microbial communities from uranium-contaminated site in the Upper Colorado River Basin, Wyoming, United States - RVT100D185 | ecosystem: Environmental > Terrestrial > Soil > Contaminated >...
CTCTTTCTCTCCCCTCGGCGCACGCGCTCCCCCCAGCGCCTGATCGGCTCCTTCTAAAACCGTAAGGCTTGTCAAAGCCGTGCCCGCCTCATAGGCGGGACGCGGCGGGTTGGCACACTCGTAGGGCCGCATGGAGCCTTTTCACGGTGCCGGCGCCATGCCGGCATCGTGGTGAAGCGCGGGCGGCTGGAGGCGCAATAACCATGAGCTTGCCTCGACCCGGTCGGCTCCCGGGCGTCATGTGCGTGCCGTTACTGATGGTGATCACCGTGGCGGCCTCCGCCCAGCAGGGTGGGACTATCGCGGGCGTGGTCGTGGATACGGCGAGCGGCGCACCGCTGGCCGGCGCCCGCGTTCGCTTGTTGGAACAGCACCGTACCTGGCAGACGCACGGGGATGGCGGGTTCAATTTCGCGGCGCTGCCCGCCGGCAGCCACACCATTGCCGTCGAGGTGATTGGGTACCGGCCCTTCAGTCGCACGCTGACGCTGCGCAGCGCCGACACGGTGCGCCTGCGCGTGGCGCTGTCGGAGCTTCGTTTCGAGCTGCCGCCGCTGGTCGTGACCGGAACGCTGGGTCGGCGGCCGGGCGAAGACGTGTTGAGCCCCACCGCTGTCGTCGTGGGGGCCGAGCTGGACCGCCGCCTTTCCGAGACCATCGCGGCCACGCTTAAGGATCAGCCCGGCGTATCGGTCACGTCGTTGAGCCCGGCGACCGCCAGGCCGGTCATTCGCGGGCTGGGCGGCGACCGCATCCTGGTGCTGGAAGATGGCCTCAGGCCGGGCGACCTGTCCTCCATGTCCTCGGATCACGCGGTGGCGATCGAGGCGGTGACCGCCCATCAGTTCGAAGTGGTCCGCGGTCCCATGTCGCTCATGTACGGCAGCAGCGCGCTGGGCGGCGTGGTGAACGTGATTCGGGAAGAGGTGCCCACGTCCAGACCGGAGGACCTGCACGGGGCGCTGAGCATGCAGGGTGCCTCGGTGAACACCGGGCTCACCACGGCGGCCACGCTTTCAGGGGGCCTTGCCGGTCTGGCCTGGCGGGGTGAAGCCAGCGGCCGCTGGGCGGGCAACACGCGGACACCGGTGGGTGAGCTGGTGAACACGGGCGTCACCACGTACAGCGGGGCGCTGGGGGCGGCCGGCGTGGGTGCGTTCGGCCACGCTGGCGGGTCCTATCGGTTCTACAGCAACCAATACGGCATTCCCGGTGGGTTCGTGGGCGGGCACCCGCAGGGCGTGGATATCGAGATGTTTCGTCATGCCGTGCGCGGCGAGGCCGAGCGGCATCAGTTGGATGGCCTCTTTTCCACGGCGAAGGCCTCGGCCCAATACACCCACTACCGGCACACCGAGTTCGAGCCCAGTGGGAGCGTGGGGACCCGGTTCAAGCAGCAGTTGGCCGCCACCGAATTTTCCCTACGGCACCGTCCGTCGGGCGTGCTGGCGCAGGGGGCCGTGGGCGTCCGCGCCCAGTACCGGGACATCCAAACCGGCGGGTCGCTGCGGACGCCGTCCACCTACGATCTGAGCCTGGCGGGGTTCGCCATCGAGGAGCTGGGCCAGGGCGCCGCGCGCCTCCAGGTGGGAGCGCGCTACGATTGGGCGCGTTTCGTTCCCCGAGACACCACGGCGTTTGTCAGCGCGGGCGGCGAGCGGATTCCGGTGCGCCCGCGGACCTTCGGGTCCCTGTCGGGGTCGGCCGCGCTCTTGTATGTCCTCGGCCCGGCGTTCCGGGTGGGCGCCAGCGTGGCACGAGCGTTCCGCACGCCGGATTTCAACGAGCTGTACTCCAACGGTCCCCATCTCGCGGACAACTCGTTCAATGTGGGAAGTCCGTCCCTGGGTCCGGAAGCCGGCTTTGGCACCGATGTATTCGTGCGGCTCTCGGCATCACGTCTGCGCGGCGAGATCGCCGCGTTCAGGAACGTATTGAGCGATTACATCTTCCCGTCCAGCCGCGGCCGGGCCGAGCTGGGGGCGCAGGGTGGCCGGCCGCGGTTCCAGTACACCAATGAGGACGCTCGTTTCCTCGGTATCGAAGGTGATATCGAGTGGAATGTGGCGGGTCCCCTGGTGCTCGAAGCGACGGCCTCCTACGTGGAGGCGGTGTTCACCTCCACGCGCGACTCCATCCCGGTTATCACACTGGTGGACACGTCGTTCGTGGCGCCCTCTCCCTATCCGCCTTTCATCGCGCCGCTTCATGGCCACGTGGGACTGCGGTTCGAGCCGCGTCCCTGGTTTGTGGGCGTGACCGCACGAGGCGCCGCGCGGCAGGACCGGCTGGGAGATTTCGAGGAGCCGACGGCCGGTCATGTCGTAGGGGACTTCACGGCCGGCGTCCGGGTGCTGGTGGGCGGGCGGTTTCATGCGGCGACGCTGAACGTTGCCAACGCGTTCGATACCGAATACCGCGACCACCTGTCGCGCATCAAGGCCATCATGCCGGAGCCCGGCAGGAGCATCAGCCTGCTTTACCGGCTCGAGTTTTGACTTCGTGACCCCTCACCCTTCCAGGAGGAATTCGATGTTTATCGCACGCGCACGTGTCAATCGTCTGTTGTGGGCCGCGCCCTTGGCGCTCAGCGTTGCCTTGATTGGCGGGAGCTGCCCTGACGAACCGTTGGAAGAGGAGCCCGAGGTCGCGACATTGCGCCTCTCGGTGGGAGGGCAGACCGTGGACGTGAGCGACAATGGGACGGTCACGCCCACCGGCGGCATCACCATCAGCGCCAATGCCACCTTAAGCGCCAGCTTTCTGAAGGCGGACGGATCCGCGGAGACGCTGGTGACGGCCGACGAATTCGAGTTGCGGGTAACATCGCAAAGCACCGGTGTGGTCACCTACACGAGTACCGGAGCTTTTGCGGGGACGTTGAACAAGCTCTCGACCGGCGGTACGCAGCTCTCCATCGAGCTGTTCCATCTGGTTGAGCAGCATGCTGACTTCGGCCCGTTCCCGGTGCCGATTACGGTGAACTAGCGAAAACCGGGCCGAGATTCGGTCACAGGCGCTTGATCAGTGGAGCACGCGGCCCACGGTGACGGAGTGGAAATCGCCGGGGGCTTCGTTAGCGGACATCGCCAGCAGCTCATCGGCGGAACCGCACCAGCCGGGGGCTGGCCGACTGAACCGTGACCACGGCGGTGGCGGTGTCCAGGCTCCCGCTGTGCGCCCGTATCCCGAACACGCTGGCTACCGTGATGCTCACGTTGAAGGCCGCCACCCCGCCGACGGCGGCGACCGCCGTGTCGCCCAGGAGCTGGGCGGGTTCGCCAAAGGGCACAAGCTCCAGGCGCACTGTGTCGGTGTACCCGATCGCCGTGTTGTGCGCAGGGCCGCGACGCCGGCGGTCGCGTTAGCAGTATATTCGAGGCCGTGTCAACCAGACCGACAACCGAGGCATCCTCCGCGGACAAGTCGCAGCTCCAGCGCTGGGTAGCGACCTGGTGGGAGGCCGGGCCCGCCCTCGCGGAACAGCGGCGGGCTGAGCTCGAGCGGCTTACCACGCCCCGAGCCCTGGCGGACCTCGCGTCCGCCTTTGAGCACGCCCGGCTCCGAGCGCCCCGCTCCGATAAGTCCGGCCTGGTGGAACAACAACGGTATTTCCAGCAGCTCGCGCGGTGATGGAGCTGTTTCGTGAGGCCCAGGCCCTCCAGCCGTTCCTGACGGACAGGCGGTGGCGGTTCTGCTTCATCGGCGGCGTCGCGTTGCAGCACTGGGGGGAACCACGCGCCGCGCGCGATCTCGACCTGACGCTGTACACCGGGTTCGGCGGTGAGGCCCCGGTGGTCGATAGCCTGCCGGCGCAATACCCCGGTCGCCGGCCGGATGCCCGCGAGTTCGCGCTGCGCCATCGCGTACTGTTGTCGGCCACGCCCGCCGGCGTCTCCGTGGATGTGGCGCTCGGTGCCCTCCCCCTCGAGGCCGAGACGGCCGGGCCAATGCGGCACGGGCACCGCCCACATCGAGGTGTCGCTCTTCCACCCGATTGAGCAGCACGAGGAATTCGGCCGTTTCATGTTTTCTGGCGACCAGATCGCATCCCTCCTTCGCGGGCTCGGCATCACCCACGTCGTCACCGTCCCGGACAGCACCATCGGCCAGTGGGAGCCGGCGATCGAACGCTCCGGCGTGCGCCTGGTGCGGGTCTGCCGAGAGGGCGAGGCGTGGGCCCTTGCCGCCGGGCTCTATCTCGGTGGAGCGCAGCCCCTGGTCATGATCCAATGCACCGGGCTGTTCGAGTCGGGCGACGCGCTGCGCAACGTCCTGCATGACTGGAAACTCCCCATACCGAGCGTCATCGGGTATCGAAGTTACTTGAACCAGGACACCCTTCCGGGGGACACCTGCCTGGAGTTCACCGAGCCCATCCTCAAGACCTGGAAGATCGACTACCGACTGATCACCGAGCAGGTCCAGCTGGACGTGATGGAGCGGCATCTGCGTTCCTGCCGCGCCGCCGGCAAGCCGGGCGCTGTGCTGATCGCCGAGGGCAAGGCATGAAACCGCATCAGCCACGCATCCCATTGCGGGAGGCCCTGGCCGCGTTGCGCGATGCGCGAGGCGACGACGACGTCGTCGTGGCCGCGATGGGCGCCGCCCGCGAGTGGATGACGCTGAGCTCTCACCCGCTGGACTGGATCTTTGTGCCCTCGAGCATGGGGCAGGCGACGTCCCTCGGCCTGGGTCTGGCCCTGGCCCGCCCGGATCGCCGCATCATCGTCTTGAATGGGGACGGCTCCATGCTGATGAACCTTGGCTCGCTGGTCACCATCACGTCCCAACGGCCCCGGAATCTCGTGGTGATCGTCTTGGACAACGGGGTGTACGAGGTGACCGGAGCGCAGCCCACCCCGGGATCGCCCGCTGGCCGGACCGGCGGGGACGGCGTGGATTTCCTGGGGTTTGCGCGGGCATCGGGGTTCGACTCGGCGGTGCGGTTCACCGACCTGGCGGCCTGGCGGAACGAGCTGGCGAATCTGCTCGTCCGGGCCGGGCCGACCCTGGTCACGCTCGACGTCGCCCCGGTGCCGGGCGCGAGAGGGCCCCGTTCGCCCGGTCCGGCGCCGGAGCGCGCACGGGCGTTCATGGAGGCGCTGGAGAAGGTCGAATAAGGGTCATCCTCCCTCAGAACGCCAACAATTTGGTGAGCTTGGCCGTCACCACCCGCTCCAGCACAACGTCCGCCAGCACGTCCCGCCGCTCGGTGAATACCAGGAAGAAATCGCTGAGCGGCGCATGGATGACGTTGAGCCGTACGTTGGTCACTACCTGATCCGCGTCGGCATTGTACTGGACGAACGCGCTCAGGTACAGCCGGGTCGAGTAGGCGTAGCGGACCCGCCCGGTGTAGAGGTTGGCGGTGAATTCCGTCCGCGGGCCAAAGGGGGGATCCAGGGTGACTCGGTTGCGCGCCACCGACGCGTCGAGCGTCAAGTGATAATCCGGTTGCCAGCTCAGGGTGCCGTTGGTGCTGAAGCGGCTGCCCTCAAAGTATCCGCCGCCTGACACGCCGATGCTCCCTGAGATCATGCGGCCGTCACTGGCGGTGTAGCTGGCGGACGCCTCGCGGAAATGATAGTCCCCGGGAGGGATGCTGGCGCCGGGTTGCACTTGAAATGGCTGCTCCAACAGCTCATGAATGTCGTCCAGCCGCAGAGAGAGACTCCCGCCGTCCCGGAACGTAGTGCCGAAGCCCAGCGTCCCGTCCCAGGTGAGCCTGCGGCCGCTCAGGTCGGTGAGATAGTCGGCCTCGACGAACGGGTTGATCTCCAGCACGCCGGGGATACCGACCCGCGGGTGGGCCCCAACCGTGGCATACCACTGCCGGAGGCCCTTGCGGCGAATGAATCCCATCCCGGGCGTAAAGGCGTCACCCACGTGGCGCACCATGGCCGTGGCGTCCCACACCCGGTCCCGCCAGCCAATGGAGAGTCGCGCGGCCTCATCGCTCCCCGTGGGAGCGCGGGTGTGGGCCACGTAGGAGTTGACGAACAGGAACTGCGCCAGTCGGAGGTTGAGGTCCGCGCCGACGCTCCGGTGGTTGACGCCGCCCGAAGCGCTGCCCGTCGCCTGGCGGTTCATCAAGAGAAGGCCCACGTCCGCGTTGCCCAGGAAGTTCCGCCGCACCCGCGCCACGCTGAAGTTCTCCGGTGGCGCGCCCTCGAAGGCCTCGGAGTGCACATTGAGAAATCCGAACTCGTACGCGCCGGCGCGTCCCGTGAGCCGTCCGCCGCCGAACAGCGGGACCCGCCGGCCGCCGCGGAGTCCGATGCTACGCGTGTGAAAGAAGGTAAAGTCGCGCAGCGAGGCGCCGGAGCGTGGCGCCCCCGGCGCCGTGACGTCGCCGAAGGTGAAGGTCCCGGAGTTTTCCAGAAAGAACTCGCGCTGCTCGGGAAAGAAGGTGGGGAAGCGGGTCAGGTTGATCTGCTCCTGGTCCACGTCCGCGTCGGAAAAGTCGGTCCGCCAGGTGAGGTCCAGGGTGGTCCGAGGCGTGATCCCAAGCTTGACGTCCAGCCCGCCATCGCCGTGGTTGCCCGTGTCCGCGGGCGTGAAACTGCTGCCCGTGGCGCGGCGAGCCAGGGCGAACGGCTTCACCCAGAGATTGCGGCCCGCCGGTACCCGTGGCAGGTCGAGCAAGGTCCCGGCCTGCGACATGAGGAAGATCCGGTCGCGCCTCGCCAGGGGCGCCCAGTACGCTACTTCGTTCTTGCGGCGCACCCGACGCAGAAAGTTGACGCCCCACGACTGCGGGTCCCGCGTCGGGTCGAACCGCAGCGTGTTCCACGGAATCGCCATTTCCACGGTCCAGCCCGAGTCGTGCACCGTGGTCCGCACATCCATGATGGCGTCCCAGCCATAGTCCCGTGAGGTGCCGTCGTTGAAGGTTTGGCCGTCCTTGACCCCGCCCCGCGGATTGACGAAGAACAAGAAGGACGATCGGCGGTCCAGAAACGTGTCGAACGAGACGCCGAAGGAATCCATGTCTTCCGATAGGACGTTGGGATAGTCCCGCTCGATGGTCTTGATGACGAGGCCGTTGCGGTCGGAGTCGTAACAGATGGCGCTCAGGTACAGGCGGCCGTCGTCGAAGAGCACGCGGGCCACCGTGCGCTCCGTGGCGGGGGCTCCCGTGTGGGGCTGCGCCTGAATGAACTCGCTGATCGGGGTGGCCGCCGCCCAAGCAGGCTCGTCCAGGCGGCCGTCCACGGTGATGGGGGAAGGCGCCCGCACCGCCCGGGTCTCGGGGCGGGGCATGCGCTCGGGATTGACCGCCTCGCCGGTTTGACCCTGACCGCGGGCCAACGCCGGAAGCACTGCGATCGCCAAAAGCGCACAGGAGGGACGGGGTCTCATGGGGCGTTAAAATAGCGCGGAGCCGGCGCAGCGGCCCGACCCTGACCTTCCGCGGTCCGCCTGACCGCCGGTCCGCCCGGTCTACCCTTGCATCAGGCCCTCACACTCTTGACGCAGCAGAACACGCCGAGCGCGGATGATGGGCGGGTCGGAATGGGTTTCACCAGGGCACCGCGACCGGCGGACCGGCGGACCGGACCCGGGGACGGAACCTTCGGTTCCCCAGCCATCGAAGAAACCTCGGGATCCCCTCGGCCAACGGCGTCGTGGGTCGGTAGCCCAGGAGTGCGTCGGCCCGGGTGAGGTCGGCCCAGGTGCGGACCACGTCTCCCGGTTGGGGCGGCAGCCGCTGAACCACGGGCTGCACGCCGAGTCCCCGCGCGATGGTCTCGATCAAGCACACGAGCGAGGTGGTGTGATTGCCGCCCAGGTTCACCACGGAGAACTCGTCCGGGCGGGTCGCCGTGCGATCGATCGCCGCCAGCGTGCCGGACACGATGTCATCGATCCAGGTGTAGTCCCGCTCGGTGGAGCCGTCGCCGTACATCGGCACGGGCTCTCCCGCCATCATCAAGGTCGCGAAACGGCGGATGGCGAGGTCGGGTCGTTGCCGCGGCCCGTACACCGTGAAGAACCGCAGCGCAATGAGGGCGCCGCCGTAGATCTCGTGGTGCGCGCGGCACAGCAGCTCCCCGGCGCGCTTGGTGGCGGCATACGGGGACACGGGCTCGACGGCCGGATCGTCCTCCGAGAACGGGACGCGCGGCGCGTTGCCGTACACCGACGAGGACGACGCGAACACGAAGCGCCGCGCGCCCCGGTGCCGGGCCAGCTCGAGCATGCTCTGCGTCGCCAGCACGTTGGCCCGCGCAAAGCCCAACGGATCCATGAGTGACGCGCGCACGCCCGCCTTGGCGGCGAGATGCACGCACAGGTCGAAGGTGTCGGTGGCGAGTGCGCGATCCAGCGACGCCAGGTCCGCGCAGTCGGCGGTGATCAAGCGAAAACGCGGATGTCCCAGCGCGCGGCGCAGGTTGGCGCGCTTTTCCACCTCGGCGTAGTACGGGTCGAAGTTGTCCACGCCCGTGACGACGTCCCCGCGGGCCAACAAACGCTCCACGACGTGGCTGCCGATGAAGCCGGCAGCGCCAGTTAGAAGAACGTGCAGCTGAGACACGGCTGGGTCAAAAGGCACGAAGCATGCCGTATACGGGAGGGGCGGGCCAATCGCGCGACTCGCTCACGCGTCGCCGCATCCTGATGCACGCGCCGTCCGCGTCGCACCACAATAGAGCAGAGGAGGACCGAGGCCCATGACGATCAGTCCGTGGCGCCGGTTGTTCCGACTGGAGCGATCATCGGGTCCCTGGCATTCGCCCGCTGAACGACGGCACTCCCCCGAACGGCGGCGCGACTCCGGTCGCCGCATGATCATAGACCGCCGGCACGATCCCGCGACCCCCTTGGTCGAGCGGCGCAACGGCACGGATCGGCGCGACGACGACCGGCGTGCCGGCACCGACCGGCGCACGTCGTGACTGTCGGTTGGCACCACAAGGCGATGGTGACGGCTCGCACCATGCACCATTATAGTGCAGCGCCTTGGTTGCAAGGAGTGGCATCTGTATTCACTGGTAGTTATGTAAGTCATTGTGATATAGCATGATATGATAGCATTATGCGTCGTGCACACCGCTGGCTCTACCATTGCCAAAGGAAGTGCATCACATTCTTGGGGGGAAAGGGGCACCGGGCCCCCATACACACCCCCAACGCACTCCCTGAGGAGGCCACGGTTCCAATGACGCCACGCACCCAGGAGCCGCGAGTGGAGCGGTCCGCCGACGTTCTGAGCGAACTGGTCGCCCACCTGCGGCGCGGCCGTACCCAATTGCGCGAAGAGTGGGTACGCCGGATTACCGAGTCCCGTCTCCTCACCTCGATGACGAAAGAGGAAATCTTCGCCGAAGCCACGTCGGTCTTCGATAACTACGTCGAAGTGTTGGAGACCGGCAGCGTCGAAGCCCTTCAGGCGTATGCCCGCAACCTGTCGGAACGCATCATTCCGCGCGGCGTGGACACGCCGGAAGTGTTGGGCATCGTGCTGCTGCTGCGCGACGTGTTGGCCCGCTCGCTGTTCGAAAAGTATCAAGGGGATTTCGGCCTGCTGAACCGGGTGCTGGACGCTTACGAGCCCGCGGCCAACCGGATCGCGACGACGGTGGGCGTGGGGTTCGTGCAGGAACGCGAGCGGGTCATCCGGCAGCAACAGGAAGCGATCCGCGAGCTGTCCACGCCGGTGCTCCAGGTGCGCGAGCGGCTGCTGATTCTCCCCATCATCGGCATCGTGGACGCCGAGCGCGCCCGGCAGCTCACCGAGCAGCTCTTGCGGGGCGTTCGGTCCAATCGCGCCAAGGTGGTGGTGATGGATATCACCGGTGTGCCGTCGGTGGACGCCACCGTGGCGAACCACCTGGTGCAGACCGTGGAAGCCTCGCGGCTGCTGGGTGCCACGGTCATCGTGACGGGTCTGTCGCCCGAGATCGCCCAGACGCTGGTGACCATCGGGGTGGACCTCACCAAGATGAACACGGTGGGTGACTTGCAGGGAGGCATCGAGGAGGCGGAGCGGGTGTTGGGTTACACCGTGTCGAGTGTGCGAGAAACGCCCCCCGCGGCCGAGAAAGC
>Ga0326597_10015258_pt1 | contig 10052 bp, 6 predicted proteins | sample RVTome_12_FD_203789 | JGI IMG/M metagenome (GOLD analysis project Ga0326597, IMG submission 203789) | Soil microbial communities from uranium-contaminated site in the Upper Colorado River Basin, Wyoming, United States - RVT100D185 | ecosystem: Environmental > Terrestrial > Soil > Contaminated >...
AAGGAAATCATCGGGCAGGAATTTGCGCTGGAGCTGGAACGGCAAAAGACCGTTACCGTCGAGAAGACAGTCACCCTCTATACCTCCAGGGACCGCGCTATCTCCGAGAGCTCTCTGGCCGCGCGTTGCGCCCTGGCCCGGTGCGGCCGCTTCCAGGACCTGCTGGAAAGCCACAGCCGCGCCTGGGAACGCCTCTGGCGGCGCTGCGACGTCGAAGTACGGGCCCGCAACAACTCCCAGCTCGCGCTCCGGGTCCACATCTTTCACCTTCTTCAAACCATCTCCATGCACACCGCCGAGCTCGACGTGGGCGTGCCCGCCCGGGGGCTCCACGGCGAGGCCTATCGCGGACACATTTTCTGGGACGAGCTGTTCATGTTTTTTTTCTATACGCTGCGCGTCCCCGAGGTCACCCGCTCTCTTCTTCTTTATCGGTTCCGGCGCCTCGATGCCGCCCGCCGGGAGGCCAGGGAGGCCGGCTACCAAGGAGCCATGTACCCTTGGCAAAGCGCCAGCGACGGCAGCGAGGAGACTCAGATCGTCCACTTGAATCCCAACTCAGGTCGCTGGCTCGACGACCACAGCCATTTGCAGCGCCACGTGAACATCGCCATCGTTTACAACATCTGGCAGTACCTGAAGGTGTCCGGGGACCTGGATTTCCTGACCAATTACGGAGCCGAGATGATGCTGGAGATCGCCCGCTTCTGGTCCAGCATTGCTGCCTACAATCACAAGACCCGGCGCTACGAGATCTCAAACGTCATGGGCCCCGACGAGTACCACGAAAAGTACCCGGACTCCGAGAAGGGAGGCCTGAAAAACAACGCCTACACCAACGTCATGGCAGTCTGGGTACTGGAACGCGCCCTGGAGGCCCTGGACCTTCTCAACGAGGAACGGCGGCGCGAGCTATCGGAAGAGCTCGGTCTCAAGGCCGATGAGGTCAAGCGATGGAGGGATATCACCCGCAAGATGACAGTCCCTTTCCACGGCGACGGCATTATCAGCCAATTCGAAGGCTACGACCGGCTCGAGGAGCTGGACTGGGAACGCTACCGCAAGAAATACGGAAGCATCGGCCGTCTGGACCGCATCCTGGAGGCCGAAGGCGATTCCCCCGATCGTTATAAACTATCCAAACAGGCCGACGTTCTCATGATCTTTTATCTGCTTCCCATCCCCGAGGTGCGCCGGATCTTCAAACAACTGGGCTACGACTTCGACGACGGCGCATTTCGAAGAAACATCGACTACTACATGGAAAGGACCTCACACGGCTCCACCTTGAGCAGAGTCGTGCACGCCTTCGTGGTAGCGCAAATCGATCCCAAGAGGTTCTGGGTTTTTTTTACCGAGGCCCTCCAGTCCGACATCGCGGATATCCAGGGGGGGACCACGCAGGAAGGAATCCACCTCGGCGCCATGGGTGGCATCGACGATCTTGTCCTGGGGTGCTATGCCGGCATCGATACCTGGGGGAAGACGATTTCTTTCAATCCCGTCCTGCCCGGAGGCATGCAAAAGCTCCACCTGAGAATCTGCTACCGCGCCCGCTGGTTCGAGCTGGACATGGTGAAAGGCCGCCTCCGGCTCTCCGTTGACAAGAACGGCACCCAGCCCGTCCAGGTCGCCGTCAAGGGAAAGACCCGCAGCATCCGTCCGGGATGCGCCCGGGATTTCAAGCTTTAAGATGCGCCCAATCCGTATGCCTAGGCCGCCTGGGCCATGGGCGAGGCCTTGAAGGTAAGCCCGGAGGGGCCGTGGTCCACCAGCACGCGGGAACGGTCCGTTACTTCCCCTGCCAGAATCTTCCGCCCCAGGACCGTTTCGATCTCCCTCTGGATGAGCCGTTTAAGGGGCCGCGCACCGTAGATCGGATCGTAGCCCTTGTCCGCGAAGTACTCCTTGGCCCGGTCGGTGAGCTCGAGGGTGACGTTGCGCTCCGAGAGTCGGAGCTGGAGCCGTTGGAGCTGAATGTCCACGATCTTTTTTAGCTCTTCCCGGGTAAGACTGTGGAAAACGACAATCTCGTCAACCCGGTTGAGGAACTCGGGGCGGAATTGCTGCCGCAACGCCTCCAGGACCTCCGCTTTCATCGCCTCGTAATCACTGGAGTTCTCGCCCCCGCGGTAACTCAGGATGATGTGGCTCCCTACGTTGGACGTCATGATCACCACGGTGTTCTTGAAGTCCACGGTTCGGCCGTGACCGTCGGTGAGGCGGCCGTCATCCAGAATCTGTAAAAGTACATTGAAGACATCGGCGTGAGCCTTTTCCACTTCGTCGAAAAGCAAAACCGAGTAGGGGCGCCGGCGCACCGCCTCGGTGAGCTGTCCTCCCTCATCGTAGCCCACGTAGCCCGGAGGCGCGCCGATGAGCCGGGCCACCGTGTGCTTTTCCATGTACTCCGACATATCCAGGCGCACCATGTTGGTCTCGTCGTCGAACAGGGACTCCGCAAGGGCCCGCCCCAGTTCCGTTTTGCCGACCCCCGTGGGACCGAGAAAGATAAATGACCCGATGGGCCGGTTGGGGTCTTTGAGCCCCGAGCGGGCCCGGATCACCGCGTCCGCCACCGCCTGCACGGCTTCCTCCTGTCCCACCAAGCGCCGGTGCAGATAATCGCCCATGTGAAGCAGTTTTTCCTTCTCGCCCTCCATCAATTTCGCTATGGGGATCCCGGTCCATCGGGAAACAACATCGGCAATGTCCTCTTCATCCACCTCTTCTTTGAGCAACCGCCGCCTGTCGCCCTCCTGAAGACGCCGTTCCTCCTCCGCCAGCTGTTTCTCCAGTTCCCCGAGCTTGCCATACTTGAGCTCGGCCACGCGGTTGAGATCGTATTCCCGTTCGGCGCGTTCCATGGCCCTTCGGGTTTCCTCGATTTTCCCCTTGAGCTCGCGAAGGCGTGAGATTGAGCTCTTTTCCAACTCCCACCGGGTCCGCATTCCGGTGGCTTCTTCCTTGAGGTCCGCCAGCTCCTTCTCCAGCTTTTCCAGCCGATCGCGGGAGGCCGCGTCTTTCTCTTTGCGAAGCGCCTCCCTTTCAATCTCCAGTTGCATGACCTGGCGCGAGACTTGATCCAGTTCCACCGGCAGGGAATCGATCTCCGTGCGAAGTTTGGCCGCAGCCTCATCCACAAGATCAATGGCCTTATCGGGCAGGAAACGGTCGCTGATATAGCGGTGGGAAAGGACGGCCGCGCTGACCAGGGCGTTGTCCTTGATTCGTACGCCGTGGTGCACCTCGTAACGCTCCTTCAAACCCCGCAGGATGGAAATCGTATCCTCCACGTTGGGTTGATCCACCACGATGGGCTGGAAACGGCGCTCCAGGGCCCGGTCCTTTTCCACGTGTTTACGGTACTCGTCCAGCGTGGTAGCTCCGATACAGTGAAGCTCCCCCCGCGCGAGCATGGGCTTCAGCAGATTACTGGCATCCATGGCGCCCTCGGCGGCCCCCGCGCCAACCACAGTGTGGAGCTCGTCGATGAACAGCACCACTTCACCGGAGGATTGCTGCACCTCCTTGAGAACCGCCTTGAGCCTCTCTTCGAACTCCCCGCGGAACTTGGCGCCCGCGATGAGCGCGCCCATGTCCAACACAATGATGCGCTTGTTCTTGAGCCCTTCGGGCACATCGCCCCCCACCACCCGCTGGGCCAGTCCTTCCACGATGGCCGTCTTTCCCACCCCGGGATCTCCGATGAGCACCGGGTTGTTCTTGGTCCGCCGGGAGAGAACCTGGATCACCCTGCGAATTTCCTCGTCCCTTCCGATGACGGGATCGAGCTTTCCCTGAGCGGCCAGTTGCGTGAGATCGCGCCCGTATCGCTCCAAAGCCTGATACGTCGCCTCGGGGTTGGGGCTGGATACCCTCTGATGCCCCCGCACCTTTTGCAGGGCTTCCAGGAGCCGGGACCGGTCCAGACCGAGCTGGCGGAGCATGCGGCCCGTGGTCCCGCCCTCCGCCGCCATGGCCAGAAAGAGATGCTCCACGCTGACGTAGTCGTCTTTGAGGTCCTTGGCCTCGTCTTCCGCTTTTGTGAGGAGACTCGTTAACCGCTGCGTCAGATATCCCTGCCCCGGACCGCTGCCGGAACCTGAAACCTGCGGGATGCGGTCTAGCGCCTTTTCCACCTCCTCTTTGACCCGGGCCGGTGAAACGCCCCCCTGCGTGAGAATGGCAGGCACCAACCCCTCAGCGGACTCGAGAAGGGCCGCCAGGAGGTGCTCGACGTCCACCCCCTGGTGGTTACGGCGCACCGCCAGGGACTGGGCCTCGCTCAGTGCTTCCTGGGATTTCTCCGTAAAACGGTTGACATTCATCCGCCGATCCTTTCTCTGCACCCGGTTTCTAGGCCGTGGCCTCGGAACTTCCCTCCCCGCCCCCGCCCAATTTGACCTTACCCGCCGCAATCTCCCGCAGGGCCGTCACAATCTCCCTATTATCCGTTTTCACCAGGGGACGGGCCCCTTTAAGGAGCTGTTGGGTCCTCTGGGCCGCAATCAATACCAGCTGAAAACGATTGGGAATTACGTTCAAGCAGTCTTCGATAGTGACTCGTGCCATGGTAAATCTCCTTCTTTTTCCGGAAGTAATAATTTTCAGCGCTATTCGGCGCCTGCCGTCCTGTTTCTTATACGGCAATTAAAAATGTAACCACTCATTGAGCTTTGGCAAGCTACAAAATCGTTTCTTTTCCCGCTGCACCTTTAACGTAACCTTTTCCATGCCTCTTAACCGCGGTTTGCGGTGGGACCTCCCGCCGCTAGTCCTCCGCTTCAAAGGCGCCCGTGCCACCCCTTGACACTCTGTGGATCGATGCTTACCTTTTGATCAACCGATGACCTGGCCAGGTCGGAAGAAATTCAGAAAAGGAGAAAAGTACCATGAGAGATCTAGTACGTTGGGACCCCTTTCAAGAATTGACCTATTGGCACGGGGACATTGACAACCTGATCGACCGCTTCTTTGGCCGTTCTGACGGAGCGGACCAGGAACTCGCCCCCTGGTGGCCGGCCGTCGAAAGCTTTGAAAAGGATGGGCAGTATTTCCTTCGGATGGATTTGCCCGGCGTCGACGCCAAGGATGTCGAAGTTGTTGCGGAGGATGGATTCCTCGTCGTGCGGGGTGAACGCAAGAACGCCAGACAGGCGGAAGTGAAAAACTATCACTACCGTGAAACGACCTATGGTAGGTTTGAGCGACGCATGAATCTACCCAAAGGCACGGACACCAACAGGATCGCCGCGCGCTACGAGAACGGCATCCTGGAAATTTCCATGCCGCTTCCGGCCCACCTGGCACAGAAGAAGGTGCCCATCCAGATCGAAGGTGGGAAAGCCGACTCGAGCAAAGCGGCCTGAGGTCCCTGCCGGTCACGCGCCATAAGCGCCACTCTGGGGGAACCCTTCCACAAATGGAAGGGTTCCCCTTTTTTTTATGGCTTTCCTGTCAGATCAACCTTCAAGCTCCAAACCTGGACTGCATTCGACCATTTCGTCGAACCGTTCGACCATCAGGGCGAAGCCAATTGCCCGCGTGGGCGCCCCACGTTCCGAACACCTGGTAATTCAAGCGTTTTCCCGACGGGCGAGATTGGCACGCGGAATGCAATTAACAAATGGCATGAGACGGGAAGAAAGGAGAACGGTCATGAAAAAAACCATAGGGATTCTGGTTGCAGGAGGCGCGCTGGTCCTGCTCGTGGGAGCGGCCACAGCCCAATGGCAAGGCGGTTACGGACCAGGGCGCGGCGGAGAAATGGGTTACGGCATGGGGTACGCAATGGGGGGCGGCCCGGGCATGGGTCGGGGATTTGGACCCGGCAATTGCCCCGGTTGGAGCCAGCCGGCATCCGTCGAGATCACTCTGGAAAAGGCCAAGGAGCTTGCCCGGCACTATGCGGACCAGTACCTTCCGGGATACAAGGTGGACAGGGTACTCCCTTTCGGTGGAGGGGGCCATACCGCCTACGCCGTGGAGCTCAAGAGCGCCGACGGTGAACTCAGGACCTTTCACGTCAATCCATTCGGCAACGTGATGCCCTTTGGCGGCCCTTGGAATCGCGGTTCCTAAACATTTTGTGCGGTGGGATTAAAGCCTCCCGGGTCGAGACCCGGGAGGCCTATTAAGAATTCCCGGTAATTACCTGGTATATATCCGATATGACCTTTGATCGCGGGAGGAAGAAGAAATGATATTTCGAAGCGTCCGGCTGAAATCGGTAATTATCGCGGCCTCGGTTTCATTCATCATGGGACTGGTTTTGAGCAGCCGTTTAGATCTCACAAGCCTCAGCAACGCGCTGGAATCGACCCCGGCGAAACGAGGCGCCCTGGAGGCGCCCCCCAAGCTTCAGAATCTACCCGATTTTGTCAGCCTGGTAAAGAAACTGAGTCCCGCCGTCGTCAACATTTCCACGGTCCAGATCCGCGAGGCAGGACCCGCCATGCCCAACCCCTTCGGGGAAGGCGATCCTTTCAGTGAATTCTGGAGACGATTCGGCGAGCCGACGCCCAGGGGCCGCTCTCGAGAGCAGAGCCTTGGCTCAGGGCTAATTTTGAGCAGCGACGGTTTCATCCTGACCAACAACCACGTAATCGAAAACGCGGACGAGATCCAGGTCAGGCTTTCCGACGAGCGGGAATTCAGCGCCAAGGTGGTGGGCAAAGACCCGAAGACCGATATCGCGCTCCTCAAGATCGACGCCAAGGGGCAACTCCCCACGGCGCCGCTGGGGGATTCAAGCCTCCTGCAGGTGGGTGAATGGGTCCTCGCCGTAGGAAACCCCTTCGGCCTGGACCACACCGTAACGTCCGGCATCGTGAGCGCCATAGGACGGCGCATCGGAGCCGGTCCCTACGATAATTTTATTCAGACCGACGCCTCCATCAACCCGGGGAATTCAGGAGGCCCGCTCATCAACACTATGGGGGAGGTGGTGGGGATCAACACGGCCATCTTCAGCCGCAGCGGTGGGAACATCGGCATCGGCTTTGCCATTCCCATCAATCTGGTGAAAGACCTGCTGCCCCAACTCAAGAAGGAAGGGAAGATCACCCGGGGCTGGCTGGGCGTTACGATACAAAAACTGACGCCTGACCTCGCCGATTCCCTGGGCATGGGCACGCCCCAAGGCGCCTTGGTGGCCGATATTTCGGACCCCGGACCGGCCCGGCAAGCCGGCCTTCAGACCGGCGACGTCATAGTTGAATTCGACGGCAAGCAAGTCAAGGAACCCGGAGAACTGGCTCTTCGCGTCGCAGGAACCCCCGTGGGCAAGAAAGTACCGCTGAAGGCGTTGCGCAAGGGAAAGGAAATAGCCCTCGAGGTAACCATCGGGGAACTCAAGGAGGAAGAAACCCTCGCCTCCGCCACAGAGAAGGCGACCTTTGGACTCACGGTCCAGGGTATCACGCCCGAAATTGCCAGGAGCCTCGGTATGGACCGTCCCGAGGGCGTCGTCGTTACCGCTGTGGAGCCGGGAAGCCTTGCCGACGAAGGCGGCATGCGCCGGGGTGACGTGATTTTGGAAGTCGACCGTAAACTCATTTCCAGTCTGGAAGACTTCCAAAAAGCGACGGCCAAGCTCCCGAAGGGAAAGAGCACCCTATTCCTCGTGAAACGTGAAGGCATGAACATGTTTTTTGCCTTGAAGAACTTGAGTTAGGGGCCTGGTTCCTATGATCGGGTAAAAGTTTTATGATATTTTCACCATGAAGAAGCCCGGCCTGGCACGCTACTTCCTGGCCTCCGTCCTCCTTTTACTCCTGCTCGTCTCCCTCTATGGCCTATCCGAAAGCCGGAGGCTTCAAAAAGAACTCCTGCGCCAGACCGAGAGCAAAGGCCTGGCGTTGGCGGAGGCCATGGAGGCCAGCGCCAAGAACGCCATCCTTGGCAATGCGCTGCTAGAAAAACTGGTCAGCGAGCGGCTATTGGACAACGCTCGCCTGATCGACCGGCTTCTTCTCACCGGCCCCCTTGATTCGGCTTCCTTAAATGAGATTAGCGACATGAATCGGCTGAACAAGATCGAGGTTCTCGACCGCCAGGGACACCCCTGGGAATTCCCCGCCCTCCCGGCGGTGCCCCGGGACATGCGGGAGATGATGGCGGAGATGCGCCGGATGGCCAGGCCGCCGGCGGAGGGCCGCCAGCAAATGATGATTTTCATGTGGGGACGAAGCTGGGTCCTACCCGGCGACCAGGAAGATACGGCCCCGGTGGAGCCGCCCCCGGTCACGGAACAGAAATTTTGGGAGGGCAGCGTTTTCGGCGTCGCCATCGGCGCCCGCAGCATTCCGGGCATCATCGCGGTGCACGCCAACGCCGATTATATTCTGAACTTTAAAAAGGAGATCGGGGTGCAGCGCCAGATCGAGGAGCTTGGCCGGCAACCGGATATCCACCATGTGGCACTTCTCGACGGCCATTTCACCTACGTGGCCCACACGGACCCGAGCCTCATGGGTAAGCAGGCAATGGATGATTTCGCCGTCGATGCCGGGGCCGACTGGCAGGTCCACAGCCGCATTGTTGACACAGGGGATGGGCGCGTCTACGAGCTCATCAAGGCCATCAGTCTGAACAACTCCCCCCTCGGCTATCTGAAAATCGGCCTGTCCCTGGCGCCCATGGAGGCCGCATGGCGCGGCAGCCTGTGGTCCATTCTGGTCCTGGGTCTGGCCATTCTCGCAGTGGGTATCATGGGAATGGCGGCCATCTTTTACAATCAGAACTCTCATATCCGTGAGATCGAGAGCCTCGAGGCCGAAGTCGCGAGGCGGGAGAACCTCTCGGCCCTGGGGAACCTGGCCGCCACCGTCGCCCACGAGGTGCGCAACCCGCTCAACGCCATCTCCATGGGGCTGCAACGCCTCAAAGCGGAATTTCGTCCCACCGAGGACGAAGAACAGTACTCACGCTTCATCGAGCTCATGCGGGGCGAAGTCCACCGCCTGAATTCAATTGTGGAACAGTTCCTGTCTCTGGCCCGCCCGCTGGAGCTTAAGCTTCAGCCCGTGCGGATGGACGAACTTCTGCAAGAGCTGGCCCTTTTTACCGGAGGCGATGCCCGGTCCTCCAAGGTTGAGATCCGCGTGGAGGCCCCATCCGATCTGCCCTCCGTCAGGGCCGACCGGGACTACCTCAAACAGCTCCTGCTCAATCTTATATTGAACGGTATCCAGGCCATGCCCAAGGGTGGTAGCCTCACCCTCGAAGCCGGGACCTCGCGGCGGGAGCTCGTCCTCACGGTGGCCGATACAGGCCGCGGCATCCCGACGGAGACCCTCGAGCGGATCTTTGAGCCCTATTACACCACCAAATCCAAGGGCTCCGGTCTTGGCCTCTCCATCGCGCGCCGCATTGCGGAGGCCCATGCGGGAACCCTCGCCGTAGAGAGCGAAGTCGGGCGCGGCAGCCGCTTCACGGTTCGCCTGCCCGTTGGCGGCCCCGCGAAAAGTCCGGAGAGTTGAATGGCAGACCCCTTCCGCATTTTGGTCGTTGACGACGAGCCCTCCCAGCTGGAGCTGATCGGCGGGTTCTTGGGAAAGAAAGGCTTCGAGGTGGTGCCCGCCGGCAGCGGTAGGAAGGCGCTGGAAATTTTTCGTAATGGATCCTTCGATCTCGTGCTAACGGACCAGAAAATGCCGGACCTGTCCGGCCTGGAACTCGCCAGGGAGGTCCGCGCATTGAATCCAGAGACGGCGGTCGTGGTCATGACCGCGTACGGCAGCATAGAGACAGCGGTTTCCGCCATCAAGGAAGGCGCGGCGGATTACCTCACCAAGCCCCTCAACCTCGACGAGCTGCTGCACCGCATAGAGAAGGTCCGCGAACGCTATCGTTTGCTGGCGGAGAATCGCGACCTTAAAGAAGCGCTCCGGGAGCGCCACCGCATAGAGGGAATCATCGGAGAGAGCGGCCAGATGCAGGAAGTCCTCTCCCTGGCGCGCCGCGTGGCGCCCAGCGAGGCCACCGTCTTGATCCGGGGCGAGAGCGGCACGGGGAAGGAGCTCATCGCCAAGGCAATCCACTTCGCG
>Ga0326597_10015259_pt1 | contig 10052 bp, 9 predicted proteins | sample RVTome_12_FD_203789 | JGI IMG/M metagenome (GOLD analysis project Ga0326597, IMG submission 203789) | Soil microbial communities from uranium-contaminated site in the Upper Colorado River Basin, Wyoming, United States - RVT100D185 | ecosystem: Environmental > Terrestrial > Soil > Contaminated >...
CGCCGGGACCTTGTCGGGCGAGCCGAAATGCGGCCCGCCGCGGTGGCTGAGGCGCTCGGCGGCGCTTTCCAGCATGATCCCCTGCGATACCGAAACCGCGCGCAGCATATCGATCTCGGACCGGCTCATCACGCCGGGATTGAGATGCGGCAGGAGCCCGGTCTCCTTCAGCACCAGGGCGCTCATCTCGGCGAGGTACGAGAGCGTCGTGCCGTGGCCGAGCCGCGCCAAGGCGCCGCGCGCCGCGCCGTAGCGCAGTTCGGGCTTGTCGCCCAGGGTGAACAGCGCCTCCTTGCAGCCGGCGCGGGCCCCGGCCCGGGCGATCTCCAGCACCTCTTCAGCATCGAGATAGGCAGCCTCGCCGCGCCGCGGCGGGTGCGCGAAGGTGCAGTAGTGGCACACGTCGCGGCACAAATGGGTCAGCGGAATAAATACCTTGCGCGAATAGGAGACGAGCTTGCCGTGACCCCGATCGCGCAACGCGGCCGCGACCGGCATCAGCGCCGCAAGGTCGGTCGCTTGGGCGAGCCCCAGCGCCTCTTCTGCGGAGAGAAGCGCGCCGGTTTCCGCGCGGTCGAGAATTGCCGATAAACTTCCCACTCACCCCTCCGGTGACAACTTGCGTCATTCCCGCGCACGCGGGAACCCAGGGCTATGGCACCATCGCTCGCTCTGGATGCCCGCCTTCCCCACGGGACAAGCCCGTGGGCTGCAGGCGCACGGCACGACGCCCTAATAAATCCGCCGCCAGCTCGCTGGGCAACCTCTAAACGAGGCTGAGCATATCGGCGTTTTCGGCAAGCAGCAGGCCGGCCCGGGTGCGCGACCCGAGCCGCGCAAAATGCGCGAGGTCGACGGGATTGTCGATATCGAAGGCGATCCCCGGCAAACGGACGATGCTCGGGGCGATGCCGCGCGCCTCGGCGGCGGCGAGATGCGGAAAGAAACTGTCCTCGCCAAAGCGCAGCGGGACCGCATCGGGCGGCGACAGGAGGATCGCGTTCGAGCCTTGCTCGTCATGCGAGGGCGCGATGGTGAACGATGGCGCGGGGCGGTGCGCGGCAATCAGCCTGCCGATCTCGTCGGCGGTGACGAGCGGGATGTCGCCGGGCAGGGTCAGCATGCTCCCGTGTCCGTCGCGGGCGAGACGCCGGGCCGCCGCGGTAACCGCCCCGGTGTGGCCGTCGCCGGCAGCCTCGTCGATGTATTGGGCAGCGTAGCTCGCGGCGAGCCGCATCGCCGCCGGGTCGGTGGTGACCAGCAGCCGGCCGGCAAGGCCCGGGACCCCGGCCAACGCCGTCAGCACGTCTTCGAGCATCGCCAGGGCCAGCGCCTGGCGCAGCTCAGCCGGCAGCGCAGCGGCGAGGCGCTGCTTTGCGGCCGTGGTGTCCTTGACCGGGACCACCGCCCAGATGCCGTTCGGGTTCATTTGTGCGGTACGGGCATCCAACTCATTTGCGGACCCGCTCGGCGGCGGCGATGACGGTGCGCGCCAATGCCTCGCGGTCGGCGAGGTTCTGCATCAAGGTGCGGGCCAGCACAACCGGCACATCGAGCCCTGCCATCGACGCCGCATCCTCCTCGTCGGCGATGTAGAGGTCGAGGATGTCGCGGTAATGGCCAGCCACCGCCGCGGCATCGACCGGGAGGCCGAGCTCGGCCATCATCTTGGCGGTCGGACCCTTGACCGCCTGGCCGGCGATGATCGGCGACACCGCGACGACCGGCGCCGGGCATTCGCGCAACGCAGCGCGGACACCGGGGAGCGCGAGGATCGGGTCGATGCTGATGAACGGGTTGGACGGGCAGATCACCACTGATCGCAACAGCGGATCGGCGAGCGCCGCGAGAAAATCGGGGTGCGGACGCGCCGTCGCCACCCCCGCAAATACCACCTCGGAGATCACCGGCGCGCAGCGCAGCCGCACGAAATAATCCTGGAAATCGAGCCAGCCCTGCGGCCCCCTCCCTAACCCTCCCCCGCTTGCGGGGGAGGGAAGGGTGGGGGCGGTGCGCAGCCGGGTGCGCACCTTGTCGTCCGACATCGGCACGATCCGGGCGGCAATCCCCAGGCGGCGGCGGAAATTGTCCATGATCGCGGCAAGGCTCTCGCCGGCCTTCAGCCGCCTGGTGCGCTCGACATGGGTCGCGAGGTCGCCGTCGCCGAGGCGGAACCAAGTCTCGCCGCCCAAGGCTTCGAGCGCGGCCATGAAAGTCCAGGTCTCGCCACGCCTGCCCCAGCCGAGTTCCGGGTTGTCCTGACCCGAGAGCGTGTAGAGCAGCGTGTCGAGATCGGGCGACACGGCGAGCCCCAGATGCTCGAAATCGTCGCCGGTGTTGGCGACGATCGTCAGTGCATCGGGCGGCAAGATGCGGTAGAGCCCGAGCGCCAGCTTGGCGCCGCCGACCCCGCCCGACAGCGCCAGCACAGGTCCCTCGCTTCTCATCGAAACAGATCGTGTTCGGCCGGCCGGACCAGCGCGGCGGCGGGCGCCTCGGGCGCCGACCAGGTGAGGCCGCGCACCAGGGCGATCGGCGTCCCCTCGTCAGCCTGGCCCTGGACCAGCGAGGCGGCGGCGGCGATCTCGTCGGCAAAGCCGGTTTCGGTAACCTCGAGCTTGCGCCCGAACAGGTCCGGGTGGCCGCGCCAGTCGATGACCGCCGGCAATCCGGCGGCGCCGAGCGCAATGCCGACCGTGCCGCGGCGAAACGGCCGGCCAAAGCTGTCGCTGATGATAATGGCGATGCGCTTGCCGCACGCCTCGGCAAGCTTCTGCCGCAGGGCGCGGGCCGAGCCGTCGGGGTCGACCGGCAGCAGCAGCACGCGCTCGACGCCGTCGGAGGGCGCGACATTCGAGTGATCGATCCCCGCATTGGCCATCACCCAGCCGCGCCGGTGTTCGGCGATCATCAGGTTCGGGCGGTGCCGCACGATACGGCGCGACTCCGAGAGGATCACCTCGACGAGCCGCGGGTCCTTCTCGACCTCGGCGGCGAGCGCGATGGCCTGTGGCGAGGGCTCGACAGTCGAAACATCGACGACCCGGTCCTCCGCCTTCGAGACGATCTTCTGCGCGACCACCAGCACATCGCCGTCGGCTGGCGCGAGCCCGCTCGCGGCGTAGGCGGCAAGCGCGATCACCGCGAGATCGTCGCCGGGTCGCACCAGCGGCACGCCGCTGAGGCCGGTAATGGTCAGCTCGAATGACATTCGACTACTGCACCAGAGACGTGATCCCAACCTGCCACATGAATGTCATACCGGCGAAAGCCGGTATCCACCTGCCGGCGGCACGAGCGGTTGAGAGATGGGTCCCGGCTTTCGCCGGGACGACAATGGGGAGGGTCGCGACGAGGTCATCCGAAGGCCTTGCGCAGCCGGGGCAGGACCTGTTCGGCGTAGAGCTTCAGAAAGCGCGGCTGGTCGGGGCCGGGGGCGTGGAACACGAGGTGACGGAAGCCGAGTTCGACATAGGGGCGGATCTGCTCGACCTGCTCGTCGGGGTCGCTCGAGACGATCCACCGGCTGGCCGCCCGGTCGAGCGGCAAGGCGTCGGCAAGGCGCTCCATCTCGACCGGGTCCTCGACCCCCACCTTCTCCTCGGGCGAGAGCGCGAGCGCCGCCCAATGCCGGGTCAGCGCCTTGGCTTCGGTCGCATCGCTGTCGAACGACACCTTGACCTCGATCATCCGCTCGATGTCGGCGGCGTTGCGGCCCCTCCTGGCGGCGCCTTCCTCGACCTTGGGCACCAAGGTCTCGCTGTAGAGCGCCGGCGCCTTACCGCTGGTGCAGATAAAGCCCTCGGCGACCTGCCCTGCCATCTGCGCCGCCAACGGGCCGGACGCGGCGATCCAGATCGGCACCTTCTGTTTCGGCTTGTCGTAGATCGTCGCGCTTTCGGTGCGGTAAAACTGCCCCTCGAAGCTGACCCGGTCCTCGGTCCACAATTTGTTGATCAGCGCGATCGCTTCGCGCATGCGGTCCCGGCGTTCCTTGGCGCCGGGCCATGTGATGCCGCTCGACGGCACCTCGTTCAGCGATTCGCCGGTGCCGACGCCGAGAACGATGCGCCCAGGGCACATCGCGCCCAAGGTGCCGAACGCCTGCGCGACGACCGAGGGGTGGTAGCGGAAGGTCGGGGTCAAAACGCTGGTGCCGATCTGGGCGCGCTTTGTCCGGGCGCCGAGCGCGCCGAGCCAGATAAGGGCCGCCGGCGCGTGACCGTCGGTATGCTTCCACGGCTGGAAATGATCGCTGACAAAGATCGAGTCGAACCCGGCCTCTTCGGCCAGACACGAGAAATCAAGCAGCTCGCGTGGCCCGAATTGCTCGGCCGACGCCTTGTATCCGAGTTTCAGCACCTTTTGCTCCTGTATATTTTTTCACAATGAGGCGGTGAGGCAGCGAGAAACGGAAATATTTAACGCAAAGGACGCGAAGGGTACGCGATGGACGCAAAGGAATTAATGACGCTTCGCGTCCTTTGCGTGTCCATTGCGTCCTTTGCGTTAAATGGTTTTCCTCACCGTCTCACCGCCTCATTGTGAAATTTCAGACCTTGGCCAGCACATCCTCGCGGAAGCGCCGCATGTTGGCGAGCACCGCCTCCGCCGTGTCGCCGCCGAAATTGAAATCGACCGCGAGGACGCCGAGATCGCGCAACGCCCTGAGGTCGCCGGCGATCGCCGCGTTGTCGCCGGAGCCGAGCCGGCGATCGCCATTATCGGCACGCTCGGGGATCGCGCCGAACTGGCTGAAGCGATAGGCGAGGCCGACATCGGCGGGCTTGCGCCCGGCCTCGCTTGTCAGCTTGTGCAGCCGCTCCAGCCCGCCTTGCAGCCGGGCCAGCGTATCGAGCCGGTTGCGTGGGTTCGTGCCGATCGGGTACCAGGCGTCGCCGAGCCTCGCGGTGCGCCGCATCGCCGGCCCGCTCTCGCCGCCGACCCATACCGGCACCCGTTTCTGGACCGGGCGCGGCTGGAAGAAGACATTGGAAAATTTCGCGTATTTGCCGCTGAATCCGGGGTTTTCGTTGCTCCACAGCTCGCGGCAGACGGCGATCGTCTCGTCGGTAACGGCGCCGCGCTCCTCGAACGGCTCGGTGCCGATCGCCTCGAACTCCTCCTTGCACCAGCCGACGCCGATGCCCCAGGTCAAGCGGCCTTCCGACAAGACGTCGATCGTCGCCAGGATCTTCGCGGTCAAGACCGGCGCGCGGTGCGGCACGACCGTCACCGAGGTCACCAGCCGCAGCTTCGAGGTCTTGGCGGCGACGAACGCCACCGTGGTGAACTGCTCGTGCCGGTCGCCGCCGGCGCGGCCGGGAAACTCGCCGGTATCGGAATAGGGATATTTCGCCTCGATGTCGCGCGGGATCATCACGTGGTCGCTGATCGTGCAATAATCATAGCCGATCGCCTCGCCTTCGCTGGCGATGCGGGCGAGATCGCGCGGCCCCGACAACGGCCCGCTGACCGGCGCGCCAAATCCGAACTGCATTCTTGTCCTCCCGCCAGGATTGGGTGTCTCCCCTAGCCTAGCAGGACAAACCGGATTTGGCTCCCCGGAATGGCGAAGAGCGCCTCTCGGCGATGCTTAATCGCCGGAATTCGAATAGGGCGCCGGCCCGTATCCCCGGTAATAGGGGACGCTGAACCCGTACCAGCCGCCGCCATACAGCTGCTGGCGATTGAGGTCGCGAGTCGACCAACCCCTGCCACGCGCCACCCGGCGCGAGGTGCGCATCGGGCGCGTGGACTGCTCGGGTTCTACACCTGGGGTGGCGTTCTCGGTCGCCGGGTGCCTCGGCGCGGCCGGAGGCTCGACCCATTGCTGGGCGGCGCTTGATGACGCATTCGGCGGAGCGCTCCGGCGCAGCGGGGACATCGGGGTTTCCGCCCAGACCGGCGCGCCGATCACCAAAACCGCAGCTAACAGCGCGGCGCCGGGGACACGCTTCAACATTCGACCTCCACACGCGCAAAAGCCCGACAGAGGGCAGCCTCCGTCAACGGCGGATCGGGGGTTTTGTTCCGATGGCGCGGCATTATGGAGGGTGAGGGGCGGCTTCAGGCGAACAGGCGTTCCTTTTCGAGGCCCTTGTAGATGTCGGCGACAAACTCGCCATAGCCGTTCCACATCAGGGTCGGGCGGCGCTCGTTGCTGCCGAGGACGCGTTCGGTGGCCTGGCTCCAGCGCGGATGCGGCACCTCGGGGTTCACATTGGCCCAGAACCCGTATTCGCTCGACTGCAAGGCTTCCCAATAGGATTTAGGGCGCTTGTCGGTGAATTCGAAATGCACGATCGACTTGACCGATTTGAACCCGTATTTCCACGGCACGGCGAGCCTGAGCGGCGCGCCATCCTGCTTCGGCACCGGCTTCCCGTACATCCCGGTGACCAGGAAGGCGAGTTCGTTCCGCGCCTCGGCCATCGTCAGGCCTTCGACATAAGGCCACGGATAGAAGAATTTCTTCTGTTCGGGCGCGGTCGCCGGGTCCAGGAAGGTTTCCATCCGGACGTAGCGAGCCGAGCCGAGCGGCCGGGCGAGATCGACCAGCGCCGCCATCGGAAAGCCGGTCCACGGCACCGACATCGACCAGCCCTCGACGCAGCGGTGGCGGTAGAGCCGCTCCTCGAGGCTCATCTTCTTGAGGAGATCGTCGATGTCGAGGGTCATCGGCTTTTCGACCATGCCGTCGAGCTTGACCGTCCACGGCCGCAGCTTCAGCGCCTGCGCCTCCTGCCAGATCGATTTGTCGGTGCCGAACTCATAGAAATTGTTGTAGGTCGTCGAATACTTCTCATCGGTCAGCGGCCGGTCGAGCGGATATTTTTCGTTGCGTTTTGCCGGGTAGAGCCCGGCCGACGGGTCGGCATCGGCGGCCAGCGCCGGCCCGAGCCGGGCGAGACCGGTGGCGAGGATCGGTCCCGCCGCGAGGCCCTTGAGCAGCCGGCGGCGGTCATGGAACAGCGTCTCGCTGGTCGCCGCGCTCTCCGGAATCTCCCAGCCCCGCTTCCTGCGGATCAGCATGGTGCCGCCTCCCACTTTTGCTGCGCTCGATGTGGGCGCACCGTCGGCCGGCGCCAAGTCACGCTTTTGCGAGGCCACGTTACATCTTTGTCATCCCGGCGAAAGCCGGGATCCACCTTGCCGCCCGCAAGTTGCCGCGTGTCGCTCAAGCCGCGGACGTCCGAATCCTGCCGTACCGTGGGTTCCGGCCTTCGCCGGGACGACAGCGGGAGGTTACTGCGCGGCTTCCTGGGCGCGGGTGGCGATGACTTTTTCGGCCGGCCGCCCGGTCAGTTCGGCCATGTGGTCGAACTGGCGGGCGAAGCTGCCGACGCCGAGCGTCAACGAGCGCAATTCGACGATCAGATCGTGCAGCTCGCTGCGCGGCAGCTGGGCCTTGACGACATCCCAGCCGGGCCAATCGGGCTTTGCGTCGTAGCCGAGGATCTGCCCGCGCCGCCCGGAGATCAGGCGCTGCGCCCGAGCGGTAAAGCCGTTCGGCACCGAGATGTCGACCGAGTCGATCGGCTCCAGCAGCATCGGGTCGCATTTCGCCAGCGATTCCTGGATCGCCTGGCGGCCGGCGGTCTTGAACGCCATGTCGGAACTGTCGACCGCGTGGAACTGGCCGGTGATCAGGGTGACCGAGAGATCGACGACCGGAAAGCCGAGCGGGCCGTGCACCAGCGCCTCGACGACGCCCTCCTCGACCGCCGGGATGTAGTTGCGCGGGATCGCACCGCCGACGACGCTGTCGGTGAAGGTGAAGCCCGAGCCGCGCGGCAGCGGCTTCACTTCGACCGTGATGTCGGCGAACTGGCCGTGGCCGCCCGACTGGCGCTTGAAGCGCGAATGCTGCTGGGTCCCGCGGCGGATCGTCTCCTTGTAGGGCACCGCGGCGTGGTGGCCGACCACCGCGAGATTGTGGCGGTTGCGCAGCCGGTCGATCGCGATCTGCAGATGCACGTCGCCCTGGCCCCACAGCACCATCTCGCGCAATTCGGCGTTCTGCTCCAGCTGCAAGGTCGGGTCCTCGTCGATCAGCTTGGCGATCGAGCCCGAGAGCTTGACGTCGTCGCCGCGTTTTTCGGCGTGGATCGCCAGGCCGTAGACCGGCTGCAACAGCTCGGGCTGCGGCAGCGCCTCGGCCTTGCCCGACGGGGTGAGGACCGCGCCGGTGGCGATTTCCTCCATCCGGGTCAGCCCGGCGACCTCGCCCATCTGCGCCGCCGCGGTCTTCTCGTGCTGGCCGCCGACGATGCGCACCACCCCGGCGACCCGCACGCCGTTCAGCACCATGCCTTCCGAGATCGCGCCGCGCCAGACCCGCGACAGCGACAATTTCCCGGTATGCGGCAGGTGATAGGTCTTGAAGACCTGGGCCAACGGCTCGCCCTCGGCGGCGATGCCGAGCCGTTCCGCGGTCTCCCGCGGGCCCGGCGTCTCGTGGCGCAACGCCTTCCACAGGCGCCGCACGCCATAATCCTGCGACGATGCGCCGACAAAGACCGGGACGATCAGGTTGCGCTGAAAATCCTTGGTCAGGTGCTGATAGATTTCCTCTTTCGAGGGCTGGATATCCTCGAGCAGCTGTTCCAAGAGCGCATCGTCGAAATCGGCGAGCTTCTCGACCAGGCTGTTGCGGGTTTCGCCCTCGCGGTCCCAGAAATCCTCGGGCAACGGCACCAGATCGGACGCCTGCCCCGGCCGGTAGCGGTAGGCCCGCTCGCTGACCAGGTCGACATAGCCGGTGATTTCGGCTTCGGCCCCGCGCAGCGGCACCTGACGCAGCACCAGCGGGCGGTCGGACACCGACTGCAGCGCCGCCAGCACGTCGCGCACCCGCGCATTCGCTACGTCGAGCTTGTTGATGTAGAGCATGTGCGGGATGTTGTGGCGGGCGAGGAAGCGCATCAGCGCGCTGACCGTGATCGCGCGCTCGACCTCGGGCTCGCACACCACGACGACGACGTCGGCGACCAGCATCGCCTGCTGCGCCTCGTACAACAATTCGACCGACCCCGGGCAATCGAGGATCGTCCATGGGTCGCCGAGATAGGTCGCGTTGGCGACGTTGAGTTCGGTCGACATCTGGCGGGCGCGCGCCTCGGCGGCGTGGTCGCCGACCGAATTGCCTTCGCGGACGCTGCCGCGGCGGCTCGTCGTGCCGCTGTCGAACAACATCGCTTCGAGCAGCGTCGTCTTGCCCGACAGGTACGGGCCAACCAGGGCGACACAGCGGGGGGCACTAGGCATGGAATCCTCCACTCAGATCCGGGCGAGGGCGCCGCGTCGGGGCTCCGCCGGCGCCGCTACATCATGGGACCGGATCGTGGCGCGCCGTCCCTGATGAGGCAATCGGAATCTGGCGGAGCAAAGGGAATCTGGCGAAGCAAAGGTTAGTGTCGGCCAGTCCCTCACCCCGGCCCTGTGCCCGCAAACGGGGAGGGAGAACTGACGCCGCATCCCGAGAAAACCGCCGACGTCTTGGCGGTTCGGCTCAACAGCGTTCCCTCTCCCCGCGAGCGGGGAGAGGGGCAGGGTGAGGGGCACTTTCGAGCTCTGACTTGAGCATCTGCAGCACACCTTCGGTGTTCGCGAGCACATCGTTGTTCCAGACCCGAATGACGCGGTAGCCGAGCGCACCAAGATAGGCGTCGCGCTTTCGATCCGCTGCGTTGTCGGCATGCTGTCCGCCATCGACCTCGACGATCAGGTGTTGTTTGCGGCACACGAGATCGACGAAATAAGGTCCGATAGGCTGCTGCCGAGCAAACTTGAACCCACCGAGCCGGCGATCACGCAACTCAAGCCACAACACCCACTCCGCGCGCGTGCCGTGCTGCCGCAGCGAACGGGCGCGCACTATCGATCTGGTATCCGGTCCTCGCATCGAGCCTCGTTAACAGATATTCGACCTTAGCCCGCCAGCCCCTTGTATCTGGCATTTGGCGCCGGAGTGTGGTGGGTGCGGCGCTGCACGGGGTCGGGTGGCCACCCGACCCCGTGCGCGGCGCGCGGCGCCCGTCGCCTCTCCG
>Ga0326597_10015260_pt1 | contig 10051 bp, 6 predicted proteins | sample RVTome_12_FD_203789 | JGI IMG/M metagenome (GOLD analysis project Ga0326597, IMG submission 203789) | Soil microbial communities from uranium-contaminated site in the Upper Colorado River Basin, Wyoming, United States - RVT100D185 | ecosystem: Environmental > Terrestrial > Soil > Contaminated >...
TCTTTCAGAGTGTGGCCGACCAGGTCGCTGTCGGCGCCGATCACCACCGTGAAGTAGTGGACCGATGGGTGGTCGAGCTGGTCGACGTGGCTTTGCTCGGCGAAAGAGATGCCGGGCAGTCGCTGCAGGTCGAGGATGTTTTCGATTTGTCCCACGAAGCGGAGTGTGTCGCCTCCCCGCAGGGTGGTCGACGGAGTGGCGGGGGCAATGGACTCCTCTCCGCGGTCGACCGATGCCAGGAAGACGCCTTCGAGTTGCCTGAGCCCGGCTGCTTCGACCGTTGCACCATCAGCCGGCCCGTTGACACTCACCATCATCTCGATCGTGTAATCCCTGAAACCCTCTTCGAAATCCGACCGGGCCGATTTGCGTGCCCCGAGGACCTTTGGAGCGATCATGATCGTGACGACCACGCCTAGCAACGCTATGGGCAGTCCGACGAGACCGGTCTCGAAGAATGAAAGCGGCTCGAGGCCCGATTCGATCATCTGGCCGGAGACCACCAGGTTGGTCGAGGTCCCGATCACGGTGAGCATCCCGCCGAGAATCGCCCCGTAGGAAAGCGGCATCAGAAAAGTCGACGAGTCGACGCCACGTCGCTTCGCCCAAGCGGACACCTGAGGGACCAGCATCGCCACCAACGGTATGTTGTTGACGAACCCGGAGATCGTCACGGTGGAGGTCAGCATCCGCAACATCGGCCGCCTGGTGTCGCCGCCGTTCCCCAGCAAATACTTGGTGATCGGATCGAGTGCGCCCGTCTTGGAAACGGCCCGGGCCACGACAAAGAGGGCAGCGACTGTGATCGGCGCCGGATTGGAGAATCCGGAGAAAGCCTCGGTAGTAGAGATAATCCCCACCGAAAGCAGGAATACGACCCCACCAAAAACCAGGAGTGAAGGAGAACCTATCTCCTTCCAAAGGCCGATCAGAATGACCACGACCACAAGGGCGACGATCCATGCTTCGAAAGTCATTCGTCCCCCGGTTTCATCAGCCACTCACCGGTCAAACAAGCTAATATCTGTGTCCTGTCGACCGTGTTGTCCAGATTTTCGCCCGTCCGATCTTGCTCCCACCACTTTCCCGCCCAGATCGTAGCTGTCAGCCCTGACGTCACAACCGGATGTATCGACCTGGTGGCTTGACTACGGACACGATCTGGACAAGGCTGAGGTGTCATCGCCAAAGTGTTGAGGATCAGGGGGTGGTTGCATGGCGCATTTGTCTGGAAGCAACGGTCCAACTGACCTTTATCCTGTGGGGCGATGACCGTCTCTCATTCAAATTATGTCAAGGCGCTGGAAGCCGAGTCGATTCACATCATCCGTGAGGCTGTGGCCGAGTCGGAGCGACCCGTTCTTCTGTTCTCCGGCGGGAAGGATTCCGCCCTGGTGTTGCGCCTCGCCGTCAAAGCCTTCTATCCGGCCCGGCTCCCGTTTCCGGTGATGCACGTCGACACCGGCCACAACTTCCCCGAAGTGCTCGAGTTCCGCGACCGGACGATCGCCGAGCTCGACGCGGAGTTGATCGTTGCTTCCGTTCAAGACTCGATCGATGCCGGGCGGGTGGTCGAGGAGACCGGTCCCTATGCTTCGAGGAACCGCCTCCAGATCGAGCCACTCCTCGGCGCCATCCAGCAGAACAAGTTCGATGCAGTTTTTGGTGGGGCACGTCGCGATGAGGAGAAGGCACGTGCCAAGGAGCGGGTGTTCTCATTCCGGGACAGTTTCGGTCAGTGGGACCCTAAGAACCAACGACCCGAGTTGTGGAGCCTCTACAACGGCCGGCACCGCCAGGGTGAGCATATGCGGGTGTTCCCTATCTCCAACTGGACCGAACTGGACGTCTGGCAGTACATCCGCGACGAGAAAGTCGAGCTTCCCAGCATCTACTTCAGCCACCGGCGCAAGGTGTTCGAGCGCGACGGCATGCTGATGGCCGAGTCGGGTTTCATCGAGAGGATGGACGGCGAGGAGGTCTTCGAAGCCGAGGTCCGCTTCCGGACCGTGGGCGACATGTCCTGCACTGCAGCGGTTGAATCGCCGGCGAGCACCCTCGACGAGATCATCATCGAAGTTGCGGTTTCGAGGATCACCGAGCGCGGTGCCAGCCGCGCTGACGATCGGACTGCCGACGCAGCCATGGAAGACAGAAAGCGCCAGGGTTACTTCTGATGACAACCGAACTGGTCCGCCTCGCCACCACCGGGTCTGTCGACGACGGCAAGTCGACCCTGATCGGCCGTTTATTGTACGACTCGAAGCAGATCTTCCAGGATCAGATGGACGCCGTCGAAGATGCCAGCCGGCGGAGGGGCACCGATTATGTCGACCTCGCCCTGCTCACCGATGGCCTCCGCGCCGAGCGGGAGCAGGGGATAACCATCGACGTCGCCTACCGCTATTTCGCCACTCCGAAGCGCAAATTCATTCTCGCCGACACCCCGGGCCACATCCAATACACCCGCAACATGGTGACCGGTTCGTCCACCGCCAACATCGCCCTGATTCTCGTTGACGCCCGTAATGGTGTGGTCGAACAGACCAAGCGCCACTCCTTCCTGGCGTCGCTGCTCGGTGTGCCTCACCTTGTCCTATGCGTCAACAAGATGGACCTGGTCGATTGGAGCGAGGACCGTTACAACGAGGTCGTCGAGGAGTTCCGTGAGTTCGCCGCCAAGCTCGACATCCACGACCTGAGATTCGTGCCCGTCTCCGCCCTTCTAGGCGACAACATCGTCAACTACTCCGAGAAAATGCAGTGGTACCGGGGCCCGACAGTGATCCAGCTCCTCGAGGAGATCCATGTCGCCAGCGACTTCAACATGATCGATGTGCGGTTTCCGGTCCAGTATGTGATCCGGCCCCACCGCAACGGGTTCCACGACTATCGCGGATATGCGGGGACGGTGGCCGGAGGGTTGATGAAGCCCGGCGATGAGGTCATGGTCCTTCCCAGCGGGTTCGCGACCCGAATAGCCAGTATCGACACCTTCGACGGGCCGCTCGAAGATGCCGCCCCACCGATGTCGGTTGTCCTCACCCTCGAAGACGACCTCGACATCTCCCGTGGCGACATGATCTGCCGCCCCCGGAACCAGCCTGAAGCGACCCAGGATCTCGACGCCATGATCTGTTGGATGGCGGAAAGCCCCGGGATGCAGGTCGGCTCCAAGTATGAGATCAAGCACACGACGAGATGGGGGAGGGCCATGGTCAACGACCTCCAGTACCGGCTCGATGTCAACACCCTGCACCGGGAGGAGGGCCCTACCCAGCTGGCCCTCAACGAAATAGGCCGGGTACGGATGAGGACAACCACCCCGTTTTTTGTGGACGACTACCGCCGGAACCGTCAAACCGGATCGTTCATCCTTGTCGACGAGGCGAGCTACACCACCGTTGCTTCCGGGATGATCACCGGCAGAGCGACGTGAGCGAGAACGTTGTCCGCCATCACGGCGAGGGGGCCGAGGACGACCGGTTTGCCCTCACCGGTGGACCCGGCTGCACGATTCTGCTCACCGGACTATCCGGGTCCGGCAAGTCGACCCTCGCATATGCAGTGGAGAAAGCCCTGATCGAACGGGGGCGCATGGCGTATGTGCTCGACGGGGACAATCTCCGCTTTGGCCTCAACGCCGATCTCGGGTTCTCGCCGGAGGATCGAGCCGAGAATGTCCGCCGGGTCACCGAGGTTGCCCGTCTGATGGCCGACGCCGGCCTGGTCGCGTTGCTGCCCCTCATCGCTCCTTACGAGACAGACCGCGCTGCGGCGCGGAAACGCCATGACGAAGCCGGGACCCTGTTCTTCGAGGTCTTCGTCGATACCCCGCTCGAGGTGTGTGAGGAGCGGGACCCCAAGGGTCTGTACGCCCGTGCCCGGGCCGGCGAGATCACCGACATGACCGGTGTGGATGCCCCTTATGAACGCCCAGGAAAACCGGATCTGGTCGTCGAAGGCGCAACCGAGTCGGTATCAGAAGGTGTGGAGCAATTGATCGCGCTGGTGCTCTAGAAGAGAATCAGGAGACCGGCAGCCGCGGTTGCGGCCCCGGTCGCCCGGAAGACGACAGACTTGGACCGCATCATCGTCCGGTGGAAGCTGTGCAAGCGCTCGGTGGTAGTGCTCCGCCTCGAAAGGAGGAGCAAAAGGCCCCGTCCCACTCCAAAGCTCGCACCGAAAAGAGCCCCGATTGGGGCCGAGCCGGTGACGAACGCGATCGCGAGCATGGCCCAATAGCCCCAGCTCATCACGAAAACGGCGAAGCCAAGCCCCAGTTGCAGCCCGAAGCCCGCACCGTAAACCCAACCCCGATATCTTCCGATCCAGTTTTCGTTTACCTGACGGCGAGGCGTCCAGGGCTTGATCGGGCTCAGGTCCAGCAGGCCGGCTGCGACCGCAAGAGTGCCAGCGATCCAGACTGCCGAGTCCCCCAAATCCGCGATAAGGCCGCCGATCAACCCGAGCAATGAGCCCAGGGCCGCGCCGGCGACGATCGAACCGGCAGTGAAGGCCGCCATCGTCACTCCCCAGACGTTTCCTCTCGATCTTTCTCCAAGAGGGTGTATCTGCGCTTGGAGCGACTCGCCGCAAGGAGACCAATTCCCGCGGACTGCGGCTCCCAGCGCGGTGACAAGTCCGATAGTGATGAGAAGCGTCATGATTGGCTTCAAGGATAGACCGACCCGATGACGACTGGTCACCTCAGATCGACGTGACTAGGAGGCTGCAGGGACAAGAACTATCTACTCTAGGAACGGCATGGAGCCACCGTGAGTCGAAGTGATATACGATCGACGATAGCGATGGCCCGTAGTCCACCGAGGGCAGGTCGGTACAAAAGATTCGAAGTTGCTGCTCCAGCCATCCAAAATTGGGGCGTCGGGAACCGAGGCTGGTGAGCCGAGCCGGCTTAAGCCTAAGACTTCCTTACGGTGCGAACGTCGCCCACTTGGATGTGGAGAAGGATGATCCGTTCGAAAGAGTCACCCACCACGTTCCGTTTGAGCTGTGCGACTGGACGATGTCGTCCTTGCCGTCCCCGTTGAAGTCGCCGACGTGGCGGTTGGTCCATCCTGTGGTGGTGGAAAAGTCAGCCCAGAGCCGGGTGGTGAAAGCGCTGCCGGTTGATCTGCTGATCCACCAGGTGCCGTTTGAGGTGTGGTATTGGGCGATGTCGTCTTTGCCGTCCCCGTTGAAGTCGCCGACCATGCGTGCTTCCCATCCCGATACCGTCGAAAAGTCGGCCCATAATGATGTGACGAATCCGGTTCCGGTTGATCTGCTGATCCACCAGGTGCCGTTGGAGGGGTGGTATTGGGCGATGTCGTCTTTGCCGTCCCCGTTGAAATCGCCCACCATTCTTTCGGTCCATCCCGACGCGGTCGAAAAGTCGGCCCAGAGTGATGTGACGAACCCGGTTCCGGTTGATCGGCTGATCCACCAGGTGCCGTTGGAGGGGTGGTATTGGGCGATGTCGTCTTTGCCGTCTCCGTTGAAGTCGCCGACCATGCGTGCCTGCCAGCCTGTGGCGGTGGAGAAGTCGGCCCAGAGCCCGGTGGAGAATGAGCTGCCGGTTGATTTGCTGATCCACCAGGTGCCGTTGGAGGGGTGGTATTGGGCGATGTCGTCTTTGCCGTCTCCATTGAAGTCGCCGACCATTCTTTCGGTCCATCCTGACGCGGTGGAGAAGTCGGCCCAGATCCGGGTGGAGAATGAGCTGCCGGTTGATTTGCTGATCCACCAGGTGCCGTTGGAGGGGTGGTATTGGGCGATGTCGTCTTTGCCGTCTCCGTTGAAATCCCCGGCCATACGCGCCAACCAACCCGACGTGGTCGAGAAGTCAGCCCAGCTCTCTGGAGTGAAAGAACCGCCATCGGAGTCGAGCATCCACCACACCCCGTCGGATGGTCCGAACAGAGCAAGGTCGGTTTTTCCTGAGTCGTCGAAATCGCCGACCACAAGCGGTGCCGACTTGGCTGCAGTTGTGACGGGACCGGTCTTGATTTTGGTTCCCTGCGCCCGGGTCACATAGGCCTCTGCTTTGGAAGTCATGGTGTAATTGGGGTACGTGAACTTGTACTCCACCACCACCCGGTACTTCCCATCGTCCAAAGTCGAACCCTTCAGGTATTTCCAGCTGTACATGTGGGTCCGTCCCGGTTCGATACCGAGGTCATTGATTACGCTCTGGCTGACGAGTGCCCCCGCCGGATTGTAGAATTTGGTGCTCAGCTGGCCGCTGACTGGCACCGTTCCGTTAGCGGTGACCCACTGGCGAACGTAGAGTGCGCTGCCGTATGAATCGACTTCCCCCCATGTGGTCGCGGATTGGACCACGCTCCCGTATCCGCCACCGTTGGCGGCCCAGTTGACCGCCGCGTCGAGCAGCGCATCAACCAGGTCGCCCTGGTCGTGCCCGCCACCAATCGGGTCGTCTGAAAGTGAAGCGTTGTAGTACGGAAGGAAGTCGATAGCGGGGATGTCGAAGTAGACCACCCGGCCCGACCCGTAGTGCACGGCTTGTGCAGCCGAGTGGCCATTGAATCCGGAGTAAGGGGAGGGTATAGCCTCGAAGTTGAGTATCGAGGTCACGTTGCTGTTGTATTTGTATGCGAATTCGACTCCCGATCCGACAGGACGGGTGAACTTGGCCGAAGACAATCCCAGGGAGGCGAGGGCATTGGAAACTATCGGGTGGCCGGGCTTGAGCGAGGCCTCCCAATGAGACGGTGAAGGGTCGTTTACGAACATCATCTGGTACGCCTCGCTGAGCGGTCCCCATTCCCACGCTTCGTAGTTGAGTTCCTCGACCCATAGTTTCCAGGTCCCATTCTCGAGGAACACCCGGGGAGAAGTCAGGACCGGGATCAGGCCCCCACCCTGCTTCACCCAGTTGCGAACGGTAAGCGACGCTGCCTCTGTCATCGCCCAGGTATAAGGAAGAATCACGACGTCTACACCGGCGAGCTTTGACGGGTTGGCAAGATCGGCGTCCGTAAGCGTCACAAGGGTGTGGCTGCTGTTGGTCACCCATTGAGCTGCGGCGGTTTCACGCCCAGCAACATCCGTCTTGGCGAAGTTGTGCGCCGGGATTCCCGCAGCGAACGCTCTGCTCGAAGCGGAAGACACCACGCCGACTTTTATCGTGTCTGCGGCCTCCGCTGCCTTTGCCGGAACAACCACTATCGAGAGAGCGCACAAAACCGCGGCAAACCCGCTAAAGGCTTTCTGTCTGGTTGTGATCATGTCGGCCAAGGGGTTGGGGTCTAAGAAGGTATCGACAATTAGGTGGCTGGCTTGACGTTAAAACGGGTCAGTGGCCAACTATTAACTGAGCGACCTGGATCAGCCCGCCCAACGCACGATGTCGAATCCATTGCCGGTGGATCGGTTCACCCACCAGGTGCCGCTCGCGGGATGAAAGTTGGCAATGTCGTCATCGCCGTCACCATCGAAGTCGCCAGCTACCTGAGTTGTCCAGCCACGTGTTGTGCTGAACGAGCCCCAATGCTGGGTACTGAAACCCGTTCCCGTGGAGAGGCTGACCCACCATGCGCCGCTACCCGGGTAATAGCTCGCGATGTCGTCGCTGCCGTCGCCGTTGAAGTCTCCGGCAACGTGTGTGGACCACCCGGTCGTCGTGTTGAACCGTTCCCACGGGACAGTGGTGAACCCGGATCCGGTCGAAAGGCTCACCCACCACTGACCCGAGCCCGGGTGGTAGCTGGCAATATCGTCTCTCCCGTCTCCATTGAAGTCGCCTGCCAGGTGATTCGACCAGCCACGCCCGGTGCTGAATCGGTCCCACTGTGTCGTGGCGAAGCCAGTCCCTGACGAAAGGCTCACCCACCAGTTGCCCGATTCAGCGTGGTAGCTGGCGATGTCGTCTTTCCCATCGCCGTCGTAGTCGCCGGCGAGTTGCGTGGTCCAACCCGTGGCGGTGTCGAAGTCACCCCATAGCGAAGTGTCGAAGTAGTTGGCGTTTCCCTGAATCGGCGCCAATGCCTCGTGCCGAACCTGACTTGCGGTGATGTCCCGCCACTCCGACCCGGGCTGTTGAAACCAGGAGAACTGCAGTTCGTTCGCAGCGTGTTCCGGTCGGTCGAGACTGCTTCGCGGTGTCGACACCCACCAGGTTCCGTTCGAGATGTTGAAGGAGGCGATCTCCGATCTGCCACTTCCTGAGAAATCGCCGGTGAGATGCGCGTTCCAGCCGTCCTTGGTCGAGAACGTCGCCCAACGGGCGGTCTTAAACCCGAATTCCCCCGATCGTGATACCCACCAGGTTCCGTTGGCAGGGTGATATGAGGCTATGTCGTCCCGCCCGTCGCCACCGAAGTCTCCGACCAGGTGTGAGCCCCACTGGGTGGCTGATTGGTACCGGGTCAGAGACTTAGAGACGAAGCTGGATCCATCGAAATGGGCCAGAGACCAATCTCCGGTCCCGGGGTCGTAGCTGGCGATACTGGCAAGTCCCGAGCCGGAAGTTGCCACAACGGTCGTCTTTGACTCGATGCATCCCACCCTCCCTGAGGTGGAGACTTCGACCTCGTCGATGCGGAGGTTGAGAGTCTCGCGAGTGGGTCTCCGACCGCCGTAGTAGATATCGAGCCATAGTTCACGAACCCCGACGTGCGTTTCCGAAGGGCGCCTGAAGACAAAGTTGGAGCGCGAGAAACGTTCGGTCCCGTCCAGCCAGCCGGTGACAACCCCGTCAGCGCTTCCAGGTGTGTTGACCTTCACGTAGCCTTCGACGCAGTACCACCGATCAGGGCGGATGCTTGTGTCGTCCCAGTAGATCGCTTCGCCGCACCGCCCGGGTTGATTCAGGTGATAGATATACGAGCCGATCGGGATCTCGCCTTCAGGTGCACCGTTGGAACCTGCGGCGCCGAACAATCCACGAGCCGACCAACCGGGAGAGTTCGGACCGGAAGGAAAGCACCCTCGCGCTGTGTGTGAGTACAGGCCGGAGAGCCCTGGGAGCTTTCCCGACGACTTGGGTTGGAAATTTGTCAGTTGGATGTAGTACCGGTACCAGGCCTCTTCGACCCCTTCGGGAAATCGATCCTTGTCAGTGAGGCCCCTGAAGCTCCCCTTCGGGATGGTTACCTCCACTCCCGTGTCGGAGTACCCGTCGAAGCTCGCTGCGGCCTCCTGCGCCCCAACGGGCGTGGTTGAGGAAACCAGGAAGGCACTGATCAACAGAGCGATGACACTGGTTCTCGGGCGTGACTTCGCCTCCTGAAATGGTTCGGCTCGCGAACGAATCAACTCATCTCCGGGGTGTTGCAGGTTCTCGCAGCCAAGCAAGTTAAACGCCCCACAGGCTCAAAGAGTTCCTTTCCGCGATCCGAGGTCGGGCGGCTAGAGCTCAGACGCGCCGGAATCGGATGTGGTAGAGGTGACATGTTCTCGTTGATCGGCCTACACCAGCGCACCTAAAGGGGGAAAATCGGCACCTTTGGTGAAGGCGTTTATTCGGCCCATTTCGACGTTACGAATGAGCTGCCTGTGGACCGGCTCACCCACCACGTCCCGTTCGAGTTGTGGTAGTTCACAATGTCGTCCCTGCCGTCTCCATCGAAGTCTCCAACGGCCTGAGTCGTCCAACCGGAGACAGTCGTGTAATCGGCCCACAGGCTCGTCGCAAACCCACCACCGGTTGATCGTGAAACCCACCAGGTTCCGTTCGAGCTGTGGAAATTGGCTATATCGTCGCGGCCATCCCCGTTGAAATCACCCGCGAGTTGGGTGATCCAGCCACTCGGTGTGTGGAAGTCGGCCCAGAGGCCGGTCGCAAAGGATGTGCCCGTCGAGCGGCTAACCCACCAGGTGCCGTTGGAGGGGTGGAACTGCGCGATGTCCTCTCTGCCGTCCCCGTTGAAGTCTCCCGCAAGCTGAGACACCCAGCCTTGCGCTGTACTGAAGTCGGCCCACAACCGTGTGACGAAGCCCGTTCCGGTTGATCTGCTGATCCACCAGGTTCCATTGGAGGGATGGAAGCTTGCGATGTCATCCTTGCCGTCTCCTGTGAAGTCGC
>Ga0326597_10015261_pt1 | contig 10051 bp, 7 predicted proteins | sample RVTome_12_FD_203789 | JGI IMG/M metagenome (GOLD analysis project Ga0326597, IMG submission 203789) | Soil microbial communities from uranium-contaminated site in the Upper Colorado River Basin, Wyoming, United States - RVT100D185 | ecosystem: Environmental > Terrestrial > Soil > Contaminated >...
GCTGCTGGGCTCTCGCCTTGAGATAGCAGGCCAGACAGTTTGTCCGGCTGGGATTTGGCCCGCTGCAAAGCGAGCCGTCCGCCGCTTCCAGCTTGTTGTTATAGCAGAACCCAAAAAAGTCCGTGAGAGTCGCGATTGTCGGCAGCGAAAGTTCGTGCGCGATCTCGAGCAGTACGGCGGTGTGGTTGATCAGATGGGTGACGTGAACGATATCGGGAGCGATTTTCACGAGGAGATCCCGCAGCACGCCGCGCAGCGCCGGCTGGTAATAGGTGTCCTTGACGCGGGTGTGCGGATAATGATTCTTGTCGATGCAGTAGACAGGAACGCCTTCATATTCGTATTGACTCACGACCTCCGGCTTGCCGGGTTCGCCCGGAAATATGGCGGACACCACGACCGGGTCATGCCCCAGTTCGCGCAGATTGCGCGCAAGGTCCAGCGTATAGGTTTCGGTCCCGTAAAAATGATCGGGAAAAAAACAATGTACAAACAGTGCGACACGCATTAGCCCGGATTATTCACATTTGTGGGAGCCAGCTTGCTGGCGATCTGCCACAGTTATCGGGGGCAAGCCCCCTCCCACTGGCAATCCCCCTCCCACAGGCAAGCCCCCTCCCACAGGCAAGCCCCCTCCCACAGGCAAGCCCCCTCCCACAGGCAAGCCCCCTCCCACAGGCAAGCCCCCTCCCACAGGCAAGCCCCCTCCCACAGGCAAGCCCCCTCCCACAGGCAAACCCCCTCCCACAGGCAAACCCCCTCCCACAGGCAAGCCCCCCCACAAACCCGCTCTTACACAGCCTGGATGATTGCGAGATAGAGTAAACATGAATAATCCAGGTTAGTGCAGCAGTTCCCGATAAAGCTCGGCGTAGCCGTCCACCATGGCTTGCACGGAAAAGAGCGATCGGGCGCGCTGTTGATTGGCTTGTCCCACGGCGAGCAGCATGTCGGGGCGGGCGAGGAGGTCGACGATGATATCGGCAAGGCGGTCGGAATCTCCCGCGGGGGCGAGGAACTCGCGAGTCCCGATAATTTCACTCAGTGCGCCCACGTCGTATCCGACCACCGGCATTCCCATGCTCATGGCGAAAGGACTCACCTGGCCAAAGCTTTCCTGCCATACCGGGGCGACGAACAATGTCATTTGGGAGTAAAGCCCCGGCAACGCGTCATAGGGCACGTATCCGGTAAAGACGAAGGCTTCGCCCACACCGGCCGCCGCGGCCATGGCCTTGTATCGCTCGAGAAACGTGCCGCCGCCCACGACCAGCGCCCTCGTGCCCGGGCGCCGCCGCAGCACCTTGATGAAAACATCGATCGCGCTCTCGTTGAGCTTGTCGGCTTCCAGGCGATACACCATGCCGATACAGTCAGGCTGCGGCAGCTTGTCACGCTGTGCGGTAAACAATTCGAAATCGCTGCCGGGGTAGATGACCCGGCTCTTGCCATTGCGCTCGCCGAAGTGATCGAGCACGTAATGGCTCACGTAAACGTAATGCGTAATCGTGTCATCGAGATAGGGCCCGACCGGCGTATTCACGTTTTCGATGATGCGGCAGCCGTACTGGCGCGCCGCGCGGAACACCGCCTCGTACCACGCGTGATCGCAATCGCCCCAGAAATGAACGTGGACGAGGTCGGGCCGGAACCGCTCGAGGTACGGCAGCAATGGGTCCGGGCGCGAAAGGTTTCGATACTCGTGGATCGGCAGACCGGTGTAGGCCGGCGGCGAGGGGATGTGGCTGGTGATCACCTCCTGTTCGTACCGCCCGCCCAGATCCTCGATCAGGTCGACCACCAATCGCGACGACCCGCCGAGCAGGAAGTTGGCAATCGCGTGCACGATGCGCGGCCGGTGCGGCGACTCCGGCGCCGGCATGCGGACGCGATAGGGAGCGGGGCCGGTTTCGGCGCCCTCGTTTTGCCGGGCCCGGCGCAGGCGTCCGATAAGGGGACGCAGCGGCCGCTTGAGTCCCTCGGGCGCGGCCCATGCGGCGAGCACATGGAGCGTTGTCGCATACTTCCCGGCCCTCGTTCTGTCGCTTGACCAGATTTCCCACAGCAGATGGAAGCGCGTTTGCTTCCAGGCCGCAATCTCGGCCCGCAGCGCGGAAATCGTCTGTTCCTGCCGTACCAGCGCGCCGCGCTGCGTTTCAAGCTCGCCGCGCAGCGCCGCGATGTTTCGCTCCTGCTCGAGAAAGGCGATGCGCTTTTCCTCCAGCTCGCCTTGCAGCCTGGCGATGGTCTCCTCGTGGCGCGCGATGCGTTCGCTCAACTGCGCCAGGGTCACCTCGTTGGCGACCGGTTGGCGCAGGCCGCGAAAAGGAAAGCTTGCCGTCAGATCGTTCGCCCACGGCTCCGGCAGGCTGCGAAAAGCAGGATTGGGGCGACCGAGCCGGGGCATCGCCAGGTGCTCGTAACGAGCCAGAAAATGGTCGACGAGGCCGGTCATCGCTTGACGATCGGTGATTTCCGCGATCTTCTCGATGTAAGCACGCCGGGCGCGCGGCTCGCGGCTCTCTTCCTGCCACGTGTTCAGGATGAAGGAGGCAATCGCGGCCGCGCGCTCCGCTCTCACCCGCTCATCGTTTTCCTTGATGGTGTTCGCGCCGTGGCTGCGATAGCGCAGCAGCGATTGCTCCACAAAACGCACCGACTTGCCGCGCGCCAGCAGCCGCAGAAAGAACTCGAGGTCGTGGGCGTAGCGCAAGGGGGCGAAATAGCCGATCTCGTCGAACACGGCACGCCGTGCGAAAAGATTGGACGTTGTCATGAAGAAGTTGCCGTTGATGAGCGCAAGCGGCAGGTCCCCGGCCTGGACATGAAATGCCCTCGCCTCTTCGTACCATGGGCTCGAGATCCCGGTGCCGTCGTCGTCGATGAAAGTAAGGCCCGTGGCGACGGCCGACACGCCAGGCTGCAGCAGCAGCACTTCTCTGCAAGCTTCCAGGCGCGCCGGGCAGTAGGCGTCGTCCGAATTGAGGATCGATACGTATTCCCCCGTGGCGCGATGAATGGCCGCATTCAGCGTGTAGGGAGCGCCCTGGTTCGGCTGCGACCAGAAAACGATCTGCGGGTGCGTCTCGCACAGCGTCTTCATCCGCGCCGCCGAGTCATCGGTGGAGCCATCGTCCACCACGATGATCTCGGCCGGGTTTAGCGTCTGGGCCAATGCGCTGTGAATCGCTTCCTCGATGAATTTCGAGTGGTTGTACAGCGGTATGACGACCGAAACGCGGTGATCGGAGTTCGTGTTCAATCTTCGCTCAAATTGGACGAGCTGTTGCCTGAGCGAGCGCGAGAAGGCAAACACGCCCTGACGGGTCGCCCGCTCTTGCGCGCGCAGCCACCCGCATTATGTCGCAGCGCCTGCGCCAAGTCACCAGAACGGAGAACGCTCAACGTTTCCCTGGCCGCAGAATGGTGTAGAGCCGAGCGGCGAAGTGCAGCGCCCAGCGGGCACCCCGACGCGAAATACGCGACGCGGCGCGCAGTGGCCGGGACAGGCGCCACGAGCGGGACGCGAAGATCGCTCCGAGCGAAACTTCCGCCGCCGCCAGGCGCCCGCGGTAAGTGTCGATTTCCTGATGGGCCGCCCGAAGCTGTGAAGCAAGTCCGCGGGTCCGCTCCTCCAGTTGCCGGGTTTCGATTTCCCGCTCGCGGGTTTGTTGCGCGAGTGCGGCTTCGAGGCGCTTGATCTCGCTCTCGCGTTCGCGCAGTTCGCGTTCGACGATCACGCGATTCCCGAGCTGTTCGATCAATGCAAGAAAATTGCCGCGGGCGGCGCCCTTCAGGTCGATCAGCCGCAGCAGCGCAGGCGGCACATTGCGCCCGACGCCGAGAACGCCCAAGCCGTGGCAATGGGGAAATTCCAGCGACGGATAGCGGCCCCCGAGTTCCTGCCAGAATTTCCGCACCCCGAACTCCTCGCGGCGCACGGCGGTATCGTGAAAGAGCACCACCGCGCGGTCGCTCAGCTTGGGCAGCCACGTCTCGAAATCGTGCTGCACCGCTTCGTAGGTATGCAGGCCGTCGATGTGAAGCAGGTCGATCGAGTCGGGCTCGAAGCGCGCCGCCGCCTCGTCGAAAGGCATTCTGAGAAGCGTGGAGAAACGGCTATAACGGGATTCCTGGTGAAGACGAAGCGCCTCGTAGATCTCCGGGCCGTATTCGCCGGCTTGAGGATCACCCTGCCAGGTATCGACCGCATGGCAGCGGCATGCCAGTCCCAGGTGGTCCACGGCTTGGCAGAACGCATTGTAGGAATTGCCGGAGTGCGTGCCCAACTCCACCAGGCGCCGCGGTTTGAGCAGGGCAACAAGCAGCATGGCGAACGGAATGTGGCCCGCCCATGCCAGCGGCATTTCCACGCGGGCAGGCTGCGCAAGCAGAGTCGACCACTCCACGGGATCGAAACGCAGTTCGCCTGCCGGGACGTTGAGGTTCATGTGGGCGGCGGATCGGCTCGCCACATCATCGGCAGCAGGGGCCATTGCCACCAGTGCCAGGGCGTGGCCCGCACATCGCGCTCGAGAATCGTCACCGATTCGGCAAGGGCCTGGGCCGGATCGTCGGGCAGAGGATGGATTCCGATAGTGACTCCGCAGTCGTGGGCCACGTCGCGAACGGCGGCATAAACCAGTTTGGCACCGCTCCGTTCGGCGATGCGGACGATCCCCGCCGGCAGTTGCAGGGTGCCACCGAAGAAAGGAACCTGCAGCTTCTGGTCGCTGTTGGTTTCCAGTCCGTCCATCGCCATCAGCAGGATCCGGCCATCCCGCAGGAGCCTGAACACCCGCCGGAAGTCGTCTGCGGTCGTGACCCACTCGCCCTGGGAATAGCGCAGCGTGTTGGCCATCTTCGCCTTCATGTAGGCCAATTCGACGGCATCGTAACCCCGATTGCGTTCGTCCACCATGGTGGTCAACATCGCGAACGGGAAGCCGTTCAATCCGAGTCCCGGCCCCAGCATGAAAAATCGTCCGAAATGGCTGATCACCAGGATTACGCCGCGACCCATGTCGCGGGCCGCGGCGAGGTGTTCCGCGCCCGCGAGCCGGATCAGATTGCCGCAGCCCTCGTGTTCAAAGCGGGGCATGTAGAAGCAATCCACTTTGTCGCGAGCCATGAGCGCCCCGTAGGCTGCGACGGCTTGGGCGCGCCGCTGCGGGTCGGCGGCCAATTCGGGCAACAGGCGCGCCATGCCGGCGTCGACTGCGGTCAATTCCTGCGCCATTGCACCGCGGCGGAAGCGGGCGTCGGCCATGCCAAGCCGCGTCGCCAACCGGTACCCGATGGCGCGCGGAAGGCGGCCCAGAAACGGAAACAGCCGGCCCAACCTGAATTCTTTGTCCCACAGCATCAGGGGCGTCCACCCATCCGGCGGTCGGGCCGCCGTAGCGCGGCGGGAATCATCGGCTCCCGCCCCCGGGGAATTCCCATCGATGCGGTAGCGATACGATTCCCACCTCCAATCCGCGTTGGGCGACGTTCAGTTGCGCCACCATTTGCGCGTGTTCGTAGATGTGGATCGCGTTTTCGCACATGAGGAAAACCTGCACCCAGTAGACGCCCTTGAGCAGCGGAAAGCGCTCGAAGACGATGCGTGCGCTGCCGCGGCCGTCCGCATTCCGCGGGACGTCGATGTCATCGTTGCGGGTGCCGGCGCTCGCCACTGCTCGGCTTTCGTGATCCGTGAAAACGACCGCTACGGTGGGCGGCGGCAGCGCGGGATCGGAAACGAATTCCACGGTGATGGAGACCGCGCTGGACCCGGTGGTGACGTTGAGGTGCTGGCCCGACACGCCATCCGCGGATACCATGACCCGGGCGATACGGGCCGTCCCAACGGGCGCTGCGATCGGGGTTTCGGGCGTTAGCCGCTGACGGCTGCTCTGTGCGAGGCGATCCAGAAACTCGTTGTAACGAACGACTGCGGCAGCCGGCGCTCCGGCCTCCGCCACCTGGCCGCCTTCGAGCCAGATCGCGCGGTTGCACAGCGCTTCGACCTGATACATGTTGTGCGAACAGAAGAGGATGGTTTTGCCGGCGTCGCGCAGCGTCATGATGCGGTCGAAAGACTTGCGGGCGAATTCCCCGTCGCCCACCGACAGCGCCTCGTCCACCACCAGAATGTCCGGCTCCACGCTGATGGCGATGGAAAACGCGAGCCGTACGTACATGCCGCTGGAATAGGTCTTCACCGGCTGATCGATGAAGTCGCGGATGCCCGAGAACGCTATGATCCCCTCGCAGCGCGCATCGATCGCTTCCTTCGACAAGCCCATGATGGATGCATTGAGATAAATATTTTCGCGGCCGGAGAACTCGGGGTTGAACCCGGCGCCCAGTTCGAGCAGCGCCGCAACACGGCCGTTCACCGTCAGTTCGCCCGCCGTCGGGGCGAGCGTGCCGCAGACGAGCTGCAGCAGCGTCGATTTGCCTGCCCCATTGCGCCCGATGACGCCGAGCACTTCGCCTCGGGCCAAGTCGAAAGCCACGTCGCGCAGTGCCCAGAACTCGCGGTAATAGCGGCGGCGGTGGCCCCACAGCATCTGCTTCAAGCGGTCCGGGTGCCGATCGTAGAGGTGGTAGCACTTCGCGAGCGCCTTGGCGCGGACCGCCGGGGGGGCAGGGTTGACGTTGTGGGTCATTGACGGCCGTCAGGCGGGCTTCCGTTGCCCGGAAAAGGGAACAGCGCGCGGCGCCCTCAATGTCAGTGCGACGCTAGAGCACATCGGCAAACCCTTTGCGGGTGGCGGCAAACCAGCGCGCGCCGGCCCACGCAATCACGCCGGCGACGGCCAGGTTGAGCGCGAGCTGCGGCCAGTCCGGCCACATCCCTGCGAGCGCCACGCGGCGCAACTGCTCCATCACCGGCGCGAGCGGATTGGCGCGCAGCCACGGCTGCCACTCCTGCGGCAGGACGCTGACCGGATAGAACACCGGCGAGAGGAACATTAACAGGCTGACCGCAAGCGTCGTGATCTGCCCGACGTCTCGCACGAATACGCCGAGCGCCGCGAGAAACCAGGCAAGCCCGAGGAGCAGCGGCACCAGCGGCGCGAGCACGAGGGGCAGCGCCAACGCGCTCATCGGCAGACCGCCGCGGGCGAGCGCCGCCGCGGCGAGCAGCACCAGCAGGTTGAGGGCGAGATGAAACAGCCCCGCCAGCACCGCCACCCACGGCAGGATCTCGAGCGGAAAGACCACTTTCGTCACGAGATTGGGCTGCTCGAGCACCAGCCGCGGTGCGCGGTTCACGACCTCGGCGAACAAGGTGTAGACGATAAGACCGGCATACACCTGCAGCGCGAACTCGAAGTCGCCGTTCGCGCCGTCCGTCCAGCGCGCCTTGAATATTACGCGGAAGACGAAAGTGTAGACGGCGAGCATCAAGAGCGGCGTCAGGATCGACCAGCCGAGGCCGAGCAGCGAGCCGCGGTAGCGCACGAGCACATCGCGGCGCACGAATTGCCAGATCAGGGTGCGCTGCGGGAGCGGCAGGAAATAGGCGTGGTGCATCGGCTCACGTTGCCTTCGGCGGATCGACCCGACCTTCGGCCACTTCGGTGAGATAGCGCGAGTTTTCCACTCGCCACTGGTTCCCGTCGCGCTTCAGGATGCCGCGCGCCTGCAGCACCTGGAAGACGCGCGTTACCGTTTCGCGGCTGGTGTTGATCATGATGGCGATTTCCTGATGGGTTGGCGCATGGGCGATCACCACCTTGCCGTCCGCCACCTTGATCGAGAGCTGGATCAGTTGAGCGCATATGCGCTGCGCCGGGTTGGGCAGTCCGAGCAACGTGCGCTGTGCCGATACCAAGCGCAGGCGTTGGGCGAGCCGGGCCGTGACGCGCTGGGCGATGGCCGGCGTCGAGACCAACAGGGTGCGCGCGTCCTCACGCGGCAGGGTGGCGACTCGCGAGCGCCCCACCGCAATGACGAACTCGGGCCGGGGCAAGCCGTCGATCACGGAAAGCTCGCCGAAATAGTCGTTCGGATCGACGAAGTAGAGGCCCACCTCGCGGCCGTCCACGGTGAAATCGACGCCCTGCAGCCGTCCTTCGATCAGGAAACACAATACGTGTCCCGGCTCCCCCTTCTTGATCACCACCTCGCGGCGGGCGAAGGCGCGTTCCGTCATGCCGGCACCGAGACGGGCCAACGTCTCCGTGGGCAGGTCCCGCAGCAGATGAAAATTTTGCAGAACGGCAACCGGTAGCGGCATCAACAACTGGAGGGGTTGTGGGAGGGGGCTTGCCCCCGATCAGTTCTTATCGGGCATCACCCGATAAGGATCGCCGGCAAGCCGGCTCCCAACCCGGAGAAGCTCAAATTGTGACGGTAAACACATACTTTTCTCGTCATAAGGGCGACAATTCCATGCTAAATTCGCCGGAAACGGCTTTCCGGACCGGAAGCCCGTTCTTTGGGCGGTGGCCGGCGTAATTGTACATGCCGGGCGGGAGCTTGTAGAGACCGAGCCGCCGCGCGGGCTTGAAAGCAGGGAGGGAATGTTTCCATGACACCGCGAAAACGGCTGGACAGGCTGATCGGGGTGGCGCATGCCATCGCGTTATCGCTGATGCTGGGCGCGGGCGCCGCGGCGGCGGCCGAAAAAGTCGGCGAGGTATCGCTCGCCATTGGCGTGACCCGCGTGGTCGGCGAGCGCGGAAATCACACTGCCGCGCGCGGCCTGACGGTGCAGGTAGGGGACCGCATCGAGACCGAGCGCGGCGGCCACGTGCACGTGCGCTTCGTCGATGGCGCCTACGTGAGCGTTCGTCCCGGCAGTCGCCTTTTTGTCGAAGCCTATCGCTATGACCCCGCCAAACCGCAGGAGAACGCTGTCCGTTTCCGGCTCGAAGCGGGCGTGGTGCGCGCGATCAGCGGTGAACTCGCCGAGAAGGCACGCGACCGTTTCCGTCTCAACACGCCTATCGCCGCCATCGGCGTGCGCGGCACGGATTTTGTCGTGCTGGCTGAGCAGGACCGCGTGCGTGTCACCGTGCGCAGCGGCGCGATCGTGCTCGCTCCTCTGGGTGAAGGTTGCGCCGCCAGTGCGCTCGGCCCGTGCACCACTGCCGCCGCGCGCACGCTTTCGGCCGACATGGGCCAGGTCATGCTGGAATTCCAGCCCCAGCAAGGCGCGCCCCGGGTCGTGCCGATCAACGGCGTACCGAGCCCGGACCGGGTGAATCCGCCGGCGCCGGGGGAACCCCGTGCGGGCGAGAGCAGCACCCAGACCGCGAGCGAGGCGACCGCCGAAGTGCTCGCCGCGCGGGCGGTCTCCGGACAGGCGCAGCCGCTCCCGTCGGCGCCTGCGCCGTTGCCGGCGCCGACGCTGGTTTGGGGCCGCTGGATATCAGAAGCCTGGACCGGCGACGCCATAAGCCAGCCGTATGCCGACGCCCGCCCCGGCAACCAGGTGACGGTGGGAAACACCTACTATGTGCTGTTCCGGCCCGAATCCTCCCTGCCTTCGCTGGTGTCGAATCTCGGCCGGGTCGATTTCACTTTGCGCGATGCCCAGGTGCATCTGCTGCGGGGCGGCATCCCGGAGCTTGGACGCGTCGACAACGCGTGGCTGTCCGTCGATTTCGCCGCGCGCCAGTTTGCGACCGCCGTCGCCATGAGCCATCCGCAGGCCGGTTCCGCGACGCTGAATGCCTCCGGCAGCGTGCGCGATAACGGGGTCTTCGTCGTGCGCGATGCCGATGGCCGGGTGGCGGGGGCCTTGACGCTCGACGGCAAGGAAGCCGGCTACTTCTTCGAGCGCATCGTGCCGGCCGGCACGTTCATCGGCATCACGCGCTGGGGCCGATAGTAATCGCTCACCTATGGATCCGCGCGTGAACCCTTATTTCGATCCTGTGGGAGCGAGCTTGCTCGCGATCGGCGTGAACCCTTATTTCGATCCTGTGGGAGCGAGCTTGCTCGCGATCGGCGTGAACCCTTATTTCGATCCTGTGGGAGCGAGCTTGCTCGCGATCGGCAGCGATTATCGGGGGCAAGCCCCCTCCCACATGCCCGCTCACAGGGTCGG
>Ga0326597_10015262_pt1 | contig 10051 bp, 10 predicted proteins | sample RVTome_12_FD_203789 | JGI IMG/M metagenome (GOLD analysis project Ga0326597, IMG submission 203789) | Soil microbial communities from uranium-contaminated site in the Upper Colorado River Basin, Wyoming, United States - RVT100D185 | ecosystem: Environmental > Terrestrial > Soil > Contaminated >...
GGCCAGTCCCGCGGCACGTAGGTCACATCGTCGCCCATGACGTTACGTGCCGCGTACGTCCCGCTCTTGCGCGCCTTGAACATCTCCATCGGGGCGCCGATGAGGTCGCCGACGGCGTACACGTTCGGCACGTTCGTGCGCAGGTGGTCGTCGACGATGACCTCGTTCTTCGGTCCGATCTCGACGCCGAGGACGTCGCGCGGCATCTCCGAGTTCGGGATCTCGCCGAGGCCGGCGAAAACGAAATTCGTCTCGATCCGCTCCTCGCCAGCGGGCGTCCGAATGACGACGGCGCGGACGCTGCCGCCCTCGTCGCCTTCGATCTTCGTCACCAGGCTGCGCTCGCGGAATTCCATCCCCTGCTCGACCATCCGGTCGATGGCGTAGCCGCGCGTGTCGTCGTCGGGGACGTTCTTGAGCGGCCGCGTCCGACAGACGACGACGACCCGCCGACCCGCGGCGTTGAAGAAGCAGCCGTACTCGATGGCGGTCTTGCTCGAGCCGATGACGACGATCGTCTCGCCGGGTTCGTAGTCGAGCGTCTCGACGAGATTGACGTTCGTGTACACGCCGTGCAGGTCGGCGCCCGGGATGTTCGGCAGCTGCGGGCGCGCCCCGATGGCGAGGATCAGGTTCTTCGCCCGGAACCGGCGGCCCGCGACCTCGACGGTGTGGGTGTCGATGATCGTCCCGGGGGCGTTGAGCACGTACTCGAGGTCGAGCTGCTCCTTGCTCTGGTAGTTCATGATCGCGTGCGGCCCGACGCGACCCTTGCGGAACAGGTCGACGATCTCCTTGATCGAGACGTGCACGTCGGTCATGTCCTGGAACCAGAACCGGCCGGAGAAGGTGCGCTGGAGCATCAGCTCCGCCGCGCACTCCGAGAAGAGGTGATGCGGCACGCACGCGTTGTGCGGACACGTGCCGCCCAGGAACGGATAGGCGTCGATGATGAGCTGGCGACCCCCCATCGCCCGCAGGTAGGCCGACCCGAACCGACCGCTGGCGCCGCCACCCAGGAAGATCGCGTCGTACTCGCGATCGTCGCGCTCGTTGACGTTGAAGATCGTTTCGCCGCCGTCGGGCGCTTCGAGGAGCCGGTCGATGCGCTCCGACCACTCGCCGATCGTGAGGTGCTCGTCGCTGATCTCGAGGATGCGCTCGCTCAGTCCACCGGCCGTCACAGGGCTCCTCCAGCTGGGATGGGTGTCGGGACGGCGCGCGACGGCGTCAGCCGCACGCGCAGGTGATGGAGCCGCGCCCGTCGGGGTCGGTCTCCATCGGATGGGGTCGATGCTCGGTATCCGGGCGTGGTTGCGCCCGGATACCTCCACACCCGGAGCAATGCCAGACGTCCGGCGGCTTCGTGCCCTCGAGGACGAGGGACTCGTAGCGATGGCCGCAATCGGGGCATTCCACCACGTAGATCGGCATGGTCGTGAGGCCGTCCTTCAGCGTCGGGCTGGTCAGCGGACGCCGGCCGGAACCTTCGCCTCCAGTTCGGCACGCACGATCTTCGTCCCCTCGACCATCGCGTGCAGCTTGTCGACTGCGATGTAGCGCTGGAGCAGGATCAACCCGCAATCGGTGGAGACGCCCAGCCGATCCGCCGGGATGTACTCGAGCAGCCGCCGGATGCGGCCGGCGACCTCGTCGGCGGTCTCGGTGATGGTGCTCTTCACGTCGATGACGCCGGCCCAGAAGTGGACCCCGGCCGGAAGCGGATGCTCGGCCATCACGTCGAGACCGGAGAGGTCGTCCAGACGGCGCCCGCAACTCTCGAGGTTCAGGACGTCATAGGTCGCTTCGTACGCCTTCGGAACGATCGCCCTGGTCGCAGCCGGGGCGGCCCCCACGCGCTTGGTGAGGTCGAAGATCTCCCCCGCCTGCGCGGTCTCGTCCGGGAAGTACGCCGGGGTACCGCCCCAGTTGCCCCAACAGACATGGACGACGATCTTCGAGTGCTTCGTGCCCTGGGTCGCCCGATTGAACGCCTCGATCGCCCAATCCTCGAAGAAATACGGCCAGGTGAACTCGTCGAGCTGGATGAAATCGATACCCATCGCGTCGAGCTCGAGGATGTCGTCGTTGATCGCCTTCGCGATGTCGAGCGCCCGATCTCGACCTGACTTGTAGTGGAGATCGTTGGACGCCTGGGCCAGCACCTGGATGCCGGTGTATTGGACCTTCGTCGGCTTCGACGTCGCCCGCTTGAGCGCCCGCGCCTGCTCGACCATGATGGCGCCCTGGCGCTTGACCTCATGGGTCAGCGTGCCGGCGTGGAGGCGACTGTAGATCGGGAAGCCGAGGAAGCCGCCTTTGAGGTCGTAGCCGAGACGCCTGTAGTAGTAGTACAGCGCCGTGTCCGCGTAGTTGTCGCCGTGCGGACGGCCGTCCGAGATGATATCCAGCCCCGCGATCTCCTGGTCGCGGGCGATCGCCCCGACCGCATCTTCGAGGGCCTCGCGCTGCATCGCATCCGGGGGCTGCTGATCGCCCGTGAAGAACCGGGCGTAGTCACTGTCCCACCAGCGGGGGTTCGGGTAGTTACCCACCATGCTGGTCGGGATCAGGATCTCCTCGTCGCGAACCTTCATGTGCATCTCTCCGGCAACTGCTCGCGTTGGGACCGACTGATCCGCACGGGATCGTCGTCCGTGGGCGGGATCAGGCTGTTCCCTTGTGGGCCACCTCCTCTCGAGCAGACTTGCGTGAAGGACGACATCGGGGTGTCGCCGACCTATTCACACCTACGCACACCTATGCAACATCATCACGGCCGTGTCAAGGGGCGAAGGCGTCGGCGCCGTCCCCTCGTAGCGGGCGGATCGGGGTCCCAGTCAGCCGTAGAAGCCGCGAACGAACCGATCCGGGAGATGTGCGAACGGATGGGCCGAGAGCGATTCGACGACCATCGCGCCGTCGAAGCGGCGCAGGTCGTAGCTGCACACGATCGTGATGCCCGGGTACCGGCGCATCAGACCGTTCAGGCGCGACTCGTAGTCGATGATCTGCTCGACGCCGGGGGCACCGGTGAAGTACCACGTCATCTCACCGGAGATCATCGCCGCGTCGTGACCGGCCGCCCGGGTGTCGAGGATGGCGGCTTCGATCAGTGCCACCATCGCGTCCGCCGTGAACGAACCGGTCACGAGGTAGGTCTCCGGCGCGGTCAGAAGTCGCAGGTCGCCGCGCGCCTCGAGGGGCTCCGGGTCGTAGCCCTCCGCACGCAGCCGCTCGCGGAAGGTCTCGCGAGGCACCGTATCGCAGATGTACACGATCGGATGACCCGAGCCGAGATGGCTGAGGAGATACGGACGAACGAGTCGCCACAGCTCGGCATCGTCGCGGAAGTAGAGGGAGACGTGCGGGATCTCGCCGTGACGGACGGCTGCGTCCAGGGCGACCATCGGGCGCAGCGCCGCGTGGCGGGCGCTCCGTCCGGATATCCCGTGCACGCGCTTGAGGTACGCGTCGAGATCGGCCCGGGCGAAGCGACGCTCGCCGCGAACGCCGACGCGATGGCAGTCGAGTCGGCCGTCGTTGGTCCAGCGCCGGAGCGAGGCCTTGCTCACGCTCAGGTAGCGCGCCGCCTGCTCGAGCGTCAGGAGCGGCTCGAGTGCGCGCCCGGATGGATCGGTCACGTCGTCGTACACGTCGTTCGAGGGTAGCAACAGAACCTCACGCTCCGCAACCGTGGATGGTCCACGGAAGTCCTTGGCACCCCTTGACACCGCGGCGATGATACTGCACAGGTGTGCATAGGTGTGAATAGGTCGGCGGCGTCCTGACATGGTATGTCCCACTCCAGGATGGGCCGGATCCATGAACGGACCGCGCTGATCGCTTCGCCTCGATCTGGTGCCATTCGGCACCGGAAGGGTTCGTCGGACCAGCGGCAGAAGGCGACGCCGTCGGGTCCCACCGGAGGGTTGACGCAATGGCGACCGACCTGGCGACCGATTCCCCCGCGCTGGAAGGAAACCGCAAGTTCGTCTGGTTCACGCCGGCCGGGCGGTTCGCGACCGAATACGAGATGTTCACCATCGGGCAGCAATCCAGCCCGAAGGAATGGCTGCATGTCGATTGGCCGCTACGGTTCGACGACGGTCGCGCGCCCTACACGGAATCCTCGACCGCGGTGCGGAGCTCGGACTGGGAGCAGTTCCGTGACCCCGTCCAGCTCTGGTACCGGCCGTTCGTATCGTCGACCAACCAGGAAGAGCAGACCCTGGATCGATTGTCGAGCGAAGCGCTGGCCGATGGAGTGGCGGCGAACATCAAACCGGTCTGGCTGGGCGAGGTCCTCGGCAAGTACTACGCGGCCTGGCCGTTCGTCGAGTACGGCCAATTCCTGTCGTTGTGCTACCCCGTCCGGGAGGCCCTCGGCGATTCTGTGATGTTCGTGCTGGTCTTCGAGGCGACCGACAAGATGCGCCACCTGCAAGACATCGTCCATCTCACCTTCGACCTCAAGGAGGCACTCCCCGACTACTCGGACGCGGCGGCGCGTGAAGCGTGGATGACCGATCCCATCCTCGTGCCGACCCGCGAAGCGGTCGAACACATCTTCTCGGCGAAGGACTGGATGGAGGTGATCGTCGCCATCAACCTCGTATTCGAGCCCCTGGTCGGGGACTTGATGAAGACCGAGTTCCTCGCCCGCTCCGCGTCCCGCAACGGCGATCCCGTCACCCCGATGATCCTGGCGGGGACGCGCCGCAATACGGATCGTCACCTCAAGGCGACCACGGCATTGATCCGCATGCTCGTCGCCGATCCGGTGCATGGCGCCGAGAACCGCCGCATCGTCTCGGGCTGGATCGACACCTGGAAGCCGACGATGACGGCGGCGGCGACGGCCTTCCGACCCCTGTTCGACCTCAAGGGGATCGATGCCCCGGACTTCGATGAGGCCCTGGCGAACGTGACGAGTCGGTTCGGGTCGATCCGCACCGACCTTGGGGTGTGACCGTGGACGGGATCGAGGTGTGTGATGAGTGAGCAACCGTCTCGGTCGGCGGGCGTCGCCGCACCCGCGCCACGCGAGACCGTCGGGATCTCGCTGATGACCAGTGCCGACACGGAGGCCGCGGTGGCGATGATCCGCGAGGAGAGACCGGACGTTCGGATCAGCTTCCGCGAGGCCTTCTACAAGATCGAGGGCGAGGGCGTCATCGAGTTCGATATGGCCAGGTTGAGTGAGCGCCTCGGGCGTCCGATCGACACCGACATCTTCCTGGTGAACATGAGCACGTACTACGGGCGGATGGTCGTGTCCGACGGGGTGGTTGCGATCCATTCGGACATCCAGCCAGAGCGCTTCAGGGACTGACAGCTGCCTGGGAGGGCATGGGCATGGCGAAGAGTCTGGTCGAGGTTCACGAGAAGTCCAAGAGCTACGACTGGGATTTCACGGTCGGCGACAAGACCCCGAAGTACCCGACCCGCTACATCGTCCCGAAGACCGGGAAGGACCCGTTCCGGATGCTGGTCCGCGACTACGCCAAGATGGAGGCGGAGAAGGACGATCGAACCTACGGCTTCATCGACGGTTCCATCCGGATGCGGATGGCGGACCAGATCCAGCCGCGGTTCATGGAGGCCCTGAAGCTCACCCTCCCCGATCTCACCAATGCCGAGTTCCAGGCGGTCGCCGGCGTCGGGATGATCGCGCTCTCGATCCAGAACCAGGAGCTTCGCCAGGGCTACCACGCGCAGATGATGGACGAGGTCCGCCACACCCAGCTGGAGATGGCGCTGCGTCGCTACTACGTCGAGCACTGGCGGGATCCCTCCGGCTGGGACCTCGCGCAGAAGGCGCTCTACCAGCACCCGGGCGGCCTGGTCTCGTTGGCGCTCTTCCAGAACTTCAACACCGGGGACGTCATCGACTCGGTCATCAATCTCAACGTGGTGGTCGAGACCGCGTACACCAATATCCTCCTCGTCGCGACACCGCAGACGGCCATCGCCAACGGCGATCACGCCCTGGCGACGACATTCCTGTCGATCCAGTCAGACGAGTCTCGGCACATGGCCAATGGCTACGGGACCTTGTTCGCGGTGCTCCAGGATCACCGCAACGTCGACCCGCTCAATGAAGCCCTCGAGCGGCACTTCTGGCATACCCACCGCGGCCTTGACGCCCTGGTCGGATGGCAGTCGGAGTACGGGGCGGTGGTCCGGCCGTGGACGTACAAGGACCAATGGCAGGAATGGGTGGCCGATGATTTCATCGGGAGCTACATCGACCGCTTCGCCGATCATGGGGTCAAGCCACCGACGCGACTCGGCAAGGTGGCACAGGACGTGCCCTGGATCCACCACAGCACCGCATTGGCGCTCGCCGCCATCTGGCCGCTCAACTTCTGGCGGTCGGACGCGATGGGTCCGGCCGACATGGACTGGTTCGAGAAGAATTACCCGGGTTGGCATGACGTCTACGGTGGGTTCTGGGAGGGGTACGCGGCGCTCGCCGACCCGGAGGTCGGGAGGCTCATCCTTCAGGAGCTCCCGTCGCTGCCGCCGTTCTGCCAGGTCTGCCAGCTGCCCTGCATCATGCCGCGACCGGACAAGAGCGAGATCCGGGTCTTCGAATACAACGGCTCGAAGATGGCGGTCTGCAGCGAAGGCTGCGAGTGGATCTTCAATCGGTGGCCGGAGGCCCACGCCGGTCGGAAGAGCTTCTGGGCCCGGTACCACGGCTGGGATCTCGCCGACGTGATCATAGATCTCGGGTACATCAGACCCGATGGCAGGACCCTCATGGGGCAGCCCACCGTGGACATGAAGCGCCCGTGGACGATCGATGACATCCGGCGGATCGGATACGAGGTCAAAGACCCATTGGCTTCGTGAAGGTCGCCAGCCCCAGTGTCGCCCCCGCCGTGCGGCCATCGGTCAGCGTTCTTCCGTTCGACCGCACCATCGAGTGCGTCGATGGGGAGACGATCCTCCAGGCGGTCCTCCGCCAACGCCTCTACGTGCGCTACGGATGCCGGCATGGTGGTTGCGGCACGTGCAAGGCGATGCTCGTGGATGGCGATGTGGCCGAGGGTGGATCGTCCTTCGCTCTCGCATCGAACGAGCGCGAGCAGGGTTGGATCCTGCTCTGCTCGTCGTCGCCCGTGACCGATTGCACGATCGACATCGGGGTGATGGACCTCACCGAGGAAGAATTCGTCGCCGGCGACCAGGTGGGGACCTTCATGACCGTCGTCGAACGGATCGAGGCGCTCACACCGGATATCCGCGGCGTCACGCTCAGACTCTCGGATCCTGGCTCGATGAAGTTCATCGCTGGCCAGTTCGTGAACGTGGAGATCCCGGGCTCGGAGGACGTGCGGTCGTTCTCGATCGCCAGCACACCGCGGGATCCAGGTCGGATCGATCTCGTGGTCAAGCTGTTGCCGGGAGGTGCGTTCTCGAGTTTCCTCGAGGCGGGCCTCCAGGTCGGCGACGGACTCCGGATGTACGGGCCGTTCGGGCGGCTCAAGGTTCGGCTGTCGTACCGTCGGATCCTCATCGTCGCCGGCGGATCCGGGTTGGCCCCGTTCCTGTCGATGCTCGCCGAGTTGTCCGATCGGGGGGACACGCGCCCCGTGACCGTGGTGTTCGGCGCCCGCCGCGTCCAGGATCTGTACGGGATCGACCAGATCGAGCGCCTCACCCGGGCGATGCCGGCGCTCGAGTACGTTGCCACGCTCGTCGATCCCGATCCTGGCTGGACGGGCGAGACCGGGTTCGTCACGGACGTCATCGTCAGGCGATTCCCAAGCCTCGAAGGGTTCGACGCGTACCTGGCGGGCCCACCGCCCATGATCGAAGCGGTCATCCCCTTACTCAGGGAGCGAGGCGTGCGAGCCCCGAACATCTACTTCGACGCCTTCGTTCCGACCGGGGGCTGAGCTCGGCCCGGAGCAAGCGGCAAGGGGGGCGTCACCGTGCCGAAGATCGAGTTGCTCTGGTTCCAGGATTGCCCGAACCACAAGGTCGCGCGGGACCTCCGGCGAGGAGTGGTAGACCAGGTCGCTCCGGGCGCCCACGTAGACGACGTCGACGCGAGAGATCCGGCCGTCGCCGTCCGACATCGATTTCCTGGTTCGCCGACGATCCGGATCGACGGCAAGGACATCGATCCTTCGTTCGTGGACCCCGGCGACTACACCCCGCGGTGCCGCCTGTACGGACGGCCCATGGACTCCGGCCCCTGCCTGAGCGAGCCTGGATCGAGGCGATGCTTCGCCAGGCGATCCAAGATCCCCGCCCCAGGGGCACGACTCTCCTCCTTGCTCAGTCGCCGGGGGAGATCGACAGCGCCCGCGGGATAAGCTCGGGGATCCGCTCGAGGAGGCCCCACATCGTCGCTGAGAATGTGGACGTTGGTCGGACGCCCGGTCGCTCGACCGCCACGATCTGCCGACGGATCGTCGCGGCACCGGTGAGCACGACCTCCCGAAGCGAGCCAGCCGCCACGGCATCGGCGACCGCCGTCCCGGGAAGGAGCGCGACGCCGAGCCCTCGCTCGACCATCCGTTTCGCGGCCTCGATGTTGTCGACCTCGGTGATGCCACGTGGGACCACGCCGGCGACACGGAACAGGGCATTCGTCAGGTCGTAATAGCTCGACGTTCGGTCGAACAGGATGAGCTGGGCGTGGCGGATCTCCGATACGTCGACCGTGCCCGCCACGGCGAACGGGTGGTCGGGCCGGGCGATGAGGACGAGATCGTCCTCGTAGAGCGGGCGGCTGCGGACGCGCGCGTCGCGCAGCTGGCGGACGATCCCGAGTTCGACCTCGCCGCGCACCACGAGGTCGACGATCTCCTCCGAGTGGCCGGTCCGCACGCGCAGGCGAACGTTCGGGTGCCGCTCCGTGAAGCGAACCAGGATCTCCGGCAGGATGTAGGCGCTGACCGCGGGAGCGACCGCCAGCGCGAGCTCCCCGATGACGCCATGCTCGAGTTCCCGGACCAGCGAAGCGCCGCTCTGGATCGCCTCGATGGCGCGGTCGGCATGCGGAAGGAAGGCGCGACCGGCCGGTGTCAGGACCATCCCCGTGTGCGTTCGCCGGAACAGCGCCGCGGCAAGCTCCTCTTCGAGCCCCTGGAGCCGGGCGGTGAGCGCCGGCTGGCTGATCGAGAGGGAATCTGCAGCGCGCCGCATGTTCCCGAGCCGGGCGATCTCGATGAACCCTTCGATCTGGGCGAGGAGCATGATACTTCCTCCAGGTCAGTGGTGATCGATGTTGTCTATGAGTGATGATAATACATTCGATTGGACTGATGGCCGACGACGTCGTACGGTTTCCTCCTCGCCGCCACGGAGGATGTCGCACATGGAGCTCAGCATGGATCTACGTCAGCCGGTCCCGGGAACCGTCAACCCGATAGAGCCATCACACCTGTGGGTCCTCGGCCTCGCCGCCGTCGATGACGGCCGGCTCGCGGGGCCCGGAGGACTTCCGTCCAGCTACTGGGCCGAGTGCGAGTGCCCCGACGACTGCCTCAGGGATCACGAGAACGAATGACACCCGCGACGGGCTACACCGCGACGCAGGATGCTCCGGATGTGGACGGATATGAAGCGCAAGTCGCGGCCGCCCGCGAGTGGTTCGCTCTGCCCCGGTTCGCTGGCGTCGTGCGTCTCCATACCGCCCGTGAGGTGGCCGCCCAGCAGGGCACGATCCAACCGGACTACACGGTCGCCCGAACGGCCGCCGAGGCGTTCTATTCGCGGCTTCGCGAGCTGTTCGCCCAGGGCCAGCAGATCACGACTTTCGGCCCGTATTCACCCGGTCAGGCCGTCGTGATGAAGCGGCTGGGGATCGAGGCCATCTACTTGGGCGGCTGGGCCACCTCGGCCAAGGGGTCGAAGCAGGAGGACCCCGGTCCGGACCTGGCGAGCTACCCGCTCAGCCAGGTCCCCGACGAGGCGGCCGGATTGGTTCGCGCGCTCCTCGCAGCCGACAAGAACCAGCATTTCGCCCGCGCCCAGATGGACGACGAGCGGCGGCGAGCCACGCCGGAAGTCGACTTCCGCCCGTTCA
>Ga0326597_10015263_pt1 | contig 10051 bp, 11 predicted proteins | sample RVTome_12_FD_203789 | JGI IMG/M metagenome (GOLD analysis project Ga0326597, IMG submission 203789) | Soil microbial communities from uranium-contaminated site in the Upper Colorado River Basin, Wyoming, United States - RVT100D185 | ecosystem: Environmental > Terrestrial > Soil > Contaminated >...
ATCCGCGTCCATGGATCAGTCCACGGGTTCGGGCTTCGGGGACGAAGCGGCCAACGAGGCCTTCTGCAACACCTCGACTCCGCCCAATCCCACGTTCCTGGCCGAGATCAACGGCGACATCCACGTGAACGAGTGACGTAGTGGTGCCCGGGCCCAGACCTTGAGGTGTTGACCATGAGCCATTGCCTGGGCCGTGCGTGAACGCGGAGTGCCCGGCGGCGGCCGCCCGAGGTCCTGGGCGGCCGCCGCTGGGACCTCCGCGGAGCTCCTGCACGAAGGCGCGAACTCCCGTCGATACGCGCTGCCGCCCTCATCGCGCTTCCACCGGCACCACGTAGAGCCGTGCCGCCTCGTAGAATCGGGGATGATCGAACCACTCGTACTGGGCGTACACCACCGTCCTCCCGCCGGGCGACCACCATGGCTGCCGTTCGTCGCGTTCGTCGTCGTGGGTAATGCGCCGGACCGCCCCGCTGTTCAGGTCCGCGACGTAGAGGTCCGAGGATCCCGCTCGCTCGGATGCGAAGGCAATGCGCGTCCCGTCCGGAGACCAGACCGGCCACCCGTCCACCGCCGCGTGCGGGGCCACCACCCGGGCGTCTGATCCGTCGGCGTCCATGACGACCACCGCCCAGTCACCCCCTGTCAGGATCCGGCGGCACACGATGCGCTCCCCGTTCGCCGACCAGGAAGGGTAGGTCTCGATCTCGGGGGTGCTGGTGACCTGCCGGACGTCGCCGCCATCGGCTCGCATGTGATACAGATCGAAGTTCCCGGTATCGGCCGGCGTGCGGGGCCGCCGGGAGGCGAACAGCAGCCGTTGGCCGTCCGCGGACCAGAACGGATGCTCGTCGTGCCACTGGTTGTCCGAGACGTTCCGCTGGTCGCTCCCGTCCGCGTTCATCACGTAGAGCTGCGAGCGCCCGTCCCGGAACGACCGGAACGCGATGCGGCGCCCGTCGGGCGACCATGTCGGTGTGCCGTCGTCACCCAGCGCGTCGGTCAGCCGCATCCGCGTGCCCTGGAGGTAGTCCAGCACGTAAATGTCGAAATCTCCGTCGGCGTTCGACATGTAGGCGACGCGCCGGCCGTCGGGGGCATAGGCCGGATACGCGTCGGTCACCCGGTTGAAGAGTTGGGGCTCGGCGGCCGGTGGCGGCTCGTCGGACGCGGGCGCACAGCCGGCCGCGCTCCAGCCAGCCAGCAGTCCCGCCAGACATCGAACGACATGATGGTTCACAACGCCCCCAGGTTGTGGTCGCAGCGGCGCTCACCCGTCCCGGCCGATGTTGCGTTAGCTGCCACCGGCTTCATCGCTCATGTCACCCGCAGCCCTTCCGTCGAATGACGTCCACCACGCGCTCCGGCACCGGCCGTGCCCGCGCGCGCACCTACTGCCACCACGACTCGGCGAAGCCCCAGGTGAACGCCGGGTGGTCGAGCGCGGTACGCGCCAGCGCTTGCGGCTCCTGCGCCGTGAGCACGCCCGGCACCAGGCACAGCGATGCCAGGCGCCGGCAGATCATCGGCCCCCTCGGGAAGGACGTCTTCACCGCGCAGCTCGGTGGGCGACCTGGTGTCCGCTACCACAACCACACACGCGGCCACCGCCGCCACAACCAGTAATCCACGCCGAACCCGCGGCCACCGCCGCCGATCGTCACGACGAGCGCGATCATGAACATCGCGGCGTCGTTGCTCGAAGGCGTCCAGAACCAATTGCCCTTGGCGAACAGGTAGTTCAACGTGAGAAACGCCGCCCCGACACCACCCAGCCGCGCACCCGCTCCCGCGACGAGCGAAAAGCCGACGAACAGCTCACCAAGCGCGACCAGGCTTGCGAACGCCCCGGCGTTTGGCAGCACCACGGACTCGAGAAAGGGCCGGTAGAACGCGTGGGCGTTGGGCAGGGCGGCGCGCTCGACGAACGCTTCGAGGCGGGCCCCGAATCCCCCAGGAGTGGTGAGTTTGGGCCAGGCCGCGACGAGGAACACGATGCCCAGGTAGACGCGCAGGGCGACGAGCAGCGCGGCGGGTACTCGTGCATCACGGCTCTCTCCAAGGAACCTCATCATCGCCTCACGTGGATGTGGAAGCCTGCGGCTTCACTGGTCCACAGCCGGTGATCACGACCGGCCGGGGGCACCACCCCAGGTCCCGCTGGCTGGCCGACCGATGGCGGCGTTCGCAGAGCGCGCCTGGGCTCCACCATGAACGTGTGTCATGGCGAACGCGCAGTTGTCGCCGGCGGCGGCACGACCTCCGCCACGGCCGCGAGGAGTACCTCGAGCGTCTCCCGGGGCACGCCTGGCGCCGCCGCTGCCGGCAGGGCGTCACGTCGCCGTCGAAGAGTACCGCGTAGACGGTGAGCGCCGCGACGAGCGATCCGAGTTCCGACGGATGGAATCCGTCCGCGCCGTAGAGCGCCAGATCGGGATCGCGCTCCCATCCCGCGAGCAGGGCCGGCGTGCCGCCGGCCTGGCGTATCGGGACGGCAAACCGCTCCGCCCACGTGCGCAGATGCTCCTGGCTCTCGGGCAGCGAAGACGGTCCCTGCTGCAGGATCACGACGTCGGCCCCGACCTCGCTAATCACTTCCTCGGCGCCCGCGTTCCAGTGCTCCTCCAGGCTCGCGCCCGGCGCCAGCAGCACGGCATAGCCCAGATCCCTGCCGGCGGCCTCCGCCACCTCCCGGACCAGCGCCGGCAGGTCGTTCGACGCCACCGGCCAGCGCCGGTGAAGAGGACCAGGGCGTACAGGCCCCCGTCACCGGACGTGACGTATACCACGTCGCCGGCCACGGTGGGCGAGGCGATGACATCGCCGCCCGTTGGGAAGATCCACTGGAGTCCCACGAGCGTGGAGCCGGCGGAGTCGTAGACCCCGGGGTGGTGGGCGCCGCCGCGGAACATGGATGCGGATTCCTGGCCGGTCACCGCCGGCGGAAGCGCCAGCAGGAAGAGGAGCAGGGGGTCTGCATGGGAGGGCGAGCTAGGCGGAGTAAATCGGCCCGCCAAGTAGGGGCGTGGTGTCCAGTGACGGGTTGCTCCGTGGACGGGACGAGCCGGTCCGGCAGGGCGGCTCGGACCCGTGTGGCGGGCTCTGGTTTGGGCATTCGCTGAGCGCCATCCCGCCCCGTTCACCGGGCCGGCGTACCGCCGGCGCATACCCGGAGGACAGCTCCGATCATGGCCGTGGGCCCGCGGACCGCACCGCGGCCCGGTACGAGTCCGCTCACGTCGTTGTGCCGGGGCGCGAATCGCTCGGCCACGTTCACGGACCTCGGACCGGAAGTGAACCGGACGACCGGCGTCGTTGGGCTCCGCGTCGCGGCCGGCGACCTGCGATGATGCGAGGTTAGAACGTCCTCCGTCTCGTGACGGAAACCCGGATGTCTTTCGTGGTGAACAGGAGGTTCACCGTCTCCGTGTAGGAGATCGAGACCTCGATGGTCCGCGCGCCGGTACGGCCGAACCGGATCCGGCTGGCCTCGGGTGGCAGGTTCATGGACGCGATCTCCTCCGCGATCTGCGCGCGGATGGTCTCGTCCGCCACCTGCCCGGCGTAGGCCAGTTGCGCCTCCATGGCCTCCGAGACCGAGTACCGCCGCCAGTGGACTCCGCCGAAGGCCCACCCGCAGTACACGGCGGCGGCGATCACGACCAGCAGGATCACCGTGGTGATCTTCACCTTGCCGGCCTGATTGCCCGTGAGGGACACGGTGTCACTCCTGGATCGTCCGGGGATTGCGAGGATAGGGGATTCCGGGCGGTCGCGCAACCGCGGACCGTGCCACCTTCCCCCCGCGCTTGCGCTCCGCCTCGACTTTTCCAGTATTGGTGTGATTCCGTGGCCGGTGGTGCGGCTTCCACCGTGGGTATGGCCCCGCCCCCAGTGTGTGCGGTTTCCGAATCCAAGGGAGGATCCGCGAGTCATGAGCGCCGACCTGAACCGTGTCGAGCAGGAGATCTACCGCGTGGCGATCGAGGCGTCGCCATGTGCGACTCTGGTGGCCGATGCCATGGGCACCATCGCCATCGCCAACCGCGAGGCCGAGCGGCTGTTCGGGTGGCGGCCGGGCACGATCGCCGGGCAGCCGATCGAGGACCTGCTGCCCGAGGACGGCCGTGGAAGCCACGCCGAGCTGCGTGCGGGGTTCGGGGACCGTCCGGTGGGCCGCCCCCTCGGGCGGCGCGGGGACCTCCAGGCCCGCCGTGGGGACGGGACCATGTTCCCCGTCGAGGTGGGCCTGAATCCGATCGAGACGCCGCACGGCAGGTTCGTGGTGTGCGCCATCGTGGACCTGACCGAACGGAAACAGGTCGAGGAGCGACTCTCGCAGCAGTCGGCCGCCCTCGAAGAGGCCAACGTCCGGCTCACCGAGCTGGCCACGACGGACAGTCTCACCTCCCTGTGGAATCGGCGCGCGTTCCTCGAGCAGCTCGACATCCAGCTGGAGCAGTCGGTCCGGACGGCCCAGCCGATGTCCGTACTGATCCTCGACGTGGACGACTTCAAGCCGTACAACGACCAGTACGGCCACCTGGCGGGTGACGAGATTCTCCAGGGAGCGGCGCGGCTCCTGCGCGAGCGGGCGCGGCGGAGCGACTTCCTGGCCCGGATCGGCGGCGAGGAGTTTGGCGTCATCCTGCACGGCGCGGACCGCGGCGGCGCCGTGCGGCTCGCGGAGCACCTGCGGGTGGCCGTCGAGGGCACCCAATGGCCGCGGCGACGGATCACCGTGAGCGTCGGGGCCGCCACCGTCCAGTTCCCAAGTGCGGTGCCGCGCCCGGAATCGCCGCCCCGGTCCCAGGTGCTGTCCCTGGCGGACCAGGCGCTGTACTACTCGAAGGAAAAGGGCCGGAACCGCGTGACGCACGTCGCGGATCTGATCGCCGCGAACTAGGACCCGCTCCCCGGGGGGACGCCAGCTCGACCACCCACGACCCGGAGAGTACGTTTGACGGGTGTGACGCCTTTGCTCCGAATCAAGGAGGAGACATGAAGCGTATCATGACCGGCGTGGTGGCCGTTCTGCTGCTCATGGGGTCTGCCGGCTGCGCCACGAAGGCGCAGACCGGGGCCGTGGTGGGCGCCGGCGGCGGGGCCCTGGTGGGCGCCGTCATCGGGAAAGCCACCGGCAACACGGCGGCCGGGACCATCCTGGGGGCCGTGATCGGCGGTGCCGCCGGCGCGATCATCGGCAACTACATGGATCAGCAGGCCGCGGAGATGGAGCGGGACCTCGAAGGCGCCAAGATCGAGCGGGTCGGCGAGGGCATCAAGATCACGTTCGGTGGCGGCATCCTGTTCGACGTGGACCGCGCCGAGCTGCGGCCGGAGGCACAGTCCGAGCTCACCAAGCTCAGCCGGATCCTGGCCAAGTACAGCGACACCAACGTCATGATCGAGGGCCACACGGACGCCACGGGACCGGAATCCTACAACATGGACCTGTCCGTGCGGCGCGCTTCCTCGGTGGGGACCTTCCTGGCCGTTCAGAACGTGGGACGCGACCGGCTCAACGCGATCGGCTTCGGGGAGTTGAAGCCCATCGCCACCAACGACACGTCCGACGGACGTCAGCAGAACCGGCGCGTCGAAGTCGCGATCTGGGCCAACGACAAGCTGAAGGACGCGGCAAAGAAACAGGCGCAGGGCTAGGCGGAGCCCTCAGCCGGCGTCGTACTCCGGCCGCTTCACGTCCCGGACCACGATCACCGAGACGTTGTCGCTGCCGCCGCCGTCCAGGGCGTCCTGCAGCAACGCCTCGCACGCCTGCTGCGACGACGTCATCGTCCGCAGCCGCTCGGCGATCCGCTCGTCCGGGACGTGCTTGGTGAGGCCGTCGCTGCACAGCAGGTTCACGTTGCCCCAGTCCTGGTCCAGCCGCGTGACGACGGGCGCCGTCTGCTGGCCACCGATGGAGCTGGAGAGCACGTTGGCCCACTTGGTGTTCATCGCGCTCGAGTGGGTGAGCACGCCCTGGTCTACCAGCTCCTGGGCCATGGTCTGATCGCGGGAGATGCGGGTGAGCTTGTCGTCGCGGAAGACGTAGAACCGGCTGTCCCCGACCTGGAGCAGGTAGGCGCGCGGCCAGACCGCGAGCCACAACGTCATCGTCGTCGCCATCCCCCGGCGGTCGGGGTTGCCCTCGGCTTCCGCGATCAGGCTGGCGTGGCACTTCCAGGCCGCGTCCTGAAGGGCGTCGAGGAAGGGCTGATCGTCCGCGGCGTCCAGATCGTGGTACGCCCGCATCGTGACCCCGATGTACTCGGTCACGCGCTCGAGCGCCAACCGGCTCGCGGCTTCGCCCCGCGCGCCGCCGCCCACGCCGTCGGCCACGACGGCCAGAAACGCCATCCGCTCGCCCGCGAGCGGCAGCCGCTCCACGTCCGCCAGGCTCGTGCGATGCACCTGCACCTGCTTGCGGACGGAGCAGATCAGAAAGTGATCCTGATTGTTCTTGCGGACGTTACCCGCGTGGGTGAGTCCGTAGACGTCCACCTCGTCATCGTGCGGCTTGCGGAGCGCGTTCACGTCGCGCCCGGACTGCGTCGAGGGCATGACCGCCTCCCGTCGCTGGGGGAGGGCAAACGTACGGTGCGCCGGGGCGGGGGGCTAGGGGGCGTGCTCGAGCTCGTGCAGCGTGTAGCGGACCCGCCCCTCCATTGAGCGACGCTGACCGCTCGGCCGGGCGGTCATCCACCGAAGCGCTTGACGGCGCGGGCCCGGGCGCGGGCGGCTTCGATCTCGCGGTTGCGCGGTGCGGCGGCGGTCTCGAGGGCGCCGAGCAGGCGCTGGACCACCTCGGCCACCTCGTCCACGGCGCGGTCGAACGCCGGCGCGTTGGCTTTGGATGGCGCGGTGAAGCCGCTCACCTTCCGCACGAACTGGAGCGACGCCGCGCGGACTTCGTCGTCGGTGACGGGGGGGGTGAAGTTGAAGAGGGGTCGGATATTACGGCACATTGGGGCTCCTTTCATCGTGCAGCGTGCAATGCTGTACGTCAGTCCGAAGTCTCCAGTCCCCGCACCCGCTCCCGCGCCTCGGTCACGAGGGGTTGCAGGTCCCGGTCGGCGTCGGCCCACAGGGTGATGAACGCTCGGTACTGCTCACGGGCCGCGTCGCGGTGGCCCAGCGCCTCGTGGAGTCGTGCCCGGCGCAGATGGGCGGGAGCGACGAACACCGCGTCCTCCGGGCCGGCATTGGCGAACGTCTCGTACCAGGCCAGCGCGTCCCGCTGGCGGCCCGCGTCCTCCAGCACCCGGGCGTAGAGAAACCGGGAGAACCCCTGACTCATGCCGCCGCTGGCCAACTGATACCACATCCGGAATCTGAGTCGGCCGAGCGCGGCGAGCGCGTCGTCCCGCCGCCCGTCCCGCCACGCCGCCGCGGCCCGGACGGTCTGGGCAAAGTCCGGGACCAGCGATCCCGTTCCGATGGGGGCGCGTGCCCGCGCGAGGGAGTCGCTGAAGGCCAGCGCCGAGGGGCCGTTGCCCGACAGTCCGTGGGCAAGTCCCAGCAGGAACCACCGGATGTACTCGTGCATGCCGTCGAATGCCGAGAACCACACGGCCCGGCTGACGCTGTTGGGCACCGCCGTCCAGTCCACGACGGCGATGCGGTCGCGATACGCCAGCAGGGCCCGCAGGTCCCCATCGAGGGCGGGAGCGAGGGCCAGGGTGGTGCCCTGCGACAGGCCGCGCACGGAATCCAGCGGGATCATGCTGTCCACCGCCGCCCACGCGGCGCGCCACCGTCCGCGGCGCGCCTCGATCGCAGCGCGCCCGCCGAACCCGACCGCCCGCACCTCCCGCGACCGGCGCGGCTCGGTGGCCACGTCCAGCACCAGGAACGCGACGGCTGGATCTGAGAGGAATGCGGCGGCGCTCCAGAACGCCTCACCGACCACGTCGTCCGGGGCCCCGCGCAGGTCCCGTACGACCCGCTCCCGCTCGGCCGCGTCCGCGTGCAGCGCGAGGCGCAGCATCCGCATCTCCAGGCCGCGGTCTCCGGTGGGGGCGAGGTCCAGGGCCTTGCGCGAGAGGGTATCGAGCGCCCGGAGGTCTCCCTCCGCTGCCGCGATGCGGGCGAGATGGACGTACGCCGCCGCCCACCCGGGTTCGAGCGCGATCAAACGATGCCATGCCTCGCGCGACGCGGTCAGCGGGCGGCCGTGGTGCGGCCCGAAATGGAACAGCATCTCGGCCAGCTGCGACCAGGCCTCGATGTCGTCGGGGTGCGTGCCGAGGATGGCGCGGAACTGCTGCTCCGCGGAGTCCACGGCGCCTTCGCGGACGGTGCGCAGTGCTTCGAGCAGGTGTCGTTCCCGTTCCGGCAGCCGCGCGGCGAACCGCACGGCCTGATCGGCGGTTTCCCGGGCCAGGTCGGCGCGCTGCAGCCAGTCCGCGGTGATGCTCAGCTGGTACCACGCCAGAGCGAACGCCGAGTCGGCGCCGAGCGCTTCGCGGAGAGCTTCCGCGGCCGCCGGGAACTCGGCGGCCCGGAGCGCGCGCACGCCCCGCAGGTACGACTTGAGCGCGGGGAGGGACCGGGTCGTCATGAGCGCGATCTGCGACAGCCGGGCGTCCGCGCCCCCGCCGTACCGGCTCAGCAGCTCGGCCGCCATGGCGTCGAGCAGGGAGAGCACGTCATCGGGGTCGCCCTCCACCGAGGCCTGCGCGAGGACGTCCCCGGCGCCATCGACCGCATACAGCGCGGCCGAGAGACGGATCAACCGCCCCACCTCGATGACGTCGCCCAGCACGAAATGGGTGGCGCCCATGCGCCGGGCCACGCGGCGGCCGGCGTCCGGGTCCAGCGCCGCATCGCCCGCGTCCCGCCGCACGAGGCTCAACACCGCGCGCGGATCCGACAGGCGCCAGGTCCCGGCGCCGTCCAGCTTGGCGCTCAGGAGATCCACCATGCCGTCCCGCAGGTAGTCGAGCCCCCCCGCGCCGCGCACCGTGAACGGCAATACCGCGAGCCGCGGCTCCGTGGCGCGCGCCGGTGTGGACGTGCGCGCGAGCGAGTAGAGGGCCGCCGCCATCACCACCACCGCCGTCGCGGCCGCGACCGCCGTCAGCTGCCGGGACCGCCGGGCGCCGGCTCCGAGCCGGAGCGCGGCGCGAAACGCGGCCGCGTCGGACCAGCGGTCCGCGGGCGCGAGGGACAACGCGCGCTGGAGCGTGTGCCGGTGCGCCGTGGGCACCGCCGACCAGTCCGCGGCGTGCCGCAGCACGGGCGGTGGGTACCGGCGGCCGGTCAGACACTCGTACAGCACCAGCCCGGTGGAGTAGATGTCCGCCGCGGGCGTGATCTCGTCGCTCGTCGCCTGCTCCGGCGCCATGTAGGCCGGGGTCCCCAGGATGGCGCCCGGCAGCGTGATCGCGTCCAGGTCGGCCGCGCTCACCGCGCGGGCGATCCCGAAGTCGGCCACGAGCGCGTGACCCGTGGCGGCCGACAGCAGGATGTTCGACGGTTTGACGTCCCGGTGGACGATGCCCTGCCGGTGCGCGTAATGGAGGGCCTCGAGCACCTCGCCGCCGATCCGGCGGGCGTCCGCCTCCGGCAGCGGTCCCTCGCGGTCCACCCGGTCGGCCAGGGTCTCGCCTTCCACGTACGGCATCACGTAGTACAGGAGGTCGGCGGCGGAGCCCGAGTCATACAGCGGCAGGATGTGCGGATGGGAAAGCTGCGCCGTGGTCTTGATCTCGCGCAGAAACCGCTCCGCCCCGACGATGGCGCCCAGATCCGGTTTCAGGACCTTGAGCGCCACGAGGCGGTCATGCCGCAAATCGGTGGCGAGAAAGACCGTGGCCATGCCGCCCTCGCCGAGCATGCGCTGGATCGTGTACCGATCCCGGAGCGCTTCGGCAAGGCGACCTTGAACGTCCGTCAGGATGCGCCCTCCGCGGTCACCTCCCCACCTTCGCTTTCAGCTCCTCGAAGAAGTTCTGCACCATCACCAGCGTCGCCGTCTGGATCGTGTCGCCTGGCGTGACGTTCCGCACCATCAGGAACCGCTGGTCGTCCGGTGCGATGTCGA
>Ga0326597_10015264_pt1 | contig 10051 bp, 6 predicted proteins | sample RVTome_12_FD_203789 | JGI IMG/M metagenome (GOLD analysis project Ga0326597, IMG submission 203789) | Soil microbial communities from uranium-contaminated site in the Upper Colorado River Basin, Wyoming, United States - RVT100D185 | ecosystem: Environmental > Terrestrial > Soil > Contaminated >...
ACCCCGAGACGAAAGGCGTCATCGAGGTGCTCGAGACCGGGTTCGGATTCCAAGCGGATGCGCGCCGGCGGCCCGGGAACATCCACCTCGAGACGTTCTGGTAGAGCACCCTCCTAGCCAGGTCCCGGCGTTTCGTGGTATCATCACTTGCCTAAACCTCTCCAGGCCCAGTCTTCCAGCACCATTGCCAGGTCCATCCACGGAGGATGCCATGCATCTCGCGCATGCAACCGTGGGCCGGAAAGCAGTTGCGGCCCCGGTCGTTCTGTCCCTTGCCCTGCTGCTCCCCTTCCCCGTCGCCGGAATCGCGAAAACCGCTCCCGAACCGGCCGCCGGCAAGAGAGTCATCGAACAGACGCCCTGGCCGGAACCGGCGCAGCTCGCCCGCGCGACGAGCGGCGATTGGCACGTCGCGCGCGACGACGCCGGGATTCTCCGGCGCATGGCGCGGCTGACTCCGCCCTCGTCCCACGCGCCGCACGTGGCGTTCGACGCCGAAGAGGTCGCACGCGCATTCCTGCTCCAGAGACACGTCGAGTTCGGCCTGAGCACCGATCTCTCCGAGCTTCGCCTCGAGACGGTGGTCGAGAGTCCGGGCGCGTACCACGTCCGCTTCCAGCAGGTGCTGAACGGCATCCCGGTCGATCCGTGCGTCGTCTGGGTCAACGTCTCGCGCGCATCCGGAGAGGTCGCGCGTGTGGTCAACAACGCGGCCGTCGATTTCGACGTCCAGACGGAGCCGCTCGTCGGCGCCGCCGCTGCGATCCTCGCGGTCCGCGAAGCGATCGACGCCACGGGCACACTCCACGCGCCCGAGCGCGCCGACCTCGTCGTCCGCGTGGCGGACGGAGCTTCCTACCTCGCGTGGAAGACGCTCGTTCCGGCCGACGAGCCCTTCGGCGACTGGGAAGCGTACGTCGATGCGCGCACCGGCCGCATCGAGGAGCTGCGCGACCGCGTGGTGCATTTCGTCGAGGGAACCGGGAAGACCTGGGATCCGAACCCGCCGGTCTCCCAGCAGAGCAACGCCTTCTCCGATCTGAACGACGCCGATCAGGCCGCCTTCGATCCGGCGTATCAGAACGTCACCTTACGCGAGCTCAACGACGCCGTCGGCGGCGTCTACCGGCTCCGCGGCCGCTTCGCTTCGAGCATCGAGTTCGAGTCGCCGGTGGTGACGCTCGCGACCGACGCGAACGCGAACAATTTCCTGTACACGCGCGCCGACGACCGCTTCGAGGAAGTGCTCGTCTACTACCACATCGACGCGACGGAGCGTTACATCCAGAGCCTCGGCTTCACGAACATCAACAACCGCGTGCAGGAGTTCGACGCTCACGGCCTGAACGGCGACGACAACTCGCACTACATCCCCTCGACCGACCGGATCGCTTACGGCGACGGGTGCGTGGACGACTCCGAGGACGCCGACGTCGTCATCCACGAATACGGGCACTCGATCCAGGACAACCAGGTGCCGGGTTGGGGCGCATCGGCTGAAGGCGGCGCCATGGGCGAAGGGTTCGGCGACTACATCGCGAGCAGCATGGCGCACGACGTGAACCCCGCGTTCCAGCCGTACGTCGTCTTCGACTGGGACAAGGGACCGGTGGACAACTGCTGGCCCGGACGCCGGCTCGATTCCACGGCGCACTACCCCGAGGATCTCGTCGGCCAGGTGCACACCGACGGCATGCTCTGGTCGGCGGTGCTCTGGCAGATCGCGAACGACATCGGATTCCCGGCTGCCGACCGCGTGCTGCTCGAGGCGCAGTTCGACGTGCCGACGAACGGCAACATGGTCGATTGCGCCGAGGCGATGGTCACGGCCGATCAGAACCTGAACGGCGGCGTGCATGTCAGCTCGATCGTCTACTGGATGGATCTCCGCGGGATTCTCGACGCGGCGAACTACATCCCGAGCATCACGCACACCCCGCTCGGCGACACCGAGGACACGGTCGGCCCGTACACGGTCATCGCGGACGTCGTGCAGGGCGCATCCCCGCTCGACCCGGGCTCGATCGTCACCACGTACCGCGTGGACGCGGGCTCGTGGACGCCCGTAGCGATGCTCGCCACCGGCAATCCGAACGAGTACGGCGCCTCGATTCCGGGGCAGCCGGACGGCTCGGCCGTCGATTACTACATCTCGGCCGCCGACAGTTCGGGCGGCACGGCGACGCACCCCGTGGGCGCGCCGGGGAACTTCCATTCGTTCGCCGTGGGCGCCGACACGGAGGCGCCGGTCATCACGCACACGCCGCTCGCGAACCAGCCGCTCCTCACGTGGCCGGCCCGCGTGCGCGCGCTTGTGACCGACAACCTCGGCGTCGCGGACGTCTCCGTCGAGTGGACGCGAAACGGCAACCCCGAGGCCTCGTTCACTCTCGTACGCGAGGGAGCGACCGATTTCTTCAGCGCGTACTTCCCGGGCGTGGTCCCGCCGGTCGCGATCGGCGACGAGGTCTGCTACGTGATCCACGCCGTGGACAACTCGTCGAACGCGAACGAGACGCTGCATCCTCCCACGGGCGAGCACTGTTTCGATGTGATCGACGTCGCTGGAAGCCTGCTCGTCATCGACGACTGGGACGGCGCGAAGACGAGCGAACCGAAGATCATCGAGGAGAAGGGCGCGGTCGTCGGCATGGAGCCGGCCGGCGAGTCGAAGGCCGCGAGCGCAGCTGCGATCGCGCGCTGGCTGCGCGAGGCGGGGTACGCGGTCGCCGAGCAGGCGAGCGCGACGAGCGATCCGGGCACCTGGACCTCGTACTCGTTCATCATCTCCTCCTCCGGTGACGACACGGCACCCGTCGCGAGCGCGACCTACCGCGCCGCGCTCGAGAGCTACGTCGCCGCCGGCGGCAAGCTCCTCATCGAGGGCGGCGAGGTCGGCTACGACGCCGTCTCCTCGCCCGGGTATCCGTCGTTCAAGACGAACGTGCTCCATCTGGCGAGCTGGAACACCGACAACGCCGGCGCGCTCGTGCGGCGGAGCGGGTATGACTGCCACCCGCTCGCGACCACGCCGTATGCCCTGCCCGCGACGCTGGGCATCACGTACGCAGGGTACGGTGACCACGACGCCGACGTCGCGGCGGCCGACGCGACCGTGATCTACGGCACGACGAGCTATCCGAACTCCTCCGGCATCCACATCTTCGACAACAACGCATCCCCGGCGAGCGCGCAGATCGTGGACTTCAACTTCAGCATGGAGGCGATGAGCGACTCGACGGTGGCGAAGCAGCTCCTCGCCAACGCGGCGGCGTTCCTCATGGTGGACGACGTGGGCATCACGCCGGGCACCATCTCCGGGCGCGTGGACCTCACCGACACGGCCGATGACAGCGGCGCGATCGTCACCGCCGGCGGACAGGCCGACACGACGGACGCGTCGGGCTACTACCAGATCACCGGGCTGGCGCCTTTCCGTTACACCGTCCAGGCCGCCAAGCCGAGCTACACGAGCGGCTCGCAGGCGTGCGTGGCGGTCGTCTCCGGACAGGACACGCCCGACATCGACTTCTCGCTCTCGCCGTTCACGCAGGTGCAGGTGACGTACTGCGCATCGCCTGCGCTGTCGATCCCGGACAACAACACGACCGGCGTGACGAGCATCATCAACGTACCCGATACGGGCTCGGTCTTGAACGTGCTCGCGAGCGTCGACATCACGCACCCCTACAAGGGCGACTTGAAGGTAAGCCTGATCTCCCCCGCGAACACGACGGTGGCGCTGCACAACCGGACCGGCGGAAGCGCGGACAACATCAACACGACGTACGACACGCCGACCGCGGTGGATGGCCCCGGCACGATGAACGACTTCGACACGCAGGCTTCCGACGGCCAGTGGAAGCTCCTGGTGCAGGATCTCGCGCCATCGGACGTCGGGACGTTCAATCAGTGGTGCATCATCCTCACGATCGCACAGCCGGTCGTCGGCGTGGACGACCGCGCGCCGGTGCCGGCGGCGACGATGCTCTACGCGCCGCGGCCGAACCCGTTCAACCCGATGACGTCGCTGCGGTACGACGTCGCGGCGACGGGGCGGGTCGTGCTCGCGGTGTACGACGCGAGCGGACGCCTCGTGCGGAAGCTCCAGGACGGCGTCCTGCAGGCCGGGAAGTACCAGGCGTTCTGGGACGGCCGCGCGGATGACGGCGCGCGTGTCGGCTCGGGCGTGTACTTCGCCCGGCTCGAGACGAACGGCACGCGCTTCGCGTCGAAGCTCGTGGTCTTGAAGTAGCGGACATCCCCCAAGCGCGGAAGGCCGGCGGCAACAACGCCGGCCTTTCGTGTTGGTGGGGGAGTTTGGTAGTATCGGGGCGCTTGCTTGGTGGCCCCATGTCTTGCCGGATCCGTTTGCCCGCGTGGGCAGTGTGGGGATGTGGATGATCGGGTTGCGTCTTCTCCGGCGGATCCTCTTCTCGGCCGCCGTCCTCTGCGCCGCACCCTTCCCGCTTCCGCTCGCATCCGCTCAGAACCCCGACGATGTCCACTGGAGCGGCGCGTTCGGCAGGCCGGGCCTGGCTGGGGGCCGAGCCGGAGTTCTCTGCTCGAATGGAGGATCGCTCTACGCCGGCGGCTATGTCTTCGATGGCGCCGGCCTCTCCCGCTCCGGCGTGGCGAGCTACGACGGCGCCGCGTGGACCCCGATCGGACAGATGTACATGACGGGCGAGTGGCGTGAGGGAACCATCGAGTGCCTTCTCGGCTGGCGCGGCGCCCTCGTCGCCGGAGGGATCTTCGTCGGAGTGGACGCCGTGCGCGCCAACCATGTCGCGATCTGGGACGGCGCCGCCTGGCGCGATCTCGGAGGCGGAGTGAGCCGCGGCGGATCCGCCGCAAGCGCCGGCGTCCAGGCGCTCGTCGGGTTCGAAGGCGGCCTCGTGGCGGCCGGCGTGTTCGACAATGCGGGCGGCGTCGCTGCTCGGAACATCGCGAGATGGGACGGAACGGCGTGGAGCCCCTTGGGCGATGGGCTGCCCGTGAGCATCGACGCGCTCGGTGTCTGGAACGGGAGGCTCTATGCTTCCGGATACTTCGGCACGTGGCCCGACGTCCAGACGACGGCGTGCTGGGACGGGAGCGAGTGGTCGTGGCTCCCCAACGCGAGCGATCCGTTCCGAAGGCCGACATCGTTCCTCGCTCGAGACGATCGCCTCCTCGCCTGCTTCGCTTACACGGACACGATCTTCGCGTGGGATGGAGTCGAGTGGTCGCCGCACTGCGTCGTTCCGAACGCCCGATCGGGTGTCTCGGCACTGGCCGACGACGGCCTCGGTCTCGTCGCCGCCGTGACCTCGCATTCCGATTCTGGTTCGACGTATCGTGTGTCGCGGCAGGAAGGAGAGGCGTGGCAGCAGATGGGTCAGCCATTCGACCAACCGGTCGAGTTCCTGACCCGTCACGAGGGGGATTGGATCGCCGGCGGACGATTCGCCATGGCGGGAGATCACTGGGTCGCCGGCATCGCGGCATGGAGCGGATCCGAGTGGCGCGCGATTCCCGCGGCTGCCGGCATCACGCGGGAAGTACACACCATCACTGCCCACGAAGGCCTCGTCCTGGCGGCCGGCGCGGGCCTGGGGACGTGGGGCGAGTTCAATGCCTCGGTCCTTTCATGGACCGGCGCCTCGTGGGACTCGTTCGGAGGAATACTCTCTGGGCAGCACCGCGCCTTTCATCGATGGAATGCTGAGACGCTCCTCGGTGGACGTTTCCGTTTGGGGAACGACGAGACGGCGATCGCCCGGTGGGCCGGCTCATCGTGGGAGCCGTTCGGCACGGGACTCGACAGCGCAGCCGTCCACACTTTCGCGATCTGGAGAGGTTCGCTCGTCGCGGCAGGAGAGTTAGACCGCATCGGCGGGATCGATGCGCACGGCATCGCTCGGTGGGATGGCGCCGCGTGGCACTCCGTCGGTTCGGGAGTCAGCGCCGGCGTGTGGTGGGCGACCGCAGTCTCCGCGCTGGCTGTCCTTGAAGGCGATCTGATCGCCGCAGGGAACTTCAACTTCGCCGGAGGCCGGGTGGCGCAGAACATCGCGCGATGGGACGGCACCTCCTGGCACCCGATGGGCGAGGGAATGTTCGGCCGGGTCTACGCTCTGGCCGTGCGCGATGGCGAGCTGTACGCGGCCGGTGACTTCTCCTGGGCTGGCACGCACATCTGCAACGGCGTGGCGCGCTGGGACGGCTCTGACTGGCAGCCTCTGGGCTCCGGGATCGAGGGGCAGTCCTCGGCGGCCCGTGCGCTCGCGGTCTTCCGAGGGGATCTCGTCGCGGGCGGCCGCTTCGAGACGGCAGGCGGCATCGAGGCGAGCAACATCGCCCGGTGGGACGGCTCCGCATGGCATCCGATGGGATCAGGGATCGCCGGCCGGAGCGTGTACTGCCTTGAAGTCTGCGACGGAGATCTCTGGGTCGGAGGTGACTTCAACCACGCGGGCGGCCGGTCGTCGTACAACATCGCGCGCTGGAGCGAGTCCGTGACGTCGCACGCCGTGCTGCACGCGGTCTATCCCAACCCGGTCCGAGACCGCATCGCATTCCGCTACGAGCTCCCCCGCGCGGGACGCGTGCGCCTCCGCCTCTTCGACGTCCACGGCCGGAAGATCGCGACTCTCTTCGACGGTGACCGTAGCGACGGGGCTCATACGTTCTCGCTCGAGGACGACGGACGGTTCGGACAGCTCATTCCCGCGGGCGTGTACTTCCTCCAACTCGAGGCGAACGGTGAGACGAGCTCGCAGAAGATCATCCGGCTGAAATGAAGCGGACGCCCGTGCCGCTCGCCTGAACGGCCGCGCGCGCTACCCCTCCTCCTCCCCCACCATGGCCCTCGCGAATTCCTCCGGATCGAAGTCCACGAGGTCCTCGAGCGACTCGCCGACGCCGAGGTGCCTGACCGGGATCTCGTACTGGTCCGCGATCGCCAGCACGGCACCCCCGCGCGCCGTTCCATCCACCTTCGCCAGCACGAGCCCCGTCACGCCGAGCGCCTGCCCGAACTCGCGCGCCTGCGAGAGCGCGTTCTGCCCCGTCGTCGCATCGAGCACGAGGAGCGTCTCGTGCGGCGCGCCGGGAAGCTTCCGCCCGATGACGCGGTGGATCTTCCGCACTTCCTCCATGAGATTCGATTTCGTCTGGAGCCTTCCCGCCGTGTCCACGAGCACGACGTCCGTGCCGCGCGCCATGGCCGCCGAGACGCCGTCGAACGCCACGGCGGCCGGGTCCGCGCCGGTCGTACTCCGCACGATATCCACGCCGGCGCGTCCGGCCCAGATCTCGAGCTGCTCGTTCGCGGCCGCGCGGAACGTGTCGGCCGCCACGACGAGCACCTTCCGCCCGTCCTGCGCGTACCGGTGCGCGAGCTTCCCGATGGAGGTCGTCTTCCCCGTCCCGTTCACGCCGACGACGAGCACGACCCACGGCTTCGCGCTCGGCTCGGCGTGCACCGGCGCGTGCGGGGCGAGGAGCGCCACGACCTCCTCGCGGAGGATCTCGGAGACGCGTCCCGCCGCTCCGCCTTCGGAACGCGCGCGCTCACGAAGGCGTTCGAGGAGTTTCTCGGTCGTCGCCACGCCGACGTCGGCCTGCAGGAGGACGCCCTCGAGCTCCTCCAGCGTCGCGTCGTCGAGACGCCCGCGCGCGGCGACCCGCGCGATCCCCTCGGTGAGCAACTCCCGCGTGCGGCCGAGCCCCGCGCGCAGCTTCTGAAAGAAGGAAGCCATTCGATCCTCCGTGATCATTCCGGCGATGAGCGCCGAGCGTAGCATGAAGCGCACGCACACCGTGGAGCGGCGGCGTATGCCTTCCGGAGCGGCCATCACCCCAGCATCAAGGCCGCGAAGGAAGGCATGCGCCGCCGCCCCGGCGGGCCTCGCGTTGACCGCGGCTTCACGTGCGGCGTAGACTGCGGCCGTCGGGCGCGGCCCTGCCGCCCCGCATCACACCATGGACACCGAGTCGCCGTCACTCTCGCCAGCCGTGATTCCCGGCGCGGGACTTCCGCTCCGGGACACGCGTCCCGTCCTCTCGATCGTCGTCCCGGCTCACAACGAGTCGGAGAACCTGCCGGCGCTCGTCGCCGAGATCGAAGCGGCTTGCGCCGCGATCGGACCGATCGAGATCGTCATCGTGGACGATGCATCGACCGATTCCACGCCGGAGGTGCTCGACGCGCTCGCGCTCCGGCACCCGAGCCTCCGCCGGCGGCGGCTCGCCTCGCGCTCGGGCCAGTCGGTCGCGACCCTCGCGGGGCTCCAGAGGGCGCGCGGGAGGCTCGTGGCGACGATCGATGCGGACTTGCAGAACGATCCGCGCGACATCCCGGCGCTGCTCGCTCTCCTCGGAGAAGCCGACATCGCGCAAGGGTACCGGCGCGTGCGGCGCGACCGCTGGTCCCGCCGGGCGGCGAGCGGCATCGCGAACGGGATCAGGCGCGCCATGCTCGGCGACCACGTGCGCGACATCGGGTGCTCGCTCCGCGTCATGCGCGCCGAATGCGTGCGCGGGCTGCCGCCGTTCCGCGGCGTTCATCGCTTCCTTCCCGCGATCCTCGAGTTCGAAGGATTCCGGCTCGTCCAGGCGCCCGTCGAGCACCGTCCGCGGGCGGCGGGACGCACCCATTACGGCAACAGCCGCCGCGCGATTCAGGGAACGCTCGATCTCTTCGGCGTGCTCTGGTTCCGCGCGCGCGCTTTCCGGCAGGAGGTCTTCCGCGATGCGTGACACGGTCCTGTGGGCGGCGCTCGGATTCTTGGGGCAGGCGCTCTTCGCCTCGCGCTTCCTCGTTCAGTGGATTGCTTCGGAGAGGCGGCACGCGTCCGTCGTGCCGGTCTTCTTCTGGTACGCGAGCATCGCCGGAGGGGCGATCCTGCTCACGTACGCGATCTACAGGAAGGATCCGGTCTTCATCGTGGGCCAGGCGACGGGGATCGTCGTCTACGCGAGGAACCTCGTGCTGCTGAGGCGGTCGACGGCCGCGGCAGGCGCGGTCACTTCATCAGATCCCGGATCTCCTCGATGAACTCCTTCACGTCCGCGAACTGGCGGTAGACGGACGCGAAGCGCACGTACGCGACTTCGTCGAGGCGCGCGAGCTCCGACATCGCGCGCCGCCCGATCTCGCGGCTCTCGGCCTCGCCGCGTGTCACGAGCTCCGCCTCGATCCGGTCCACGATCTCTTCGATCCGCGCGGCCGGGATCGGGCGCTTCTCGCACGCCTTCGCGAGCCCCGTGAAGAGCTTCTCGCGACTGAACGGCTCGCGCCGTCCGTCGCGCTTGACGACGAGGAGCGCTGGGTTCTCGGTGTTCTCGTACGTCGTGAAGCGGAAGCCGCACCCGAGGCACTCTCGCCGCCGCCGAATCGTGCGGCCCTCACGCGTCGTGCGTGAATCGACCACACGGTCTTCCTGATGCTGGCATCTGGGGCAGCGCACCCGCACCTCCTCCGCCGCTACCAAACCCTCGCGATGCTGCCGGTGTAGAACGCCTCGCGCCCCTTCCCCTTGCCGAGCACGAGCCCGCCGCGCTCGTCGAAATCGAGCGCGATCCCCTGGACGCGGCGCGCGCCGTCTTCGATCTCGACGCGGTGTCCGAGGATCGCGGACGCGTCGCGCAGCCGCTCGAGGAGCGGCCAGGGCCCCTCTCCGAGAAGGACGCGGTAGTCCGCCTCGAACGCCTCGAGGAGCCGCGCCGCGAGCCTCACGCGGCAGTGCGCGCGCCCGGTCTCGAGGAGAATCGAGGTCGCCTTCCCGCGCAGCGGCGGCGGAAAATCGTCGCGCCGGTAGTTCACGTTCACGCCGATGCCGACGACGACCCAGGCGTGGGCGCCGCTGCCGCCACGCTCGGCCAGGATGCCGGCGACCTTGCCGCCGCCGAGGAGGACGTCGTTCGGCCACTTGATGCCGCACGCGGCGTCCGCTTCGTCCGACGCGGCGGCGCACGCCGACAGCGCCGCGACGGACGTGATGAAGGTCGCGCGCTCCGCGTCGAGCGGAGGGCGGACGACGACGGAGAGATAGATGCCCATTCC
>Ga0326597_10015265_pt1 | contig 10050 bp, 6 predicted proteins | sample RVTome_12_FD_203789 | JGI IMG/M metagenome (GOLD analysis project Ga0326597, IMG submission 203789) | Soil microbial communities from uranium-contaminated site in the Upper Colorado River Basin, Wyoming, United States - RVT100D185 | ecosystem: Environmental > Terrestrial > Soil > Contaminated >...
GCTGGGCGCCGACGACCTCGTCATCAAGGTCGAGGAATTCCGCGAGGCGACCGGCTATCGCATTCCCGTTTCGGTGAAGCTGGGGGCGGGCCGGGTGCGCGACGACATCAAGATCGCCTGGAAGGATGGTTTCGATTTCATCGAACTCGACGGCATGCAGGGCTCTACCGGCGCCGCCGGCACCGAAGTGCTGGAATTCGTCGGCATCCCGACCCTTTCGGCCATCCAGGAGGCGGTCGATGCCCTGAAGGAAGTAGGCGGCTACGAGGACATGCCCATCGTGCTGATGGGCGGCATCAAGGACGGCATCGACACCATGAAGGCGCTGGCGCTGGGGGCCAAGGCCGTCGGCATGGGGACCTCGGCGATTATCGCGGGCGGGTGCATTTCCTGCCTGCAATGCCATGTCGGCACCTGCGTCACCGGCATCGCTACCCAGGATCCCGAGCACGAAAAGCGCTACAACGTTCCCGTCGAGGCCCAGAACATCCACCGCTTCCTCGAAGGCGTACGCTGGCAGATCGCCGCCCTCACCAAGGCGCTCGGCTATACCAATCCGCACCAGATCAGCCGCGACGATCTGGTGGCGCTGACCCCGGAAGCAGCCGCCATCACCCGCCTGCCTTACGCTCCTGAATATCGCGCCCGGCAGGAAGACTTCCTGCGCAAGGCGAGTTGAGCTCGGACATGAGCACCTCCACCAATGTCTACGACATCAATCGCGTCCGCCCCATCAAGGTGCCGCAAGGCTTCAAGGACGACGTGCGCGACCGCCATTTCGTGCCGGCACCGTGCCAGGTGGCCTGTCCGGTGGGCACCGATGCGCCCTCCTACATCGCCTATATCTGGGAGGAAAAATGGGCGGAAGCCTTCGAGTCCATCACCGCCACCAACCCATTTTCGTCGATCTGCGGGCGGGTGTGCGATGCCCCGTGCGAACCGGCCTGCCGGAGGGCCGATAGCGACGGACCGCTCGCCATCCGCAACCTCAAGCGCTTCGTCATGGACAAGCTCGGGCGCGACCATCATCTGCCGGCCGTTCCTGTCACCCGCAAGGAAACCGTCGGCATCATCGGCGCCGGCCCCGCCGGCCTCACCGCCGCCCAGGACCTCGCCGAAGCCGGCTTTGCCGTGCATGTCTACGAGATGATGGACAAACCCGGCGGCATGATGGTGTGGGGCATTCCTGCTTTCCGCCTGCCGCCCGGCATCATCGAAGAGGACATGGAGCGCCAGCTCAAGCACTGCCCCGGCATCACCATCCACACCAATACCACGCTTGGTCGCGACATCTCGCTTGAGGACCTCAAGAAGCGCCATGCCGCGGTCCTTGTCACCATCGGTTCGTGGTGGGGCAAGGCCATGGGCGTTCCCGGCGAAGCTCACCCCAACATCGTCGACGGCGTTGGATTCCTGCGCCGCGTCAATGGCGGCGAGCGCCCCACCATGCCCGAGACGGTGCTCGTCATCGGCGGCGGCGACGTCGCCATGGACGCCTGCCGCGTTGCCAAGCGCCTTCCCGGCGGCAAGAGCGTGAAGGTGATCTACCGCCGCGGCCCCACTGAGATTCCCGCCCGCAAGGAAGAGTTGAAAGGCGCCATCGAGGAAGGCATCGAGGTCATCTACAACACCCAGCCGGTGAAGGTGGTGGCCGACGGCAACCGCTTTGCGCTGACCTGTGTTGAGACCGAGCTTGGCGAGCCCGGCCCCGATGGCCGCCGCCGTCCGGTGAATATCGCCAGCTCCGAGCACGATATCGAATGCGGCATGGTGATCTCCGCCGTCGGCCAGCAGGCCGAGTCGGACGAACTGGCCGCCGCCGGCCTGATGGCCGGCGACCGGGTGAAGACCGACTGGGAGGGTATGCGCACCGCCGATGCCCGGATCTTTGCCGCCGGCGACGGCGCCTTCGGCGGCTCTACCATCGTCATGGCGATGATGCACGGCCACCGCGCTGCCTACTATGTGAAGGCCTTTCTCGACGGGGTGGATAAGCCGCTGCCCTATCGCACCCCCTACCGCACCCGGCGGGTGGCGGTCGCCCAGGACATCAACTGGGAAATCTTCCCGCGCCAGGAGCAGCACTTCAACGGGCTCGGCGACAACCCGGTTGCCTTTCCGGAGATCGAGGATACCTACGACCTCAAGACCGCCAGGGACGAGGCGGCGCGCTGTTATCGCTGCGATGCCGAGACCGGGTCGGCGGATTATTCGGTGCGCACCCGCGAGGACATCTTCGTCATGGCTCGCACCCGGCCCGACGATGCCGTCACCCAGCGCGCCATCCTGACCAAGCGCCTGGTGCCGGCGCGCGCCAGCTACGACGAGCACCATAAGGCCAGTCTCGACGATCTGGTCTTCCTGCCGGCCAACCTGTCGCGCCTGGTGATCGACCCTTACCGCGATGCCTGCAACACGGCGACCGACATCGCCGGCATCCGCATCGAACATCCCTTCATCGCCGCCGGCCTCGACGACATGCCCGAAGAAGTGGCCCGCGCCGTAGCGCAAGGGCTCGGCGAGATGGGCTCGGCCTATGTGGCCCGCCGGCAGGTCGAGGGAGCCAGCGCGCCGTGGCTGCAACTGGTTCCGGTTGGCAAGGGCACCGCGAGCGCCCAAGCCGCCGCCCACATCTACAGCCGGCCGGCGGGCTTTGCGCCCTTCAGGGCGGAGCCCGTTGCCGGCAAGCCCATGGGGCTGGTGAGCCGTGCCGGCGATCTCGAACAGGCGATACCCTTTGCCCTCGACAACGGCTTCAGCATCCTGCTTCTCGATGCCACTGCCGGCATCGACCGGGCATGGAGCGAGTTGCAAGGGCAGCCGGACTATGCGGTGATCCGCGATGCCTTGCGCATCATGCGCCGGATGAACCGCGAGGAGGACCTCGATATCCTCTATTTCGGCGGCGTGCGCTCGGGCACCGATGGGGCCAAGCTCGTCTCGCTGGGCGCCAAGGTCTCGGTTCTCGGCGTGTCCATGGCGCTGGCCGTGGGCGGCGAGATCGTCGATGGCAAGGTGGACTTCCACGGAGACCGCAGCCGCGAGGAACGCCTCGACCAGGCCCGTTCGCTCATCGGCGCCCTGTCGGCGGAGGCCTCGATCATGGCCCGCTGCACCGGCAAGACCGACGTGCGCAACCTCGAACCCGAGGATCTGCGGTCGATCACGCTGGCCACCGCGGCCGCCACCGGCATCGCGCTGGCCGGCACCCGCAGGCTTGCCAAAGCGGCCGCCGAATAGCACCATCGCATTGCCTTTCCCCGAGGCGATGCCATGACCGGGGCCGGCCAGCCCAAGGTGCGCTTGCCGGCAAGGAGCGCAAATGAGCCCCAAAACCAACCACTGGCAGGACGACATCTGGCGAGCGCTGAAGGCGGGCCACATCGCCCAGGTCGCCTATGTCCCCGATGCCGGTCACGAAGGGCTCATCCGCGCCGCCCATGCCGACAAGGCGATCACCGCGACGGTGCTCACCACCGAGGAAGAAGGCGTGGGGCTGCTTGCCGGTGCCGATCTCGGCGGTGAGCGCGGCGTTCTGCTGATGCAGTCCTCGGGCGTCGGCAATTGCGTCAACGCCTTTTCACTGCTCAAGGTGTGCGGATTTCCGTTCTTCACCATCGTCACCATGCGCGGCGAGTGGGCCGAGTTCAACCCGTGGCAGGTGCCCATGGGCCAGGCGACGCCCGAGACCTTTGCCCGCGCCGGTTTCCTGGTCTATCGCGTGGAGCGGCCCGAGGACGCGGGGCCGACCGTCGCCGCTGCTCTCGCCAATGCCTATGACAGTCACACGGCCAATGCGGTGCTCCTCGCCCAGCGCCTCGTCGGCGCCAAGGTATTCTGAGGTCCATTCATGCTCGAGCGCCGCACGGCCGTGGCCCAATTGCTGGCCGAGCGCGACAAGGGTCTCCTCGTCGTCTCGGGGCTAGGCTCGCCCACCTACGATGTGGCCGCCGCCGGCGATAACGCGCTGAACTTCTATCTGTGGGGCGCCATGGGCCTGGCCCTGCCCATCGGTCTGGGGCTGGCGCTCGCCCAACCGGCGAAACGGGTCCTCGTCATCACCGGCGATGGCGAAATGCTGATGGGGATGGGCGCGCTCGCCACCACCGGCGCCAGGCGGCCGGCTAACCTTGCTGTTTGCGTCCTCGACAATGAGGCTTTCGGCGAAACCGGCGGCCAGCAAAGCCACACCGGTCTCGGTACCGATCTCGCCGCCGTGGCTCTGGCCAGCGGCTTTGTCGCCGCGGCGACCGCGCGCCAGGACGAAGAACTCGCCACGGCCATGGCCATGCTGCGGCATGCTCCGGGCCCGGTCATTGCGGTCTTGAAGATTTCGCGTGAGCCTGTGCCGCGCGTCCTGCCGGTACGCGACGGTCACGCCATCCGCCAGCGCTTCCGGTCCGCTCTTTTCTCGTATCACGGGATCGGCTAAGGACGGACTCCATTCGCCAATCGCCCAACAACAAGGAGCAACAGCCATGACCATCCGTCGAATCGGATCAGGCAAGCGCATGAGCCAGGCCGTCGTTCACGGCAAGACCGTCTACCTCGCCGGACAGGTGGCCGAAACCAAGTCGGGCAAGCCCGTCGGCGAGCAGACGCGGGAAATCCTCGGCCAGATCGACAAGCTGCTGGGCGAGGCCGGCAGCGACAAGACCAAGCTCTTGCGCGCCAATATCTGGCTTGCCGACATATCCACCTTTGCCGAGATGAACGAAGCCTGGGATGCCTGGGTGGCACCCGGCTGCGCGCCGGCTCGGGCCACCGTCGAGGCCAAGCTGGCCGCCCCCCAGTTCACCGTCGAGATCATGGTCGAAGCCGCCATCGACTGAATGGCAGGGTCCTGAAGGTGATCGCCATGGGCGCGGGCATCGTCGGCACCGCGGCCAACGGACGCAATTATGAAAGTCAAGCCGCCCGAAAGACAAGCTCGCGCCCTTCACGCAGCTTGAGTAAGATCGGCCACGGCGGTGAGGGCGGCTTGCGCCTCGCGCGCGATCGCCGCGACATGGGCCGCCACGTCGCAATCCTGGCCCGTACGGACCCGAGTTTCAAGGCGATGACAGGCCGCTGCCGCCCGCGCCGCGCCGATGTTGGCGCACATCGACTTGAGCGCATGCACCGCATCGGCAAGCGCGGCGAGATCGCCGCCGTCGGCGATGCTGCCAATCTCTGCCAGCGCGCCGGGAACGTGTTCGGTGAACAACCGGCTGACCCGGATGACGAGATCGGAGCCATCGCCGCCGAGGTCGCTCAAGACCGTCTGGTCGAGCAACGGCACATCGGCGCCGGCTTGCCCGGCCGTGGCGATTTCGGGTGACGTCGCGACGACATTGGTGGCCGCGGGTGTTGGTGGCGACGGCGCGGCGTTGCCACCGAGATCAGCGGAACCGGCCGGGTCGCCCAACCACTGGATAAGGCAGCGGGCGATCGTCTTGATGGTGAACGGCTTGATGACGTAGTCGTCCATGCCCGCGCGCCGCCAGCGATCGCTGTCGCTGCCGGCCACATGGGCGGTGAGAGCGATGATCGGTGTTCGCCCGGCGCCGTCATGTTGGGCCTCGGCCCGCCGGATGGTCGCGGTGGCCTCGAAGCCGTCCATGACCGGCATCGAGCAATCCATGAAGACCAGCCGATAGGCGCCCGATGTCCAGGCATCGACCGCCTCGCGGCCGTTGGCGGCCACATCAACGCTGACATTGAACCGCCGCAGCGCTTCGATGATGACCTCGCGGTTGACCGCGCTGTCATCGGCCACCAGGATGCGCGCGCCGGCGAAGTCGGGCAGCACCAGGGCATCGCCGGGCGTCGCTGACAAGGCAGCAACCCCGCGGCGCTCGCCACGGGCCAGGCGCTCGACCATCTCGTGCATCTCGCGCCGGCTGGCCGGGCGCATGATGATATCGTCGGCGAGGCCGGCCCGAATGAGATCCTCGCCCGCCATGTCGCCGATTTCGGTGACGACTATGCGGTACAGCCCGGACATTGCCGTCGTCTGTTCGCAAAGAGCTGCCAGCGCCCGAGGCTCCCCGAATATCGCCTGGCATCCGGCAATATCGTCGAGGGTGAAGCTCTGGGGCGCCACGATCGCCGTTTCGATGCCATGCACCTGCAAGTAGCTGGCAATGGCCTGTGGCGTCGCCGAGCCGGAGGTTGCCACCACCGCCTTGCGCAAGGCGCCAAGCTGGCCACGTTCCACCCCGCACCCGGCGTCCTCCACCCTTGCCTCGATGCGGAAGCTGAAACGGGATCCCTTGCCTTCGCGGCTTTCGACCTTGATGTCGCCGCCCATGGCTTCCACCAGCCGCTTGCTGATGGCAAGGCCAAGGCCAGTGCCGCCGAACTTGCGGGTGGTCGACTGGTCGGCCTGGGAAAAGGCCTCAAACAGCTTGCCGATCTTGTCGGCGGGGATGCCGATCCCGGTATCGATGACCGAAAATTCGAGCGTGACGTGATCGTCGGTGCGGCCTTGAGTGCGGACATGCACCGCGACGTGACCGTTTTCGGTGAATTTCAGCGCATTGTTGACCAGATTGCTCAGCACCTGGTTGAGGCGTACCGGATCCGCGACGATCAGATGCGGCACATCCGGGGTGACGAAAGCGGCCAGATCGAGCCCCTTGGACGATGCCCGTTCCCAGAACAGGCTCATGACATCGTCGATGACGCCGCAGGGGCTCACCGCCACCTGCTCCAGGTCCAGTTTCCCCGCCTCGATCTTCGACAGATCGAGAATGTCGTTGATGATGGTCAGCAGGCTCTGGCCGGAACGCACGATGACCTCGGCATAGCGCTGCTGGCGCGGGGGCAGTTCGGCTGCCGCCAACAGTTCGGCCATGACCATGACACCGTTCATGGGGGTGCGGATTTCGTGGCTCATGGTGGCGAGAAAATCCGATTTGGCCTTGTTGGCCGCTTCAGCTGAATCGCGCGCTACGCGCAATTCCCGGGTGCGATCGGCGACCGTCTGTTCCAGCGTGTCGCGGTGCCGCGACAGCGCCGTATCACGTACTGAAATCTGCGCCAGCATGTCGTTGAACGAGTCGACGAGATCACCGGTTTCATCATCGCTCGATTTGTCCACCCGCATGGAGAAATCATGGGTGGTGCGCACCTCACTCATGGCGCGCGACAGATCGGTGAGCGGGGCGACGATCTTCCTGCGCATGGTATTGGCAAAGGCGACGCCCAGCAGCGATGCCGCGGTGGCGACCGCCAGGGTCAGCAACAGTCCAAGCTGGAGACGATTGCGCAAATCGGAGATATCGGCAAGCAGCACCAGCGCGCCGATCTCCTCGCCGGCGTCGATCACCGGGACCTTCACCGGCACGGCCGCCGTGAGCAGCAGATCCAGGAAACCGCCTGCATTCCTGGTATCTTCGCCGGAGGTGACGAGGATGGCCGAGCCGAGTGCCGCGAACGACTTTTCGTTGCGGTCGATAACGGCGATATAGGGAATGCTGGGCATCTTGGCGATGGCCCGCAATGCTACCAGCGTCTGCGTCTTGTCGCGCCGGGCCAGATGCGGTGCCACCACCGAGGAAAAGACGTTGGCGGTGATCTCGAGTTCGGCATGACGGGCATGAAAGTTCTGCGATGTCTGGCGCCACAAGAAGAAACCTGTCGCACCGGTGACCGCGATGAACACTGCCGTGATGATGGTGGCCGTGATCTTGCGGCCTATGGACTGACGCCGTTTTTTCACGTTTCCTGGCCGCAGACGAAAATCCCACTTGTTTCACCGCAGCTCAGGCCGCGCCATCAACGGGCAACGCTAACGGGCAATGGTTAAGGTTCGGCTTCAGCTTCCACGAGGCTGCAAAAGGCTCGATTAACCTTTGAGCGCTAGCCTGTGCGCGGTCGGGGTTGAGAGTCGTCACGTGAGCAGCAATGGAATCGAGCGCCAGTTCTAGTGAAAAACCAGGCATCAGCCGGCGGTTTCTCGTCGCCGACGATGATCCGATCATGCGCGAGATGATGCAGGCGCACCTGGTCGACGAGGCGACCACCGTGGAGTGCGTGGAGAACGGACGCGATGCCTGGGAACGACTTTCGCGCGAGGCGTTCGACCTTGCCATAGTGGATCTCGGCATGCCCGAACTCGATGGTTTCGGCCTCATCTCGCATCTGCGCCAGACGCCGCGAACTATCGACCTGCCCATCATCGTCGCCACCAGCCGCAATGACAGCGAAGCCATCGAGAAGGCCTTTGCAGCCGGTGCCACCTCCTTTGTCACCAAGCCGGTCAACTGGTCGCTGTTTACCTATCAGGTGAAGTTCGTGCTGCGCACGGGCCGCATCGAGCACGACCTGCGCCAGGCCCGGGTCGCGGCCGACGTGGCGAGCCGCACCAAGGACAGCCTGTTTCATCTGCTCGGCCATGAATTGCGCACCCCTTTGCATGTCCTGGTAGGTTTTGCCGGCGTGCTCGAAAACGATCTGGCCGACAAGCTGACCGCCGAGCAGCGCGAGCACATGGGCCAGATAACCGCTGCCGCGCGCGGATTGAACGAGATCGTCGGCAATGTCCTCACCTACTCGCGGCTGTTTGGCGGCAATCTCTCACTCGATCGCGAGCCTGTCGACGTCGACGAGCTGCTTGAGAACGCCGCCTCCAAACTTAAGGCCGCAGCCAAGTCGAAAAACGTTCAGATCGTCACGCGCAAGCTTCCCGCGGCCGTCAGCATGTCGGCCGACACTCGCTGGCTCACCGACGCCCTGTCGCGCCTCGTCGACAATGCCATCAAGTTTTCCTCGGCCGGCGGAACCGTCGATTTGTTGCCCATCCTCCAGGAGGATGGCTCGCTCGCCCTGTCGGTGCGCGACAACGGGCCGGGCATGGACATGCGCAAGCTCGATGAATACCTGCAGCCATTCTTCCAGGCCGACATGTCGTTTGCCCGCCAGGCCCAGGGGCTGGGCATGGGCCTGCCCATCTCCAAGAAGATCATCGAATTGCACGGCGGCAAGCTGATATTCCGCAGTGCCCCCGGCCAGGGAACGGTGGCTGCGCTCTGGTTGCCGGCCCGTTCGTGCACCCGCACTGCTCTGGCGCAGGCCGGATAGGGCCAAGGGCAGTGGACCCGGGCCAACAAGCGCATTCTCCCGGCGGCGGGCGGCGGGCTTCAGCGTGTCGTGACCCAAAGTCGATTCCCGGCGCGCCAGCGCCTCACGGCAAGCCAACAGATACAATTTTAACAAATTCCATATCTGAATCTTCAAGACCCTCCGTGTAGGTTCATCCGATGGTGCGTCATTTGTGTGTCACGGTCAGAATGCGCAGTATTGTTTCAGTAGCGAGATTCATCGCCAGCGAAGCCGGTGCCCTGGCTTTGTCCTTTGCCATCGCGGCGCCCGCCCTGCTGGTGATGGCGGGCATGGCGACCGACTATGCCTTCATGGTGCGCTATCGCACCGAACTGCAAGCCGTGGCCGATGCCGCCGCCATCGCCGGGGCGCGTGAACTTTCCCTGGCCAAGGCCGATGCTTCCCAGATTACCGCCGCTGTCGACAATTTCGTGAAGGTCAATTCAGTGAACCGTGGCGGCACGGTGTCGATCTCAACCACCATCCAGGACGACCAGACCGCCGTCGAGGTGTCGCTGTCGCGGAATTGGGCACCTTTCTTTGCGCATTTCGTTGCCCGGGATGTCACGCCGATTAACGCCAGTGCGACCGCCAGACTGGTTGGCTCCGCAAAGGTTTGCGTGATCGGCCTTGACGAAAGTGAAAAGGACACCGTGAGACTAGATAACTCGGCGACACTTACCGCCAACAACTGCGCCGTATATTCGAATTCTACATCGACCCAAGGGTTGTATGCAGCAAATGGGACGCGCTTGAAGAGTGCCTTGTCATGCGTTGCCGGAGGTTTTGTCGGATCGATTTCGTCATTTGACCCCCAACCTCTTACCGACTGCCCCAAGATCGCCGACCCGCTGGTTGACCGGGCACCACCGCCGGTTCCAGCGTGCAATTATAACAAATTAACATTAAATAAAACAAATATTACGCTATTTCCTGGTGTATATTGTGGCGGACTCAAAATTT
>Ga0326597_10015266_pt1 | contig 10049 bp, 10 predicted proteins | sample RVTome_12_FD_203789 | JGI IMG/M metagenome (GOLD analysis project Ga0326597, IMG submission 203789) | Soil microbial communities from uranium-contaminated site in the Upper Colorado River Basin, Wyoming, United States - RVT100D185 | ecosystem: Environmental > Terrestrial > Soil > Contaminated >...
TCACAGGCCTGCGGCTTGGCGTCGGCCGGGCTCTGATCGGCGTGATGGTCGGAGAGCTCTATGCAGCGACTGCCGGTATCGGGTTTATGATCACGGTGGCAGGGGCGACCTTCCAGACCGACAAGGTTTTTGTCGGCGTGCTTATCTTCGCCATTAGCGGCATGACAGCGATGGAGGTGCTTACCCGGCTTGAGTCCCGTTTCGACACGTGGCGGGTCAAGGTGGGGGCGCAGGCGTAGTTTCTTATCGTTTCTCGTAAGTTAGTTTAAAAGGTGGCCGCCAATTCCGGGCGGCCACCTTTTTTTGCCCAGTTTCGAGATTGTAATTCGCGGATTATCGAGTCAGCAAGAACCCGGCCCAACATCCCGTCCCCGATTTTCTTAAGCAACTCCCAATTCGACGCCCAAAATCGGTTGTGCTATACGGGAACGATCACCGGTTTCCTCAACTGCATTCATGCCGATCCTTACTATAAGGTCCGCTTAGACTAACTGGCACTCCCCGAAGGCGGAAATTATGCGAGGATTTACTGGTCTCATATTTTTTATCGTTTTCATTCTGCTGCTGTCTTTTCGCCGGCGGCTCGGCCTCTACGTCGACTGGTTGTGGTTTGACAAAGTCGGCTTTTTGTCGCCGCTCTCGTTTATCTAAACGTCAAGATCGCCGCCGCGATGCCAAGCGGCCTTCGCCTTTCCACTGCCGACAATGTTATCGAGCTTCCACCAGCGAAACTCATCGATCCCCTGCTTCGGCAGATGCAACCAGGCCGTTGATCCCGTGCATTTCTTGCCCCCACATCGGCGCGCTCCCTCGTTTTTTCAGCCCTTTGCTGCTATAAAATCCCAATGATCAGCCAACGCCGGAAACTCGCCATCCGTGGCATTATTTTCTTGGCTTTGATGGTTTTGCTTTTCTTTTTCAGCCGTTATATTCCGCAGCCGCTGAGTGCCTTGGCGCCGGCGGGGGAGGATTGGGACGACTTTGAGGGTATCTATTCGAGCAGCGATGAACTTAGCAGGTTCCTACAATCCCTGGGACCTTATTCGCCAGCCGTGTTCGTCCTATTTCAATTGCTTCAGGTGGTCGCCGCACCGTTTCCCGGCGAACTAACCGGAGTGGCAGGCGGTTTTGTCTACGGCGAGACGTTGGGTTTCATCCTATCAACCGTAGGGCTCACCATCGGTTCGTGGATCGCCTTCGAGCTCGCGAGCATCCTGGGCCGGCCCTTCGTGGAAAGGTTTATAAGCCTGGACGTGCTCCATAAGTTTGATTTTCTCACGACCAACACCGGCGCGATGATCTGCTTTCTGTTATTTCTGATCCCAGGCTTTCCCAAGGACTACCTCTGTTATCTCCTGGGCCTTAGCCGAATGAAACTGAGCACATTTCTGATGCTTTCGATTATCGGGCGTCTCCCGGGAACCTATCTCCTGACCCTTCAAGGCGCCAAGTTTCGCGCTGAGCAATACTATCAGGTCGTGATATTCGCCGGCGCCTCTGCGTTGATCTTGCTGGTCGCCTACCTTTACCGGGAAAAGATCTACCATTGGATCAAACATCGGCATGAAGCTTAAATCATCGACGTGGTCGGCGACGAATTGCCTGGAGCGAGGCAGGAGCAGTCGTTGTTAACGCCGCCAGTCCTCTGGTTAGAAATTCAGGCCCCGCGTTAAAAAATAAAAACCCGGCGCGACAAAAATCCGGTACCACCCAAAGGGCGCTAAGCTGCCACGACCTAGAAAGCTGACAAACCCTTTCACGGCCATGAGCGCGACCACAAAGGAGACCGCGAACCCGACTCCGAATAGCAGTGAATCGTCGAGAGCGAACGCCGCGCGCATTTGGAGCAGTTCATAACCGGTCGCCGCAAACATAATCGGCACCGCGATCAAAAAAGAAAATTCCGCCGCGCTCTTGCGCTCCAGCCCCAGCAGCATTCCACCCAAAATAGTGGCCGCGGCCCGCGACGTACCGGGCCAGAGCGCCAGGACCTGGAACAGCCCGATACCGAACGCTTGTGATAAAGTAAGAGCCTCCAGGGAGTTCGAGCGCCGCCCCGCCATAAACCGTTCCGCCAAAAGGATCGCCACACCGCCAACCAGCAACGCCAAGGTCACGGCCACTGGCGTAAACAGTTTTTCTTTGATCGCATGGCGCGCAACAAAGCCCACCAACAGGGCCGGAAGCGTTGCCAGCCCGATCCGCCACAGGCCCGCCCAACCCGCCAGCGTGGAGTTGGTATGGAACCTCGACTCCGGCCCGTTGGGAATGAGCCCGACAAACCTGCGCCAGTAGAGAAAGACCACGGACAGCACCGCGCCCAATTGAATCGCAACTTCGAAGCTCGACGCCTTATCGCCGACAAAACCAAACAAATGCCCGGCGATTATCAGATGTCCCGTCGAGGATACCGGGATGAATTCGGTCAAGCCTTCGATGATCCCCAGCGCTATCGCGATGGCCAGCATTTCCAAGAGGCCTCCCCGTGTCAAAGAGCGCCGCCGCGCCGCCTACGAACGCGCCTTTAATTTCTCGCTGGCGACTTTAATGATCGCCGGCAGCAGTGAAAGAAAAATCACGATGACGATCACGACGTGAATCCGCTCCTGAATATTCGGAATCATCGTGCCGAGAAAATATCCCGTCAAGGTCGTCGTCATGACCCAGAAAATCCCGCCGAAGACGTTATAAGAGATAAACTTCCGATATTGCATCGCGCCGACTCCGGCGACCACCGGCGCGAAGGTTCTTATGATCGGCACGAACCGGGCGATAAAAATGGTAAACCCGCCGTGCCGGTCATAAAACTCCTTCGCCGAAATGAGATGCTTGCGATTGAAGAAGAACGAGTTTTCCCTGGTGAAAATTTTCGGTCCGGTGCGCGCCCCGATTCCGTAGCCGACGGTGTCGCCCGCAATGGCCGCAAGACTGAGGGTTGCATTGAGCGTCAGCAAATCGAGATCCCCCCGCGCGGCAAAGATGCCTGCGGTCACCAATAGGGAATCTCCAGGCAGGAAAAACCCTACGAGCAAACCGGTCTCGATAAAAACAATGACGATCAGGACGACCAGCCCGCCCGTATGGACGAGCGACTCCACGTCATAAATCCGGTGAAATAGATCCCAGAGTATTTCCATATTTAATTTCCATCCTCGTTCCTGTGCATCCTTGTTTGCGCCGCGGCGTGCGCCACTTCCCACCGATTGCGCGAATAGGTCCCTACAGGCAAGATCACGGCTTTGTCGCCAAAATGAAACCATCCGCCCGCAAAAGTTCTTTCGTGAGGACGCCGACCGTGTCATTGAACCGCGAAACCATCTTCACATTGAGCAACAACCGAATCGGCCTTTCCCCGCTATCCCAGGCCTTTCTGAACTCCTCGTAAGTAAAGAACACTTTCCCATAGCCCGGTGCGGGCGCCGGGCGAAATCTCGCCACGTAGGGGCTCCCTAGCGACACCGACTTCCCTCTCTCCGCCGCAACCCAAAGCGGACGTTCCAGCTTGAGATAGAAAACCAGTCCAGCCAAGTAAGTATTGTAAGTGGCGACTTGGGTTTCACTAGAAACGTAAGGGGCGACATTTTTCGCGAAAGCTTTTGTCGAGCGGCGAAGCGAAGCGGTTTCGCTAAACTCGCTGAACAGCAAGAAAAAAATCGCTGTACTCGCGAGCAAACAATAGAACATTCCCGGTTGATCCGTCCAGTAACCTTTGGCGTTGCCGGCGATACAAACAAAGTAAAAAAGGACTAGCGCTAGCCCGCAGATCGCCATGAAAAAACCGATATCAGGAATGTTTTGTTGTAGTTTCCCGGAATAGATAGCCGGCCAAAGCGCTCGGGAGACAAGGCCCAGGATCGCTGCCGTCGCTACTGCCCAGGGAAAATAGAGTGGCCACCTCTTGCCCTGGGTCGTGCCTTCTTGAAAGAGCGCCGCGATCGTTCGCCCTGTAAGAACCGCTAGAGCCGGGAAAATCGGCAATATGTAATGAGGCAGTTGCGAATTTGAAGCCGAGAAAAAGACCATGGGCAAAACCACCCAAAGACCCAAGAATAAATTCCCGTCGTCCAAGTTGCGGCAGAGCCGGTGCGCGGCAATTGGCACGAGCGCAGTCCAGGGCACAAAACCGAGCGCCAAAACTCCTGAAAAGTAATACCAGTCCTTAGACCGATTGAACTCGTCGGTAAAGTAGCGGATGAAATGCTCGTCCCAAAAGTAATAGCGCAGGTAGCCGGGGTTGCGGGCTTCGGCCCAAAGGTACCACGGAACGACCAGTGCGAGGCAACCTAGCACACCCGGCAGGAGGTATAGTTTATTCAATGCGGACCATTGGCGCGCAATCAAGAGATAAAAAAAGCAAACCATCCCTGGAATAATCAAACCTACTAGGCCCTTGTTGAGTGTTCCAACGCTCAACGCCAGGTACATCATCAGACATTGTAACCTGCGAGTTCTTCCGTCCTCCGTATGCACCGCCAAATAAAAGGCACAAAGCGCCAGCGAGATGAATAGCGTCAGCGACATTTCGATGATCGTCAGCCGTGCGAGCAGAAAGAATTCGACGCTGGTCGCCAGGATCAGTGTGCTCCACAACGCCACCCACCGTCCCCAATGTTTATCGGCAAAGCAGAAAACCAACAGCAAACAGCCCAGCGCTGCCAACGCCGACGGCAGTCGCGCGCTCCATTCCGAAACGCCGAAGAGTTTAAACGAGATCGCGACGAGCCAGTAGAAGAACATGGGCTTATCCAACACCGGCATGAAATTCTCATGGGGCGTTACCCAATCGTTAAGCAAGAGAATCTCACGGGCTTTTTCGGCGTTTCGAACTTCGTCCGGATCGAACAAAGCCGCCCCACCGAGATTGGCGAAAAAAAGCACCAGGCATATTAGGCCAAGAACCCAAGAAATGCTGCGGTCTACGCGCGAAGAAGACAGCGAATCTTGTTGCAGGCTTGTCAGGTGCTCGATTATGCGACCCCCGGGAAGTTTTCGAAAACGATTCTTTGCCACCAGGATTACCTGAGCCCTTTCTATTTGCAAGCCCAAGCCAGCGCGCGGCAAACCGCACACCGGGGAACATTGCGGGGAAAAGGATTGCTCACTCCCGTTCACGGGCCGGTCGAACTCGCGCTACCTACGCTGCATTGACATCCCTTGCCCCCAGGCGTAGCGTGTTTGCCTGTGGAAAATTTTCCCTCAACATTGCAAGTTAGTTGAGGCGAGCGATGCCGCATCGTTTACACAAGATCGCTCTTTTGCCGCTGATCTTCTTGTCATCTATTCTCTTTCCGGACCCTGTAGGCAGCCAGCAACCGGTGGCCAGTTTTTACTATGACGAACGCGGCAACGTCGTGCGCCAGGAGCGCGATACCAATGGTGACGGTAAAATGGATCGCTGGACCTACTATAACGCCCAGGGCCAGACCGAGCGCGTCGAGCAAGATAGCGATTTTGACGGCAAGCCGGATTTATTTGCCTATTACGAAGCCGGCAAACTGGTCCGGCAAGAGATCGCCGGCAAGAATGACGGGCTGATCGACAGCTGGATTTTCTTCGACCCGCGGGGAGAGATCGAACGCAAGGGTCAAGACCCAAACCGCTCGGGCAAACCGACGGTTTGGCTCTACTATCAAAATGGCCAGGCCGTGCGCAGCGAAGAAGATACCAAGCGCGCCGGAAAAACGGACCGCACCGTTTATTTTCACGACGGCAAAATCAGCCGCGTCGAAGAAGACAGCAATGGCGACGGCAAGCCCGACAGTTACGCGGATTATGAAAACGGCCAGCTCGTCAGAAAGGAGCTCGACCGCAAATTCTCGGGTACGATTGATCTTTGGGGATACTATCAGGATGGAAAGCTCGCCAAACAGGAAGAGGATATTCACGGCAACGGAAAGAAAGGCAGGGTCGTCTACTTTCAGGGTGCCGATGTGGTCCGTCGCGAAGAGGATAGCGCGGGGCGCGGCCGAACGGACATGATCGAGGTCTTTTCCCAAGGGAAGATCGTTAAGCGCATTCGAGACACCAAGGGCACCGGCAAATGGGATACGGTCTACTACTTTAAGGACAACGAACTTGTTCGCGAAGAGCGCGACACCGACGCGAACGGTATCTTCGACTTAAGAATTATCTACGAAAAGGGCCAGATCCTCCGCCAAGAGGCGGACACCAACGGCGATCGGATGGTCGATGTATGGGTCAACTTCCAAAATGGCGAACAGATTGAACAGTTGGAAGACCAGAGTTTTCGCGGTAAGATTACTGCTCGCTATGCTTTCAAAAGCGGCCAAGTCATAGGTCAGGAGCAGGTTGCGGATGGAGAACCACCGGCCGTCGCCCCTCCCTTCGGGTCGGTTGATGAGGAGCTGCGAAATATGACAAGTTTTACGCCTTCGTCGGCTGGTGACTCTAGGGTTCTCGCGGGGCAGTCAGGGTTGCCGTAGGGCGTGGAAATAAAGTAGACTTTACCTTGGGTTCGAGATGATTAATCGCCCGGGATTCATCCTTATGGTTTTGCTGGTGGCACAGGCCGGGTGCGACCCTGTGCCCGTTCAGTACCCGCCGGGAACACTCCCTTATCCCAACGCAAATAATCCTTCAGCGGTGCCGCCGCAGCCTCAGTTTCAAATTTCTGGTTGCCAGCGTGGTCAGCATGCCTGGGGTTCAATAATGGAAGGGGTGGCGATGGGGAGCTCGATTGCGGGTCCCTATGGCGCGGGCGCTGGATTACTTATCGGATTGATCAAGCATGCGGTTACGTTTGATTCCGAATGCGCCCAGCTCCATGCCAGGATCGGGTCGGAGCAACTGAAGGACCAACAGCTCGAGGCCGCCATTGAGCAAGAATTGGAACGACAGCGCGCGCTGGAAACCCAGATCTCTGGCGCATCGGCATCGGGTCCTCAGCCGACTTCGCTTCCAGCGCCTTCGACAACTCAGCCCCAGGCTCCGCCGTCGAAACCCAATCTGCAAGCCAAACCTACACCCGACAGAACCGTGCTCGCCTCCCTCGGGAAACCGAGCGCCACCGCTCCCCCAGCCTCGCCTTTCAAGAACGTCGACGTGAGAGATACCAACGGCGACGGCGTGCCGGATCTTTGGATTTACTACGACCCCCAGAAACCCGGGGAAATCATTCGTCAGGAAGAAGCGACAAAAGGGGATGGCCGGGTCGATACCTGGAGCTATTTCAAGGACGGAAAGCTGATTCGCCGGGACGTCGACACCAAGCAGCAAGGACGGCCGGATACAGTTTACTATTACGACGGCGATAAGTTAGCCCGAGAAGAGCACGACGAGACCGGCCAAGGGCGTATTACTTACCGCGCCATCTACGAGGGCGGGCGCCTGGCGAAGGTCGAGAAAGATATCAACGGCCAAGGCAGGCCGGATCTCCAAGTCTATTACGACACGGCGAAAGAGAGCGAAACCGTCATTAAAGAGGAACGCGACCTCAATGGCGATGGCCTGGTCGATCTATGGACCTATTACGAAAACGGCCGGCTGGTGCGCCGCGATGTCAGCGCGGTCGGACTCGAGATCCTTTCCAAATCGGAGCAGATTCCCGTTTCGACCGCTGAGCTAAGATAGCTTCCGCCATTCGCTGGTTGACATGACTCAGGATAGACTAAGCGATCTGGGAGATTTGGGGCTGCTTGCTCTTTTTCGCAGCCCATTTCTTTTCCCATCCGTGATTTTTCACGGGTTGCTATTCTTGCTCGCCCTTCGAGCAACGACGTTCTCGATTGCCAAGCCGGATACCACGCCGATTTCAGTTCAACTCATGGAGGTGAGGGACGGCGGCTCAGACAACAAAAGCATCGGTCGGGGCAGTGGTCCCGGTGGACCGAGATCTCAACCAAAACTTGGCGCGCCGATCCCGCCAGTGCAACAAACCGGGAAGCTGGAGAGCGGCGCCGTCGAAAGCGTGACGCCAAGCCAAAACAACGTTGAAGCCACACCACCATCCAAGCCTGTCGTCCTTCCCGCGCCGCGAGTCTTGGCCGCCGACACCCGCCAGGCTACCGTAAACACCAAAGAGACCTCGCCGGACTCCCTGGTTCGGCTGCCCACCAGAGAAGCGCCAACCCAGCTCCCAGGCAGCACGACGGCTGATAACGAAATGAACCAGAGAAGCCTTACCGCGCTCAAAGGCGTTGGCGACGGGCCGGGAATCAAGGCGCTAAAAGAAGGCGCGCAAATACCCGGCGCGCTCAAAGGCACAGGAAGCGGTATCGGACCCTACGGTGTGCCGGGCGGAAACAAGAGCGGAACCGGTTTGGCCGGCGGCGGCACGGGAAGCGGGACCGGCGGAGGAAGCGCTACGGGCCTCAAGGGCATGTCGAATGCCGACTACAACCAATACCTGAACCAGTTAAAGAAGCGCGTCGAGTCGGTATGGAAATATCCTGAAAACGTGACCGGTGTCCAAAAAGTCACGATCCGATTCACTCTTGATCGCGCCGGCAAATTAACCCTCGCCGAGGTGCTTGACTCTTCGGATGCCAGACTCAATTCGAGCGCGCTTGATGCGATAAGACGCGCCTCTCCCTTCCCAGCCATTCCGGAAAGCCTGAAAGACCTTGCCAACGAACCGATGATCATTCGATTCGAGGTCGCGATTCGAGTTCGTGGCTGAAAATGGTCGCCGTTTCCTGGCCCGCCTGCTCGTTTCATTGAATAATTCTTAGATTTAGGTCATCTTCATCAGAACCTCTGGAAGGACGTGACCATGGAGCAACAGGGCCTCGACCTAATCGACATCATCCACAAGGGCGCCATCGCCACCTATCCGTTGATCTTGTTGTCCATCGTCAGCGTCGCCGTGGTTTTTGAGCGCCTTTGGTCTCTGCGCGGCATCGCCTCCGTCACGTTAAGAATCACCGAGTCGATCTCGGATCCGATCAAAAGAGGCCAGCGCGACCTCGCCATCGCCATCTGCAAGCAAAACTCCCACTCGCCGGTGGGCAGGATATTTTTGAACATTCTTGACCGCGAAGCCGGCCAGCGGCTCGAGGTGACCAACAACTTCGCCGCCGAGGCGATGTTTGAAGAGACCCAGAAGCTGAAAAAGCACCTGTGGATCCTCGGTACCGTCGCCAGCAGCGCGCCGTTCATCGGACTACTCGGCACCGTGGTGGGCATCATCAAGTCCTTCGAAAGCATGGCGATCGCCGGCACCGGCGGCTTCGCCGTCGTCGCGGCGGGCATTTCCGAAGCGCTGGTGGCCACGGCGCTCGGTTTGGCGGTGGCGATCATCGCCGTAATATTTTACAATTATTTTCAGACACGGATAGCGACCCTGAACGGTCTGTTTCGCATTCAGGTCGCTAAGGTCCTTCAGAGCATAAGCGCGTAAGGCATCTTACCATGGCGATGAATCCACTCAGCGGCAACGGCGAGAACTCCGACATTATGGCGGAGATCAACATCACGCCGCTCACCGACATATTTCTGGTGTTGCTGATCATTTTTATGATCACCAGCTCGGCGATGATCGAATCGGGCGGCAAGGTGAACCTGCCGAAAGCCGTCGCCACGCAATCCGAGAGCCGGGGAACCACGGTGACGCTCTCACCGAAACGGGAGATCTACGTCAATCAGAAAAAGGTCAGCGAAGAGGGCTTGGAAGCGGCTCTCAAAGATGTGCTCAACGCCAATGCGAATAAGATCGTCATCCTGCGCGGCGACAAGGACGTGCTGCTCGGAGATACCGTGAAGGTGATGTCGATCATCAAGCGCGCCGGCGCCTCGGAAATTGCCATCGCCGCCGAGGTCGAAAGAAAAGCCCGCTAGCGATCCGAATTCATCCGCTTCATCCGCCGGCAATGGGCTCAGCGCGGCGGGCCCTCGGCCGGCGGCGGAAGTTGGGAAGGCCGTCTGAGGCTATCTTCTCGCCCCCGTTCCACGTCCCGTTGAATTTCCGCCTGGCTTCTCCCCAGCCGTTCGACCTCCAACTTGAGCTTTCTTTCCTTCTCGAGAAAAACTTCCAGATCGAGGGATTTTTGCGTGCCGGACTGATAGTAAACCGTGACCGAATCGCGTCCCGT
>Ga0326597_10015267_pt1 | contig 10048 bp, 8 predicted proteins | sample RVTome_12_FD_203789 | JGI IMG/M metagenome (GOLD analysis project Ga0326597, IMG submission 203789) | Soil microbial communities from uranium-contaminated site in the Upper Colorado River Basin, Wyoming, United States - RVT100D185 | ecosystem: Environmental > Terrestrial > Soil > Contaminated >...
TTGGAAGAGCAGCCGTAAAATTCAGCGAGCTTGCCACGAGGGCGGAGCGAGCCTTGTCCGAGGAAACTTGCCCTGCAGCGGCCATATGGCGCAACATCATTGGTAAGAACGATCGCGGCTGGTGTTTCACCCTACCGGAAGGCTGCGACGAAACAGGTAAAAAGATACTTCCGATAACAAGCGCAGGCAGCCGCGGGTCGAGTGAATCTCATGGCTTCGGGTGATGTTGGCATTACTCCTGGATCGCTAACGTTTCTTGAACGCCTGCAGACGCAGCTCATAGAAGCTGGATTTAATCCGATCGATCCTCACCGTAGGAGTTGGCGTGGTCCAATCGCAGAGCCCTTCCGAAAGTTAACTACCGCGACCGCTATGCTCGTCGTCTTCCAGGACGGCTGGCCGTTTCGGTCCCCCAAGATTTTCGTCGACGGAATTGTCGGCGAGCATGTAAACTCTAAGGGGGAAGTATGCATGTGGACGGCGGGTGATTCCAGCCTCGAATGGCTTACACTCGACGGCATTTATGAACGTATCACACTTTGGTGCCAGAGAGCTTGCGACGGTTTCAAGGAGGAAGATCTAGTATTCGACGCACATCTTTACTTTGAAAGCCGCGAATTAGCCCTAGCATTTATCGATATTGGGGCGTTGAAGCTGGGCGCTTTCGCAGACGAGGACCGGGGTGATCTCCACGCACCTCTAACCACAAACAAGCATATCTATATCTCGGCTGGATTAGGAGAAAGGAAATCTCTTAAAGGACGATGGTATTTCCGCTCTCATGTTCCCATGCCACCTCGTGACTTATCCAGCTTCAGAGACGCACTGACGACCAACCAGCGTCGTAATTTTGATCGAAAGATCGAGGCGACCCGAAACCGCGGCGAAAACGCTATTCAATTGGCGCTACTAATTTGGTCAACATCTAAAGGTTTGAACGCTCAGATAATTAAGTTAAGTTTAGCGGGCACGGCGGTAAGCGCAACCGCTTTAGAAGTTGCACCAGTGGACGAACAATCACTTAGGCTGCGGAGCGGCCCCGATTCCAAAATGCTTTCCAGCAAGCGAGTCGTTTTGTTTGGTTTGGGAGCCATTGGGTCGCATGTCGCTGTCCTTTTAGCTGAGATGGGGGTCCAAACGCTCGTGCTCGTCGACGGTGATATACTCCGCCCAGGTAATGTAGTCCGGCATACGGCTGGAGGTCAGTTTGTTGGTCTGAATAAGGTTACCGCGGTCGCGAAAACCATTAGCGACCACACGCCCTGGACGAATGTAGAGACCAACGCCGCGTTACCGTGGCATCCTGAAGAGCTTAAAGAGCTCTTGCAAGGCGCAGATGTTGTTCTGGAAGCCACGGGACTTTCCTCGTTCGCGTCCCATCTTAGTACGATTACTGAAGAAGTGTCCGTTCCGTTTGTCTCAGTGGCGCTTTACCGTGGAGGCAAAATCGCTCGAATCCGCAGACAAATGCCCGGTCGGGATTTTCCGATTTACAGGCGTAAGGGCGTCGGAAAGTATCCAATTATTCCGCCAGGCGAAGATGAAGTGTTAGGCTTAGAGGTCGGATGTTCTGATCCGATAATCAATGCATCCCCGGTCTCAGTCGTATCGGCCGCTACGGTAGCCGTCCGAGTCGCCGTCCATATCCTAGCGGAGCACGTTGGGCTTGAAGAGGAATTGATTCAAGTCTTCGAACCCCTAGATCTCGCTCCCTTCGATAAAACTGGCGTCATTTCGATATAACGGAAAATGACAAAACCGAAACCGGTTTGGATTTCAGAGCAAGCGATAACCGCTATGAATGAGGCTGCGTGGAGAGCTCATCCAAAAGAGACCGGCGGTATTCTTTTGGGGGTCTACGTTAATGATCGGCCGTGGGTGACCCATTCTGTCCAAATAGAGTCAGCTGAACCGAGACACAATTTTTATCGGTTGCCATCAGGTGCGCGGCCTCGCATCGTGGATGAGTTGCGAAAAAAAGACGGTAGACTCGGATATTTAGGTGAATGGCATTCGCATCCCGCGAATATTGGCCCAAGTCTAAAAGATAAACTTTCGCTGACTCGCATTGCCTTACACTCAAGAACTACCTGTCCTAATCCTTTGCTGATCGTCGCAATACGGGGAGACACAGGATATTCGCTGGATATTAGAGAATGGCGCGGTTGGCGACTTAAACGGCTTCGCGCTATTCTAGCTGGAGGTTTGCCACGCCAGAATACGCAGCCTACACCGCTCATTTTAGAGAACCGGTGAAATAATGAATCGAACAAATCCAGCCGGCCAATCGTTTTTGAGTTACCGCCGAACGCGTATGGATGAAGCAAGGTTGATTATTCTTGCTCAGCACGACTTGGGTATTCCAACGTGGCAGGACGTTAACAATCTGGCCGAAGACCATACGGAAGAGCAGTTGAGACGCGTGCTCGGCGATCCGTCAACAGCAAACACCATCATTTGGATTACGCCTGACGTTTCCACGTCCGCTGTAATTCGCAAAATAGAAGTGCCAGCCATTTTGGCGCGACGACAGCAAGATGATCTCTTTTTCGTGATACCGGTTGCCGCGGGCGGTTTGGATTACAAAGCGGCGGCTGAAGCGGTTGATCAGCAGATCAGCGTTCAGGATTTGGAATATTGGAACTTGCGTAAGGTTGTTGGGGATCCGATTGACGCGCCGCAAGCTTTTGAGCTAGGCAAGCGAGTACTGCAGCGCAGGATCGATGCTCTACATCGTTCACTGCCAAAGGACGTCCCTATACGACTCACGCTGAATACGAGAACAGCTCCGCCTGTTCAGCCCGATGTGGGTCTGTCTCTTGACTGGACTGGGCGTTTTAATGGGCGCGAGGCGACATCTGAGTCGTGGAATCACCATCTATTGCCGGCATTAAAAACAATCGTCGCCACACTTCACGCACAAGCTTCCGGACGAACTATTGAGGCAAGTGGATTTCCGGCAATCGCGGCGGCAACGGCGCTCGGCTCTGCGTTCCTTGCTCCAACAGGTATCGACATTTCTTGGGAGCAGATTAAGGTTGGCCGCGCATCGCAAACCTGGAGCCTCGCGAATTCGCGTGAACCATCCGACTTTACGACGAAGACAGAAGGTGCGGATGTAACGGCGAAGGATCTTGCGGTCTTAGTTTCAGTTGCTGCAAACGTAGAATTTGCCCTGGCGGCGAGTAAAAAGGATTTGCCCCGTTTTCGCGCGATCACAACCGTCACAAAAAAAGGCCAGCCACCTCACGACATACTGACACCAGGTCAGGCTGTAGATGTGGCCTATGTCGTTGTCGAAGGCATTCGGCGGGCACGAGATGAGTACCGACCGATCGATACCATTCATCTATTTACGGCGGTGCCAGTTGGTTTGGCGATGATGATTGGTCAATTATTAAACACCTTAGGTCCGGTTCAGACTTATGAGCATATTCCGATCGACGCAACAGGATGCTATCGGAAAGCGGCACTGATCACTCCTTCCGTCTAGTCAGACTTGGGGTCGGACCGGCGTGCTAGATCGATATGGCCCGATAAGGTCTCAATTATGACTGGGTCCAGACGCTTAGCGGTGGCTTTTTAAAGGTGAAACATGCGCTCTAAAAGAGTGATCGCAGGTCGCGGAGTGCGCGGAATGTACGCACTACCGGAATACAGAGTAGCTGACGCGGAGGATTTTGGCGGCGAAAATGATACGCTACGGCCAAGAAGCCGTGTCTCTTGGGCCAAACATTCTAAACGTGCTCACACATAGCGTGGTCCGACCCGTGTGTCCTAGCGGACTGATTGTAAAGAAAGAGTGTTATGCCAGACCCCGGTGAGGCGATGTGCCTACTTGACCTGCCGGCTAATGACTGACCCCAGATTCTGATATTTCAGCCCATCGGATTTTTAAGGTAGGCCGCGGCTATCTCAACTGCCTTCTCGGGACCGCTCTTCGTAATCGCGCTCACCAGTTCTTTTCCTCTTTCTTTCCAGAACCCATCTGGCACCCGTGCGTACTCAAGGCACGCCTGAAGCATTTCCAGCCGGTGTATCCATCCCGGAACGCGCTTCCTCAACCTGGAAGTCACATTCTCATGGGGATGATCTGGCCACTTTTCAAGAACAAACTCGGCCCCACGGAAATGATTTCGCAAAAACACGAGCGTCTTTTCTCTTAGAATTTCGTGTTTCCTGAGATTATCCCAGCCATCCTTTATCGCTTCGGACGATGTGCTGGGATTGTAATCCGGAGAGTCTCCAAAATTTTCCACCACCCGGCCCCACGAACGCCATTCGTCAAGCAATCGATCGACTTCCTTTGCGCACCATGCCTTGTTGGGATTCAAAACCTCGAATGGTCGAAATTCTGTGGGAAGTTTTGTTATTGCCATTGTCCGGTCCTCCCCCGCTAGTACTCACCCTAACTGGATCACCACAGCAATTCCCATCTCGAGACACAAGAACCAAAGCCTGACACCATTTTCACCTCCGACTATGGATTTTTAATTGCGCTCCGCCTCGCGCTGTCGATCCGAGAGAATCGTAAAGATTGTCTATGCCAGGCCCCGGCGCTATGGATTTTCAGGTCCTTTAAGAATCCGCTCTAGTTCCGTTAGACGCGATGGAGTGGTCAGTCGGATTTCTTTTTGTTTGCTGTATATCGGCTCCTTGCAAAATTCAGGAATCGTCGTATCCCCCAGAATATCTCGCAACCTCGCATCCGTAATGGGTATACCCCGTATGAGTCCCTCGATAATACCAACTACCAGGTTTTCAGGGCGGGGCAACACATTTAACACCTCTTTCGCAACCTGAACAATCTCGCCGAAAATATCGTCGACTCTATCGACTTTGACTTGTACAAGTCTGTGGATCGTGTGTGCCACGTTTTTCCCGACATCTTTTTGAGCCTCCTTTGACAGTCCAAGGAGACCTGTTTGTCGGATGACGGCTCGAATCACTTGGCTGCTGGCCTTTGGATTATCCTTAATAGCTGCCGACGCAGCAAAACACCATGCACGAAGTACTCCGATCGCTTTCTCAGATGTGATCGCGTCTTCTGCTGATGAGAGACAATCAGTAAGTTGCTCGGGCGTAAACGACGTTGCCATTTCGAGTAACGCTTCCCGGCGTACGTTTTCATCGGGGTCAGACTTTGCCATCTTTACAAGACATTGTGCGTTCCCGGACGCGCGTAAAAGCCGAATGCTCTTGAGACGTATTCCTGTGCTGCTCGATCTCGACGCCTTGAGAATCGCTTGAGAAAAAGCCAACGCCAACTCGATGTGTTTTGTAAGTGCATCAACCGCTGCCTCCTTTACGGCAGTGCTATCATCTTCGATGAGTTTACGGACAGCCTCAGATGCAATCGCCAGAAATCGTGAATCAGTCTTGATCGTCTGGAACCATGCGGCTATTGTCCTGGCACATGAAAGCTTTGCGGTGGCGTCTAACGTCGGATACAGTTTCATGAGTAGGGTGACATCTTCCGCTTCAGGCTTCTTCAATTCCTCCATTGCACCAATTGCATACGCTCTCTCACGTCCGACCCATCTAGTTTCGATCACTTGAAGTAAAAATGAATGGGCATCGCTATAAACATCCGAAGACTTAACAAGTGCCCGACCGAGAGCCATTCTCATCCGAAGATCTGTGTCATCAATCAAGTGTTGGATGCGTTTTAGAGGCAGCGGAGGAATTAGTGGACAATCCGTTAACAATTCGAGCATCTGCGCATTCGGGTCGACAGCCAACCTGTTGAGGGCCTTAACGAGAGGCGGATATCCCTCTCTCGCCATTTGCCCGAAGATGATGTAGAGATTTCCAGTCTGCGCTCCATCTAACAAAAAAGTTTGCCACAGCGCGTTAAAGACTCCCTTTTGCCCGGGCGAGACCGCGAGTGTGCCAAGTACCACCGCGGCTCGTTTTGAGAGCGCTCCCTTTTCCTCAAGCATTTTCATAAAATCCGGGACCAGCTTTGCAATAATGCGTTTAGGTAATTTCGTCAGAGTCTCGCCAACAGCTCTAGCAATCTTAATGCCCCAGTCTGGCCTAGGTTCATCTCTAAATTTGCGTAACACGATCTCCCAAATAGGTTCTGTGACCGTTCCAACATTGGCGACTAGGAGGGAGATGATCGCGGCCCGTGTTGCCTCGCCTCCGATTTCGTACCAAGTTAGCATCTTTTTATTGATGAGTTCGGAATTGTAGCGGTAGCAGTTCGAAAAAACCTCTAATGCTATCGCAACTTTGTTTCCAAAACTCTCCCGGTTGGCTCCACCAAACTCAATGATATCCAAACCGTCGTTCTCCACCCAGTTCCAAACGGAGCTCGCGTCTGCTCTAGATAAATCCGCCAAGGCCTGAAGAATCAAAAAATGGATTCTCTCACTTCTTTTAGCACGCCACACTTTCTCAATTAGTCTCAGAGCGAAAGGTACGCTCGCAGAAGGAAGATGTCCCGCCCTCTGTATTAGCCACTCAAGTGCAATCTGATTTTGATCTCTGAGGCTAGCGGCCAGAAGATAATCACCCACAGCGGACCGGTCGGGCTCGTCCACATTCGTAAATATCTCAATTGCCAACTTTTTGGTGAAAAGTGGGTCTGTCAATTCACTCCTGACCGTGTAAAGCTTTTGAGCGATTTTACGAGCTAGAACGGCCTCCAGTGCTGCCATATGCGATATAACTGGCGCAACAAAAAAATCAGCCTTCTCTGCTAAGTGATCAGTAAGCCAGTCAGCAGCCAAGGCACTGTGCGGAGACGCCACGATATGGCGAGCAGCTGCGTATTCGAAAAAAGTCTCATGAAAGAATTGGTATTTACGAATTTTGTCAACTGGTTGATGGATAACGGCGTCCGATCGAAGTTCTGACCATGCACGACGATAAGTCGTGTCGGAGACGCCTCTGACTGAGTGTGGCTCGTCAAACTCGAGCTTTTTGTCGAGAAGAAGTTCAAATGCTATGGTTCTGCAGATTTCGTCTTTGGTGCCTGCCAAAGGAGACAATGGCTCGTGCCCTGGTAGTGGACGACGCGACTCAGACCAGATCTTGACCTGCCAGTATCGATCGTACAGCTTAGCCGTACTAATCTCTTCCTCGTATATTTCACGTCCCCCGTAAGCTTCAAAAAGCATCCGAAGTTTTAACGGATCAGCAACGATTCTCCTGAACTTATCATCAGATTCTGCCCTCCTACGCAATCTTTTTTTCTGCGCTTCAGGGACAGACTTCTTCTCGTAAAAGCAGTCAACATAGTTGTTGAGAGCTATGAAAATTTCTTCGTCAGTAAGATTTCCCAGAGGTACTTGAAAAAACTGATCAGTTTTAATGTGTTCAAACTCGTACGGCCGGCAGGTTATGCAAACCCCGATATGCGGCAAAGACGCTATGTCCAACAAAAAACTATAAAATATGCGCCAACTAAAATCGGTTCGGGTCACGAGATAGTCGACAGTGTCGATCAGTAGTAAACACGGATGATTTTCACTAGAAAATAGTTCGCATATGTTTCGGAGGACTTGCCACGCTGGCGGCTCTCCGTTGCCGTAAATAAATTCGTTAAACCTCGTTTGAAAATAACCGGGTTCAGCCACGTGTGTTAGATCTTCCGATCGGACGAGAAACGGGATGACGTTTTTCGGGGTAGCACGGCGTGATAAGTGATCCAATAAGCTTGTCTTCCCACTCCCCGCTAGACCCGTGATAGCTATGATTTGGTCTAAAATTATTTTATCTGAGAGTTGAGCAAACTTGGAGTCAAGAACACGCTGGGCTTTCGTACGCTCGACATAGACATTTTGTACGGGAACGAAACCAGATCCAACGCTGAACCCGATCTCGGAGAAAGACGCTCGGTTATGCTTTTGTAAACGCTCAATAACACCAGGGAGTAAGGGAACGGTTTTTCTAGATCGATTTTCACCTGTTACTGCCGGCGATAAGTTTAAGGTGTCACTACTCTCGCTGTTGTTAGGGACCTGACTAACAGGTTCAGACACTAAAAAATCATAGACGAAATTAGCCGCGTTCTCAGCTGCTCTTTTCTGGGCTGCGTCGTTCTTGTGGTAATTCGCAAAATCGACTGCCGCCTTGATCAAGATGAATGCAGGCCTAGCATCTCTTGGCTGCGTCTCGATGCCAGCTCCCAAGCCGCCCCCTTCCATTTCAATGCCTATAATTTCGTCTCTGCCTGTGATTTTCTTTGCGAAGTTCACGAGTTTGTCTCGAAACTTGGCAGATTTGACCAATTGATTTTGCGCAACGATAGGACCTACGGTGGCCTCAATTGACCAGGGCAAAAATGCGTCGATCGATCGCAATAATTCGAAGTCACACCTGAAAGGATCGGGTCGTGCTTTCTCCTGGCTGGGCAGCACCTTCCATTCACTCAAATCAATTATGATATCAGCTATCAGAATATTTCCTATGCGTTTAGCGTCTCCGGGCACGGTCGCAGCTATTCCGGTCATAATCACGTACCTTGGCTTCCATCGCGGAATGGCCGCGCCTAAGGCCGCCGTTGTGTATTTTGCCCCCTTCCCTCCGGCACAAAGCAGCCTGATTGAATAGGAGAGCCCATTTTCGGTACGAATTCTCGCTTCGTAGTGTGGATAACTATCGCGTCGATCTTTTGGGAGTCGTTTTGCTTTAAAGCGATCGCGCAGAGGATTAAATTCTTTTTGAAGAGCAGTTATTAGCAGAAAGTCAACCATCGAATTACATCATTTAGCAATTCGCGTCCGTTAAAAAAAACTGCCAGCGCGGTGTCATATCTATTCGGTGGATTGGAATTCAAGGGCGACGGTCAGGTCTTCACCTTTGCTGTTTTTACAATGAACCACCCCGCAGCAAGCTGCGGGTCTATCAATACGGGCCAAGGAAACGCTCGCCGTTAAAGTGAATCATGTGGTGGGGCGTATCGGCCACCCAAACCTCTGTCTCCCACGCAATGTCTCCAATATATTTCAGTAGCCCTCTGCGATTAAGAAAAGCCGTCACAAACACAAGCCCCGCTTTACTGCCGGCGAAGAGGCTTTTCAACTCTGTCAATCGCTTCGGGTTTATGGGACCGTGGCTCGTGACCGCCTCGATGAGAACAAGCCAGTTTCGCTTGATGAAATGGACGACTACATCAGGCATTTTTCCGTGTTCTTCGATCGCAACGCCGAGCGATCGCAGATAATCCGGATCAAAGTACGCCCACTTTTTGCCGGTATCGCCCACGTATACGGGTTTAGCGCCTGGGGTGAAGCGCGGGCAGAAGTCGTTGATAATTCTTTGGATCAAAACATTCTGTCCACCCGCAGAAAGTCGAATGGTGGCGCCGGAAGCTAGATCGAGCGGGATGCGCTGCATATCGCGCGCCTGCGCGTAGCGCTGGGCAAGAGTTCGGACGTCTGCCAGATAGCGCCGAAGAGCGCCCTCCCATTCCGGCGTGCTGAAGCGTCGGATAACAGCCAACGCCCGAGGCACAACCTGATAGCAGTATCTGGGACTATTCGTTGGACGATCCGGCTGGTCCGGGTTTGCGACAACCAGCCCGGCTTGCTCGAATTGATGCAGGGTAAATCGCCGCACGGTCTCACGGGTGTTCGGCGCCCATTTCTTTCCGTAATGCTTTGGGGTCGTCATTGGGGTCGTGCCTGAGTATTGACTTATTTTATCGCGGGCGCCATTGGACTGGTGAGACCTGGGAGCAAGTCCTGACGATCTGGCGCAAGCCGGATGCGGCAAAGGATTGGCGGTTGCTCAAGACACGCCAATTTCGTTTGAAAGAGCCAGTGCAACCTTTGTTGTCCGCCTTTCGCCGGAATCGCACACGATGTCTCGACTGCTTGCCCGACTAGACACCAGACAAAAAACCCCCACACGATGTCCTGACCATTGAGACCTATCAAATCTGCCAAATTGCCAAAACACCTTTGGCGCGTTTGGCACATTTGGCATCTTTAGTCGTTATGCTGATTTTAGTTCTTTCAATTTCGCTGTCAGCGCAGGCAAGATTTGTTTATAATCCCCGACGACACCCGAATTGGGCAACGCTGAAAATATTCGC
>Ga0326597_10015268_pt1 | contig 10048 bp, 6 predicted proteins | sample RVTome_12_FD_203789 | JGI IMG/M metagenome (GOLD analysis project Ga0326597, IMG submission 203789) | Soil microbial communities from uranium-contaminated site in the Upper Colorado River Basin, Wyoming, United States - RVT100D185 | ecosystem: Environmental > Terrestrial > Soil > Contaminated >...
GCAGGAAACCCGCGGCGTCGACCGCCAGCGCGCGCAGGTCGCTCATCAGGTTGGGGAGATTGGCCGGCTGGATGGCGTCCCAGGCGCGCGTGATCAACCCCCGCAACTCGCCGAGGAGGCTCATGAAAATCGCGATCTGCGTCGCGAGCCAGGTGGCGGTCTCCTCGACGGTGCCGCGCTCGCGCATCTGCTCGAGGTGCTGCTCCTTGCCGATGAGGATCAGGAAGTCCTCGAGGATCTCCGTCGGTGTGGCCGCCACCGCGACGTCGCGCAGCGGGTCGCGCCCGAGCACCTTCTTGATCAGCGCCCAGGCGCGGTTCTCCGCCAGCAGCTCCTCGGCGACGCCGACGACGGCTTCCTTGATCATCCGGAGGATCTGATCGACCAGCGACTGGGCGAAGGCGACGACGTCGTCGTAGAGCCGGCCGAAGTGGCGCTGCAGGACGCCGAGGTTGTAGTCGAAACTCTCCAGGAGCCGGACGTCCTCCCAGGCCGCCTGGAGGGTGCGTTCGATCCGTCCCAGAGAGAGATCCAGGCGGCCCATCTCTCCTTCGACCCAGGTGAACGCGGCGTCTATGACGCCACGTTCCCGGAGAGCATCAAAGATCAGGGTGCCGAATGGCACCAGCCCCATGAAGCCTTCGAGCAGGTTGACGGCGTTGCGCGGGACCGCATCGCCGGTGAGCGGGTTGAGGCCGAGGATGACGGTGAACAGGGTCCATCCGGGGACGTACCGCGCGTAGTCGGCCAGTCCTGAGAGGATGAAATCCGGGATGAGCCGCTGGACGAGACTCGGCGCGCGCTGCACTGCGCCGCCCCGCTGCTGCACGACGTGGGTGGCCTCATGCGCCATCAGCGAGAGATCGGTTTGCGATTCGCCGCGGCCGAGCCAGATGTGGTTGCCGTGGGTGAAGGCGCGCGCCTGAATGGCGGCGGCATGGCGGTGCGCGGTGTCGTCGTCGTGGACGCGAACGTCGCCGAGGTCGGTCTGCAGATGCGTCTCGAGCGTGCTGCGGACGGACGCATGCATCGGTACGCCGGGCCCGGGGTTGCTGATGGCGGCGCCGGCCGCGTCGTTGACCTCGGGGGTGACCTCGCCGCCGCCGGCCGGCTGCACCGGCTCGGCCGGCTCTTTCTCGCGCTTGCGCGGTTCTTCGTACGCGGTTTGGCGGGAAACGCTCCCGCGCGATATCGGCGAGATGCCGGGGCTGGATCCGCCGGAGACGACGCTCGAGGCGACGGCTTCGGCTTCGCGCTCGAACGAATCGCCGGGCGTGGAGACGACGGCCTTGGGCTGAACCTGAGGGGCTGGCGCGGCGCTCGGGAGCGATGCCTCGGCGAACACGGGTCCGCCGCCGCCTTCATCGTCGTCGACACCCTGACCTCGCAATCGCGAGATCAGCCGGAAGACGGACGCGTTACCGTAGCCCGCGTGGAGGCGCGCGACCACGGCCGCCGCCGGAGACCCCCGCTCCGGCGACGGCTCCGCCTCCAGCCCGGAATACGCGACGGCAGGCGGTCTCGCCGGCGCGGTGAACAGCGCGTCGGGACGCGCCGCTTCGAGACCGGCAGGTTCCGGCATGGCGAGTTCTTACCGGTATCTCACCGAGCCCGCGCCTGTCGTCCCAGCAATGGCAGACACTAGGGTTTCTGATCCGAACCCGGACTACCACGACGCCGCCTCAGACCGAGCGCTGAACCCAGTGCACCGAGAATCAGGCCCCCGAGTCCATAGAGGACTTTTTGGAGATTGTCGCCCTCCCTCACGACGCCACCCGTTGGTTCAGCCCGGAATTGCGCGAGCCGCACTCCTGCGACATTGGCGGCTACGGTCGGTGTTTGCCCTTTGGTGTATTCCACCAGTTGGATGAACTCACCGGAAGCTCCCTCCAGCATCCCGCCGATCGTCCGCCCACCAGTTACGTCGAAACGGAAAAGGTCGGCCTGTCCGGGCCGCTCCAGTATCGTTCGTTGCTCATCGGTTGGCCGGAACGAGACCATGACGCGCTCGAACTGGCTGCGGTCGAAGTCGGTGAACCACTCGCGTGGGCAGCTGAGGCATGGCGGCCAGGGGCCGGGAGGATACTTGAACTGCGGCATCTCGCAGAAGTTGATCGGCCCGGCGGGCACTTTGACCGGGCATCGCTGGCATGGCGACCGGCAGGCTTGGCCTACTGGACAGACGCCTGGACAGGGAGGGCATGACCCGCCGCAAGCGCCAGTCGTGTTCAGCGTCGTGAATGTCCCCTGATCGATGGATGCGACGACGCGCAGACCTGCCGGGAGTCCCACCAGCTCCAGCGTGTATGTCTCGGTGGCGCCGGCCGCTACGCCAGTCAGGTGTACGATTGCGATCGCATAGAGGCCCCGCGGGTCCGCCGGATTCTCGAGACCGTGGACCACCGCGACGGCCTTGTTGGCGAACGTTGTGACGTTGGTGCCGCCGGTCGTTGGGAAATCGATCGCCGTCGCTACTCCTGTCTGTCTAACCCGGAACAAGAACGAGCCGGGAAGGGCCGGATCGGGTGGCAAGCTGACGGCGTTGCCCTCGGCGCCGATGTCGATGATCACCTTGGTGGTTGTGTTCAGGCCTTTTCCCGTTGCACCCCCGGCAACCGTGATGCCGATTGACGGATCGGTGGTTGCTTTGCGCATCGTAAGCGCCTGGCTCAGCAACGTTCCTGACTCCTGCGCTCGCGCGTCCGCGCTGACAAGCGCTCCTGTCATCGCCGCGACGACCAACCACATCACGCGGTAGCATTGCTTCTGGTTCATCTGGTCCGCCTCCTTTGCAAGTCGTACGCAGTAACCACGGGTCGCATTTCCCCGATGGAATATCAAGTCATCTGGTCAGAAGATCACGATAGTCGCCGGCGGTGTGGTGCCGCCTTGCGCGGTGACTGAAATGTTTCCAGAGGCGGCAGTGCCGGGGACGGTGACGGTCAATTGGGTTTGGGCCACATTGACCGTGGCACTCGCGCTTACCGTCCCTCCTCCCCCGGCGGCGAAGTTCACCGATACCGTCCCGATGAAGTTCGTGCCGTTGATGGTCAGCGCCGTGTTCCGAGTCGCCGTTCCAGGGAATGTCGCGGTCGGCGCAGGCACGAACGCCTGAATGGTCAGCGTGGCTTCCTCGGCGGGAACGCCGGTGGGGCTCACCCGTATCTGGCGGGTGCCGGTTGCCGTCACAAGAACGCCGAACCTGATCCTCACGCTCGACGCTGTCGGTGCGCCGACGATAGTCGCCGGAAGTGTGAGCCCAGTGGTGCTGGGGAACGAGATCTGCCCGATCGTCACAGCGGATAGGTCAAACCCGCCAACCGATCTGATGGTCGTCTCGAAGGTGGCGTTGCCAGCAGTGACCGTAGCCGGATCGAGCGTGATACCGGGCTCACCCGCGATCAGCGCCGTCCTGAGACGAGCGGTCTGGCGATCGTCGGGACTGATCTGCATGGTGGCCACGATCACGGATCCGAGAATGATCAGTGGTTCCCCATTTGGCGCTGTTGTGCCGGCCGCGGGGCGCGTAGCGTGCATTCGGATCTCCACCATCTCATCGACACGCGCGTTCTCGGTCGTCGAGCCGATCAACACGGGCAATGCCTCGCTCTCGAGGTAGTTGACGGTTACCCACACGGTAGTGGCGCCGGCGACGGTGCTGACGTTCAGGGGATCGGAGTCCCGTCGGAGAATGATCTCCTTCGTTTCCTTGATGTCGCGGGTTCCTCCCAGGGCCATGCCAGCTTTGATCCGAATCAGCTTCGGTGTCGCGCCTGTCGCCGTCTCCGGCTCACGGACGATCGTCAAGTCCGGGGACTCGATCTGGGCGACTCCGTCGGTGAAGAGGACATAGTTCAGGCGACGCCGCATGTGGTTTCCGTACAGTTGCTCCTCCCGGAACTCGCTCTGGGTGAGGAACTGTCCGTTGAAGAAACGCACATGCCGGATGGTGGGCTCTTCCATAGGATGTCTCCGCGTTAGAAGATCGTGTTCTCCCAGATCAGCGTGTCGACGTTGATCGTGGATCGTTCGTTGATGATGATGCCCGGGGCACGCGCGTCGAGCTGGTAGTACGTGTGAGCCGGCTTCTCCAGATTCACGATCGCGCGCGTGCCCGCGATGAGGTTGTTCCAGACACCGTAGTCGAACGGATTCGGCGGGAATCCGTAGGTGATGCGGACGCGGAAGAAGTAGGCGGGCGCATCGGCGACGAACATGTCGACGCCGACGGTGGTGTTGTCGACGCCGAGCGTGATCCCGCCGTCGGGCTCGATGATGAGGACCTGGTCGCCCACGAACGTCGTGAGATAGTCCTGCAGCCCGTCCCGCGTGCCGCGACGCTTGTACAGCGGCATGATGCGCCGCGTCCACTCGCGTTTCTTCGCGAGATCCCAGTTCTGATCGAGCGTGAGCGCAGCCCAGGAAGCGAGGTAGTCGAGGAACTCGGAGCGCAGTGGAGCAGCAGGGCTGTCGAGCGGAGCGAGCACTGGATCGATAACCTCTGGAAATCGCTCGACGATGTGCTCGATGCCCTCGACGCCGAGCTCCAACGCGTCCTCTCGGCCCGCGAGCAGCGCTTCGAAGATCTTGAGGAAGTCTGCCAGGAACGGGGGCTGGCCATCGGGCCGAGGTGCCCGGAAAGCCTCGGGGAGGTGCTGGAGATAGGGGCTGGATCCATTCGCCATGGTCGCGTTTCCTAGCCCCGCAGAACGCTAAGCGTGAGCGTCTGGAGCAGCGGCAGCTCATGTGGCGCGATCTCGACATTGCCCTGCGCGTCCGCGGGACTCAGCGACAGCGCATCCACGTGGTCCACCCCGTCGGCGTCCTCGAGAAGCCGGAAGACCTGAGACCGATACACATTGCGACCGAGCCGCCAGCCGCGTTTGTCCACGTCGCCGGTCAGCGGACTGAGAAAGTCGTAGACGCGGTCGTAGAGCACGGCCTGGAGGTCCGCCAAGTTGCGATCGCCGGCCACGACCACCGTTGCGCTCATGTCGACTCGTCGTAGCCGCGGAGTGAGGGGAACGAGCCGCGTCGTGATCAGGCGGCGCGGATCGAGAAAGCGGTTGATGCGCTCCCAGAGGTCACCCGACAGGTTGATCAAGACCTGCTTGTCGCTCACCGGTATTGCCTCGATGCGGAGCTCCGCCTCGAGCGTTTCGTCCCCGGCCAGCATCACGAGCGTCACGTAGGACGGCGCGTCGACCAGGGCCGGCACCCCGGCCGAATCAACCGGACGCTTGTTGAAGACAACGGAGGCACGGAGGATGTCTGGCGTACTCTGCGACAACTGCTGTAATGCGTTGAAGTCCTCCAGCAGGGCGCGCTCGAAGTCGTGCTCCGTGATCAGGCGATAGGGGGAGCGGAACTGTCCCAGTCCGCGCGCAAATCGCTGGCTGACCGGAAAAAAGTTGGCGCCGCCCTCGGCGTCGGCATTGCCGACGACCCTCAGCGTGACATCGGCCGGAAGCGCAGGGCCGGGCACTCGCAGAATGTGATTGACATCGCCCGCCTTTATGGCCAGCGCGTGCTGCACCGGCGGCTGGACCTCCCGGACAGGTGGTCCATCGAGCACGACGTAGCGGGTACAGGCGATGAGGGCGCCCGCGTCGGGAATCGCCCCGAAATCGCCGTCGCCGAATCGAATGCGACTCTCGTTCGGCTCGACGATAAAGTGCCTGGCAAGTGGATGCGTGGCCACCCGCTCGGCCTCACAGAGGAGAGACGGTACTGCCGTCCAGTTCTCGGTGGTCAATGCCGTTGACACACGCACCTGCGGATTCGGGTCGTAGCCTGTAGCTCGGTGCACGAAGTCGGTGAGAATTGGCGCGGGGGCATCTGGATCGGTTATTCCGAGCGCCACGCGAGGCGGTCGCAACGCGAATATCTGGTTCGCGGTGCCGTCGCTGACTCCGAGCTCTTCGTTGAGCACCTCGAGGATGGCCCGCGCTTTCACGGACCGGCCGTCGACGATAGGTGTGGGGAACGCCGGCGGGGGTTCGGGGCGGATCAGAACCACGGGCTCGAAGGTCTCGAAGACGAATCGGCGACCCAGAGCGTAGTCGGTGGCCACAACAGTGCCCGCCGGGATCGTCACCGAGCCGGTTGCCGGAGCGAGATTGAATTCGGCTTCGAATTGCGCCATCACCGTGACCGGCTCCGGCGGATCGATGATGAGATTCAGGAACTTCTCGCGATGCGATCGCGGAACGCGATTCATCCGATAGAGCGTCATCTCCCCGAGCCACGCGAGCAGCTCGATGAGCATGATGCCGGGATCGGACGCGTTGTGGTCGGTCCATTCGTCCGACGTTAGCTGCCTCCTCAGCAGGTCGGCGAGCTGCTCATAGGTGCGATCGTCGAGCCGCGGAATCTGGAGGGTCACGTCCCAGCCCCCACGCCGAGCACGGTGATCTGATGCGTGCCCGAGGATGCCAAGCGATCGTTGGTGATCGGTAATGCGTCGAGACTGGGCGAGGACACGAAACGCGCCGAGACAACGTGATCGACGTCCTCGATCCGTTCGAGGACCGCGTGCACCTCGGAGAGGTACACCGCACGCCCAAAGCCGTATCCGGCCCCGTCTTCCCCGCCCGTGAGCGGGTGCAGGAAGCCCTCGAGCGCCGCGTGCGCTTTGCGCAGGACGATGCTCGCCATCTCAGGACGCGTCGCGACCAGAACCGCTTCGATGTCGACTGGATCGTAGTCCGGACCCTTGACGTAGACGTCCGCGGCGATATTGCCGAGTGACGTCTGCGTCAGGAACTGGCGCACCTTGCGAATGAGACCCTGGCTCGGCTGCGGCCGTACGTCGGTGCTCCAGGGCACTACCAACACGGTGGCGGCGCCAGCCCTGAACTCGAGCGTTCCACCCGTACCTGGAGCACGGACTGCGTGACAGCGAGCACGGGCAACTTCGCTGAACCGCCGCAGGACCATCCACGCATAGTCTTCGGTCGTCACGGAGCGATTGTGAGTTTTCAGCGACTGAGGTCCGAACTCCAGCAACTGCGCGAGACTCCACTCGGACGCGCCCGCGGAAGCCGGTTGGACGTTGAACACCTTGTCGATGAAGGGGAGCGACGTCTTTAACTCCTTCACGGCGAGGGTCCCGGCCTCCCGGTTCGCGGCCGCGCCGCCACCCGTCTGAAAGCCGCGGATCACGAGATTGTCGCGACCGATCGGAGGAATGAGTCCGTTGCCGCCTCCACCGAAGGTGACACGGCCAGTGACGGCATCGAGCAGGTAGTGCCGGCTTCGCGGACCGGAGAGCTCGAAGTTCGGCACTCGAGTCCACCGGACCCACACTTCACCACCGGCTGCGGCGGTAGGCTGTTCCTCGAGCTCTGGCAATTCGACCGCGGTCGGCAGGTCCGGCTCTCGCACCCAGAGCTCCCCGGCGAGAACCGGAGCCTTAATCAGGTCGAACGATTGATTCGGTTCGGCGTTCGAGGATCCAAAGAGCAGCGAGTCGATGGTCGATCTGTTATCCGCCATCACCGAGTTCACATAGATGCCGCGGACCCGTGGCGGATGGTCGTAGCTTCCATTCACGAGACGCGCGCGAAGCCACCAGCGCGGCAATTCGTCAGGCTCCTCGGCGGGATCCGTCCGAGAGAACAACACTACCGGCGCCGCGTCATCCGGGGCCAGGAAGGCGACGGTGCCGCTCGTCGTCAGCTCCAGCGTCCCGTCGGCCACGTCGAGCGACCGCCAGCCGGCTGCACCCCAGTACTCCCAGGCGACGTTCGGATTTCCTGATTCCAGTGGAGAGCTGAGCGACGACTCCGGTCCGGCCAGGTCGACGAACAAGCTGATGAACGCCGCTCGTTCAAACGGCCGGTCGAACGCGAGGTAAAGCGCGGGCTCAGCGCCAAATGCCGTCAGGCTGTCTACCTCATGGGCGGCAACACTCACGTGCGGCACGAAGAGCGTAGCGAACGGATGCTCGCGGATCGCGAAGTTGTTCAGTGTCTTGGCCTTCCAAATCACGACGCTCGACACGTGCGGCGCGTACTGGATCGCGACGCTATCGACGCGCGGCGGAATGAGCAGCGGCCCGATGAATTGGGTCGTGGGCCCAGCACCGATGACCACGCCCTCGTGGCCATAGGGATTGTCGCTCTTGAGCAGCACACGAAACCAGCGGCTCTCCACGCCGTTCAGTTTGTGAAGGCCAATCTGATCCGGCACCGTAAATGTCACGGTAACGGCCATCGGTGAGTCGCTGGTCGTGGCCGTTCCGATGAGCGTTCCGGCGTTCGCAGGGTCGGGCGAGCGAGTGATTGCGCCCGAAGCCGCGGCGAACACGAACGAGTGGTCGAACAGTCCCGAGCCCAGATCGACCCAGGTGCCCGCAGCGTTCAGATACTGCCACTGGGCGACCGTGTGCACCGTCTCACCCGGGGCGGGCAGGTCGTCGAACTGCTCCTGGAGCACCGCAGTCGGGTACGGCCGAATCGTGAAGGTGAGCGTAGCGGTGTCATTGTCGGGGGCAAAGCCAACGCTGCTGGCGAGATAGAGCGCGTCGCCATACATAGGCCTGCGACCGAACGGAAGGAATGGCTTTGACGCGTCCAGGGGCGCGGCGTTGTAGAAAGCGGCATCCAGTACGGCAACGGGAGTCGCCGGCGGCTCGATGGTGCCAAGGGCCTGGATTATCACGGGAGGCACGGGCAGCGCTGCGAAATCGCCATCGAATACCGCAGCCAGCCAGTAGTCCTCGACGCCGTCTACGGTCGTTTTGTCGACGGCCGAGAAGGCGGTGAAGGTGTAGGTGATCTGATTCGGTATCGAGGCGTCCGTTGCGAACCCTGTGAAATTGGCCCAGCCCTTCGACGCCTTGTCGAAGCGCTGCCACCTGACGTTTCGCGGCACTTCCGCCGCGAGACAGCGCAGGGTGATTTTGAGAGTGACGACGTCCTTACGGGCGAACAGCTCTTCGCTGGCGATGTACAGGACGTGCGGCACCTCGATGAGAGCGGCGCTAGCCTGGGCCAGTACGGAAGTCGCCGCGGCCGCAGCCAGAGCTGGGGCGGTGGGTGGAAGCTGCGGCACCGGCAAGACGGCATAGGAGTCGGCCGCTGGGTGCAACGCGAGGAGGCGCTCGAGGCGCGCTAGCGTCGCATAGAACGGCCCGCGCGTTTCGAACACGTGCGCCCTCGCCGTCTTGGTCTGCGTGGTTGCCACTCGCGTGCGCTCGGCAACTACGCCTCCAAGGACCGCTCGCTTGGACACAAGGAACGTGACCGGCACTTCCGCCGGCGCGCCAGGGAACCGTTCGACACCCGCGAGATCCAGAAAGCTCAGGAAGTTCCTTTCAGGTACGCCGTTCAGCCGCTCGATAAGCACCTCGGCGAGACGCGAGAACAGCTCGATCAGGCGGAAACCAGGATCGCCCGCTGGGGCCGGAGTCCAATCCGGCGTATAGCCCGTGGGTGAGGCCGGATCAACGCCCGCCAGGCGCAGCGCCTGCGCCAGGACCTCAGCCCGCGTCCGCCTATCGAGTCGTGGCGGCTTCACGGCTGCCCTCCCTCAGGTAGAACGGGTAAACGAGGTTGAACTCGCTGTTCGTCGCGCGGACGCGGTACTCGATGTCGATGTCCAGCACACCCTCGAGTGTGCCGCGCGGTTCGGCGCGGACGCTCAGGACGTCGATGCGCGGCTCCCACGCCGTGAGCGCCTCGGTGACGTAGCGGGCAGCGAGCGCGCGCGTGGATGAGTTGATGGGCGCGAAGACCAGTTCCCGCAGGCGGCTGCCGAAGTCGGGCCGCATGACGCGCTCGCCGCGCGCGGTGCCGAGGATGACCAGGATCGATTGCTCGATCTTCGCCTCCTCTTTCTCATAGAGGAGCCGATCTCCGTCCAGCTCGACGGGAAAGCGCCATCCGCGCCCGAGGAATTCCTTGCCCATGCGGCTATCGTCCCCTCATGAGATGGGACCGAGAACGGGAACCGGCGGAACGCCGGGGATCGTGTCGAGCACCATGACCGTCTTCGCCCCGGCTTCGAAGGCGTCGGCTACCCTGTCGCCCTTGTCGGTCGCGGA
>Ga0326597_10015269_pt1 | contig 10048 bp, 7 predicted proteins | sample RVTome_12_FD_203789 | JGI IMG/M metagenome (GOLD analysis project Ga0326597, IMG submission 203789) | Soil microbial communities from uranium-contaminated site in the Upper Colorado River Basin, Wyoming, United States - RVT100D185 | ecosystem: Environmental > Terrestrial > Soil > Contaminated >...
CTTTTGCTCGTTTTATGACATTACATGGAGAAAGGGAATTTCCGGAGTAATGTCCCAAAAGGTACCGCACCATGGAAAATATGCCGACATTAGGTTCACCCCAGAAGAGTTTGAAGAGGCAGATCTATTCATCAAGGAAAAGTGGGGACTGGATTCAGATATTTTTAGATGGTTCTGGATTGGTGTAGAGTCTTGTGCAAGATTTGGAGCATTATACAACATGAAAAATGACTGGACAGAAATAAGATCAAAATCAGGCGGTAAAGTATTTCTAATGTCAGTCATTGAATCAAAAACAGATACCATTCGTGGTGGAAAATGGACTAAATTTATTGCAAGACCCGATACCCAGAAAAGCCTTGAATTACTCAAATCAAGAAAATGTGATAGAATCTTTGAATCTGCATTATCTGAATATCCATTCAGATTAAAAATCCATAATGAATTATTAGAAATCTACAGCCATCTGGGGAAAAATGACTCTTACTATAAGCATCATTCCTCTCATGCATTAAGACACCTCGGTGCACATTACTGGCTATCAAAGACCAACTACAACTATGGAATTATTGCCGAAGTGGGTGGTTGGCATACAATTGATGAGCTCAAGAAAAGCTATGGACAGATTCCCCCTGAGAAGATCTTAGAAATAATCGAATGAGGATTATTTAATTTTCTGAAAGCAATTTAGATAGTTTAGAATGCTTTTATACTACTAATTCTTTAAATATGATGTACCTGGTTTTTTTATTTGATAAGCGGATAATGGACCGAATAACAATAAAAAATGCCAGGAGAACATTGTCTGATAGAGAATCAGAAGTATTAACAGAATTAAGTTATCAAAACAAATCGATTTTTACTTTAGATGACATAAAATTATTAATAAAAAATCCAAAAAATATTTTAGAAAATTTAGTTGAGAAAAAATGGATATTAAATATCAAAAGAGGAGTTTATGTTATAGTTCCATTTGATGCAGGAAAAGAAGGAGCTGATAATTACACAATTCATAGTTTTATCATAGGTTCTCTTCTTGCAGAACCATATTACATAGGATATTGGAGTGCGTTGAATTATTATGGATTTACAGAACAAACACCACCCAGAGTTTACATAGCAACTACTAAAACAAAAATAAAAACAAGAATTTTAAATGCTGAATTTAAGTTTGTTACAATTCAATCATACAAGATATTTGATGTTAATAAAATCAAAATTGAAAATAGAGAAATAAATATTTCATCACCAGAAAAAACATTTGTTGATTGTCTAGATCATCCAAAACATGCTGGAGGTATAGAAGAAATTGCAAAAGCTCTGTATTTTTCACATGATGAATTAGATTTAAAAAAATTGGGCAAACTTGCAATTCAAATAAAAAATACAGCTGTGATAAAAAGACTGGGATATATTTCAGAAATTTTTGGATTGGAAGAATGTTTACAAATTCTTTCAAAAGCACATATTTCAGAAAGGTATTTGCCATTGGAGCCTTTTTCAAAAAAGAAAGGGAAGATTGTTGAAAGATGGCAGTTGAGAGTTAATGCAGAAATAGATCCTAAGAGATGGACATAGAATGATTACATCACAATTAATGAAAAAAATAGCAACAGATACAAATCTTCCATTAGATATGATAGAAAAAGATTATGTGTTAGGTTGGATGTTATATGGAATTTCACAAAGTTCTATGGCAAATAAAATAATATTCAAAGGAGGAACAGCATTGTCAAAAATATATTTTCCAATGAATTGGAGATTATCAGAAGATTTAGATTTTTCAGTAGTAAAAAAGAATCAAAATTGGGAAGAATTTATGCCTGAAATTAAAGAAAATCTTCCAAAAATAGTATCTGCCAAAAGCGATATTCCAGTAATAGGATCGAAAGTTCCTTTTACTAATGAGGGATATTTACAATGCAGATTGCAATACAGAGGCCCAGTAGATGGTGGACGAATTAAAATTGAAATAACTAGTGAGGAGGAAGAGATTGGACCTACACAAATAATTTCAATTCCAAAAATACCTGAAGAATATGATTATCCCGATTTTAAGATTAATGCATATACTTTAGAAAATATTTTTGCTGAAAAATTAAGATCAGTAATTCAAAGAGGAAAAATAAGAGATTATTATGATGTATGGAGATTACTTAGTAAAGGTGAAAAACCGAATATAGATCTATTTTTGAAAAAATGTGAAGTAAAAAATATAGAATACACAGGAATTGATCAATTTTTCCCCAAAGATCAAATAGAATTATTGCCAAAATTTCTTCCAAGTATTACAAGAATGACTAATGATGAGATAGATTTACAAATTATCTTATCGGAGTTAAGAGAAAATTTAGAGAAAATTAAAGGATTGTAAGATTCAACTCATACAAAGGATGAAAATGTACAAATTTATCTCTCACTGTATTTTTTCTTGATTCGTCTGATACATTTTTCAGGATTTCTTTCAATATCGTGCTCCCAAATTCGCAACACAGACCACCCATCACGTCGTAATCTTCTAGAGTATCTTTTGTCCCGTCTCATGTTATTTTCTATCTTATCGCGCCAGAATTTCTTTGCAGGTTTCTTTCTTTCGTTGTATTGGTATCCGTGCCAGAAATCTCCGTCACAGTAGATAATTATCTTTTTTCGTCTGTGTACAAAGTCAGGATTACCGTACATTTTCAAATACATTTCCCACCTATGGCCTGTATCTGCAAGCAGTTTTTTCATCTTGATGTCAATCTTGGTGTTGGTACTTCTAATTCGGGACATTACCCATGATCTTTTTTCGGTGGAGAAAATATCCGTCATGATCTCTAGGAAATTAGTTTTTTTACGTGTGTTGCAACTGCCATGGAAAGTAAGGGCGGAACAGCGTTTCCAATTTGGATAAACTGAGCAGAGCGTGATCCATAAAATACAAATGAATCTGGAAAACTTTGCAGACGTGCAGCTTCCCTTACTGAGATCGTCCTGTTCTGTCTTGGATGAATGTACATGTAACCGTCTTTGTGAAGATGCGATGTCACCGTCCACGAATGACTGTTGATGGGCAGGCGTTTCCACTTGTCTACAAATGAATCGTCACTGTATCCGATTTTTTTCCTATCTGCATTTGATAGATCACTCCATTTTCCGCCAGGAGGCATGTTCTTAAAAACTTCTATGTCTTTTGCACGATGCCATCTTGTAACGTTGTTTTCAACTTTTTCTGCGTTTCCTCTTAACAATTTTTGATATTCAGATGTCGGTTTTGTTTTGTATTTTTTTTCGGAATGTGTGGTCTTTGACATCTTTTCTGGCAATTTTAATAGTGGAAGATCCCCTATGGCATCCCATACTGTAGTTTGATATTTCAAATCAGGGGAAATCAACGTCATGTCCATGTCGTTTTTCGGAAAGTGTGTTTCTTTAGGCCATGTTATTACCTTGTTTGTTCTTGTTGCAATAAAGAAAATTCTTTTTCTTGATTGTGGAACACCGTAATCTAATGCGTTTAGAACTTTATAATCTACATTTGGGTATCCTACTTCCTTAAAATCGTCTTTGATCTGTTTTACAACACTTCCATTCTTGTAGCTTACCATTCCAAGAACATTTTCCATTACAATTGCCTTTGGCTTGAATTTATCTACAAATCGAATAAATGATTTGTAAAGGTGATTTCTCTTGTCATTGATGAACCTTGCATCGGAATTTCCATTTCTTTGCCCATTTTTTACAAGTGATGCCATCTTGATTCTTCCCATTGTGCTGAATCCCTGGCAAGGAGGGCCACCAATTATTATGTCAATGTCGCCCTTTTTGAGCGATGTGATGTTTTGAAATTTTTCTACTACATTAGGTATACTTGCATCCTCACAAACAACATTTTCTTTTTTTACTTCATGAAAGTTTTTTCTATAAGTTTCAATTCCGGGCTTGAAAATATCAAGTGCGCCAACTGATTTCATTCCGGCAAGTTCAAATCCAAGACTCAGTCCTCCGGGAACCCCAAAAAGCTCTACAAAGGTAAGTTTTTCCATTTTGTATATTTGTGACTATGACTTGTAATAAATTCATTTAATGCTTGAAATGTTACCAATTCAACCAAATAATCTGATCCCTCCATTTGAATTGCTTCATTTGTCCTAGTTTTTGACATTCTATGAAAAATCCGTTTGGTATGTTTTTCTTATAAGATTGAACATGTGAATCTCTTTGACAAGTTTAATCAGTGATGAGGAAAACTTTGGATCATGTCCAACTAGTTTTGCTAATTCTTTATAATTTTCTTCTCTGTTAATTTCTGTTCTTTCCTTCCACGGTAGTGAAAAGATTTGTTCAAGTAGCGGGAGTAATAACAGCAGAATTGATTTCTGGGTTTCATTGTTATTTACAATCAAATTCCATTTTTTTAGAAAACCAACTATGACCGGATTTGTAAAGTAAGCTGAAGAGTTATCGATGATTATCATTGGAAACAGCATGTTTATGGCGGTTTGAAAAATGTTGTCTATCTTCTCAGATAAACTACCTGTAAATTTTAATTCCCTCATCCAATCCTTGCAGATCCGTTCCACATTTTCTTGAAATCCTCTTGCACTGGAAAGTTTAGAAATAATGTTCATGTCCCTACAAGTCCTATAACACAACATCCCAGATACTAGCTGGATCATATCAAAATATGAGAGCATGTTGCCTGCACTGACGGTTAAAATCTTTTCAAATTTTCTATCCACCATGCTTTCATTGTCACGTATTTCCATTAGAATTCCATTTAGAAGTAGACCTTCACCGTATTCTTTTTCAGTCAGTTTTTCAAAAACACTGGCCTCAATTTTGGTTTTAAATGGAAGCCCAAAATGCAATGTATCGACCCACACTCCTCTTACATCAGCGTTGTAAACCTCAATTTCATTTCCAGATACGGAGATTTTTTCTTTTGCTCCTAGTCTATCAATCACATAAATGCTCTTTGATAGCTTAAAGACCGCATTCATTTTTTTTCCAAACTCAACATGTGTTGAAGGAGTAAATCCTTTTTGTGGCTGTAACCAAAATCCATACTTGAAATACTTGTAATAAAACCAGTTTGAAATTGTTTCATCTGCTAGATTTTCTTTTGCGGTGGACTGTTCAATTATGTTCATACTTGAAAATTTTACGGGATTTGGTTCTCGGTACCCCTTCTTGTTTGAGAGTTCAATGCATTTTATGTCATTAAAGAAAGTACTGGATGGATCGAAAATTTTTGCCGCCCTTGTCTGATAAAGTTTCAACATAGACATGGTGTTCATGCTGGCAAAGTAAACTGGAATCAATCCGTATTGAAAGAAGAAATGTTCACTTCCTTTCTTTCCTGCAAATCCCCCGGTGTGATGTCTGAACATGCTGAGCGGGTTTGTAATTGTGACATACACAGGTTCGTTGAATTCTATATAGTGTGCATAAAATTTTTCGCCGGTAACGATCTCGTCTTCAATAAATTTTATGAATGGAAGATCATTTTGGCCCTTCTCGTACTCTTTACGAAATAATTTTGTCTTTTGTGAATAGTCATAGTACATGCCTTTGTCAAAGTTCTGTAGAAGTCGTCCAGCGCGCGATTCAATTTTTGAATTAGCATCGGTCATTTGTTTATTCTGGATGCCTTTTGCGAGATCAATTCAAATAAATCCCCCACTGTTTCTGCAGATTCTCCAGTCAGTTTGATTAAAAGTTCATGATTTTTTGTGATTCCACGCCATGAAAGATTTGCAGAGCCAATTAGTGCCTGACAATTATCTAATTGATGATCAATCACTATAATTTTTGCATGCAGATCTCCGTCATCTGAATTAAAATCCTTCACAATAAAATTTGGATAGTTTCTTATCAGTCTGCTTACCAAATCTCTGACTCTGTCAAATTCTACATTATTGTATTTGTTAATTATTATGGTGGCGGGGATTCCTTTTTTTAGGACACTTTCTAAAAGATCAAAAAACTCTGCACTGTATGTAAGAGAGTATGCCGTCATCTTTACGGAATGTCCCGCATCACATAAAACATTCCTCAATGTATTCAGAATTGAATCTGTGTTTTTCTTTCCAAGCCACAAATCTCCAGTTACTGAAATACTGTTGTCACTCATTTCTTTCAAATATTTTCCAAAAGAATTCGTCTGTCAAGGAACCGATTAAAGTATGAGCATGAAGTTTCAGACATATGAAGACATGCATAGCATGCTGCACCAAAATCTCCATTGTCTGTAACGTTTTGTTCATAACAGAGTGGATCGTTTGAACAGAATTGTAAATCAGCTAAAGCGTGTTCTACAACTGTTTCAAATTTTGGTACTTTTGAAACCATTCCGCCCAGACTCCCGTCTCCTCCTGGTTGTGATGTGTAAAGTAAGACTCCCCCTTTGACATAACCCGAAGGATTCACCTCTGTGTAAACTACTTCTCTGATTGATGCCGATGAGTATCCTGAATGAAGTGAGATTGCAGAGATTAGTCTATGTGCCAAAGAATGCCACCAAACAAAAACGGGATGGTACTCGATGTTTTTCCCCATTACAAGAAAACGTTCATTCCATTCTTTAGATACAATGTTCAATTCTTCATCATGATCATCAATGAAAATTCCCTCTCCAATCTGTTCAATCCCCGGATACCATCTCTCGTTTCCATGAAGATAGAATTTTTCGACTAGAGTATGGTCGATTCCCTTGTTGTCAGGTTTTTCCGTACCCAGCCTTTGGTATCCTTTCTGAACAGTAATCACTTTCAGTTTCTCTATTGGTGAAACCCGTAGTTTTTTTGTTTCAAGCTTGATTGCCCCCCTGACATTACCATCACTTCTGATTCCCCGTTTTGGCACGCTGAAGTGGGGATCCGTGTCTGGATTAAGCGGATGGCCGTTTCTTGCAGCGTTCTTTAAAGATCTAAACTCATAGAGTCGTCTAGCTGGCAAAGTTGATGGGGCCTCTCCCCTATTTTTCATCACATCCGAAATTGCTGCAACAAGGATTCCTTCATCTGTATTTTCTATGGTATCCAAATCATCATCCGAAATTGTTCCGGGAGAATTTTTGTTGGATATGTTGATTCGTTTGATCAGCTTGGCCTTAGTCCAATCATCATCCGAAATTAAAATATTTGACAGCGTGTTTTTGCTGAGAATTCTATGATGTTTGCTTTCAGGACCAGGAATTGCAATGATTGGCAATAATTTTGGAATTCTTAACATTGAGGAGCCACGTAAAGTGACTTGTGATTGTTCTGAACAACTGGCATTGCCACCTGGCGTTTCAGGAAATCTTCCAGTACACCGTTTATTTTTTTGATAAACATCCTGTAATGTTGTTTCTCTGTTACAGCTACAAATGATTCTCAAATCATCAAGGGATCCACCTCTGTCATCCCAGCGATATACTTTGCTGGAACATGATGAGGTATGATCAATCATCCCTCTCCAGTCTATGTCATCTAAATGTCCGGCAGGACATGCCCTTACAAATCTTATTGCCTGCTTCCTTTTGATGTCAAATGTTCGAGTTTTTCTGCATTGAGGGCATCTGGTACGATCATCCTCAAATTCATAGAGATATCCATGTTCGACGCAGAGCCCCCAATCAGGAAATGCAAAAGTCTTGTAGATTCCCTCGCTTTCTTTTTTGTTTAGCAGTACATTTGTCGGAACTGAAAAAATATTCCCATCAAGAATATCTTTGTGAAGATATACATCGATTTGAAAATCAGAAACATTTAGTTCTTTTCCCTTGTAAAAAATCTGACCCCACTTATCAAAGTCAGGAATTATTCTTGGACCGCTTGATGTTTCAATGATGCTTCCCACACCGAAAGTAAAAACAAACTGAGATGGTCTTAAACCATAACCGGCCATACTAATCTCTGAACCTCATATTTGATTCAACGTCCCTAAGTGAGTTTGGTGTGTTTTCATTGACTGATGAAAGTCCTGCTTGCTTGTGTTTTTCGTCTCCCAAAACTACATGTTTTTTTGGAATTCTTCCAAACGCTCTTTCATAATAGTACAGGTCTTTGATTTTCTTTGCCTTGATCTCCCAGCTTGAAATAAGTGCAGTTAATACTCCTGTGACATCTTTGTCTGGCTGAATTCTGTCTTCTGGTTGACTGTCGTTTCTTTTCTTTATCGCCTTTAGAATTTCATCTATCTCCCTACTGTTTTGTCTTTGAGTTGCCATTTTCCGACTACCGCTTACCATTGTTTTGTACTGATCCTCTGTGGCCCAATCCGTATTTATCGGCACATTGTTGATTGACATTCCGTTTCTGAGAATTGCAATCATTACGGGCAGTAGGCCTTTGTTTACTGCTCCCGGTGAAAAAGGGAAAACTGTTAGCGGCTCTACATGTCTGTGCAGTGCGCGATGATAGCCGGTAAAAAATTCGTAATGATCAAGGTCTCTTGAACGAGTTGATCTTAGAAAAGTAACAACTAGTGCTCCCTTCTTTCTTCCAACTCTTCCTGTTGCTTGGATGTAGTTTGATGTAGTTTTTGGCTGACCGTGCACTATCATCTGTGATAGTCTATCAACGTCTACTCCAGTTCCAAACATAGATGTTGCAAAAACTGCATCCATCGATTCTTTTTCAAGTCTATCTAGTACTGCTGAAATATTTGTCTTGTCAGGAATGTTACTATGAAGTTCTACTGCCTCAAGCTGCGAAAGATGTCTTGGCGGTTGTCCCTTTCTTGAAGCAATTATGTTTACGTGTGCGGGAATGTCTTGTTCATATCCTGCCCTGATTCCGGCAAGTTCTCTCATTGCATTGAAGTAACCAACAACTGTCCAGAAATATTTTAAATCCTCCGTGATTGGCCCATTTCCACGAACTGCCTGTGATTCTTGCAACATCGATGCCCAAATTCTAGTGGTTGGAGTGATTGGTCCTCTTCCCGGTGCCATTACTCCGACATACCATCTGCCCGGTCCCTGATCATCTAGGGGATGAGCCTCTACTGCATCTGAAAAGAAATTTTTTCCCGCTACAAGTCCCGATGGTGGAAATTGTTTGAAAGTCCTGCAGTATAGTGATTGAATTTGTTCTCCAGCTGCCCTGATTGTCGCAGTTGAAACCAGATATTTTGGAGCAATCGGTAAATTATTTTTGTAATTTGTAGACAGAATATCTATTGCCGTCTCATACAGTCCTACCATGCTTCCCAACGGGCCTTCGATTAGATGGAGTTCGTCCTGTAAAATTATCTCGGGTGGTAGGAATGGCAAGATAGGAAATACATTTCCTGCATCTCTTTCTTCAGGTTTTTCTAACATTTTCTCCCTGTAAAAACCCCACTTGTCATCAACCCTGTTTACATTTCCAAACATTGCTGCAGTCTGAGGCAGAATTGGAAGCTGTGCAAACTTATCAACAGTGGCAACAATCAGTGACGGACATTTTGTGTAGATTTGTGAATCTATCAAAAATGCCGGAATTGGAATTCCTTTAGATATGTTTGAACTGCCCTGTTTTCTGAATGGTTCTGGAACTGTCGTGTAAGACTTCTTTCCGTTTGCTGTGTGTACAAACTCCGTCCAATCCTCTTTGTTTAAGGGGCAGTCAGGATTTGGACAGCGTATTTCAACATCGTGCGCAAGACCTGATGAATACGGATTGTCAGTAGTTGCATCTTCTTTCTTCAAAAAATATCCCGGTCTGCTTGCAGCTGTACATTCAAGTTGGGAGATTGGAATTTTATTTTTGATGCATTCGTTCCACCAGCTGTTGATCTTTCTGTCAGCTTCATCTCCAAGTATTGTTTCAAAATTTAATTTCAGTAAATGGTAGTTGTTGTTGGGAAGGTCAAACACTTCTGGTTTTTTTGTAACAATAATGTCGTTATGGGTTAGATCTGCTGCGGAAAGATCAGGAATATTTTTGCACTTTATTGTCAGGAAAATTTCGTGTTCATTTCCATGAATTCCACTTTTAGGAATTGCGAGATTCTTGCTGCAGCAAGGACATTTTAAAACCTGTGCAGGTTCTTCGTCCTCATAAGATGTTTCCTCGTTGGAGCCCCATTTTGAAAG
>Ga0326597_10015270_pt1 | contig 10047 bp, 13 predicted proteins | sample RVTome_12_FD_203789 | JGI IMG/M metagenome (GOLD analysis project Ga0326597, IMG submission 203789) | Soil microbial communities from uranium-contaminated site in the Upper Colorado River Basin, Wyoming, United States - RVT100D185 | ecosystem: Environmental > Terrestrial > Soil > Contaminated >...
TCCGGCGTCGCCCCGCGAGCCGGCGGACGGGACAACAGCCGGTCGGGGCCGCTTCCGCTTGGGCGCCGGCTGCTCCGGCATCGGGCTGCCGGCGTCGGTCGGGCTGTCGGCCCCGGGCGGGTCGGCGGCGTCGCTGGCGATCGGCTCGCTTGGTTCGGGCGCCTGATCGGCGGGCTCGACCATTACCTCTGCCGAAGCCGCGGCCTTGCGCGCCTTCGCATCGCGGGCGAGGCCCGCCGTGTACTGGTTTCAATGCACCTTGCACATGCGCCCCAGCCCGTCCTTCTGGCTGGGCTGCCGGGGGAAGTCCTCGACTGGTGCCTCGTGCGGCTCGATCCCGAACCGGGCCGACCCGATACACTTTCGCAGGGTCGTCGTCTCGTCTGCCATGACCGTTGCTCCTTCGCGTCTCGACGCGCACCTCGCGTCGATGGACACATCCATCACTCGGCGGGCGCGACGATGCAAGGCGGGCTCGGGCGATGACCCTCCCATCCGCTGCCCTCGCCGTCGAGGAGGTGGCGCTCGACGACCTCCGGCCCGACGCGGCCAACCCGCGCCGCATCAGCGACGACGAGCTCGAGGCCCTGACCCGTAGCCTCCGCCAGTTTGGCTTCGTCCAGCCGGTCCTCGCCCGGCGGGAGGACCGGACGGTCATCGGCGGCCACCAGCGGCTCACGGCCGCCCGGCGACTCGGCCACGAGACGGTCCCGGTCATCTGGCTCGATGTGTCGACAGACGAGGCGCGGGTCCTCGGCCTCGCGTTGAACAAGATCAGCGGCTCGTGGGACGAGCAGCTCCTGGCCCGCCTGCTCGCCGAGCTCCAGGCTGTGCCGGATCTCGATCTCACGCTGTCGGGCTTCGGCGACGACGAGGTGCGCGACCTGCTGCGGAGCCTCGAGGCGCGCGAGAAGCGCGAGCGGAACGAGCACTTCGACCTGGCCGAGGCGCTCGAGGAGGCACGGCGCGCGCCACGGACGAAGCCGGGCGACCTGTGGATGCTCGGTGAGCACCGGCTGCTGTGCGGCGACGCGACGAACCCCGACGACGTCGCCCGCCTTCTCGACGACGGTACACCGACGCTCCTGACGACCGACCCGCCGTACGGGGTCGCGCTCGACCCGACCTGGCGCGACGGGGTGTACAACGCGCTCGGGCCGGCCGAACGACCGTATCTGCGGACCAAGGGCCATCGCAACACGACCGTGTCGGGCGACACCCGGGTCGACTGGGCCGACGCGTTCGCGCTCGTGCCGTCGCTCACCGTCGGCTACGTCTGGCACGCCGGCGTCCACGCCGCGGTGGTCGCCGAGGGCCTGGTCCGGGTCGGCTTCGAGATCGTCAGCCAGGTGATCTGGGACAAGGGGCTCTTCGCCATCGGCCGCTCCTGGTACCACTGGGCTCACGAACCGTGCTGGGTGGTCCGGAAGGCCGGGGCGAAGGTGAAGTTCCACGGATCCCGCGACCAGGCGACGATTTGGCGGGCACCCAGCCCGAAGATGATCATGGCGGGCAGCTCCGAGGCGAAGGAGGATCACCCAACCCAGAAGCCGCTCGTCCTGTTCGAGACGCCGATTCGCAACCACCTGAAGGCAGGCGGTGAGGTGTACGACCCGTTCACCGGCTCGGGGACGTGTCTCATCGCCGCCGAGCGGACCGGCACGCGCTGCTTCGGGATGGAGATCGACCCGCTCTACGTCGAGGTCGCCCTTCGGCGCTGGGAGCGCTTCAGTGGCGGGGAGGCGGTGCGGGTGGATGACTGAGCCACAGCCGCGCGGTCCCGCCGACGTGGGCCGACGGTGGCGCCCACGGGGGCAGCGCGACTCCGTCCGGTCTCAGATTGGCGCCCCTGGTGCAATCAGCCAGGCGTGGTCACGCGCCCGGCGGACGGTAGCGGATCGATCCGACGCGGCCGAGCGCCGCCAGCGTCTCCTCGACGGTCAGCAAGGCAGTTGTCTCGAACTTGGAGAGAGCGCCACCGGCGCTGATGGCGATGGCGACGGCGGCCATCGACCCATTGTCGGGTGCCTCCCAAAGACAGTACCCATCGTGTTCGCCGAACGCGTACCAGAACCCGTGCAGCTTCCCCCCGACCGACTCGATGTAGCTCCTGGCGGCCTCGCGGCGGTCCTCGGGACTCTCGGCCAGCCGCGCCCAGGTCTCGGGCGTGTAGCTGAATCGCGTGAGATACATGGACATGGCGGTCTCCTCCTGCCAGGCAGGTGCGGCAAATCCAACCCTGGAATTGTCCCGCTCGCGTCCCTCGATGGGAAGCTCGTCACGCGCGGTGCCACGCTGCTGGGTGTCCGAAGCGCGGGCAGCCTGGTCAGCCACCGAGCGCGGCTGTCCCACGTGCGAGCGCGTCTCCCAGTGCGACACGATGACCTGATCGTGGTTACCAGCGGCGCTCGCCGATACCAGAGGTAACGGGTTGGTAAGGCGACGCTGCGCCTTCGACATGCCTGGCGGGGGTCGGTGCGGCGCACCGCCGGGTCGCGACTCGGGGCTGTGCTTCTGGCATGACCCGGGCAAGGCGGACGACCTGGCCGAGGCGCAGCGCCTCGGCGGCATGCGCCGCAAGCGCGAGCGAACGATCGCCGCGGCATACGATTTCGCGGGCCTCGACAGCGTCGCGGCAATCCGCCGGATCCTGGTGGTTGCGACAACCGATGCGTTCAGCCTCGAGAACTCGATCCCCCGGGTGCGCGCCCTCATCTCGGCTGCGCTGGCCTCGGCGAAGCTGCTCGAGACCGGCGAGATCGAGGAGCGGCTGGCGGCACTTGAGGCGGCCGTCAGTCCAGGCCGGCAGGCAACCGACCGGTCGCTCGCGCTCGACGAGGACGACGAGCCGTGACCGTCGCCTCGCGGCTCGCACGGGTCGAGGCGTCGCTGTCGCCGACCGCGCTCGTCGTCCGCTGGCTGGCCGAGGCCCACGCCTACGACGACCTCGGGTCGTACAGCGCTGCCCTCCTCGATGCCGACCCGAGCACGTTCCCGATGGATCGGCTCGCCCGCGAGGCCAAGGCGAGCGCGACCGAGCGGACCCACGGCCGGCCGCGGGCGGAGGCCGACCGCGCGGTCCGGGCGGCGATCATCGCGGCCGTCTTCCGGGTGCAGCTCGTCCTGCGCATCAACGTCCTCGCCGCTGACTTCGTCGATCGCGAGGTCCTCGTCCAGGCTGCGCTATCCGCCTACCTCGGCCTGACGGTCGAGGGCAGCGCCAGCCAGGTTCGGGACCGTGTGCTGATCCCGGTCGTCCGCTGTCGTGACCTGCTCCTCGGTCGGGTGACGGAGTTCCATGCGATGGAGACCGCGCACAGCCGGGTTGAGGCGCGCTTCCTCGGCGGCGCGCCGGCCCTCTTCCCTGCCAGCCAGCGCAGGTGGGAGGAGCAGCGCACCCAGAGCGAGGCGATGGCCGTCATCGCCATGCGCCTGGCCGAGCTCGATGGGTTCGATCCCCCGGTCCCGGAGGACGCCGCAGCCGTCGAGGCTCGTGTTGAGCAGCTCGTGGCCGACTATCTTGAGCCAGCCCGCTCCACGGCCTACAACGAACTCGGCGACGGTCGGCGGGCGGTGGCCGTCGCGACCCGCTGGCTGCGCCAGAAGCTCGCGCTTGGTGCGCTGGTCGGCAGCCGTCCGTCCGGCGAGTCGCTGTCCTCCGCTAACGGCTGGGGCTGCGGTCCGCCGGCGATCGCGGCCGGCGGACCATTCCCGTCAGTGTGTACCCGTAGCAGTCCGCCTGGCCGATGATCTCGAACCCGCGCTTCCGATAGAAGGCGATGTTGGAGTCCGTCCCGGTCTCGAGATAGCAGGGCACGCCGCCCGCATCCGCCCGAGACGTCCCCATCTCGACGAGCGTCGAGCCGAGTCCGAGGCCCTGTCTGGCTACCCGAGTCCCGACGGTCATCAGGTATCAGTACGGCCCCTCGAACTGCTTGTGGAAGCCCTCGGTGGCTGACATCGCCTTCGACATCCGGGCCATGCCGTCCAGCCCGAGCATGAACGGCGCCCGCCACATGCCGGCGCGGAGCATCCGGGGCATCTTCATCGGCCCGCTCTCGGGGTGGAGCCAGATCGCCACCGCGGACGCGTCGTCATTCGCCCACACGCGGCCGTAGCGCATGCCGTATGCGAGGAGGACGCCCATCATCGGGGCCCGAGCTTCACTCGCCGCGCAGGGTCGGGGGCGAGGATCTCGAGCAGGGGGTCCGTCGCGAACGCCTCGGCGAGCGTCAGCGCCGCGGCGTGTTGCTGATCGGGACGCAGCGGTTCCACGTGGGCACCTCACCTGATCTCGGACGGGGGGAAGAGAGTTCGCGGAGCGTATCAACGACGCAGAGCTCGGCGCCGCGCCCACGATGGCCAACGTGGCGGCGAGGCCCGCGATGGGGGTCCACGCGACCGAACGAGGAAAGGCCCCCGGCTTGCCTACTGCGCTGCTCGCGTGCTCCGCGCCGGGCCGACGATCCCCTCCTCGTACGCCGCGAGCAGGTCGAACAGCTCGGCCGCGGCGTACTGGCGGTCGTACGTCCCCTCGCTCAGCTGGCGGATGACGCTGGCTTCGGCCAACGCCTTGAGCGCCGCGAGCGTCTGCTGTTGGCTGACACCGATCGCCGCACGAGCGGTCGGCGCCGAGAGCACGGGCAGGGCGGGCAGCAGCGCGATGAGCTTGCTCGCAGCCGATCCGGCCCTCGGGCGGCCCGCGCGCTCGCGCCACGCCGCCTGCAGCGCCGCCACCTGGTCCCCGAGGTCGATCGACATCAGGGCCGCGCGGGCGGCAGCGGTCGCGAACGAGCCGATCCAGTCGGCAACGTTCCCCTCTCGGAACGCAACCAGCCCCTCGACGTAGGCGGTGGGCCGGGCCGCCAGGACGATGCTGACCGGCGGAACGAACCGGGCGGCCACGCCGCGGCGCCGCAGGACGACGTGCACCAGGGCCCGGCCGACACGGCCGTTGCCGTCGACGGCTCCCTCAAGGGGACGCCGTACAAGTGACTTGACCCTCGCGGTCCGGCTGTCGCCAGAGAATCGAGCTTGAATCCTGCCCTTGCGGCGGCTGTCGGGACAGGAGACCATGGTGCAACCGAACGAGGAGTGCGAGTTGGCTGCCAGGGACAATCGCCGCCCGTGGCTCCCACCATCGTGGTTCTCCTACGCCCTTTGGGCAATTCACCGCGCCCTCTTCCGGATCACCGGCGGCCGTCGCGGCCTCTGGCGCTCGAAACCGGACAAGTGGGGGACGTTGCGGCTGAAATCGGTCGGGCGCCGGACAGGCCGAGAGCGCGTCGCGATCCTCGGGTATTACGAGGACGGGCCGAACCTCGTGACGATGGCCATGAACGGCTGGATGGAGGCCGAACCTCGCTGGTGGCTCAACCTCCAGGCCCACCCCGAGGCGACGGTCGAGCTGGTCGACGGATCACGGGCCATTCGCGCCCGGGCGGCGCAGGGAGATGAACGCCCGCGACTGTGGGCGAGATGGCTCGAGGTCGGCCCCTTCGAAGACCTCGATCAGTTCGCCGCGCTGCGATCACGGGAAACCGCGATCGTCATCCTGGAGCCGGCGTCCCCAGCCCCCTGATTCCGGGGCGCTCCCGAGGGCTCACCGCGGCCGCGCCGAGTCAGGCTGGACAGTCGTGCGGATCACGCGAGTCGGGCACGGCTCGAGGCCCCTCGCCACCCAGCTCGCCGACGACGCCCGGGTGATGCTTACGAGAACGTCGGGCATCGGGAGCGGGCGGTCGCGATCATCGAGCGCCAGCTGGGCCGTTGAGAAGGCGACTTTCCGACACGATGCGTTGATCAGGCGACGGAGCCGGCGCGATCGGGTCGTACCGTGCCCGGGTGGACGAGCTCAAGGACGACGCTCGCCGAGCTCCTTCGCCCGCTGGACGTCGAGATCGTCGTGGCAGCGGCGGACCCCGCTACTGCGCTGGCGTCGGGACCGGTTCGGGGATCCTCCATCCCCAGATCGCGAGCCAGACCACGAAGACGAGCTCGCCGAAGAACGCGGCGAAGACGAAGCCGATCTCGGCGTCGGGATACAGATACGGCCGGAGGTTATAGACGACGTAGCCGATGCCGGCGATGGCGAGCGCGATCCCGACGAGCCTCGGGATGTAGCCGGACCGATACACCAGGTACCCGAGCAGGCCAAGGTGGATCCCGAAGACGACCAACGCCAGGCTCCACTCGTAGCCGAACGAGCCCAGGAGGACCAGCACCTGGGCGTGAAGCTGATCGGTTCCCAAGGCCGCCAGGGACTCCGACTGGAGGAGGCGGAAGGCCGTGAACAGGTTGAGTGCAGCGCCGATGGCGATGACGGCCTGGACGGCCCTGAACCCCGCGGTCAGGGCCGCGAGGGATCGACTGACGGGGCGCAGCAGGAAGTAGAGCGCCCAGGCGACGACCACGTCGCCCACGAAGCCAGCCAGGTACGCGAAGCTCGCGACCAGGAAGAGACCCTCGTTGGCCCGGATGTTGCGAACGGTCTGCTCGATGCTCCCCGGGTCCACCAGGCTCGGCCAGATGACGAACTCGGCGATCGGCACGCCGAACGTCGTGGCCACGAGGCCGATGACGACGATCAGAGCCGCCCGCCGCGGGGTCATGTCCTGGTCAGTCATGGTTCAGGCCGATCGCCGCGAGGCGCCCAACAACGGGCCGGATCCCCGGGCGCGTCGCGCGCGCAGGAGCGGCTTCAGGATCTCCCAGCCGCCCACGAGGGTGGTGCCGACCGCGACGGCCAGCATCGCGGGACCGTTGCCCTCGGCGAGCGACGGCCAGCCAATCTGCGCGGCGAACGCGGGGTTCACCAGCGTCCCGTTCAGGGCCAGCACGATGAGGGGCAGCGCGAAGGCGACCCGGAGCGCCGCGTGGCCGACGGCCAGCGCCATCGTCCAGCGCCCGACGATGTACACCATCACGTGGAGCACCGCCATGGCAGCGAGCACGGCAAGGAGCGCTGGGAACCAGAAGTCGGTGAATGCGGGGGCGAACAGCGGCACCTCTGATCCGGACGCGTCGGTCGTCCCGAGGCTGCGGAGGAAGAGGAGGCCGCCGATCGTGATCAGGACCGTAACGATCTCGCCCACGGACTCCTTCGCCGTGACGCGAGCGGCCGACAGCTCCGGCAGCCGTTCGAGGGTCCATCGACCGGTGGCTGAGACGATCTCCGTCCGGGCCTTGCGCGCCGAGTCGGCCCACTCGAGGAACACGAACGTGACGGTCGCCCAGAACGCGATCTGGATGGTGACGCTGATCGCGCCCGAGATCCCGGCCGCGATCGCGTCCGAGTAACTCCCGCCGCCCGCCAGGTTGACCGCCGCCATCACGACCGCCGCGAGCGGCACCACGACGGCGATCAGGCGCGGGACGAACTGCCGGTAGAGCGGAAAGAGCTCGGGACCGATCAGGTAGGTCGGCCGACCGGTGTAGGCCGCGGCCAGTTGGGCCGGGTCTCCGAGGTCCTCGAGGACGGCCCGCTCCGCGGCGAGGCGGTCCTCCCCCGCAGCCACGCGCTCCTCGACGGCATCGGCAATCGACGAGCGCAGCTCTCGCTCGAGGTCCGCGCGCTTGTCGTCCGGGATGCTCCGCAGCGCTGCTGCCAGGTAGCGTTCGGTCCACGAGGTCATCGATCTGTTCCTCCATCCAGCGCGTGCAGGGACGCGGTCAGGTCGGCCACGTCGGCCAGGAGCTGCGCCGCCAGCTCCGCGCCGGCGCGGGTTGTTCGATAGAACTTGCGGGGACGCGACTCGTCGGTGTTCCATTCGCTCTCGAGGAGGCCCCGCTCCTCGAGGCGCCGGAGGAGCGGGTAGACGGTGTTGCCGTCGCTGGAAATCCCGGCGGAATCGAGCGTCTTCAGCAGGCCGTAGCCATACCCCGGCGTCCGGAGCGCGAGCAGGCAGGCGAGCACGACCGTGCCTCGGCGCAGCTCCTGCCGATGGGTTCCGAGCAGCTCGTCCGCATGCATGCGGCGCACATTACTGTGTGTCACACACTAATGTCAACTGAAGTAGTGCCAACTCGCCCAGCCTCGAGGTCGCCGCCGACGAGCCCTCCTTCGCCGGGCGACGCTGCAGTGCGCCGTCCTGCCTGAGCAGCCGCGGGCATGGCGTTCCCAGCCCGACGATCCGCTGGGATGTGACAGCGTGGTACGGCCTGCGTCCTAAGCTTCGAGCACGGCGACGCGCCATCGCGACTTGAGGTTCTGAGCCATGTCAAGTCGGCTCCAGACCGTCTTTATCTCGACATCTGTCGTGGTTGTCCTCGTCCTGATCGGCGTCTGGACCTACGGGCATGGTCTCGAGGATTGGCGCTACCAGCTCGCCGGTCTTGCCGACCCGTTTCTGGGGCGCCCTGCTCCCGGCCTCAACGTCATCGCAGGGTTGCTCCTGAGCGGCCTCATCGCTGGTGCCGTCCTGGCGGCAAGGCGGCGTGGCCGGCGGATGGAGACTTCTCCACGTCGCGTCGATCGCGCGGTGCGCTGGTGGTGGGTGCTCGCCGCCGGCTGGGGCGGCTATGCGCTCGGCGGGGCATCGGTGATCGCGCAGGGCGGACCGGTGGACTATGCCGGGAGCGTACGTCTTGAGTTCGCGGCACCGCTCAATGCCGTGACGGAGGTTGCGGCGACCTGCCGCTCGGTCGTCGGCGAACCGGACCTGATCGCAGAGGTTGTTCCTGCCGTCGATGGCCTCCATCGGATCGATCTGCGCAGCGTCGCAGTCGGACGGCCTCGCGCTGCCGGCGATGTCATTCCGCCCAATGCATCGCTCATGAACGACGGCGTCCCCGGAAATGACTTCGAACCCCCCAACGTCCCGGAAAGGCCTCCGGCCTATCTCGAGGTGAGGCTCGACGACGGCACGACCCGGCGCGAGCCACCGCTGACGTTCGTTCGTGCATATGACTACCAGGTCGAGCGATTCCTCGAGTCCGGACTGGCAGGCCGAGTCGAATTACTTGGAACGCGGTTCGAGGCTCCCGCCGTGGACTCCTCGGTGCGCTGGGTGGGCCTCACTCTCCCCAACGATCCGTGGCCGGATATCTATCGGCTCACGCTCACCTGGATATGCCACAGCGCCACAGGCAGTGGTTGACAGCGATCGGCGGCTCGTTCGGTCGCGAGCTGGCGTGCCCCATCGGGCCGACGCATCATCGTGACGACACAGGGCGCTCGACTTCAAGGCGAGTCTGGGGAATGCGACATCGTTCCCCGGCGGTGTGACGGGCTCCGGGGGCCCCGTGACGGCTCAAGTACTCGATCGTCCGGTCCGTGCTGCGTGTTGAAGTCGGCCATTGCCGGGCCGATGTTCTTGGCGCTGCGCCGGCGGAGTTCGACGATTGGTACGGCGCTACGGCGATCTCGAGGCGGCAACGGAACTGAAGGAAGTGCTCCCGCCACCCAGGGAGCCGTAAGCCGCCTCACCGCAAGAACGCCGACTGCGGGCCACACGATGAACCCATTGTGGGGTCATGCCGCAGCCGGTCCCCTGAGCGACGCGACCAGCCGCTCGCGCCCACGGGTCACCGAACGAGACCGGGGGCCGGCGTGGCGGACCCTAGTGGCAGTGGGCCTTGAAGAACTCGAGCTTGGGGCTGCCGTCCTCATCGAAGAGGGCATGCGCGACCACGTGGAAGCTGTTCGATGAGCCGTCCGCGTTGGTGATCTGGCCGTTCAACGTGAAAGTCGTCACACCCTTTCCGAAGGCTTCGCCCGTTTCGGTGACCGCACCGTTGCTGCCGAACCAGACCGTGTATGTGCCGGTGGCATCGGGAGTGCCGTCCACCGGCAGGACGTCGGCGGTGAAGACCCCGTGCAGGGTCCCAGTAATGCGGACCGTGCCGTCTGCAAACGCGAGGAAGTGGATCACGCCGGTCTCGAGCGACGAGACCTGGGCCGCCTGTCCAGTACACGGATGGACGTCGACGAAGACGCTGGGCACATTGTCGAGATGATCGGTCGTGTTGACTACTGGCGGACCGCCAGCAAGCACGCTCGACGCACTGAGCGCCAGTACGCCCACGATCGCCAGAACCCCAGCTGAG
>Ga0326597_10015271_pt1 | contig 10047 bp, 12 predicted proteins | sample RVTome_12_FD_203789 | JGI IMG/M metagenome (GOLD analysis project Ga0326597, IMG submission 203789) | Soil microbial communities from uranium-contaminated site in the Upper Colorado River Basin, Wyoming, United States - RVT100D185 | ecosystem: Environmental > Terrestrial > Soil > Contaminated >...
GGAGGCGTTGACAAGGCCATGAGCGAAAGGTGGAAGATTGGAGTGGTACGCGGATTGACACGGATGAACGCGGATGGTTTTCTTGGTTCTATTCGTTATCCCCTTCGTTAAAATGGTGGGCGGTAGAAGACCAGGAGCACGGCGCCGTAGAGGCGCTGGTCGAATTCGACCAGGTTTTGCAGTTCCACTCCTTCAATTTCGCGCGGGTGGATCTGCGCGATCACCCAGGCATCTTCGGAAAGCCAGGAGGGGTTGGCATCCAGGCCCAGCAGGGCCTGCTTCCACAGGCCCTGGTACTGCGGCGGAGCGATGTAGACGTAATCAAAATGGCGGTCGGCCGGCCGGGAGAGCAGGGCAAAGGCATCGATGCGCAGCACTTCGGCGGCGCCCTCCAACTTCGTATGTTCCAGGTTATGGCGAATGGTTTGAATGGCCTGGCGATCGATCTCGACGAAGCGGGCAAATTCCGCCCCCCGGCTGAGGGCTTCGATCCCGACGCTGCCGGTGCCGCCAAACAAATCCAGGAAGGCAGCGCCTTCGATATCGGCGCCGATGATGTTGAAGAGCGATTCTTTGGCGCGGTCGGTGATCGGCCGGGTGGTTTCACCGGGCACGGAACGCAGGTTGTGACCGCTTGCTTTTCCGCCGATGACTCTTAGTCCGCTCATGATGGAGGTGGACAGGGTAGACAGGTATACAGGTATACAGGTATACAGGTATACAAGGTAGACAGGGTAGAGGGTAGGCAGGGCAGACAGCGATAATCTGTGCCAGAGGGCTGAGTAGTCATCCAAAGTTTACACTTTGGCGAGCGGCGAGGAGGTTGCCGCGGGGGGCGATGATGGGGAGCACACAGCCGGTGCCCAGAATAAAGCGCTTGCCGCCGGTGGCCTGGATGGCTGCCTGGGCTTCGCTCTTCACCCGCTCAGGCGTGCCGAGGACCATGGTGTCCCAGCGCTTGAGACCGCCGCACACCACCCCGGGAAAACGGGTTTGGGCTTCTGCCAGGGAGGGCGGCGTTTCCTGGTCGTGCCAGTTAATCACGGCTACCGGATACTCCGTCAACTGGTCGAACATGACCTCCAGCCCGTGCAGGTGGAGGACGTTCAACCACAAATCCTGGGCAGGCTCTAGCACCTGGAGATCATAAGCCCGCCCAAACCTGGCGTACTCCTCGGTTGAGAGCAAGCCGAACTGAGCATGCTGGACCGCAAAAAAGATCCCGGCGATGCCGGTATCGCGGGCGGCGTGGATAAAGCGCTGCGTGCTCTCGACGATGGTCTCCAAGCCTCTCATAAGCGCGTCCGGATACCGGCGCATGTGGATGAGCAAGGATTCCCCGCCAACCAGGTTTTTGGCCTGGGAGAGCGGGTTGAAGATGGTCTGGATGACGGGGGTTTCCGGGCCAAGGCGGCCGGAAATGATGCGCAAGCATTCCAGGTGATCGTTCAAATGCCCGTGATGCGGATCGAGGACGGGCAGTTTTTCCCAGTCTTCGGGCCGCTGGATGACGCGGCGAGTGTAATCTCGTGTGCCTTCTGTGGCGCCGCGCCACACATCCTCGACGCCCCAATCCCCCAAACAGTAGGATGATGACGGGGTAACCTTGACCAGGTCAAAATCGTAGGTTTGCTGAAAATCCAGGGTGGCCTCGGCCAGGCCCAGCGGGGTCTGGTCGTCCACGGGGAAATGCCGCCAGAGAGCGACCGGCGGTCGATCCGGCGTGTCGCCATCCAAAACCAGCTCGAGCCTTTGCCGAGGTGTCAACCCTCGCGATGCCATACCTCTTCCTCTAAGCCCCAGTCCCCGCGCTTAAGTTCATTAATATGCCCAACGGATAGCCGGCGAAGCATCTCGCGGCGGGCCTGGTTATCCTCCAGCTTACCCGCTTCAAGCAGCTCATTCGCCTTCTGAAACTGCTGGACGGCTTCGTCGACCCGGCCCTGGGCCTTCAGCACCAGACCCAACACGTAGTTGGCGTCAATCGATTCGGCGTCGAATTCAAGGGCCCGCCGGAAGTCCTTCTCGGCTTTCTCCTCCTGATCCCGCGAGTGGTATGCCCAGCCTCTCCGCATATAACTTTCTAAATCCTGCGGCTCGGGCATATCATCCGGATCGACCAGGTCAGCCGCCTCCAGTTCTTTTCCGGCGTTTCTTTTGAAGAGGTTGAGAAGTTTCATGATTTCGCTCTCCGGTAGATTTTTTTGATTTGAAGGACGAGTTCAACAGCTGGTAGATTTCACTCTCTTCTTTGGCTTGTTGGTCCAAATAATCGCTCATGAATTCAGAGCGGCGCAGCCGCAGGGCCATCACCCCGACCTGCTTAAGATCATCCGGAGTCACCTCGGTACGCCCATCGGCGGCAGCATAGGCACGCGCCGCTTCGAACAAGGTGATTTCGGCCCGCAGCGAATCGATTTTCAACTGCTCGATCCAGTTTAAGCCCAGCTGGGCGACATCCTGTGGAATTTCCACCTGGGGCAGCAAATCCCTGGCAGATTGAATTTCAGCGCAGGCCGCTTGGGTCTCGGCTTGATATTGAGAGGTCATTGCCCGGGGATTCTGCTGGTAAGCGTGCACGCGCCGGTAAGCTTCCAGGCGTTCTGCTCGAGCGGCCAGTCCACTTACCATCACCCGCAATCCGAAGCGATCCATGATCTGCGGTCGCAGGCGCCCCTCTTCCGGATTCATGGATCCGATGAGAACCAGGCGGGCGCGGTAGGTGGCCGATACCGGGCCGCGCCGTACGGTATAACTGCCCTGGGCAGCGGCATCCAGAATTACATCGACGACATCATCAGACAGCAGATTGACTTCATCGATGTAAAGCAAGTTGCGATCCGATTGAGCCAGAATACCCCGGCGCAGGCGCATGCGCTCGTGCACCGCAGCGCGTTCATCGATGCCCCCCACGACGTCCTCCAGGCGGGAGTTGAGGGGCAGCTCTATCAGCCGGACGGGATCCATGGCGGCCAGGGGTCTTCCCTCTGCATATTTTTGGGCGCACTCCGGGCAGACCGCATCGATCCCGCCGCTCTCCAGATCTTCCGGCATACAGCCGTAATAGCACAGGCTGCGCGGCGCCTCGGGCAGAAGGTCGACCAGGCTGCGCACCGCCGTGGTCTTCCCGGTGCCGCGCGGACCGATCAGCAGAACCCCGCCCAGCAGCGGATTGATCAGCGCCAGCGCAAGGGCCAGCTTCATCTCTTCCTGCCCGACGAGAGCCAGAAATGGAAAAGGCAGCTTCTCCGCCAAACCAGCATCGCCCTGTGCCCGCACAGGTTGGAAATTTCGCCCGGAGACGATATCGATCAACTCTTGCAGGGAGCGAACGCCGGCGACGTTCCGTTCCTGCTCGGTATCGAGGCTGGCTGAGGACTGCCCTTCATCAATCATTTGCAAGTACTCTCGAGTTCTGAGCCAGCCGGTACTGTTGGCGGGCATGCCCTGCCTCCATCCTCTCGCGCTGGGCTTGCGTCTCTGGGATGAGATCGGGTACCGGTACCGGCTTTCCGCTTTCATCTAATGCCACATAGACGAGATAAGCGGTGTTGGTATGGGTGCGCTCGCCGGTGATCGGGTTTTCGCTCACTACCTGCACCTCGGCCTCCATCGAGGTACGCCCGACATAGCTGACCTCGGCCGTCAGGATGACCAGGTCGCCCAGGCGGATCGGTTCGCGAAAGGTCATCTGATCCACAGCCACGGTGACGACCCGGTGCTGGGCGTGGCGCATGCAGGCCAGCGCTCCGGCCTCGTCCACGAGCCTCATGATGGCGCCACCATGCACGTTGCCAAGGTTGTTGGCGTGCTGCGGCTGCATCATTTGGGCCAACTTGATGCGCGAGGCGCTGACCGGTTTGCCAGCAGGTGCATTTTCCATTCAGTTAATCCACGTCGTCCATATAAGCGAAAGTATCCCTGGTGGGAAGCAGATCGGGCCGCTCTTCCAGCACATCGATGGTGCTTGGGCTGATCTCAGCCATCAACGGCGGCAGAGGAACCAGTACGGGCGGCGCAAACCTGTCCGGCGCCGCCGGAGGGGTCTGGTTGGGATGATCGTCATCTTCGGCGCGTTTGCGCAGAATACGGTAGTCCTTATTCAGCCAGCCAACGTAACTTCCGAAAACCGAGTAAACATCCTGATTGGGGGTCACCCATCCAATCCATTCGCCATCTGAGTTGAAAATATTCGGGTAGTATAAGAATCCCCCGAGGCTGCCAGAGGTCGTGTAAAGAGGAACAGGACGGTTTTTTTCAGGCATTCTAGAATTTATTATAAATCTATTCCTAACTGCCCAGGCTACAATGAAGAAGGGTCATTTCTTAACACCAAGTACACAAAGGGAGAACACCAAGGACACCAAGGGGTTTTTATTTTCTTTCTCTGCGGTCCTTCGTGAATAACTTAGTGTCCTTAGTGTTGAAGATGGCCACCGATAATGAAAACCTTCGCCACACGGCTGAGTAGCAACATCTATTCTACATCATTATAGGTCCAGTAGCGGTTTATAAAAAAGTTCCAGAACATCACCACAATTACGGCGATCGCCAGGGCCACTTTATCTCCCAAGAAATCTCCGGGAAGGAAAGGAAGACCGGGCAGACTTAAAAAAAGCGAATCCAATGGTTTCTCCAATAAAGCGAAAATCGGGGTGCGGATGGCTAAGCCCACCACGCTGACCACGATAAACTGCAACACCTGCCGGGAAACTTGCTTGGTACGCGAGTCGGGATAAGTCCAGTAACGATTCCAGGTAAAGTTGCTGATAATGGCAGCAATGAAGGATAGAATGCTGGCCGTCACGGCCAGCACGCCGATAACATCATGGAGAACGGTATAAGTGCCAAAATCGACCACGGCACCGATGATTCCTACCACGGCAAAGCGCGTGAAGCGGGTTCGTTCGCGCGGATCTTTTAAGATGGATGTAAGGATCACGCCAGCTCCAACCTTTCTTTAAAGTAGGGGATCGTTTTCATGATTCCGTCTCTCAAGTTGATCTTCGGCTCCCATCCTAATACCTTTCGAGCGCGGGAAATATCGGGCTGACGACGTTGGGGATCCCCCACGCCGCGCTGGTCAGGATTGAAGACCAGGCCAGCCTGATTGCCGGTAAGCTCGTTAATTGTCCGGGCAAATTCCAGGATAGTGATCTCATCGGGGTTACCGATGTTGACCGGTTCGTGATAGTCGGAGAGCAGCAGGCGGTAAATACCCTCGATCAAGTCGTCTACGTAGCAAAAACTGCGCGTCTGCGAGCCGTCGCCGTAAACGGTGAGCGGCTGCCCCTTGAGGGATTGCTGCAGGAAATTGGGCACCGCACGCCCATCATCAATGTGCATGCGGGGTCCGTAAGTATTAAAAATGCGAATGATGCGCGTATCGACGCCGTGGAAACGATGGTATGCCATCGTCAGGGCTTCGGCGAATCGCTTGGCTTCGTCGTAGACCGAACGAGGTCCAATTGGATCGACATGTCCCCAATAGGATTCCTTTTGAGGGTGCACTTCCGGGTCGCCGTAGATTTCGCTGGTGGAAGCCAACAGGAAGCGCGCTCCCCGGTCCCGTGAAATGCCCAAGGTATTATGGGTGCCCAGCGCGCCGGCCTTCATAGTTTGGATAGGCAGGTTCAAATAGCCGTAAGGAGAAATCGGATTTGGACTGGCCGGAGAGGCAAAATGTATGACAGCGTTGAGCTTGCCGGGCACGAAAATAAAATTCGAAACGTCGTGCCGGATAAATAAAAAGGAGGGATAACCGCTCAGGTGGGCCAGGTTGCGCGGGTCACCGGTGATGAAATTATCCATGCCAACGACTTCGTGCCCTTCCGCCAGCAGGCGGTCACACAAATGGGAGCCCAGGAATCCGGCCGCTCCAGTCACAAGAATGCGCATCGTTAATATCCTCTAAATGAAACGATCATTTCCAATCCACCCGGCTGGTCAGCGCATCACCCGTGATCTGCCAGGCGGCGCCGCCGCTCGCATCGACCAGCCAGAGGTTATCCTGGTGCAAAACGGCCAAAGCATAACCGGTTTGGCCGTCCATCGGCTCCGGCGACCAGACCACCTGTTGAGGCTCAAGCCCGGCGCCTTCTTTAGGGAAAAGCAGCTGGCGGTTGGAGCCATCGCGGTCCATCACCATGAGCTGGTACCGGCTGGTTTCGCTCTGGGCAGGGAAGAGGGCCTGCAGGTAAGCCACCTGGTAGGACCCCTCTCCGGAGGGCAGCTCTTGAAGCGGTGAAGCAGCCGGGTAAGCGAACATACCAGCCAGTGGGACCATCTCGAGTGATTCGCCAGCATCAAGGGGAGCAACGACCAGGCTAAACTCCTGGGATTCCGCGGGGGGCAGGTGATTTTGGGTGAATAAAATCTTGCCGTCCGGCCCCCAAGCCGTTCCCGGAACCCAGGCCCAATCGCCAAACGTCTGCAAGGGGGTGATTTCAAGCAGCGGGATTAATTCCCCCGTTTGCAGGTCCACCACCCCAACGCCGTCCGGCCGGGCATACGCCAGTCCCAGGCCATCCGCAGCCCAGTCGAAGGTCATGCCCCACCAGCCATACAGGCCGCCAGAATTCGCCTCCAAAATATCGGGCAGACGTCTTACAAATCCGGACGAACTGAAAGTAAGCAGACCGAATTCATTATTGGCCTGCCATCCGGGGGCAGCCAGCCGGTGCTCCACTGTCGAAAAACCGATGGTAAGGATTGAGCCCGGCCGCCAGTCCGCAAAGTGTACCACGTTCTCCACATTTAACTCGACCTCTAAACCTTCATCATCGCTCACCTTCGCAGACCAAAGGGAGTTGATGACTTCCTCCTCTTCTTCTCGGCGCGTGAAAAGCAGCCACGAGCCATCCGGGGAGAGCGAGAAGACACGCCCATCCAGGTCGCCCGTTTTGACAACCTGGCGCCGGTTGGCGGTAGTCTCCTCCATCACCCAGGCATTGCCATCCAACAAATAGGCGATCCTTCCGGGTATCGGAATCGGCGCGAAAGGCCTCTGGACTCCGACCATTTTAATTTGTGGGACCGCCGGCTCGACCACCACGGATTTGACCACGCTTCTGGATACTTCCTCCCCATCCTCGAGCACAAGCCGGGTAGTGATCTCTTGGGCGCCATTCTTCCCCAACTGCAGCCAGTATTCCTCCCCGGCTGGGAGGGACTCGTTGCGCACAACCTGGTTCTCGTACGGGATCACAACCTGCTCGATGCTGAACTCTTCCACGACACGGATTAAACGGACGTTGGATCCATCAGCTAGCACGGTATAGACCGGCGGCACAGAGCGGTCCAGGGAGCCCGCAACGATCCCGGCGGCGACCAGCGCGTCCTCGGCGGTGCTGCCGGCGGGCACTTCAACTTCAATTGTCTCACCGTCCGCAGTGACATTGACGGCAATCTTTCCCTGGGATACTTCCGGCGCCACGCATCCGGCAAGCAAAGCAGATACGACCCCCAACCCGGCCAACCAGAGAGCGGGCCTCTCAAGAATCCTGAAAAGGCTTCGAACAGGAGGCGCGCTCAACCGGTCAAAAAGGCTGGGATGGTATAATTTCATGCTGAAGTTCTACAAAAATTCATCGGGCGCGGCCGATAATGGTCATCAATCCATTGGCGATAACAATGCTCTCAATATGAGTGTTTGGCGCACGCGATTCGATCTCATCGGCAAGCGCCTGGTTCAAGGAAGTTTCAAGATCATCGGTGACATTTCCGGGCACGGGGAGAGGGCCAATTTTTGCCGAAAGCACATCTAAGTTTACACTCCCAGCCGCATCCGGTTGGACGGTCATGACCACCTCAGCCGGTAAGGAAATGTTCTGCTGTTCGACAGTAGCCAGAAACCTGACCTGCCCGTCGCGCAGCTGCACCTGTGGATCTTGCACCGGCACATCATCCTGCCCCTGCACTTGGGAAGCCACGAGCGATGTAAGCTGCTCTTCGCTGATCTCAACTTTGATCTGCCCGGCCGGCGCAGTCTCAGGCAAGGTTTCCACCGGCTGGGGCGCAGCTGGCGAGGGCGTAGCGGTAGGTTCTGACCGGCCAACGCCAAGATTACACGCCAGGGTGGCCAGGAGCAAGACAGCCACCACCAGCAAAAATTTATGGTTTTTATTCATGCCAGACAATATTACCTCTTTTTATTAGAGTTAGAATTAACCGTTCTTCTACATCACAAAAATGTAAGGAAAGGTCGAATTTTCAAGCCCAGATTATAGCATGCCAGACAAGCCAATTCCGGAAGACCAACTTGAAATCAGCGCGCTCATAGAGACGCTTCTATTTGTAGCCCCCGGGGCCGTCTCCCCGGCCCAGCTGGCGGCTGCCCTCGAGATCTCAACCCAGGAAGTCGAGGAGGGTTTAGCCGATTTAGCTGCCAGGTACAAGCAGCGGGGGCTACGTTTGCAAAAGCAACGTGGGCTCATCCAACTGACCACCGCGCCCGAGATCGCTCCCCTGGTTGAGCGATTCCTGGGCCTGGAGGCTACCAGCCGGTTGAGCCGGGCCGCCCTGGAAGCCCTCTCCATCATCGCCTACCAGCAGCCGGCAACCCGCCCGCGGGTAGATGCCATCCGCGGCGTAAACAGTGATGCTGTGCTAAAAAGCCTGCTCAATAAGGGTTTGATCGAGGAAGTCGGCCGTGCCGAAGCCCCCGGCAGACCGATCCTCTACAGCACCACGCCCGAATTCCTGCAGCACTTCGGGCTCAACAGCCTGGAGGAACTCCCTCCGCTTGCACTTGACGCGGAAGCGGATTCCAAGATGCCGGACGTACCCTCTGACCTGCGCCAACCCAACGGCGGCCCGCCCGCCCAAACGACCAGCTGATCATCTGCTTGCCTACGCCATTGTCTTCATACCTTTTTGCCTTATCGACTAATCGACTATTTGACCAACTGACTATTTGACAAATGCCTGAAGAACGCTTACAGAAAATCCTCGCCCGGGCTGGTTTAGGTTCCCGGCGCGCTTGTGAGGAATTGATCACGGCCGGACGCGTCACGGTGAACGGTGAGTTCGCCGTTCTGGGAATGAAGGCCGACCCCGAGCGGGACCTGATCGAGGTCGATGGGCGACCGATCCAATCCACCCAGCCGCTGATCTACATCGCCCTGTATAAACCGCGGGGCGTGATCTCGGCGGCCAAATCCCCTGACCGCCGGCCCACCGTACGCGATCTGGTTCCGGTTCCCGGTCAAATCTACCCGGTTGGGCGACTGGACGTGGACAGCGAGGGGCTGATCCTGATGACCAACGATGGCGAGCTGGCAAACAAGCTCACCCATCCCCGCTACGGGCATGAAAAAGAATATCGCGTTTTAGTTGCTCGCCGTCCGGACCACGATCAGCTCCAAGTGTGGCGACGGGGAGTGGTGCTGGAAGACGGTTACCGCACCGCCCCTGCTGAAGTTCACTTTGAATCTGCGTCCGGAAAAGGCGCCTGGCTACGATTGATCATGCGTGAGGGAAGAAAACGGCAGATCCGGGAAGTGGGCAAGACCATTGGCCTGCCGGTGGTGAAGATCATCCGGGTAAGGATAGGAACGCTGCATTTAGGCGGCCTCAAGCCGCGGGAGTGGCGGCACCTGACGCCGGAAGAAGTAGAGGGGCTAAAGGGTGGCCAGGTAAAGAGCGGTCCCGGGCGTGGAAAGGGAAGAGCTATACCAGAGAAGGCAAGGCCAAGGCCGCCCACGCGTAGCAGGCCAGGGAAGAGCGGGGAGTCCGGCCGCCCACGACGCCCATCTGAGAGAGGCAAACGCTGGTAGGATCTCCCTCATTTTCTCTGAAAAGGTAGTCGGTTAAGAAATGAGCGAATACCAGTACCACGAATGGCAAACGGTTGACCGGGTGCTGACTCCCGAAGAACAGGCCGCGGTCAACAGTCTTTCCAGCCATATCGATGTCAGCTCCAGCCGGGCCGTGGTCACCTACAATTGGAGCAGCTTCCGCCACGATCCCAAGCAAGTACTGCTAAAGCACTTCGATGCCTACTTTTACCTGGCCAACTGGGGCAGCCTGCGCCTGATGTTCCGCTTT
>Ga0326597_10015272_pt1 | contig 10046 bp, 9 predicted proteins | sample RVTome_12_FD_203789 | JGI IMG/M metagenome (GOLD analysis project Ga0326597, IMG submission 203789) | Soil microbial communities from uranium-contaminated site in the Upper Colorado River Basin, Wyoming, United States - RVT100D185 | ecosystem: Environmental > Terrestrial > Soil > Contaminated >...
CGGCCATCATGATCGGCTTTGGGCGGGCTGTTGGGGAGACCATGATCGTCCTGATGGCGACGGGAAATACGCCGGTCATGGACTGGAGCATCTTCAACGGCTTCCGGGCCCTCTCGGCAAATATCGCCGTGGAGCTGCCGGAAGCCCCCGAGGGTGGCACACTGTTCCGGGTCCTCTTCTTGGCGGCCCTCCTCCTCTTCGTGATGACATTTCTCTTGAACACGATAGCCGAGCTCGTTCGCCTGAAGCTCCGGCGAAAGTACCGGTATCTATGAAGCGATTCTGGAAGAGCGGCGATCCGTTCATTTGGCTGAGCGGCGGGGCGTTAGCGTTCAGCCTCGTTATGGTGGCCGGCCTCGTCATCCTGGTGTTGGTGAACGGGTTGGGTTCCTTCTGGCCATCGCCTATTGCGAGGCTGACCCTGGCCGGCGGTAAGGAGCTGATGGGCCAGGTGGGCCAGCGCGAGAAGATCCCACAACCGGGGGCGCCTCCGGGCGCCTCTGAGCGGTATCGCATCCAGGTCAGGGTTGGAAACCGTGACCTGTACGGCGCCGACTTCGTCTGGGTCGAGGAGGCCAACATCGTTCGCCGCGACTTCCCCGCCGAGGCTGTCCTGATCGAGCGACAGGAGTGGGGCAACCTGTACGGCTTCATCAAGGAAGTCCGGGACGGCGACCGCGTGGTGGCCCGAGGGCCGGTGGATGGCTGGAAGGGGCTCCAGGCCTCTCTCCCGGGGGCAACGTCCACCTCTAAAGATATCAGGCGGGTCGAAAAGAAGGACATCGGGGCGATCAATTATGCGCAGGAGCAGATCCGCCTCAGGATGAAGAAGCTAGCAATGCGGGATCGCGAGGGGAGTCCCGAGATGGCGCAGCTCCAGCAGGAGTTGGAGACCTTGGCAGCGATGTACCGCGTACAGGAGGCGCGGCTCGCCGAATTGCGCCAGAGCTCTGGGCGGAGCCTCGTCGTCTCAGCCGCCGGTGACAAGGAGAAGGAGCTGTCGCTGGCCCAGATCGTCCGGGCGTATCAACCCAACGCGATGGGCCTTTGGGCCAAGAGCGGTCTCTATCTGTCCAAGATCTGGGAGTTCGTTGCGGGGGAGCCAAGGGAGTCGAACACTGAGGGTGGCGTCTTCCCCGCCATCTTCGGCACGGTCATGATGGTGTTCATCATGAGTCTATTTGTCAGCCCGCTGGGGGTGCTGGCCGCTTTCTACCTGCGGGAGTACGCCAAGCAAGGGGCGTTCGTCAGCACGGTCAGGATCGCGGTGAACAACCTGGCGGGCGTTCCCTCGATCGTGTTCGGGGTGTTCGGGGTCGGTTTCTTCATCTACCTCGTCGGGGGGAGCATCGACCGACTCTTCTACCCCGAGGTGCTCCCGACCCCGACCTTCGGGACAGGGGGCATCTTGTGGGCGTCCCTTACCCTCGCGCTGCTCACAGTCCCGGTCGTCATTGTGGCGACCGAGGAGGGCCTGGCGGCGATTCCCGGTGGGATGCGCGAGGCATCCCTGGCGCTCGGCGCCACGAAGTTCGAGACGACCTGGCGGGTGGTCCTGCCGGCCGTCATGCCGTCGATTCTCACCGGGCTCATCCTGGCCATGGCCCGGGCGGCCGGAGAGGTTGCCCCTCTCATGATCACCGGGGTGGTCAAGCTCGCCCCGTCCCTGCCGATCGACGGCTTCTGGCCGTTCCTTCACCTGGAGCGGAAATTCATGCACCTTGGGTTTCATATCTACGATGTTGGATTTCAATCGCCCAATGTGGACGCCGCCAGGCCGATGGTCTACACCACTGCCCTCCTGCTCCTCCTGGTGGTGCTGGTCCTGAACCTGACGGCGATCCTGCTCAGGAACATGCTGCGAAGGAAGTATGTCTCCTCGACATTTTAAGGAGCGGAGGGATCGGATGGCGACCCGCGCGGAGATGGCGGTTGAAGAGCAGAGAGGAGAAGTCTCGGTCAGGGCTTCCGGCGACAATCGGAGGGGCTATAATAGGGGAGTCCCAGGCGATAGTGGGGTTCAGGGCCAAGCTGGGGAAGCGAGGACAGGGATGGAGCCGATGATCGAGATCCGCAAGCTGAACCTGAAATACGGCGAGAAGCTCGCCCTTGAAGATATCAGCCTCGATATCCTGAAGCACCAAGTTACCGCCTTCATCGGGCCATCGGGGTGTGGGAAGAGCACGCTACTGCGATGCCTGAACCGGCTGAATGACCTTGTGGACGGCGTGACCATCACCGGGACGATCCGGATCGGCGGGATCGATATCAACGATCCGAACCTCGAGATCACCGAGCTCCGCAAGCGCATCGGGATGGTCTTTCAGAAATCCAACCCCTTCCCGAAGACGATCTATGACAATGTTGCCTACGGGCCGAGGATCCAGGGCCTTCCCCGTCGATCGGCCATGGACGAGATCGTCGAGAGGAGCCTGAAGAGCGCCGCGCTCTGGGATGAGGTCCGCGACCGTCTTCAGGAGAGCGCGCTGAGCCTGTCGGGCGGGCAGCAGCAGCGCCTCTGCATCGCCAGGGCCATCGCGGTCGAGCCGGACGTCCTCTTGATGGATGAACCGTGTTCCGCCCTGGACCCCATTGCGACCGCGAAGATTGAAGAGCTCATCGCTCAACTGAAGAAGCAGTATACGATCGTGATCGTTACCCACAACATGCAGCAGGCGGCGCGGGTCTCCGATTACACCGCCTTTCTGTACCTCGGGGCGCTGGTCGAGTACGATCTCACAAAACAGATCTTCGTGAATCCCTCTAAGAAGCAGACGGAAGACTACATCACCGGCCGGTTCGGATAAGGCGAGGGTGCGAGCATGGAGCGGCAGTTCGACGAGCAACTGAAAGAGTTGAGGGAATACCTCTTGGCCATGGGAAGCCTGGCCGAGACGATGATTGTCAAGAGCGTCAAGGCGCTCGTGGACCGAAACGAGGCGTTGGTGCAGGAGGTCTTCGCTCACGAGGAGGAGATGGACCAGCGCTGCATCGAGAATGACCAGCGGTGCTTCACCCTCCTGGCCTTGCGGCAGCCGATGGCCAGGGACCTTCGCTTCATCGCAGCGGCCATTAAGATCAACAGTGACCTCGAGCGGATCGGCGACCTCGCGGTGAACATCGCTCACGCCACCACGTTTATCATCTCCCAGCCGCTCTTGAAGCCGCTGATCGACATCCCACGGATGGCACAGCTCTGCCAGGAGATGGTCAAGAGGAGCCTGGATGCCTTCGTCGCGCGGGACGCGGAGCTGGCCATGATCGTGATCGAGTCGGACGACTCGATCGACCTTCTGCGGGACCAGGTCTTTCGAGAGCTCCTGACGTACATGATGACCGATCCAACGACGATTCCTCGAGCCCTGGACCTGATCTTGGTGTCCCGCCACCTGGAGCGGATCGCCGATCACGCGACCAACATCGCCGAAGATGTGATCTACATCGTCAGGGGTGAGGATATCCGGGAGCGAGGGGATAAGGAGCTTCGCAAGGGCCTGAGACGTCCTGGAGAACAACGTGAGGCCGTCTCGCTGATGGAACAACCCTCGCAAGGCGACTCGGGATCGGACACCAGGCTGATGCCGGAAGAGAACGAGTTTCTCCGCCTTCTCGGGGCCTCCGCCCATAATGTCCTCGAGGCTGCCAGGGCGCTGCAGACGATGTTTGACGACTACGTCGATCCTCAAGCGCGATGGCACGCGGTCGAGGAGGCAGAGCACGAAGGCGATAGCATCACCCATGCCATCATGAGGAAGCTGAACCAGACCTTCATCCCATTTATTGACCGGAAGAACCTGCAGGCCTTGGCGTCGGCGCTGGACGATGTGGTGGACGGCATCGAGGCCGTCGCTTCCAGGATGGTGATGTACAAGATCGAGCAGCCGACCCCGGAGTCGCGAGAGATCGTCGTCCTTATCGTGGAGTCGGCCGAGCAGATCGTGCGGGCCGTTTCCCACCTCCCGAGGTTTGATGACGTTGAAGCTGCCTGCGTCGAGATCAACCGGCTGGAGAACGCGGCCGATGCCACCTATCGGAGAAGCGTCGCCGCTCTGTTCGAGGGGGCGCGCCCGGTCCTCGAGATCACCAAGTGGAAGGAGATTTACGAAACCCTGGAGGTTGTGACCGATCGATGCGAAGACGTGGCTGATGTGGTAGAATCAATAGCATTGAAACATTCGTGAGCAGCGTCCGAACTGGTGGTATAGTGGAGCGGATGAGTGCGCGAGGCGATCATCCTGGGGGTGATCCAGGGACTCACCGAGTTCCTGCCTATCAGCAGCATCGCCCATCTACGGATCATCCCGGCCCTGCTCGGATGGAAAGATCCGGGCGCAGCGTACTCCGCCGTACTCCAGTTGGGCACCCTCGTCGCTGTTCTCCTCTATTTTGCCTCCGACCTTTACGGTCTGATTCGCGCTGCGTGGCATGACGTTAGGGAGGGGCGACCATTCGATTCGCACGAGGCCCGTCTCGCGTGGTATATCCTTCTCGGAACGATCCCTATCGGCGTCTGCGGCCTGGCCTTTAGGCGGTTTGTCGAGAACGAGGCCCGCTCCCTCTACGTGATCGCCGGGAGTCTCATCCTCTTGGCGATCCTGCTTGCGGTGGCGGAGCGATCGGGCAACCATCGCCTCAATATGGAACAGATCGGGTTTGTCCACACACAGGCCGTCGGCCTCTGCCAAGCGCTCGCCCTTGTGCCCGGCGCATCAAGGTCCGGCACGACGATTATGGCTGGTCTCTTTCTTGGGATGACCCGGGAGACTGCTGCCAGGTTCTCCTTCCTCCTAAGCGTCCCGGCCATCGGGGCCAGTGGCCTCTTTGAGCTCCGCGAGTTGCTACAAGGCGGGTTGGGAGGGGCCGGGCTGTTACACCTGCTCGTGGCGACGGTTATTTCGGCCCTGACCGGGTATCTCGCCATCGACTTTCTCCTGCGGTATCTCAGGACCCACACCACCCACCTCTTTATCTGGTATCGGATCGGCCTCGGCCTGTTGCTTCTGGCCCTCCTCATTACAGGGAGGGTGGCCCCATCATGATGCGAAAGCGGCGCCCATCGCGTAGACTATGCACTGAATCACCCCCGTATTCCGGGTCGATCAGCGACAACAATCAAGCGTAACCCGGATGCCTTTGTTGTGCGCACGTGAAGAGTCATCACTCTGGAGAGTGGACGATCAGACCTAGGAGTGAGCGCGGCCATGAAAATGTACGGAGAGCATAAATTCCAGGGCCGGTTATTCATCGCGGAAGGGATCGATGGCTCGGGCAAGAGCACTCAACTGGCGTTGTTACAAAAGTGGTTGGACTCGGAGGGCTACACGGTCTTCTTCAGCGAGTGGAACTCGTCACTTCTGGTCAAAGACACTACCCAGCGCGGCAAGAAGAAGCGGATGCTGACCCCCATGACCTTCAGCCTCATCCACGCCACCGATTTCGCAGACCGTACTGACCACGCCATCATTCCCCCTCTAAAGGCGGGGGCCATCGCCCTCGCTGATCGGTACATCTATACGGCGTTTGCCCGTGATGTCGCCAGAGGCGTAAACCCTCAATGGGTGCGCGGACTCTACAGTTTCGCGGTGAAGCCGACCCTTGCCTTCTATTTTCGAGTTCCGCTCGAGATGGCCATGAAACGCATAGTGGGGGGGCGCGATTCCTTGAAGTTCTACGAGGCGGGGATGGACCTCGGCTTGAGCGACGACATCGAGGAGAGCTTCAAGCTGTTTCAAGGGCGAATCATTGCTGAATACGAGAAGATGGTGGACGAATTTGGCCTGGTTGTGATTGATGCAACGCAGTCGATTAAGCAACAACAGGCGCAGATGCGCAACCTGGTGACGCAGGCGCTTCGGGGCGCCAAGAAGATGCCGGTGAGGCGATGGCTGGATTTGAGTTCTACGGTGAAGGGCCGCCGGGCGTAGATCTGGAAGAGCTCACCGGGAAGCTCATCGTCCTGGAGGGGACGGATGGCGTGGGCCGTTCCACCCAGATCGCGCTGCTCAAGCCGTGGCTGGAGAATCACGGACATGCGGTCCTCGTCACGGGAATGACCCGCTCTGCGTTGGCGGGGGACGGCATCAAGCGCGCCAAAGAGGGGCATACCTTGAGCGGTTCCACCATGAGCCTGTTCTATGCCACTGATTTTGCCGACCGGCTTGAGAACGAGATGATCCCCGCTCTGCGCGCGGGCTTCGTGGTGCTGACCGATCGGTACATCTATACCCTCATGGCGAGGAGTATCGTCCGAGGGGCGGATCCTGACTGGATCCGGAAGGTCTATGCCTTTGCGTTAAGACCACATGTGGTCTATTACTTGCGGACCCAAATCGAACACCTCATCCCCCGGGTCCTCCACAGCACAGGCTTCGACTTTTGGGAGTCTGGCGCAGATCTTCGCCTGGGCGAAACTATGTACGACAGTTTCGTGGAATACCAAACGCGGCTGCTGAAACAGTTCGACGCGATGACTGAGCCGTTCAACTTCGAGGTCATCGACGCCTCGAAGTCGATCGAGCAGGTCTTCGAAGATCTCCAAACTCGGATCACGGGCCACCTCGAATAGCCGCCCGCCACCCTGCCTTCCGACACTCAGCAACCGCGGGAACTCCGCACGCCTGTGGGTTCGCCCCGCACATCAACTCTGCCCAAGCAGACGAAGCTGTTTGGGAGTGAGCAACCAGCGGAGCGTCGCCTGGCCCCATTTGAGCGAGGGTCCGGCCTGGAGACAACAGACCCCAGCCTTCCTAAAATCAACGGAGAGATTCGACTTTCCCGAAAGAAGCAGCGAAGTCAATTCGCTGAGCTGAGGTTCATGACCTACGAGTAGTACCGCCGTCAACTGTTTTCGTTGTGCTACCGTCTGTAGGCGACGCAACAACGCTTCGTTGGACCCTCCGGCTCCGAGCTCGGGCCACTCCTCGATCCGCTCTTTGAGTCCGATGGCTTGGGCTGCGATTTCCGCCGTCTGCCGCGCCCGCACCAGAGGACTTGTGAATATCCACTCGCACGTGATCCCGAGCTGAGCCAGCCCATGGGCAACCTGGCCCGTCTTGCGCACACCCTCTTCTGTCAGCGCTCGTTCAGCATCCGGCATAGTTGGATGTTCCTCTCTCGGAGTGGCGATCCCGTGTCTCATCAAGTAGAGATCCATCGTGTTCCTCTCATCATCTCCGGTGTGCCAACGCCTGACCCGGGAGAGCGGTTTGTCTTCTCAGCGGGGATCGAGCGCGGCGGATGCCTGTGGAGATGTTCGGGGAAGGTTTCAGCGGCCCGAGATTTCGGCTGCTGATCAGCTTGGAAAAGCGCCTCGCGAGATCCTGACGTTTCTGTTTGGTCGTCCGCATGATGTCCGCCAGGCCCCCGATGGCCTCGACGGGCGCCTGGGGTAGGGAGCCGGCCAGACATTCCAACACCATATCCGCATCGCGCAGATCACCCAGCACCTGCTGCATTTCGGTCAATCGTCCCAAGCACCCTTGATAGACATCCTCACTTCCGAGTCGGGACAGCTCCAGCGCGTATCGGAGGCGTTTGACTGCGATGCGCATCTGGTGCAAGGTCTCGGGATCGTCCCCCCCTTGAACCTGCTTTCGCCGCTCGTTCCAGTGTGCGAGCGCTTGCTGAGCCGTCGCCGCAGCTTCAGCCGAGAATCGTCCCTTTAGCTGCGCGCGCTTGAACGCTCGCGCGCCCTTGACGAAGCTCAGCAGGTTTTCCGCGAAGCTCGCTCGCTGAAGCTTGTCCAGCAGCAAAAGCGATGTGACCCGTTCCTGCTGCTGAACGGTCCGTCTTTGCGCGACCAACCGGGCCAGCGCCTCCTTGACAGCCTCCGGGCAGCCCCTCTCGTTATGCGACAGGACGTCGATGAGGATATCCTGGTCGCGCACGGCGCCGAGAGCCCGCAGGAGCTTCCGCAGGCGAAGCCGGTATCGCCACAGCTTCTTGGGCGGATAGCACGCCCCGAACATCCTCAAGGCAGCCTGCAGGCGACGGAGCGCGACCCGGATATCATGGACCGCCTCTGGATCGGAGCCCTCTCGGACGCCGGCCTCACGCGAGAAGACGTCGAGGACCCGGCTGGCCAGGATCTTCTCGGCGGCAGTCGGCCAGCGTAGACTACCCCTGAGATGCTTGATTCTGTTGGGATTCGCCATCTGAGGATGCGTATCGACGTTTCAGCGGCACGGCCGCTTGGCGTGCGATGCTACTGCTCCTCCGACTATTTCACCCTAATTTGGTAGGACACTGTGCCGGACCAAGAAACGAGCATAGCAAGGCGCGGACCCCAGGGCCGACCGAGGCGTACAGTCTGGTACGTCGCAGGGAGCGCCCTGGGGGCCAGCAACACCGCTAGGCGAAGTTAATTGGAACGGCACTAGGCTGCCGAGACACGGGACCGCTGTGGAGCGGCCTCGATAGCGTGTTCCTGGAGAACGATAGGCAGCTCGAACACCTCCGTGAAGAGCTGGGACTTCTGTTCGAACGACCACAACTCCAAGCTCAAGGGCTCCTGAACGTAAAGGTCCATTCTCACTTGGGTCCTATCAATGTGACACGTGATATCCGACACCAGGCTCCGGTGGCTGCGGTCGAATGCATCTGCAACCCGGAGCAGGGCGCTCAGTTTGTTGACAACCTGCTGTTGGCTGGCAGTGAGCGCGGCGAATTCAGGATGCTTTTTGCTGGGATGGGCTCGCCGATGATACCTGGCGATGTTCGCGATCAGCTCTATCTCGGTCTCGTTAAATCCGGTCAGCTCGGAATGCTTGATCAAATAGTAACTGTGCTTATGATGCTTTGAGTAGTTGATGAATTGTCCGATATCGTGCAGCAGGCTGGCTCCGAGCAGGATGTCGCGGTGTTCCGCGCCTAACGCATGCAGGCGCGCCAGGTCCTTGAATAATCGCAGGGCCAACCTGCCGACTTGGTTCGCGTGTTGCGGATCGTACCGGTATTTTGTTCCGATCGCGTGGACGCTCTCCAGCACGACTTCATCGTGATAGTGCTGGGCGGGTACTGGGGTGGCCAGCTTCGCGGCCAGGTCTCTCATGACCCCATCCCGGAGACCTTTCGGGCTGACAAGGATCTCGGAAAAGCCCAGGGTGTCCATCAAGCCGAGCAGCACTGCGGCGCCGGCCACAATGCCCTCTGCCCGGTCGGGCTCGGCGCCGAGCCAGGCTCGGCGTTCGGCCAGGGGCTTCGCCTTTAGTGTGTTCGTGATGACCTCCAGTTGCTTGCGGCCCAGCGAAGCGGGTCGAACAGCGGCGCCCCTCATGTTCTGGTCCAATGCCGACAGAGCGCTCACAGTGCCCGCCGTCCCGATGGCCCCTTCGCACTTCGCGTCACCGGTGGCCTTCAAATACCGGTTCGCGGTGTCGCGAATAAATTTGGCCATTCGGTCGAATTCCTTCTCCCGGATCGGATCCGACTTCAAAAACAGCTCGGTCAGACGGACCGCCCCTAACTTCAGGCTCTCAGAGCTGAGAATCTGCGACCGGGTTGCCATGCTGACCTCGGTGCTTCCGCCGCCGATGTCAATGAGCAGGAAGGGGCGATCGGGCTCGAACGGCACACTATCGCGAAGCCCCAGGTGAATGAGACGGGCTTCCTCCCGTCCCGAGATGACCTCAAGCTGGAGCCCCGTGCTCTGTTCTATCTGTCGAAGAAACTCATCTGCGTTGGACGCTTCCCGAACGGCACTGGTGGCCACAGCTCGGAGCAGTTCGACCTGATACACGGCGGTGACCTCTTTGAAGTGTTTCAGCGCGCCAACCGCACGCAACACGGCCGCATCGGCGAGCTCGCCGGTCAGGAACACACGCTCACCAAGACGCACCGGTTTTCTCTCCTCACAGAGGATCTCATATGGCCCCGGTCCTTGGATTCGGGCCACCTGCAGCCGGATCGCGTTGCTCCCGACGTCAATCACGGCACAATTCGGCATCCGGTCCCCCTCACGACGTGAAGCGGTTCAGTGCGCACCCCATGGCCATGGATTTGCCCTATCATAGCGGAATGTCATCGTCCTGTGAAGAGAGGTCTCTGCC